>JACCDP010981768.1_pt1 | contig 22532 bp, 18 predicted proteins | sample 7445841 | NCBI WGS metagenome assembly JACCDP01 (sample SAMN15323441, study PRJNA562643) | freshwater metagenome | isolation source: river surface water | place: USA:Blue River Watershed | collected 2017-08-17
CAATCCACAACATATTTGTGTAATTGACCCTTATTTTGATGGTGGAGAACTCCAGCGCATTTGGTCTTCTGTTATGAGTAATACACCTTGGTCAAAACTTCAAGAAGCCATTCGTCTTTTTAAGCCTAATTGGATATGTCCACGGGAATTTTCGGAAATCCAGCCTCATGAATTAACACCCGTCTACAAACTTGCCAAATGTATTCGAACTACTATTCATTCTTATTTACAAAGATGTAATATTATACAAGATACAGTTATTTCTATCCAAAACCAAACCAATGTATGGATTATTCAATGCTTAAAACAATCTATACAGAGTCATCTACTTTGTATTGGAACAGGAATGAAAGCCAAGGAATTTCACTGTAATATTCCTCAAATTCCTCTCTCTATAGCCTTTCATAAAGAATCTTTACAAAATTATGTAAATTCTTTTGATAATGTTATTGTTTTTGGTACATCTCATAGTGGAACATTAGTACTTCGGAATTTAGAATTATGTAAAGTTCCTACACTTGCTATTTATAAACATAAGGAACCTTTTTATTTTGATAGAGATGGCCACTATGATGGAATTAAAGAGGAATCGGCAAAAATAGCAGATGATATTTTACAAAATAATTATAAATATGTAAAACTTATTTCTATGAATGATACACTTTCATTTATAAGAGCGATTCGCTCCGCAACATGGGTTATTTCAGCAACTGGATATGAATCACGAACGCAAGGATTTGAGGTGGAAGGACCTCATGTTTGGAAATTTGGAGCAGCATTTCCTCCAACAGCCCCGGATGGAATTCATAAGGATATCAGTGTTCTAGTCTTTGCTCAACAAGTTCACAAACTAATTCCAGAAATTTTGGAAGCATATCAAAGACTTGATTTTCATAGTTCTTTGTAGAGATGAGCAATCTTGCTGCAAATATAAGTAAGGCCATGGGAAATGCAAATAAACCCAAGAATGTGAATATGTTTGGTGCGCCTTCTACACCCCCCACGTCCACTACACCCATGAATAGTAGTTTATTTCCAGCCCAATCCGTGAATTCACTCAAAAGAAACATTGAAAATATGACTAAAAATGTTTCTACAAATGTTAATTATTTTGGAAATAAGATATCAAATGGCATATCCAATGTCAAAAATAATATAACAAATACTGTAACAAATGCAGGAAATAGTGTTAGCAATAGTATCTCCAATGCTGGAAAAACAGTAAATAATACACTTTCTGATATTGGTGAAACAACAGTAAATGCTGTGAAAAACACAGTTACCAATACCGGTGCTGCCATTCTACCTGAAGATATCGGTTCAGGATGGGCTTTCCCTGCTGGTGTATTTATTCTTTGTACAATTGTTTTTGTAATCATTTTTGTCTATTTCCAAAATGAAATTAAAGATGGTGCTGATAATGTGATACAAAGCATACGCAGTGTGTTAGGACTTGAGACAATGCCCCCAAAGTTTGATTCTGCGGTCCCCCTTCCTCCTGCGACAACTCAACCTGTCCCTCCTCCTACCCTCATCAATGCACCTCCTTCTGTAACTGAAAATATTGTTGAAAAGATTTTACCACTTGGATCGCCTGAAGTATTCAATGTAAGTAAGAATGACTACACATTTTATGATGCTGAGCCTCTTTGCAAAGCCCTCGGTGCTCAATTAGCAACCTATGACCAGGTCAAGGATGCCTATGAAAAGGGTGCTGATTGGTGTAATTATGGTTGGGTAAAGGGTCAAGTTGCTATCTATCCGACACAGAAAGAAACCTGGGATAGTATTCAACAAGGCCCTGAAGAGGAACGAGGAGCCTGTGGTAAACCTGGAGTCAATGGAGGTTATTTTGACAACCCTGAACTCCGCTTTGGCGTAAATTGCTATGGTATTAAACCTAATCAATCAGCGCATGATGAAGCAGAATTAATGAAGAAGGGTGCTATTCCTAAGACTACGGCTGGTTTGAAGATTGATAAAAAGGTGCAAGAATTCCAGGAAGATGCAACACGTCTTGGTATATTGCCTTTCAATGAAGGCAAGTGGTCAACTGCGTAAAGTCTATTCATAGAATAGAAATGTCAAAAGATTTAAAAGACCTTCTAAAAAGCGATCCTGAAACAGCCGCACTCTATAATGCTATTAGTCACGGTGCAAAATGGGGAAATGCCTTTTACCGTGTAGAAGAAGCCAAAAAAGCCTCTGAAACACCAGCACAAAAAAGAGCACGCGAAGCGGAAGAAAAGAAGAGACGTGATGAACTTCAAGCCATGATAAAGAAAGGGGAGGAGGAAAAAAAGAAGGCTATGGAGTTGAATAAAAAAGAAAAGGAACTTGAAGCAAGAAAAGCAAACGTAGCGAAGAAAAAGGCACGTCACTTGAACAAGGCGACTGGAACATTAAAGAAAATTGCAAAGATGTGCAAGTATGAATGCAATGGTGAAGAGTGCTGGTCACATTCATCAGGTGTTTGCCCTTATATTCATCGTGGTCAACCTGGATGGAACAATACCAAGGCTAAAAAGCCTAAGAAAGGTGGTGCTACTTGCACACGAAAACGTCGCAAATATTAATCTTGATTAAATATTGTACAACAATATAAAAATCATGATTTAATCTTCATTATACATATCTCTTTCTCTTTCTCTTTCATCTAATTCACTATCAGTATCAGAATCACTACCATTTAACATTTCATTCACAATCGAAGTCTGTTGGGAAGCACCTAAGTCAATACAAGTCCATACAGCAAATTCAATTATTGTTCTTGTAGTTATATTTTCTTCAATATCAATCCATTTATCCGTTCGTACCCAAAAATCTTGCCAAACATAACTATCAAAAATAAAATTAAAATGATCATAATCTTCAATTCTATATCGTTTATTTGGTCCATTGCTATGCCATTTATGTGTTTTTACCTTATTGCATAATGAATGAAATAATTCACGAGCAATGATTTGAGCAAGGTGCTTCTCTTCAACGCCAAATTCATATCCTTTCTTTTTTATAAAGGGTACTAAATCTTCTCTTACAAACATCATGATAACTTCTTGTCTAGGAACATAGTCATTCATATAAAATATTTCTTCATCTAGCCAATTACACCAGTAACGATGGCGAAGATATGATGAAAGAGGAAAATTCATTTCTTATTTATTCTAGAAACCTAGCCCTATCCTATACTACTATAGCAGCAAGCCTTTAGGAGTTTTGGAGAGACGGGGGTGGTGGCAAAGGAGGTACAACGGGAACACGTTTTAACTTTTTAGATACTTCCACTTCACGATGACTTCTTATAAATTTTAAAATATCACTTGTCTCATCGGGTGCTGATAAGTCTTTTACTCTCTTTTCCAAAAAATATTTATGAAGATGTTCTTCTACCCTTGTAAAGGTTAATGGTTGAGAATGTTTCTCATTCTGAACAACTAATTTTCCACCATGAATCTGTATCGTCGCATTCTCCATATTTGCAGATTGAAGCATTGTTATAATACTATTTTCAAAGTCATCACGAAGTTTCCTAGCATTCGATGCTTGTTTTGATAGACTTGTTGACAAATTATCAAAATGAACCCAATTTCGAACTAAATTTGCTAACTCCTGTGTTTGCTGGTTTTGGTGTGGATTCTGCATTTCTAGTCCATCCAATGAAAAGGAATCTATTAAGTTGAACTCAGTTGTATTGAAGCATTGGGTGTTACGTTCCGGAAGTGAAATAGAACAATACCCAATGTTAACATAACCAACAATAATAATATAACTAAAAATACACAACTCAGTAAAATATAAGGCAAAATTCGTTCCATAACATGATTTAAAAGGGGGTCAACTAAAAACATTTGGATTTGTTTTCTTGTCTCATCACGATTGATGAATAAAAATAATTTTTGCCATAATTTATTACTTAATACATTCTCTTTCTTCTCCATTCCTATTTCACGCGTTTAAAGGGAAAGTCTAAAATCTACGCAGCAGAAGAATGGTAAACTTTGGTAGACCAATTTACAATTCACGAACAAACAGTTATATCATCCAGTTAACAAGTTCTGAAAGTGATACTATATCCGGGGAACCCCAATACTTAGATATATCATCTAATGATATAAAAATATTTTCCCCTGATACTAATACTGACATATTTCAACTTTTCATAAAAAATTTCATACAAACACTTCTAGCAAAAGACAAAGAAGTGAAATGGTTTGCTACACCTCTTCGTGAAAACTCCATCCTACGGCGCTTACAACACACATGGAAAGAAAGGTCACTCTCACTAATACAAGAAGGATGGTATACCATAACTTGGATACCTTCTGCACTTGAAATCACACCTAATGAATTCATACTAAACTGGACCATTCAAACAATGAATGAATCAACACCACGTATATCCTCCCGATTCCTATCTCTTTCTGAACCCCCAACTCCTCGTTCTGTATCTCCTCAATCCAAAGAGGAATCTATACGGCAATTTACGTATTTACCAGGTCAGGCAAATGAACTTGAACAAGTTTTTGATATTCCACTTACCCAATCTGAAGAGATTGATCTTGAGGAAGAGAAACAAGAACGTCAGGTCATTCGCGAGGCCCGGCTACGAGTAGAACTTGCGCAAATGAAACTTGAAAAACATTTACAAAATTATTATCACAAGTACGGAAATATTCCAGATGAAACTGATTCTGAGACCACGGAATCCTCTTTAGAAGAGGATTAATTTAAAAAAAGTTTTCAGAAAAATATACACTTTTACTAATACAGAAGCACAATGGCATCCTCCTACACCCTTCAATCTCTTGGCGCAATCGCGGTTCTTGCAATAATTGTTATAGCACTTGCTTACTTACAGCCCTCTTTCTTTGGTAGACGTGAAGGATTTCAGTCAACAATGAGCGCTGCTTCTAATTATTCTCAGGAGGCTGGTCAAAACGCTGCTCCTGGTGAGAATCGTGAGGCCCAAGTTCGTGATAATGCTCACAGCCAGGGTGGCGACGTAATTCCTACGGAAGTCCCTGGTCCTGCTCAGTTTGGCAATGCTGAGTCCCCTGCTGGTTGCTACCCTCGTGACCAGTTGACTCCTGGTGAACTCCTCCCCAAGGACGTCAACTCCGTTTGGGCTCAGCAAAATCCTATGGGCAATGGCAGTCTCAAGGGCAAGAACTTCCTTTCTGCTGGTGCCTTAATTGGTGTCAACACTGTTGGTCAGAGTTTGCGCAATGCCAATTACCAACTCCGCTCAGAACCCGCCAATCCTCAAGTTCCTGTCTCTGTTTTTAACAACACTACCATTGAGCCTGACGTAAATCGTCGTAACTTCGAGGTTGCTTAAATTAATAAGACGACAATTATAAAATACAATAAAGAAAGATTTTAAAATCTATTTTTATCGTATTTCCGGTCAGAGAGAATGACATCTGAACTTGAATATACCTTTGAAAAGGTAAAAATGCTATTTGGATTATCTTCCTATCCTATTACTGAAGTAAAATCAAATATAGATGGTAAAACCTATCGTGTACGTGATATGCCTGATAAGCAAAGGGCTGCAGATTTGATGGCGCAGATTCGTTTGAATATGCAAAAGTTAAAATTTCACTTAGAAGCCAAGTTTCCAGATAAAGAGCAAGTGAAACAACTTATGCGAAATTATCGTGCAGATGCTGGTTCCATGTTTGAATCAACTCCTGATGCGGATTATACAAGTTATAGCGTGAATAAAGGAGAGGCAGTGCACTTTTGTTTACGACAAAGAAATGATGAAAATCATGAAAAACTTGTTGATTTGGATATTATGACGTTTGTTGCTATTCATGAAATGGCTCATATGATAACAAAGACTATTGGTCATGGACCCGATTTCTGGAACAATTTTGGATGGCTTCTTCAAGAAGCAGAGAAAATAGGTATTTATAAGCCTCGTGACTTTAGTGCTCACCCTGTAAGTTATTGTGGCATGAAAATTACAGACCAACCTAAGTATGATCCTTCTAAAGATGGAGGCGATTTATCTATTGGAAATGTTTCTTAATTACGTAAAATTTAGACTTTTTTAAGAAAATCAACAGCAAAGTAGAGATGTCTGAGCAGGGTGGTTTGAAATATCTTCATCCGGCAAATATAACTGAAATGTTTAAAATTATAAAAGGTGCGCAGCCTATTCGCTCATTGTATGGAAAGGATTTTCCTGAAGCCATGAAAAAAGTAAAAATAGTCTATACACCAGCGCGCGGCGAGCCAAAAGAATTTTCAATCACACTCTATCCTTTTTCTACAATACTTGATGTGAAAATTGCAATCCATGAATACATTAAAAATCATCATGAGGAGTTTGGATTCACAGAAACAGCAGAAGAAGCGAGTCCGCTTTTCCAAAGTGTATTATATTCAAAAGCGACATTGGGTTCTCCAGAGGCTACAAAAACGATTGAAAACAAACTTTTTTCTGCAATCGACTACTTTTTTACAAAAGTTGGAACACGAAGCGAAATACTTCTTCCAAATCCTTATACTCACATAAAACAAGATTCTGAACAATCTGTTAAAAAGAAATTTCAATTCATTACTGATGAAGGAGAAAGACAGATTCTTGGTATTGAATTCACAAGTCGTGTAACCTATGAAAAAGAGATTCTTGAAAAGGTGGAAGGAGAAACCACACCCATTTTCTTTTTATTTCTCTTTCGTGATTTGTATGAAGGTGTAAAGAAACCCGTTTCTGAAGCCGATTGGAATGGACTTCTCTATCCTTATTTTCCTTACTTAACTCAACAACAGACAACCCTTGATGCAAAAAATAAGAAAGTTCTTGACTATCAATCCACTATTTTCCGTCAAGGTATGCTTTTCACTGCAAAACTTGATACTTTACTAAATTCTGGAATACCGTTGCGAGAGTTAACCTTAGCAGGAATTCGTTTTTTACAATTTTCTTGGCCACAAAAACAGAAAAGTCAAGAAGGACTTGAAGCCCTTTTCTATGATGCGCAAGTGAATAAGTATCGCCCCTATATGAGACTCCTTCCAGCCAATGGTTCTCCTATATCAAAACTACATATGGAAAATGATAAGCCTGATATTCCTGATGGACGTACTCTTATAAATTGGACACGTGAAAAGAGTCCTACACCTGGAAGAGATTATGCCTTTGCAAAAATCTTAATCAAGGAACAAGTTGGTCAGAATTTTCCTCTCTATATGACATTGCGTTTATTTGATGATAAAACGCATACTGCCGACATGATTTTACTTCCTCCCAGAAATGTAAGAAAACTCAATCCTATTTCTGATTTAGATGAAGTTGAAAGTTATCTCCAACAAGGCCTTGAAAATATGCCTTATTTAACACAACCTTGTAATCTTTACAATAGTGTTTTTATTTACGGAATAAAACTTGAAAAGATAGACCAAGTTTACACAAGAAGAACTCTTCTTGATAAGATTCAATTATTCTCTTCCTTTTTCCAAGTTATCCAACCTTTACCAGGTGAAAATCCTCTTGTTATGCTTCGTTATAAACGTGTAGATAACTTTGCTACACAAGATAGAGTACTAGCGTTTGTTGAACAATACGCTACACGTGTTCAACTTATGAGTGAGTCTGATGAAAGAGATGCAACAGTTCAGAAAAAGAAAACGACTATTATTGACAAGGTGATGGAAGAATTCCAAATTGATGAGGAAGAAGCCACAAAGCGTGTTTCGCAATGGTGGAACCGCAAGGAAATGACTGTTCCTACTCCTGAATCGAAAGATTATATTATGGCCTACAATCCTGGTATTGATATTGCCATTTTTGGAAATCATCCTTTCTATACATTCCACTTATATCGTGCAGATAGTCTTACAACTTTGCGACGTATCATTACTTTACTCAGTTTGCTCTTTAGTGCTGAGAAAGATGATTTATTTGTCCCAAAATCAAACTTAGTCAGTTTGCAGGCTGCTGAAACTGGATTGAACAAATTAGAAAAAGAGGAAGAAGAGGAGGAAGAAGAGGAAGAGGAAGAAGAAGAGGAGGATGCGGGCAAAGTAACCATGGGTGTTACTGGAGCAAAGCCATCGTATTTGGATGACCTTCTTTTTATGGATGATGATTTAGGAGAGGAAGAATCACTTGAGGAAGAAGAGAAAAAGGAAGCGGCAGCACCGACTGTAAAAGTCCAGGTTCAAAAGGATACAGTCGCTCCGAAGGAAGAACTTGAAGATGTAAAACTTGCTGCTACGAAGGCAAAACCTGTCATTGTAGTAAGAGAAGAAAATGAAGCCTCAGTGGGTACTGCTGCTGTTGAAGAAACTGAAGGTGATCTTTTCTTAAAGAAACTCAAGGAAGCAGATAGTCGTCTTTTTGATTATACAAAAACACACCCTTCTCTTAAGAAATATGTTTCTCAGTGCGCTGCGAATGTAACACGTCAACCTGCTGTCATGACAAACAAAGAGTATTTGAATATGCGTGAAATATACCAAAAGGAGGAAAAAGAAGACCTTGTGGAATTCATTGAATATCCTCTTGCAAAAGAACCTGAAAAAGAAAAGGGAAAAAAGGGAAAGAAAAAGGAGGATGAACCAGAAGAAGCCACTGCAACTGGTCGATTCAAAGAAAAATTTTACTTCTTAGAATATGGTTCCAATCCCAAGAATTTCCATTGGTATGTCTGTTCTAAATATTTCTGTACAAGAGATAATATAGTTCTCATTTCAAAAGAGTTTGAGAATCCAGGAAAATACCGCAGAACTGTTTTGAATTCTTCAGGACAAGAAAGACCAATGGCCGCGAAACCTGCTAAGACATGTCCTTTCTGTGGAGGAAAAGAAATCTCAAATCGTCGAAAACCTGGAGTCAATGAAACAGTTCTTGTTCGTACCACAGCACCCAAATCAAATGAAATCCATCAATACATTGGATTTCTCAAAGCAACACACCATCCTGATGGCTTTTACCTCCCTTGCTGTTTCTTAACTCCTAAAACAATTTTAAAGAAAGATGTTCAATTTGAAAAACCTCGTCTTATGGGACTTCCCACTCCTGCAAAGAAAGAAGAGGAAGGTTTGGCTGAATATGAAGTTGAAGAAGATGATGATGATAATCAAAGTGAACTCTCAGATACTGACTTCCCTGAAACAGAAGATATTGAATATTCTGTTGAAGAATATGCTGATATTTATATTTTACAAATGGCAAGAGCCTCTCAGAGACAAGAATATATTGTAGGTGCTGAAAAACTTCCTCTTGAAGTTTCAAAACGAAAGAAAGTGATGAAAGAAGGACAACTTGTAAAACAGAAATTCAGTATTAAACCTCAAGTGGGCCTTTTACCTATTGCGATAGATAAATACTTTGCGCAGCATCCTCAAAACTTTGTAAAAACAAAAGTTCCTCAGAAAGTAAAACCCACTTCTGCTGGTTTCTTGCGTATTGGTGTTGAAAATCGTCTTCGCTTCAAACCTAACAGTTTTGTTTCAGCGATTGCACCTTTTTATGGAAAGAATACAGCGAAAGAATTTCTAAATGAAGTTGTAAAAGTGATGACACCCATTATATTCATGCAAATAAATTATGGAAATCTTGTTCATGAGTTCTACAAACCCAATGTACCAGCACCTGACGATGAAATGCTCAAAGCATGGATGAGTGAATCAGGATTGGATGTTATGTTAGATTTGAATGATGCAACACGTGAGGCTTTATCAAGATTATACATCAGTTACAATCAGTTTTTATTGAAACTTAGTGATGAAACATTTACAAAAGAATATCGTCATTTTGCTGCATTATGTGCTGAACCCAATCTGCTTCGTGGTAAAAAAACCAGAGGACTTACATTTATTATTCTTGATTTAGTCATTGATGAAATTACAAAAGAAGAAAAGGTTGAAGTACGTTGTCCAACGTATGGATTCAACGCAGCCATTCATTCTGATAATGATTTTGCCTTCTTAATGAGACATTATACAGGTATCTGGGAACCTATTTTTTATGTTGACAACCGTCCTGGAAAGGAACCGTTCTATGATGTATTTTCTCGTGAGAAAGAAAGACTTGGTTTATGGCCTTATCCAGTAAAAGACCGTGTAGAAGAATTTATTGGACAATGTAGAAGTAAAACAGATGGTCGTTTATCTTATGCAAGTACTACAATCTCACCAGTATTACTTCCATCTATTTCACAGGTTATGACATTATTTAGTGGAACAAAGGTGATTCCCAGTGGAATGGTAAGAGATTCTTATAATCATTTTGCTGCTATTCTCTGTGATATTACAAAAATCTACGAGAAAAGACAATTTATACATGTACCTGCCGTCGATGATGGATATGTAAAACAGGTTTGGAAGAAAATATGTTTAGATTGGGATGATATTCGTTCTTCTGAATTGGCCTCTGCTGATATTGCAATTGATTTCTACTCGAAGTATATCGTTACACCTTTTCAAGCAAGAAGTGATTTTACTCCCACAAAGATTTATGATTTGGAGATTAAAGAAAATCAGTTCCGAATGGGTGCACTTGAATTAGTCAATGGATGTACAATTCCAGTTTCCAATCCTGCTAATTTATCACTCTTTGATTCAATAGCACTGAATATTCCTGATGGCACGGATGCTGTTTTTATTGATACTGAAAAAGGTAATGATACAAATGATGGCTCTGAAGATTCTCCTCTTCAAACTTTGGGTGCGGCAATTTCATATGCAAGAGAAAAATTGTCTAAACTTGAGATTGTTTATATGATAAATAATGAAATTTACACAATTGAATATTCAAAGACAAAACCTGATAATCTTCCTTGGAATAAGAACAGACAAATAGTCTATGATAGAGAAAGTTCTGAAAAAGCAACTCCTAGTATTTTGTATACAACTCAGAAAGACTTGAATGAAATCTATGAGCATTTACGTATTCGTTTTGCAAATTGGATGGCTGCTCTTCCAAATGCAAGAGATTTGCGAAAGAAAATACTCGCAATTGTTGATGATGAAGATACGCCTCTCTTCATGAAACGAAAGAAATTAGACCAAGTACTCAATAAACAACCAATCACATGGATGTTAGGCGACCCTGAGTACGAAATACCAAAAGAACAAGCCTTGAGAAGAATTGATTGCAGTGCACAAGAAAAAGGAAAATGTGAACTTTCTGGAAGATGCAAATGGAATGATTCAAAGAATAAATGTTTGCTTCATGTTCCTGATAAAACAAATCTTGGATTTCATGAAGTTGAAGTTCCTATGCTTATGTACGTAAAACTTATTGAAGAAATTTTACGCTATGCTGAAAAAAGAAATCAGTTATTTGAAAAACAAGTTTCTTATATGATTGATTTGGATAATCCTATACGAAGAGGAAATGAGTATATTGTTCCTGAGAAATCTGCAGCATGGTACGAATTGATGAGACTAGAATGGGCGCAGAAAGCGGATGAAAAGGCAATTTATATTGAAGAAAAGAGTGCGAAAGGAGAAGGGGAAGCCTATGGCGCAATTGGGCCTGAGTACTCGCTTCCTGAAAGTGTGAAAACCTTTATGGGTTCTGAAGACCCTAAGATTGCAGAACTTCGTAGAAAATCAAGTACATTAGCAAGTATTCTTGGTATCACTTCAATTACAGCAGATGATATAATACCTCCTCTCACTCCTGCTTCTCAGAAACTTACTGCAGCACAACTCTCTATGCTTGTTCGTCAAATCAAGATGGTTGTTGTCCAATTGGATATTCGTCGAGAGCCCTTTGAAATACTTGTAAAGAAACCGTTTGGAACTACTTCCATAACAAGAGTCTTTTTCTTGGTGATAGAGGATGATGATGTTTCAGTTATTGTAAGAGACCCCATTGCACTTACAATTCCTATGCTTTCTGATATGCCTAGCAGCATAAAAGAAAAAATAGCAGAAGCAGAAACAATTGGCGCACCTGTTCAAGGTTCTGTAAAAGAGGCACTGTTGAAAAGAAAATTATTAAAAGAAAAGCAAGGAGCAAAGGCTTAATCGTCTAACATATCGCAACCAGGATAAGGCAATACAACATTATGTTTACCACCTTCATCAATTGCACGCTTTCTTGCATTAATCATAACTTGTACTTCATCTTCTAAACGATTTAACTGCATGCGTATAAAATTCTTATTTTCAGGATGAAGAATAATTAAATACATATCACTGATTTTTAAACCATAATAGGTTTCCAAAAACCAGCGATACACATTTAACTGTAAAGTGTAATGCCAGTAATTTGTATCTGGGAGATGATCCATAGGATATAATGCTGATTGAAATTCATTATTGGTTTTAATTTCTTTTGAACGTTTCCAATCGTAAATTACGTAGGTATTGTCTGATTTCCTTTTAAAAATCATATCAATGCTTCCAGTTAACTTATATTCTTCTGTCCAGACTTCCCATTCTGTTCGATACGGTTCCAAATCATGGCCAAATTTATTCCAGAAATTCATAAAATATTTCCATTCAGATGTTTCTTTTACTTGAGGGTCAATTATGTGTTCTGCTCCATTGAGAAATTGTTCAATGGCCAAGTGCATAGCAGTACCCTTTGAACTTGCATCTTTTCCACTATCATTCCATGTTTTCTTAATTTGCTCTGCTGTCATTCCATACCATTTACTATCTGGCCACTTTGGAGATGACATCATTTTCTTAATTGTTGCATCCGCATCAAAATGAGGGAAGAACTCATGAAGAAATTTAGTTGTACTTATATATCCTTTACTTACACCTTTTACAGTATAAATGTGTGTGGGCTCATCAAAATGAACATATTTATCACGTTCATGTTCATTTTGAAAAGCCAATTTTTGCCATGTAGCGGGCATCTCTCTTAGAATATGTCATTAAATCTTTAACCCTGGTATACTAAGTTTTCCAATTTCCATCAAATATAATGTGACAAGTCCAGCCTTGCTGGTAAAATCCAGGGCACTGTAGAATACATTTCGGAGGGGATTTCCCATATAATCCTTATGGCTCAAATACCAAACAATAGGATACAATGACCATGTGATGAGTGTTAATAAAATTAACGGAATACCCTCTTCAAATAAGACTAATTGCCAAACGATAGGCAAGAAAGCCAAACAACCTACAGTAAACCAATTCCATAATTGTTCTTCATTCTTTTGTGTATAGGCAATATATCCCGAATAAATCATAAGTTGATTGAGAGCAATATAAATAGCAGAATCAATGAAAGGAAGATTATTTAATTTAAAGATTAAAAAAAGCATAACAGGAGTTGTTAAAAACCAGGCAAGATAATGTGCCCATTGATTGCTTTCAATTGTTTTGTCTTCATTCTGAGATAAAAAGAAATATTTACTTGCACTTATGAATGGTATAAAAATAACGTACCAGGCAATATCACCACGAGCAATCAAGTAAATTGCAAATATTCCTAAAAGCGATGAATTTATAAACTGAACTATTTTACTAGGTTCCATCTTCTGATTTTGCGGATATTTTTTCTTGATAAGAACACACATCTCTAGAGATGCCGTGTAGTTGTCAAATTCCAGGTCCAGCATATCCCGAAAATAAAGAATGGGGTCCATTTGTTTGGATGATTCTTCATGGACTCGCAGAAAGAGCAGGACAGGTTGTATTTGACCTCTATAAAAATGATGAAAGAAGAGCGTGGATTGTTTTTATTCCTGCGATAGGAAATATGCTTCCTTGTGATCAATGTCGTGGGCACTTCAAGGAATGGTTGACAAATAATCCAATTCATTCAATCAGTACGATGCCCTATCCAGAAATCAAACCTTTTTTAAGAAACTGGTTCTGGGCTCTTCATGAAAATGTAAATGCAAGACTTGGAAAACCCAGTTTTCCGTTTCATCAACTCACTGCAACGTATGGCTCTGTAAATATCAATTATCAATTTAAATTGGTAGAACTCATTGAAAAACGAGCAATTCAACAAGGAGGAGTGCAACTCCAGTCCTGGTTGACTTGGGTAAAACATTATAGAACGCTATCGAGCGTGTATGGTTTGGCTTAAGCACGACGAGACCAGCAACGAGATTTGCGACTCGTTCCTTTGCGAGTCTTCTTTGACTTTTTAGCCTTCGAGGCTTTACGAGTCTTTCTCTTTCCACCACGAGGAACAACAGCATCACCAGGGAATACACCACCAGGCCAAGAAACAACTACAGGCATTTTACTTCTACTTAGTAGCCAGGAAATCCTGCGAGTTTCATGAGAATCTTGCCAATTCGGTTATCACCTTGAATCATTCCTGTATTGGCTTTGCGGATTCCTCCTAAATTACTGGCTCCTGCGCCAGGAGTATAATAGAGAAGCGTTTTTCCTTGCTCTTTTGCGGCTTGAACAATTTTACGCAAACGAGCATCGTGCTTCCAACGATAACCCAAAGCATCTTCCAACACTTTATCCTTTACAGTCGCCCATTTTGCAGCATCAAACTTTGCACCTTCTTTCTTGAATTGCGCTGGCCGTACTGCTTTTTTCACTTCTTCTGATTCTTCTTTCAAGAGTTCATAATCGCGTTTCTTTGGAAGTTCCTTCGCACCATCATTTGTTTCAATGAGTCGTTGACTCAAATATTTCTGGTGAATGGAACCTTCACGAGAAAGCAGAGATACTGCTGCTTCAGGTTTATTTGTGGCTAATTTGTATTGCATAGCCGCGATGTAATGTTCCACACTGGGATATGTTACTTTATTGGGGTCACTCTTAGGATTGTCAGGATCAGGAATTGCGAAAGGAGCATTGGGAGATAACCAGCGACCTCCACCTGCATCTTTAATCTTAAGAATATCTTCAAGTGAAGCACCTTCATAGAACTGGAAGAGTTCACCAATTGCGTAGCGTTTTCCTGCTGCCTCTTCTACAGGTTGTTCTACAGCGAGTGTTCTCTTAACATCAACTTCTCCTACATCTCCTGATTCTTCTTCCACAACTTCTACTATTCCTGCTTCTTCAGGTCTCACCGCTGTTTTCACAACAACACGTGGTTTCTTCTTCAGTGTAGCAGAAACATTTGCCATTGCAGTTGTTGTTTCATTCTTTACTTCTGCTGGAAGCGCGTTTACTGTTTCTTTTTGAAGAGCAGCAGGCAAGGCAGTGAGTACAGCAGCACGTTCAGCCAAAGGCATTCCAACTAATGTTTCCACGCGGTCAGCAACATCCTTGGTTTCGATTTCCTCTACTACCGTTTGTTGAACAGCCACGCCAACCTTTTCTCCTGGCGCTGTAAGCGCACCAGGAAGTTCTACTACTTCTTCTTCCACCATGAAAGGAATATCTTTCTTGCGTTTGAAGATAACCCAGCGATTGAGGAAAGAGAACTCACGAACAGCAGGACCCATTTGGAAATTCTTTCCAGCCTTGGAAGCCATTTCATAGGAGTTATCAAATGTATTTGTGCTGTTTTGTAAACCAAGTTCTTTGAGTTCATCCTTATTAATGACTAATTCACATCCAATTTGACGCATCTTTTCTTGGAGAAGTTTCAAAGGTACAAGATACTCACGATGGGATGTACCAATTGTGATGAATTCAACATCAATGCCTAAGCCAAATCCAGAATCATCAATGGGTAAATCATCCTTATCATATTGTTTCGTAATTGTCCAAAGCAATGTGTCATTTTCAATTCCTGATTTACGAGAACCCTTCTCAATTCCACGCAACATATCGAAGACTCGGTTGCCATCAAAGAAGCAAGCAATAAAGTATCCTCCAACTTTCAGAGTATCGGCAATATTTCGTAAAAGTCCATTGAATGTTTCTTTGGATTCAAAGAAATAGTGAAGTGCGAACATCATACTTACACAGTCAGCACCCATCTTCAGACGAGAAGCACCATATTTTTCAACGAAAGAAGGAACAGGGCCTTGAGGTTCATTCTTACCAAACACACTTCGTAAGATATCTTTTTCTTCAGGTGTTGCACCTGCTTCACCACTGACTAAGTGTTTGCTACTGTCAGCAATAGCAAATATCATGGGTGGTAAGTCTAAGACATAAGGCTTCTTCTCTCCTTTCTTTACCTTTTCTGCTTTTGCCTTGTCTTCCATATGACGTTTCATTGAACTCAAATACCGTTCATACGCTGAATCACCAGGACCAATAATGTTGTTACCAGCCACATCTACACCAAGGACAAAGGATACATGTCTTCTTCTCCAACGTTGTAAATCGGCACCTACACCCACTGCTAAATCAAGCAAGGTCTTTCGTCCAGATTTTAGAACAGAACCATATAGAATAAATTCCTTAATCCATTTGTTGTGGAAATCACGCAATCCCTTGACTCGCATTAAATCTTGTTCTGCGGCTTTGCGTTCAAAGTATCTATGGGTTAACGCTTCACGTTCAGCCTTTGACTTCATTAAATCAGCAATTTCTTCATCTGTAGGTTGTTCTGCGCCAGAACAAATCATACTTTGGGTGATGGGGTCATGAATACTATTCCAGACACCCTCTGCAGTCATGTCACTGTTGAGTGTTCTACTGAGTTGACCAGACTGAAATCGCTCTGTTTTATCAACACGAACACGCACAGGAACCCAGCGCCAACCAGGAAGGCGCTTAGGGTCATATGCCATTTCAACAATACTTCTATCTTGGATAGGTTCTTTCGATATTTCAGTCATAACATAATCTTCACCAGTGCTCTCATCACGTTGGATAGGAAGGTGGCAGGTATTCGCCATTGTATCAGGGAACTCTTTGGGTGTAAAGAGTACAGGTCTATATTTTCCTTTCTTATCATCCGCAGCAATCGGTTTCTCTGTAAGAATAATATCACGAGGATTTTCTCCACTTGATTCGCGACTTGAGCCTACATAGAGACGTAATGTTTTATACCGAATGGTTTCTCCTGTGTCAGGTTTAACATCAATGACAATTCGTTCTTCAGTCGTACTAGGTATTTTCTCGAAAGATACGAAGAAGTCAATTGTATTGTCTTCAGCAGGTTTCCATTTGAATTGTTCTTCAAAACCAACACCAGCCTTTTGAGGAAGAGGAAGTGTATTTGGTGTAAAGATAAGACCATCAGTATTGTAGACTTTATCTGCGGATAAGACCTTTTGAGCAGCAATAAAGATGGCTTTATCACCAGGCTCAGCAAATAAGAAATCTTTGGCTGAAACCTTGAGTTTCGTTGCAGCAGTAATACCAGATACAAGATGTGTAGCACCAGAACCTTGATTCCATTTGTTTATCCACTGACCAAGAAGTCCAAATCGGCTCTCTAATTCTTTTCCTGCTTCAGATGATTGGAAAGGCAGTTGTGTTACATCTTTTCCATCCACATCAATGTAGATATCAAAGAGAAGAAGAAGATTGGTCGCTTTCGGTTCCAAATCACCCTCCATCATCTTTTTCTTTGTAACCCACTCACCATCCAAAAGAGATGCACGACAAGTTTCTTGCTTCAAACCAGTGCGATATACATTTAAGGCCATATCAAGTAAGAATAATTCACCCTTACCATCACAGAAAGCCATAACACGTAAACCATCAGCCTTGTCTGTTACATTGTATCCATCTCGAATATTTGGAGTTGTTTCATCTCTTTCTTTTGTAAAGTTTGCAAGTTCCATTGTAATAGGGGCAACACCACGAAACTTATCAAGACGAGTAAGTTCACGATAGCCACGAAGAACATTATCCTTTGTTGTTTTACGAATTAGAAGACTGTTCTTTTGAATTCCACGAAGAACTTCACCAATACCTTTGATAAGACGCTTAAGAGCAATATCAACTGTATCGCCTTCCAAACGAAGAAGTTCTACTTCAATTTCGTATGTAGCAGGATTGTTCATGATATCTTGGTCCTTAAACTTACGTTGCCAAGCAAAAGAGCCCTCTTTTCTCTTTGTGCTTCGTACAATGGACATGTCGACTTTGAATCCTTGGTCGTGTGATTTGAAAGACCAACGACGAATCATGCGAAACGCCTTTCGTTGTTGAATCCATGTTTTTACCATTTCACGAATCTTTGGGTCATCTTTTGCAACAGGTTCCTCTCTACGAATTTTTACAGAGACATCATAATCTTCCAATTTCATACTTGCCTGTTGAACACTTCTGTCCTTTAACATAATACTGTAGTGTTTACCATCAAGAGTATCATCGCGACAGTATTCTTGAATATCTCCAGGTCCGACAATGCTGAATCGGAAATGCTCAGGAGTTGTGATTGTTAAGCGGTCATCTTCAGGAATATAGTTAAAATCCTTTGCACGAAGACGCTGTGCCACAGCAAGAAAGGTAGTGATGTTAACAGGCACTAAAAGACCAAATGTGGCCTCAAGTTCCTGCTTGCTATCACTGATCCAAACATTGAGTAACTTTTTCAAGTTTTCAACTTCTGCGGAATATAGTTCCATAGTGTCAATCCTATTCACTTATATAGACTTCCCTTTGGGCGGCCGCGGCTTCAAAATTATGAAGTTGGTCCATTTGAAAATTCAGTGAGTAAATGCTGAATTGTCTCAGCGCGACCAACAAGAACACAATAATCATCTTTTTTAGGTTTTTCAACTGTTATTTTCACTTTCAAGAGTTCAGCACGTGATTTCAAATCATCGAGTTTTCCATCAGCAAGAGGCCAACGGAATTTAAATCCTTCTTGTTCTCTTTCTTGAATCCAAGACAAGAGAGAACTACCCATCAGTTTTTCACCGGAAAGGTGATATACACATCTTGAGCCCAATCCACACATCCAAATGGGTTTGGAAGAAGACCATAATTGTAAATTTTCAGGATAGAAAAGCAATTTCTTATTGGCTTCATCCACAACAAGTTTTTGAATATTCATCAAAAAGCAAAGTGCATTGTCAAGGTCATGTGTATCTTGAGTAGGAGAAACATGGGCACTTTGTTGGGCGGCCAATTGTTCGTGAATTCTCGGACGGCAAAATTTATGACCTTTACATTCTTTATCAACACGTGAACCAATCTGAAGAAGATGCTCACGAAGAATTTGTCGACGAAGAGGAAGTGTTCCAGCACGATATACAGGATCGGTGTACCATAAATACAAAGAAACAGGACCGGGAGGTTCAAGGGGTGTTGAAATTAGGCCACCAGGACCAGCAAGAACTTCAAACCCGCCAGTATCGCTGTGTGTTTGAATCTCTATTGTGCTAAGTCTCGTATCACGAGTAGGATTGTGTGAAATCCATTGTTGAACTGTGGATAACATACCTATATAGAATACTCCCTAGGTGTTTAGGTTAATCATGACCGGACAATATTTGTTGGGCCTTTCTTTCTTCTTCCTCACGAATCGTAAAGTTTTCACGATTTTTTGAACAAAACTCCATATAAGATTTCATTTGTTGAAATGTATTTATTTTCACTTTGGTTAAGTCAAAAAAAATACCATTGCTGTTTTCACTGAAATCTTCATTGGATTGTTTCAAAATTCTATAAATATTTTCTTGTTCTTCTTTTACAAGTTTCTTCAAATCTTCTAAAAAGCGTTTTCTTTCATCATATTCCTCATTTGAAAGAGAAGTCATATCTATTCATATAAAACTCTCTACTCCTCATCTTCTTTCCGCAACTGAGACCGGAGTTCCATTAAGAGCACGCCTAAACGATTTTTTCCATTTCCATCGTTTCCTGAACCCCAATATCCATCAGTAGGGTTTTCTTCAATCAATGTGCGATTCCCAGTAGAAAGCAACTTATTGCGGAGTTGTTCATTCTGAGAGAATTTCGCATACAAGGCTTTGCGCATCACATCATCACGTTTTGTATCCCATTGAGGGTCAATCTTCTTAGCCTTATTACCACCCAAAAGTTTTGCTTTTTCAGGAGTAGGTGCTGTACGAATTTTTTCTCTGTAATCAGGATCGGCAGGGAATTTCATTGCTTGGAAATAATGTTCAACAGAAGACCATAGTTTTTCAACTCCATTCATATCTGTAAGTTTGAAGGGTTCCATATAGAAATTACTGAATTCACGGTATTCAGGTTTCTTGCTGTAGAAGGCAATAGGTTCTTCTTCTTGTTCTGCCTCTTCATTTCCAAATCGCTCACCAACATTAATATTAATTTCTTCCTCAACTTCTTTTGTTTGTTTTACTTCTTGAGTTGGTTTACATTCAGCATCAAGTTGCACTGCATCTTTCTTAATTAATCCGCGAAAGAGACCAACACTCAGAATATAAGGGTCATTTACTTGGAAACGGGACTTTTGGATTTCAACACGAACAAGAGAACCAATATCGGCTTCTTCAAATTCTGTATTACCAAGATGAAGGTCACGAGGAAGGATAATTCGAATGGCATCTTCAAATGAAACATACATACCCATTTTGTTTTTACGAATTACAATACCTTCAAGGAGAAATCCAGCAGGAGGATTGTAAACTTTTCCCTGGGCTTGAATATGATAGACAACATCTCCTGTGAAACGACCATTTTCAATATAACCCATAGAACGAGAAAGAATTTGAAGAGTATCAGGTTTCACAAATCCGTTTCGTGAACATTTATTTTCAAGGCGATTACTTAGTTTCTCCAAAAGGATTGAATCAATATTCTCCAAATCTTTTCTTAAATCCCTTGGAGTCAGAGGAATACGTTCTTCAAAGATAGCAGTATATTCCATTCTTCCTATCTGTTCTGGGTAAATTGATATTTCAATTTTAGGCGATTACAGGCGCGGTATACCCAGCGGCTTCTACAGAGGAATCCACCATTTTCATAACTTTATCTCTTACACTCCCCAAAAGCATGGTGGCGATATCTTTATTTTGGTCGAAAAATCCTTCTTTTAAAGGGACATTATACTTCGCCATTTGTGCAGCAACCACATTTTTGACAATTTCATTCAATCTTTTTTCTGCTTCCTCAACAACTTTATCAGAAGAAGGACAATTTCCACCAATTAGAGGAGGAGGTTGAGTCATTCTGTTTTGTCTTGCTGAAGGACCAGAACCAGTAAGTTCATTTGATACTTGCGTATCCAAGAAAGATGGACGCACTTGTGGGCATTGAGTAGCAGATGTTATAAATGTTCGCGTCGTACATGTCTTTTTGGGACTTCCCATACGATTTTGCTCAACACACTTCTTTGCAGTCGAACACCAACCACAGCCACCCGTATTGGCACAATCTGCACAATTTAAAAGTGTTGAACAGGTAGTTGTTTGAAATCCTTCTTGATAAGTATAGACTGCGATTCCAAGTATAAAAACCAGTAATCCTAGTCCTATGTATATTGCATTAAGAGACTTCATCTACTTATACACAACTTAATTTAGTATTCTTAGACTTTAACCAACGTTCCTTTGTGTTTTGTCTTCAAACTCGCAACAGGTCTATAGAACCAGCGTTTTCCACCCACTTTCTTTGCATCCAAAAACCGTAGAAGAAGATCTTTGAGTGCACAAGCACGAACAGAATTACGAGGATGCTTTTGCCAAGGATTTTGACTGAAATACTCATTCAATTGACTCTTTGTTTTGAGAGTTGCCAAATGTTTTACTAACCAAGATGGACGTAATTCTATTAACGAACCTTGTTCGTTCCCAGCATCATCCTTTGCACTTGTAAGAACAACATCAACTTCTCCTTTTGATTGCATCTGTACTCCAAGACGAACCAACATCGTTACGTGGAAAGAAACTGTGCTAATGTTTCCACATTCACCACCTTTTTCTGGTATAGCACCAACTTGCGAAGGTTTTTCACTTGTCTTAAAAATCAATTCTCCTTTTTTAGGAACCATAAATCCATAAATAGGTGCAGTCGTTGTAATATCTGCTTTTAATATATTCAAAGGATCAGAAGGGTCCTTTTCTAAAATACTTACAACAGCCGCTCCGCAATCTCCCTCACCACACAGGTACTTCAATCCACCTTTTGTAACATCTACATAACGAAAGGCTGTGGTAGTTCCTTTCTTTACAATTTGTTCATTTGCAACGACTGAAATCACTTCATCAGGTGCAGCCACTAATTGTTGTTGTTCATTCACTTTCAAAATCTCATCCCACACATAAAAGAGTACAGCAGAAGCAAAGGCCTTACAACTATTTATATTTGCACGAATGCGCTCATAAATCCAAACAATCGTCTCAAGTTGCTGTTTGGCTTTGTTTACTTCTTCATCATCACTCTTATATCTTTCTTCAACTGCATCATACAATTCCTCAGGAACTCTAACATCTGCTGTTCCGTCACGAATTGTCGCCGCCCATTTCACAAATTCACCCCACAATCCTATATCCGATTTCACCTCTACAGTAGTCTTTTTCTCTGTAGCAGGCAAATAGAAATCTCTCTTTACTGGGTAGTTTGCGACACGAAGCGCAATGGGTAAACGTACATCTGAAAGAGTATCGGGTTGGAACAAGTAGTATTTGTTTCGATAAATAATATATCCTTCCTTCTTATTGGGTCCAATTACGCGGAAGGATTGATTGCCTTGAATTCCTGATAAAATACTCAAAAGAGCAAGTGGAGAAACTCCAGAAATGGCTTCCACTAAATCTTCAAATTGATACGATGATTGTAAAGCA
>JACCDP010362404.1_pt1 | contig 22506 bp, 20 predicted proteins | sample 7445841 | NCBI WGS metagenome assembly JACCDP01 (sample SAMN15323441, study PRJNA562643) | freshwater metagenome | isolation source: river surface water | place: USA:Blue River Watershed | collected 2017-08-17
CAGGCAGCGCATCACGCCGCACCAGCGGCCCTATCGCTATCAGCACACCAAACAACAGGTACATCTCCAGGTGATACACAAAGCTGTAGCCAGTGACGGGCGAGATCAGGCTCTCTCCCATCCAGCCGGACGTGGCCAGCGCGCCGACCGCATCCTTGATCAGTCCGCCCGCTGCCACCGATGCGCCGGCGGCAGTGGCCTGCACCGCGCCCCAGGCACCGAGAGCGAGTCCTGCGTCTTCGCCCTGCTGCAGGCTCATCGCCATCGTCAGCGTGCCGACCGAGAACAACCCGCCGCCCACGCCGATCAGAAACGCACCGGCCCGAAACAGGGTGGGCGCTTCCAGCGGCCCGGAAAAGATCACCAGCGCGAACGCGGGCAATCCTGCGACAGCGCCCAGCGCTGCCAGCCGAACCGCATCGACCCCGCGCGTCAGCAGCGCTGCAGCCATCGCAAAGGCCAGCAGCGCACCGCAGGCGGTCAGCGCGGTCAACAGGCTGGTGGCGCCTACGCCGAGGTGCAATACTTCCGCGCCATAGGGCTCCAGCACGATGTCCTGCATGTTGAACGCGCAGGCACCCAGCCCCACCGTCCACAAAAAGCGCTTCACGCCGGGGCGCGTCACGTACTCGCGCCAGTGCGCGCTGAATTCCGCCTCTTCAGGCGCCTGCCGCGCGCGATCGCGGTTCAGCGCCTCCTGCTTCCATAGAGCGTTCAGGTTCAGCCAGACCACGGCCACGGCCGAGCCCTGCACCACCTGGATCAGCCGCAGCGGACTGAAATCCGCCAGCAGCCAGCCAAACAGTGCGCCGCTGCCGACCAGTCCCAGCAGCAGCATCGTGTACATCAGCGCCACCACCCGCGGCCTGTTCTCGGGAGTCGCCAGATCCGTGGCCAGCGCCAGCCCGGCGGTCTGCGTGACCTGCATGCCCGCGCCCACCAGCAGGAAGGCCAGCGCCGCGCCGATGCGGCTGACCCAGATCATTCCCTCCTGCTGCGTGGTCAGTGCCAGCAGCGCGAAGGGCATGATCGCCAGCCCGCCAAACAGCAGCAGGCTGCCTATCCACAGATAGGGCAGTCGCCGCAGGCCCAGCGCCGAGCGGTGCTTGTCCGAGCGAAAACCAATCAGTGCGCGCAGCGGCGCGAACACCAGCGGCAGCGCCACTGACAGCGCGACCCACCACGCCGGCACGCCGAGCTCGACGATCATCACGCGGTTCAGCGTGCCCACCAGCAGCGCAGTCGCCAGCCCGATCGACAGCTGGAACAGCGACAGCCGCAGCAGGCGCGACAGCGGCAGCTCGGGCGTTGCCACATCGGCAAAAGGCATCCATTGCGTGCCCATCTGAGACGCCAGTTTTCGGGTGTATTGCCGCAGCAGCTTCATCAGGCTTTCCAGAGCGAGGGCGCATTGCCCGCATCATTCATTGGAAGACTGTAGAGGGGGAGGTCGGTAATGTCAACTAATGTTTACTACGTTATTGTAATAATCAATTGACACATTGGGGCTGATGGCGGATGCTGGTCGGGTGTCGTGGTCTGATGGCCGGGGCACATCGCAGCAATGCGGTAGCAATATCTCCTCTCCAAGGCGCCCCGGTCGGGCGCCTCTTTTTTGGCGGTTACGCACCGCACCGTCAGCGGGCTGACGTGCGATGCGCGAAAAGCCCCGCCAAGACTGGTCAAAACCGGGATCACGCGGGCATAGCTAGCCTCTGCCGCGAATGCCAGCCGGTATAATCTCGGCTTTGTCCGCAGCATTCGCGCGGCATTCCGGATTCCCCACTGATGCAAGCCCAACACAAAGCGCAGATTGCGACTCTTTTCGAGCAGGCGATCGCCCCCCTGATCGCCGGCGCCGAGCTGAAAACCCCCGTCATCACTCTGGAACGTCCGCGCGATCCTTCGCACGGCGACCTCGCCTGCAACATCGCGATGCAGATCGCCAAGCCGCTGAAGAAAAATCCTCGTGAGCTCGCGCAGGCGATTGCCGATGCGGTGATGGCTCATCCAGCGCGCGCCGGTCTGGTGGATGCGGTGGAGATCGCCGGGCCGGGCTTCATCAACCTGCGGGTGGCGCTTGCGGCCAAGCAGGACGTGATCCGTCGCGTCTTTACCGATGCGCAGTGCTACGGGATGAGCAATGACGCAGATGACGGGAAAGGCGGCGCGAAGGTGCTCGTCGAATTCGTGTCGGCCAACCCGACGGGCCCGTTACATGTGGGTCACGGTCGTCAGGGTGCGCTGGGCGACGCAATTTGCGCACTGCTCGAAGCGCAGGGACATGACGTATTGCGCGAGTTCTACTACAACGATGCCGGCGTGCAGATCGCCACGCTGGCGGCCTCGGTGCAGGCGCGTGCAAAGGGCAGCCAGCCCGGCGCGGCCGACTGGCCCGAGTCGGCCTATAACGGCGACTACATCGCCGACATCGCAGCCGATTTTCTGGCGAAGAAAACCGTCTCCGCTTCGGATGGCGCGCCGGTCACGGCATCGGGCGATGTGAATGATCTCGAATCGATACGGCGTTTTGCGGTGGCCTATCTGCGGCACGAGCAAGACCTCGATCTGCAGGCGTTTGGCGTGCGCTTCGATAATTATTATCTGGAGTCTTCGCTCTACACCGATGGCAAGGTCGACGCCGCAGTGAATGCGCTGATCAAGGCCGGCAAGACCTACGAGCAGGACGGCGCGCTGTGGCTCAAGAGCACGGACTACGGCGACGACAAAGACCGCGTGATGAAGAAGTCCGACGGCACCTACACCTACTTCGTGCCGGACGTTGCGTATCACATCACCAAATGGCAGCGCGGCTATCAGAAGGTGATCAATATCCAGGGCAGCGATCATCACGGCACGATCGCGCGCGTGCGCGCCGGTCTGCAGGCATCGGGCGTGGGTATCCCGGCGGGCTATCCGGACTATGTGCTGCACAAGATGGTCACGGTGATGAAGAATGGCGAGGAGGTGAAGATCTCCAAACGCGCAGGCTCGTACGTGACGCTGCGTGATTTGATCGAGTGGTCGGCAGGCGATGCACCGTCTGATGCCAGTGGCGTTCGTGACCTGACGCGCGGCCGCGATGCGGTGCGTTTCTTCCTCATCTCGCGCAAGGCCGATACCGAATTCGTGTTCGATGTGGACCTCGCGCTTGCGCAGTCGGATGAAAACCCGGTCTATTACGTGCAGTATGCGCATGCGCGCATCTGCTCGGTGCTTGCGCAGTGGGGCGGCGATGACGCTTCGCTGAAGACAGTCGACCTGGCGCCACTGGTGTCGCCGCGAGAAGCGGCGCTGATGGCCAAGCTCGCCGAGTATCCCGAGATGCTGAAAAAAGCCGCCGACGAGCTCGGCCCGCATCAAGTCGCCTTTTACCTGAGGGAGCTCGCCGGCGAGCTGCACAGCTACTACAATGCAGAGCGTGTGCTGGTGGATGACGAGGCACTGAAACGGGCGCGGCTGGCGCTGTTGCTGGCGACGCGCCAGGTGCTGAAGAACGGGCTTGAACTGATCGGCGTCTCCGCCCCGGCGAGGATGTAAACCCGCCCCTGATGAAGAGTCCTCAAGGAATTGAACACATTACGCATGACTGACAGGATCGCAGCGAACTTCGCCGGACGGCGCTGGCAACAGGGCGGCACTGTCGCCGGGGTGATCATCGGGCTGATCGTCGGTCTCGTCATCGCGGTCTGGGTGGCGATGACGATCATGAAGACGCCGCTGCCTTTCGTTGACAAACTGGGCAAGCAGACGCAGCCTGCCGGTGAGCTTGGCGATCCGAACAAGACCCTGCCCGGCGGAGCGCGCGAACGTCGCGAACGGCTGGAGGATGCCGACCCGATTGCGCCGCCCAAGACTTCCGGCAAAGCGCAGAAGAGTGAACTGGCTGCCGGGACGGGCACCCCCGCAGTGGCCAATGGGAGTGCGCCTCCTGCCGAGAAACCGCGCACAGACAAGCCGGCCACCGGTGCCACTGCCACCAACGCCGCGCCCGCTGCACCAACGGCAGGCACACCAGCGACGGGCACGGCCCCCCCGGCGGTACCCCAGCCGGCGGCGGCAGCCTCATCGCCTGCAGGCACCGAAGGCTTCACTTACTATCTGCAGGCAGGGGCATTCCGCGAACTCAATGACGCCGAGTCGACCAAGGCCAAGCTGGCGCTGATGGGCGTGGCTGCCACGATCGCCGAGCGCAAGTCCGAGCTGGGCACGCTGTATCGTGTGCGGGTCGGCCCGTTCTCCGAGATCGAGGCAATGAACCGAGCCCGTGTGCGCTTGTCCGACAATGGCGTTGATGCCGCGGTCGTTCGCGTACCCAAGTAAAAAAATTCCAGAGACAACCCCAGAGACAACTCACTACATTGCACAAGGATCCCGCATGCGTTTTCTAGCTCGCCTGATGGCTGTCGTCAGTTTCGGATTCATCGCCGCCGCGTCTGCGGTGGCCTCGCCCGCGGAGCCGGTCGAGGGCGCCGAGTATCACCGTCTGCAAACGGCGCAGCCCACCGACACCGGCAAGAAGGTCGAGGTGCTCGAATTCTTCTGGTACAACTGTCCGCACTGCTTCGCGTTCGAGCCTTCGCTGACCGAGTGGATCAAAAAGCGCAGTGACAGCATCGTCTTCCGTCGCGTGCCGGTCGGTTTCCGTGAGTCTTTCGTGCCGCAGCAAAAGCTGTACTACACGCTGGAAGCGATGAACCGCATGGACGTGCACAAGCAGGTATTCGAGGCCATTCACGTCGGTCGCCAGAAGCTGGACAAGGAAGAGGCGATCCTGGATTTTATCGGCAAGGTTGGCGTCGATCGCAAGAAATTCCTGGAGATCTACAACTCTTTCAGCGTGCAGTCCAAGGTCAATCGCGTTCGTCAGCTGCAGGAGGCCTATCGCATCGATGGTGTGCCTACCGTTGTCATCGATGGCCAGTACATCACCTCGCCCTCCATCGTCGGCCAGACCATGCGCGGCGCATCTGAACCAGCCATGAATGCGGCCACGCTGCAGGTGATGGATGCGCTGGTCGCAAAGAAGAAATAAGCGGGCCTGAGCCTCACAACGTGCTGCGCGTTTTCATCACCGGTGCGTCCAGCGGACTGGGCGCGGCACTCGCGCGCGAATACGCAAGCCAGGGCGCGCAGTTGGGCTTGCTCGCAAGGCGAGGCGAGTCGCTCAAGGCGCTCGCTGATTCGCTCCCTCATGCGGCTACTCACCGCATCTACCCCGCCGATGTGAACGACAGCGCCGCACTGGCGGCGGCTGCGGAAGATTTTCTTCGTGAAGCGGGTGGGATCGACATCGTGATCGCGAATGCGGGCATCTCACATGGCACGCTCACCGAGCGCAAGGCCGATCTCGCGGTGTTCTCGCGCATCATTCAAACCAACCTGATCGCGACCGTCGCCACCTTCGCGCCGTTCATCGAGGCGATGAAGCAGCAGGCGGCCGCCGATCCCGTCAGCGCCCGCAAGCTCCGACTGGTCGGCATTGCCAGTGTGGCGGGCATACGCGGCCTGCCGGGAGCCGAGGCCTACAGCGCCTCAAAGGCGGCCGTCATCAGCTATTGCGAGTCGCTGCGCGTGGAGTTGCGTCGCTACGGCATCGCGGTGGTCACCATCGCGCCGGGCTATATCGATACACCGATGACGCGCATCAATCCCTATCCGATGCCCTTTCTGTTGCCGGCCGACGTATTCGCGCGCCGTGCGGTGCGCACGATTGCTGCCGGCCGCAGCTATGCCGTGATTCCGTGGCAGATGCGTGGCGTGTCCTGGCTGCTGAGGCTGCTGCCCAACGGGCTGTATGACCGGGTGTTTGCGAATGCGCCGCACAAGCCCGCCTATTCCGAGGCCGGCGAGCCATGAGCGCGCTGCTGACCGATGCGCTCGGTGTCGCTCACCGGCGCGTGGCGGCGGGCGAGGTCTGTCGCATGGTGTCGCTGGTGCCTTCCGTCACTGAGCTGATCTGTGCACTGGGGCTGGCGCCTTCACTGGTCGGACGAACCGGGTTTTGCATACATCCGAAGGACACGCTGGCGCCGATTCCGAAGATCGGCGGTACCAAGGACGTCAACATCGACAAGATCCGCCAGCTCGCGCCCACGCATCTGATCGTGAACATTGATGAAAATGAAAAACCCACGGTCGATGAACTCGCGCGCTTCATACCAAACGTGATCGTCACGCACCCGGTCGCGCCAGAGGACAATCTGTCGCTGTACCGGCTGTTGGGGGGCATTTTTGGCAAAGAGCGCGAGGCCGACGCTTTATGTGCGCGTTTTACCGATGCGTTGTCGTCGCTGCAGCAGTGTCAGGCGCAGCGCGAAGCGCGTGCACCGCATCGGGTGCTGTACTGCATCTGGCAGGATCCGTGGATGACGGTGTCGCGTGATACGTATATCGCGCGCATGCTCGCGCTGATTGGCTGGCAGCAGTGGGCCTCATCATCCGATGCGCGCTATCCGGTATTTCGCTGGGAGGCGCAGTTGCTGGACGAGATCGACGAGATACTGCTCTCCAGCGAGCCCTATCGCTTCACGGAAGTGCATGCCGATGCGCTGGAAAAGCAGGTCGGCAAGCCGGTGCGTATTGTCGATGGGGAGATGTTGTCCTGGTACGGCAGCCGCGCGATCGAGGGACTGGGCTATCTTCAGGAACTGGTTCAGACCCGCTGAACCCAGAGGGTCTTACTTCGCTTTCGACAGCCTTAACAGCGTGCGAAGGAACTCCAGCGCGATGGCCTTGTGATGCTCATCCAGCTGCTCCAGCATGCCGATGATCTTCGTGTCTGTCGGGGAGAGCGCAGCGGCCTGGCCTTTCGAGCGCTGCTCGACGACATTTCCGAAGCGCAGCCAGTCGGCAGGCACGTCGAGCCAGCTGGCCAGCGCCCGGAGTTTTTCTTGCGTCGGGATGGACTCTCCCTGCAGCCATTTGCGGGCTGCATGAACTGTCACGGGATGTCCTGCAAACCGCACATTGAATTCCCGGGCCAGTTGGGTGGGGCTGTTCGGTGAATATTCGGCGTTGCGGAGCGCTTGTTGCAGCCTTTCGCTGAATTCCAAGCGTTCTTGGGTTGAGTTCATGGCGCTGACTATTGCATGTAAACATGTAATAGTCAGTCGATGGGCGCACTACTGACTGTAATAAATGCGAAAGTTGAGATTTTTAAAATGTTGCGTTTTACTGTAACGATGTCTGGCTTCATCGGCGTGGTGCTGTGAGTTCAGACTGAATTCAGGCCCGCGAAAACCGCATGACGCCATCCTCATCTTTGCTTCGCGATAGCTCGCCCGCGTACCAGAGACGATGCAGGTGGGCGAGCGCCTCGCCCATCGCAAAGCTCAGCTGATGTGCATCCAGCGCGCGCGGGAACATTAGCGGCACGATGTCGGCGGCTGAACGCGGTGCGATCGCGCAGGCTTGCCTGACCTCTTCCAGTCGTTCGGCATGATGCGCATGCAGCTGTGCGATGCGCCGGTGCAGCCCGCGAAACGGCTTGCCATGCGAGGGCAGCACCAGCGTGTCTTCTGGCAGTGGCAGGAACTTGTTCAGCGACGCAAGGAAGTTGCCCACCGCGTCAAATTCCGGTTCGATCGGAAACACCGAGGTGTTGGTCGAGATGCGCGGCAGCACCATGTCACCCGAGATCATCAGCTGCAGCGGTTCGCAATACAGTGCCGCGTGCTCGGGCGAATGGCCGCTGCCGGTGATCACTTGCCAGTGATGGCCGCCGATCAGCAGTGGCCGGCTTTCTTCCAGCCGCAGAAAGGCAATCGGCACCGACGGCACCAGCGAGGGATAGTAATTGCGCCGGCCGTCCAGCTGCGACATCATCTCCGGATCGGTGAGCCCGTGGAGTGTGAAATGCGGCAGCATCGACGGGCCGTCGGCGCCCGGCAGGCCGGCCGACATCATGCGTGCGAATCCGTATTCACCCGCCGTCATCAGCAGCGGCGCCTGCCAGCGCTCGCACAGCCAGTCGGCCAGCCCGACGTGATCAGGATGGCAGTGCGTGACGATCACGCGCAGTACCGGCAATCCCTGAAGCTCGTGCTCGAATACCTGTTCCCAGGCCTGCTTCGTCGCCTCATTCGCAATGCCGCAATCGACGATGGTCCAGCCGCGTCGTGAGGTTCCGTTGGCGGCCTTTTCTTCATCGGCCAGCAGCCACAGATTGATGTGATTCAGCGCAAAGGGTAGTCCCATGCGCACCCAGCGCACGCCGGGGGCGACTTCCATGGTTGTGCCGGAATCGGGCAGGGCATCGCCAAAGACATAGCTCAGTTCGGATTCGAGGGCGTTCATGACTACCTGAAAGAATGGGTACGGCGGCTGAAAGGAAGCCGCCCGACTTGCGGTATGCGATCAGGCTTTCCAAGCCCGTCCAGCCCCCTTACAATACGACTTCGATTGACGTTTACGTAAACGGCATTCTACCTGCAAATGGCCATGGCAACCTACACCATCACCGAGCTGGCGCGCGAGTTTGACATCACGCCGCGAGCGATTCGATTCTACGAAGATCAGGGTCTGATCAGCCCTCGCCGCGAGGGCGCGGGTGGTCGCATCCGGGTCTATGGTGCCCGCGACCGCACCCGGCTGAAGCTCACGCTGCGCGGCAAGCGGCTCGGACTGACACTCTCCGAGATCAAAGATCTGGTCGACATGTACGAATCGCCCAAGGATTCGGCAGCGCAGCTGACAAGTTTTCTGGCGGTGCTCGCGCGCCATCGCGAATTGCTGGAGCAGCAGCGCGAGGATATTGAAGTCACGCTGGCCGAGATCGCCGCGCATGAAGCGCAGTGCCGCCAGATGCTGGCCGAGGCCAAACACAAACCGGCGGCTTCACGCACTCGCCGCGCCGCCTGAAAAAAAACCGACCTAGCAGACAAGGGGAGACAAATGATCGATTTGCCAGGCCTCAGCTTCGATCACGGCGAAGATATTGCCGCGCTGCGTGATGCGGTGCGCCAGTTTGCCGAGGCCGAGATTGCGCCGCGCGCGGCCGAGATCGACCGCACTGACCAGTTCCCGATGGACCTGTGGCGCAAGATGGGCGAGCTGGGGCTGTTGGGTGTCACCGTCGAGGAAAGCTATGGCGGCTCGGCGATGGGCTATCTCGCACACATTGTGGCGATGGAAGAGATCTCCCGTGCCTCCGCATCGGTCGGTCTCTCTTACGGCGCGCATTCGAACCTGTGTGTCAATCAGATTCGCCGCAATGGCACGGAAGAGCAGAAGCAGACCTATCTTCCGAAGCTGATCTCTGGCGAGTATGTCGGCGCACTGGCGATGTCGGAGCCCAACGCAGGCTCGGATGTGGTCAGCATGAAGCTGCGTGCGGATTTCAAAGGTGACCGCTGGGTGCTCAATGGCAGCAAGATGTGGATCACCAATGGCCCGGATGCCGATGTGCTGGTGGTCTATGCAAAGAACGATATCGAGGCCGGTCCGCGCGGCATCACCGCTTTTCTGATCGAGAAAGGCTTCAAGGGATTCTCGGTCGCGCAAAAGCTCGACAAGCTCGGCATGCGCGGCTCGCATACGGGTGAACTGGTGTTTCAGGATTGCGAAGTGCCCGCAGAGAATGTGCTCGGCGGGCTCGGGCGTGGCGTGAATGTGCTGATGTCCGGCCTTGATTACGAGCGCGCGGTACTCTCGGGCGGGCCGCTGGGCATCATGCAGGCCTGCATGGATGCGGTGATTCCTTACGTGCACGAGCGCAAGCAGTTCGGGCAGCCTATTGGTGAGTTTCAGCTGATGCAAGGGAAGCTTGCTGACATGTACTCGACCATGATGGCGTGCAAGGCTTATGTGTATGCGGTCGGACAGGCTTGCGATCGCGCGAAGACGCCGGAGCAGGTGCGCGCGCTGCGCAAGGATGCGGCGGGTGCGATCCTGTACTCGGCAGAGAAAGCCACCTGGATGGCCGGCGAGGCGATACAAACGCTGGGCGGCAATGGCTATATCAACGAGTATCCGGTGGGCCGTTTGTGGCGGGATGCAAAGCTGTACGAGATCGGCGCGGGGACCAGCGAGATACGCCGCATGCTGATCGGCCGTGAACTGTTTGCGGAGACGGTCTGACACTCATGCAGCACTTCCCCAAACTCCTGTCCTCCCAGATCGCGTTCGACATTGCGCGCGTGATCCTGGACGGCTTCGACAAGCACTACCGGCTGTTTCGTCATGCCAGTCAGGCCGCGCGCGGGCATTTCGAGCAGATGACCTGGACGCAGGCGCAGTCGGAAGCAAGAGAGCGCATCGCTTTTTACGACCGGCGCGTGCGCGAGTGCGTGCAGATCCTCGAAGACGAGTATGACGAGGCAGAGCTGAGCGATAACGTCTGGCGCGAGGTAAAGCTGCATTACATTGGTCTGTTGACCGACCATCGTCAGCCCGAGCTGGCCGAGACCTTCTTTAACTCGGTCTGCTGCAAGATGCTGCACCGTGCGTACTACAACAATGATTTCATTTTCGTGCGCCCGGCAGTGTCGACCGAATATATCGAGCCTGCCGAAGGTGTGCCGGTCTATCGTGTTTATTATCCGGCGCGTGATGGCATGCGTAATGCAGTGCGCCGCATGGTCACGAATTTTCAGCTCGCCGGTGAATTCTCGGATCTGGAGCGCGATGTCGCCCAGGTGGAGACGCGCCTGAATGACATGCTGGGCAGCGCCCCGGTCGAGCCGAATCATCAGATACAGGTGCTCTCCAGCCTGTTTTACCGGAACAAAGGCGCTTACATCGTCGGCAAGGTGGTGAATGGCAATCGCGACCATCCCTTTGTGATCCCGGTGCTGCACAACCGCAAGGGCGCGCTGATACTCGACACGGTGCTGTCTGATACCGGGCTGATCACGACGCTGTTTTCCTTCACGCGTGCCTACTTCATGGTGGACATGGAAGTGCCGTCAGCCTATGTGCGCTTCCTGCGCACCATGTTGCCTAACAAGCCGCGCAGCGAGATCTACACGATGCTGGGCTTGCAGAAGATGGGCAAGTCGGCGTTCTATCGCGACTTCCTCCATCATCTCGCGCATTCGTCCGACAGTTTCGAGATCGCGCCCGGCATCCGGGGGCTGGTGATGGTGGTGTTCTCGCTGCCGTCGTTCCCTTATGTCTTCAAGGCGATCAAGGACAGCTTCCCCGCGCCAAAGGAAACTACGCGCGAGCTGGTGAAAGAAAAATACCTGCTGGTCAAATATCACGATCGTGTGGGCCGTATGGCCGATACGCTGGAGTATTCCAACGTCGCTTTCCCGCGCTCGCGCTTCTCTGAAGAGCTGCTCGCCGAGCTGAAAGCAGTTGCCCCTTCGCTGGTGGAGGAAGAGCAAGACCAGATCATTGTGCGCCATCTGTACATCGAGCGCCGCATGACGCCGCTGAACATCTGGCTGACCGAGGCCGAAGCTGCGGGTGACCACGCCAAGCTTGAACATGGCGTGCGCGAATACGGCAATGCGATCAAGGACCTGGTCGCTGCGAATATCTTCCCCGGTGACATGCTGTACAAGAATTTTGGCGTGACGCGACAGGGCCGCGTGGTCTTTTACGACTACGATGAGATCGAATACATCACCGACTGCAATTTTCGCGACATTCCCGCGCCGCGCAATGAAGAAGACGAGATGGCCAGCGAGCCCTGGTATCCGGTCGCAAAGAATGATGTCTTCCCCGAGCAATTCGGCGTCTTCTTGCTCGGGAATCCTAAAGTGCGTGAGGTCTTCATGAAATATCATGCGGACCTGCTCACCGCAAACTACTGGCGGCAGCGCAAGCAGCGCATCGAGGAAGGGCAGGTCGAAGATGTCTTTCCCTATCCGCAGGAGATCCGCTTCATTCATCAGTCAGGCCATGCGCCGGTCGCGCAGGCCGCCTGAATTCAACGAATTTTCACGACTTCCCTATACAACCTGAAACACAGATTGGAGAGCAACATGCAAGACCCTATCGTTATCGTCGGCGCCGCGCGCACCCCCATGGGCGCTTTTCAGGGTGACTTTTCGTCGCTCGCCGCGCATGACCTCGGCGCGGTGGCCATCAAGGCCGCTGTCGAGCGCGCAGGCATTTCGCCTGACGTGGTCAATGACGTCATCTTCGGCAACTGCCTGATGGCCGCTCAGGGTCAGGCGCCGGCGCGTCAGGCCTCGATCAAGGGCGGCATTCCTGTGTCTGCCGGTGCGGTCACGTTGTCGAAGATGTGCGGCTCGGCGATGCAGGCAACCATCTATGGTTACGATTCGCTGGTTGCTGGCACCAATGAGGTCGTCGTTGCCGGCGGCATGGAGTCGATGACGAATGCACCTTACCTGATCCCGAAGGCGCGCGGCGGCTACCGCATCGGCCACGGCATGATGTATGACCACATGATGCTCGATGGTCTGGAAGATGCGTATGAGAAGGGCCGCGCGATGGGCACCTATGCTGAAGACTGTTCGGCAAAATACCATTTCACGCGCGAAGAACAGGATGCGTTCGCGATTGAGTCTGTCAAGCGCGCGCAGGCGGCAACAGCGGATGGCTCGTTCAATTGGGAAATGGCTCCTGTGACTATCGCCGGCAAAGGCGGCGATGTCGTGATCGACAAGGATGAAGGCCCGCTGAAGGCCAAGATCGACAAGATTCCCCAGTTGCGTCCCGCGTTCAAAAAAGATGGCACGATCACGGCGGCATCGTCGTCGTCGATCAATGATGGCGCGGCAGCACTGGTGCTGATGCGCGAATCGACTGCCAAGAAGCTTGGCGTGAAACCCATTGCCAGAATCGTCGGCCATCAGCGTCATTCGCAAGAGCCGCAATGGTTCACCACCGCCCCCGTCGGCGCAATCGAGAAGCTGTACAAGAAGATCGGCTGGAGCAGCAAGGAAGTCGATCTGTTCGAAGTGAACGAAGCGTTTGCAGCGGTCGCGATGGCGGCAATGAAAGAGCACAACATTCCGCATGACCGCATCAACATCCACGGCGGCGCGTGCGCGCTCGGCCATCCGATCGGCGCCTCCGGTGCGCGCATCATCGTCACGCTGCTGGGCGCGCTGAAGAAGACCGGCGGCAAGCGCGGTGTGGCAGCGCTGTGCATCGGCGGCGGCGAAGCCACCGCGATGGCCATCGAGATGATGTAAGCCACGCATGCGCACCGCACTGATCATCGGCGCATCGCGCGGCATCGGCCGCGAATTTGTCCGCCAGCTGCTCGCTGCAGACTGGCGGGTGTTCGCGACCGCCCGCGATGAATCATCGCTGGCATCACTCAAGGAGGATGGCGCGAATGCGCTGAAGATCGATGTCGCCGTGCCCGAATCGCTCTCGGCATTGGCCTGGCAGCTCGACGGCGAGACAATCGATCTCGCCGTCTATGTGGCGGGCGTGTTTGGTTCCTATGATGGTGCCAGCGAGCCGCCCACGCTGCCGATGTTCGATGCGACCATGCATGCAAACGTGCTCGGTGCGATGCAGGCGATACCGCTGGTCGCGCCTTTGGTCAGCGCGGCGCGCGGCAAGTTTGCCTTCATCACCAGCGGCATGGGCAGCATTGCCGATGCCGAGTCGAGCATGGGCTGGGTCTATCGCGCCTCGAAAGCGGCGCTGAACATGGCGGTGCATTCTGCACGCAAGGATTATCCGAACGTCACGCTGGTGACGATGAATCCGGGCTGGGTGCGCACCGACATGGGCGGTGCCTCGGCGCCCACCTCGGTGACGGACAGCGTGTCAGGGATGCTGAAGGTGATCGAGCGCCTGAAGCCTTCGGACAGCGGCAGCTTTCAGAGTTACGACGGGCGGAAGATGCTGTGGTGATCACCCTTGTAAAGACACTGGGCCTCGGCGCAGGCCGGGATCCAGCGGCTTTAGCGCACCCACAAACACCTGAAATTCCCGAGCTTCACAACTAAAAGAACATGGTCCTCTCAGAACAACACCAAATGATCCGCGATGCGCTGCGCGATTTTTCGCAGCAGCAGCTGGCCCCCAACGCTGCCCGCTGGGATCGCGAGCATGCATTTCCCAAGGACGCCCTCAAGCAGCTGGCCGAGCTGGGCGCCTTCGGCGTTGCCGTGCCGCAGGAGCTGGGCGGTGCGGGCCTCGACTATTTGTCACTGGCGCTGGTGCTGGAAGAGATCGCCGCTGGTGATGGCGGCACCTCCACCGTCATTTCCGTCAACAACTGCCCGGTGTGCAGCATCGGCATGGCGTTTGCGAATGAAAAGCAACAGCAGCAATGGCTGGTGCCGCTGGCGAAAGGCGAGATGCTCGGGGCATTCTGCCTGACCGAGCCGCACGCGGGCAGCGATGCCTCGGCGCTGCGCACCACTGCTCGCCGCGATGGTGACAGCTATGTGATCAACGGCGTCAAGCAATTCATCACCAGCGGCAAGCATGCCGATGTGGCGATCGTGATGGCCGTAACGGACAAGGGCGCGGGCAAGCGCGGCATCAGCGCGTTCTGGGTGCCGACCAATACGCCGGGCTATATCGTGGCCCGCATTGAAGAAAAGCTCGGCCAGCATTCGTCCGACACCGCGCAGATCGTGTTTGAAAATTGCCGGGTGCCGGCCGAGAACCTGATCGGCGAAGAAGGCATGGGCTACAAGATCGCGCTGTCCGGTCTGGAAGGCGGCCGCATCGGTATTGCCGCGCAGTCGGTCGGCATGGCGCGCGCGGCGTTCGACGCGGCGCTGGCCTACGCGAAAGACCGGCAAAGCTTCGACAAACCCTTGTTCGAGCATCAGGCGGTACAGTTCCGTCTGGCCGACATGGCAACGCAGATCGAAGCGGCGCGCCAGCTGGTCTGGCATGCGGCAACCATGAAAGATGCCGGCCTGCCGTGCCTGAAAGAGGCAGCAATGGCAAAATTGCTGGCCAGCGAAATGGCCGAGAAGGTCTGTACCGATGCGATACAGATCCATGGCGGTTATGGCTACCTCGCGGATTTTCCGGTCGAGCGCATTTATCGCGATGTGCGCGTCTGTCAGATCTACGAGGGCACTAGTGATATCCAGAAGATCTTGATAGGACGCGCCCTGGCACACTAATGTCAGACACTATGAGCATACAAATCGTCAAACCCTGCCCCTGCGGTGGAGAAGCCCTCGACACTTGCTGCGGCCGTTTCATCAGCGGCGCAGAGCTGCCGCAAACGCCCGAGCAGCTGATGCGCTCGCGCTATACCGCCTATGTCCTGGCCGATGAGGCGTATCTGCGCACGACCTGGGATCCGTCCACCTGTCCGGCGGAAGCGCTGATCGAGCCCAGCATCAAGTGGGTCGGGCTGGAAGTGCGTGCCTCTCAGGAAGAGGGCAATGACGGCACCGTGGAATTCATCGCACGAGCCAAGGTTGGTGGTCGTGCCCGGCGGCTGCACGAGACCAGCCGCTTCATTCGTCGCGACGGGCGCTGGTTTTATGTCGACGGCGATTTCAAAGCCTGAGCTGTCGTCTTTCAAGGAATGTCATGCCCGTCATTGAGAGCCAACTGAATCCTCGCTCGGCCGAGTTTGTAGCGAATGCCGCTGCGATGCAGGCACTGGTCGATGACCTGCGCGCGCACTGCGAGAAACTGGCGCTGGGTGGTGGCGAGGAAGCCCGCAACAAGCACACCGGACGCGGCAAGCTGCTGCCGCGCGAGCGAGTGAACCAGTTGCTGGATCCGGGAACGCCGTTTCTGGAGTTTTCGCAGATGGCGGCATTCAACATGTATGACCATGCGGCGCCCTGCGCCGGCATCATCACGGGTATCGGTCGCGTGAAGGGCATCGAATGCGTGATCGTCTGCAATGACGCAACCGTCAAGGGCGGCACCTACTACCCGATGACGGTCAAGAAGCACTTGCGCGCGCAAGAGATCGCGCAGCAGAACCATCTGCCATGCATCTATCTGGTCGATTCCGGTGGGGCGAACCTGCCGAATCAGGATGACGTGTTCCCCGACCGCGATCATTTCGGCCGCATCTTCTTCAATCAGGCGAACATGTCCGCCGAGGGCATACCGCAGATCGCAGTCGTGATGGGCTCTTGCACCGCCGGCGGTGCGTATGTGCCGGCGATGAGCGATGAATCCATCATCGTGAAGCATCAGGGCACGATCTTTCTGGGCGGCCCGCCCTTGGTAAAAGCGGCGACTGGCGAGGTGGTCAGCGCCGAAGATCTGGGCGGTGGCGATGTGCATACCCGCCTGTCGGGCGTCGCCGATCACCTCGCGCAGGATGACCTGCATGCGCTATCGCTCGCCCGCACGCTGATCGGCAACCTGAACCGCAAGAAGCCCCAGCAACTGCTGCTGCGCGAGCCCGTGCCGCCCCGCTATGACCCGAGCGAGCTGTATGGCGTGATTCCCACCGATACCCGCAAGCCTTTCGATGTGCGTGAAGTCATTGCGCGCATCGTCGATGGCAGCGAGCTGGATGAATTCAAGCCGCGCTTCGGATCGACGCTGGTCTGCGGTTTTGCGCACTTGCACGGCATGCCGGTCGGTATCATCGCCAACAATGGCATTCTGTTTTCCGAGTCGGCTGTGAAGGGCGCGCACTTCATCGAGCTGTGCTGCCAGCGCAAGATACCGCTGGTCTTCCTGCAGAACATTACGGGATTCATGGTCGGCCGCAAATACGAGAATGAAGGCATCGCGCGCCATGGCGCGAAGATGGTGACGGCGGTCGCCACTGCGGCGGTACCGAAATTCACCGTCATCATCGGCGGCAGTTTTGGGGCGGGCAATTACGGCATGTGCGGCCGCGCGTATTCGCCGCGCATGCTCTGGATGTGGCCGAATGCGCGCATCTCGGTGATGGGCGGCGAGCAGGCGGCGAGCGTGCTGGCCACGGTGCGCCGCGATGGCATCGAGGCCAAGGGCGGCCGCTGGAGCGCCGACGAAGAAGAAGCGTTCAAGCGCCCGATACGCGATCAATATGAAGTGCAGGGGCATCCCTACTATGCCAGTGCCCGGCTGTGGGACGACGGCATCATCGACCCCGCCGATACCCGCACCGTGCTGGCGCTGGGTCTGTCGGCCTCGCTGAATGCGCCGATACCGGACACGCGCTTTGGCGTGTTCCGGATGTAAAGCATCCCGGCGCGCTCATGAACAACAGCAGCATGAACCAGAGCGACACTATCGATTCTGACTGGGTCGCCCGCAGTCTTGCCAGTGTCTGGCATCCGTGCACACAAATGCAGCATCACGAAACCTTGCCGCTGGTCGCGGTCAGTCAGGGCAAGGGTGCGTGGCTGTTCGATCATCAGGGGCGGCGCTATCTGGACGCGGTCAGTTCATGGTGGGTGAATCTCTTCGGCCATGCAAACCCGCGCATCAATGCGGCGCTCAAAGATCAGCTCGACCGGCTGGAGCATGCGATGCTGGCCGGCTTCACGCATGAGCCGGTGGTGCAGCTTTCCGAGCGCTTGTCTGCGCTGACGAACCATCATCTCGGTCACTGTTTTTATGCGTCTGACGGCGCATCGGCCGTCGAGATCGCGCTGAAGATGAGCTTTCATTTCTGGCGCAACACCGGCCATCCCGCGAAGCAGGAATTCGTTTGTCTTGAAGGCAGTTATCACGGCGAGACGGTCGGTGCGCTGGGCGTCACCGATGTGCCGGTGTTCACCGAGGCCTATGGCGGCATGGTTCGCCGCGCGCATGTCGTGATGAGCCCGGATGCGCGTAAGGCGGGGGCGGGCGAATCAGAGGCCGAAGTGGCAGCGCGCGCCATTGCCGCGATGCGCGTGCTGCTGGAGCGTCGTGCCGATCGTATTGCTGCGGTGATTGTCGAGCCGCTGGTGCAGTGCGCGGTGGGCATGGCGATGCATGACCCGGCCTACCTGCGGCAGTTGCGTGCACTGTGCGACGAGTTTGGTGTTCATTTGATAGCGGATGAAATTGCGGTGGGCTGCGGGCGCACGGGCAGCTTCTTTGCTTGTGAGCAGGCAGGCAGCTGGCCGGATTTTATGTGTCTCTCCAAGGGCATCAGCGGCGGCTATCTGCCGCTGTCGCTGGTGATGACGACGGATACGGTCTATCAGGCGTTCTACCACCCGGAGATCGCTCGCGGCTTTTTGCATTCACATTCCTACACCGGCAATCCGCTGGCTTGCCGCGCGGCGCTGGCAACGCTGGAGATATTTGAAGACGATCAGGTGATCGTCGCCAACCGGCAGCGTGCGCAGTGGATGGCCAAGGCACTGGCGACAGTCGCTGCGCATCCGGCAGTCAGGCATCCGCGGCAGCGCGGCATGATTGCTGCGTTCGATGTGGCGCCGACGGTGAGAGAAGGTTTTGCGCGGCGGTTTTTTACGGCGGCGCTGGAGCATGAATTGCTATTGAGGCCGATCGGCACGACGGTGTACTGGATGCCGCCGTATGTGCTGACGGAGGAAGAAATTGCGGGGTTGGGGCAGAGGACGCTGAGAGTGCTGGAAGCGGTGGCTTGAAGCCTGATTGCCCTGATGCCGTCATCCCGGCGCAGGCCGGGATCCAGTGACTTTAACGACGATCAAAATAAGACCTAACCTGACCACAGGCACCGGAGTGAGACGATGTTCAACAAGATACTGATCGCGAATCGCGGCGAGATCGCCTGCCGGGTGGCGACCACCGCGCGCCGGCTGGGCATTCGCACCGTGGCGGTGTATTCGGAGGCTGATGCGGGCGCGCGGCATGTGAGCTTTTGCGATGAAGCGATTGCCATCGGCGGAGCGGCAGCAGCGGACAGTTATCTGAGAGCAGACCGCATCATTGCCGCCGCACAGGCGACGGGCGCGCAGGCGATTCATCCGGGTTATGGCTTCTTGTCCGAGAACGCCGAATTTGCAGACGCCTGTGAGAAGGCTGGTCTGGTATTCATTGGCCCGCCCGCATCGGCCATTCGCGCGATGGGCTCGAAATCGGCTGCGAAAGCGCTGATGGAAACCGCCGGTGTGCCGCTGGTGCCCGGCTATCATGGCGACAATCAGGACGCGGCGTTTCTGCAGCAGCAGGCGGACAAGATCGGCTATCCGGTGCTGCTGAAGGCGAGTGCAGGCGGTGGTGGCAAGGGCATGCGCATTGTCGAGCGGAGCGAAGACTTCGCGGCAGCACTGGCGTCCTGTCAGCGTGAAGCCAAGAACAGCTTTGGCGACGAGCGCGTACTGGTCGAAAAATATCTGGTGCGCCCGCGCCACATCGAGATACAGGTGTTTGCTGACACCCTAGGCCATTGCGTGTCGCTGTTCGAGCGCGATTGCTCGGTACAGCGCCGTCATCAGAAAGTGCTGGAAGAAGCGCCTGCGCCCGGCATGACGGCGGAGCGCCGCAAGGCGATGGGCGATGCGGCCGTCGCGGCGGCGCGCGCAGTCGGCTATGTCGGTGCGGGCACGGTGGAGTTCATCGCTCAGCAGGATGGCAGTTTCTATTTCATGGAAATGAACACGCGGTTGCAGGTCGAGCATCCGGTGACGGAAATGATCACGGGCACGGATCTGGTCGAGTGGCAGCTGCGTGTGGCAGCGGGCGAAAGACTGCCGCTGCTGCAGCCAGATCTCCACATTCGTGGCCATGCGATCGAGGCGCGCGTGTATGCGGAGAACCCCGACAAAGGCTTTCTGCCGTCGATAGGCCGGCTGCAGCACCTGCGCATGCCGGTCGCGGCCGAGTTCACGCGCGACAGCGCAGTGCGCATCGATGCTGGTGTGCGCGAAGGTGATGCGATTACGCCGTATTACGATCCGATGATCGCAAAGCTCATTGTCTGGGGTGACGACCGCGCGCAGGCGCTGGCGCGCATGTCGCAGGCACTCGCGGAATTCGAGGCGGTCGGTCTTTCAACGAATGTGGCATTTCTGGGTCGCCTGATCGCGAGCCAGCCTTTCTCAACGGCTGAACTGGATACCGGACTGATCGAACGTCATCATGCCGAGCTTTTCCCCGCGCCCGCAGGGGCACCCTTGTCCGTGCTGGCACTGGCTTGCGCGGCCTTGGTGCGGGACGAATCTCAGTCCTCGAACGATCCCTGGTCGCAAACGTCCGGATGGCGGATGAATGCAACGCTGACGCGCACGCTGAATTTCACCGACGCGGCCGGCGACTGTGCTGTCAGTCTGGTGTATGAGCGTACTGGTCTGCGCCTGAATACGGATCGCGGGTCTGCGTTGCTGCGGGATATTTCGGGCACCGGCAATCAGGTTGGCGTCAGCGTGGACGGACGACCGATCGCAGCGAGTGTCGTTCGCAGTGGTGACCACTTTAATGTGTTCCATTCCGGCCACCACGGGTCGCTGGAATGGCGCAATCCTATCGCGCACGCGGGCGAGCAGGAGGCCGACGGTGGCAGGCTCACGGCGCCGATGCCGGGCAAGATCGTCGCGCTGCTGGTCGATGCCGGTGCAGAGGTGGACAAGGGTGCGCCGCTGTTGATCATGGAAGCGATGAAAATGGAACATACGATCAGTGCGCCCTCCAAAGGCAAGGTCACTGAATTGCTGTATGCCGTGGGCGATCAGGTCGTCGAAGGTGCGCAGCTGCTGTCATTTGAACACGAGGAAAACTGATGAGCGCTTCCCTATTACCCACTGCCGTCAAGATCGTTGAGGTCGGTCCGCGTGACGGTCTGCAAAATGAAAAGCAGACCATCTCCGCCGAGGTGAAAATTGAACTGGTGAACCGTCTGAGCGAGGCGGGCATTCCGAACATCGAGGCTGCCTCATTCGTCTCGCCGAAATGGGTGCCGCAGATGGCGACGTCGTCCGACGTCATGCAGGGCATACGGCGCAGGCCGGGCACGATCTATTCGGCGCTGGTGCCGAACATGAAGGGTTTTGAGGCCGCGCTGGCAGCGAAGATGGATGAGGTCGTGATCTTTGGTGCGGCTTCCGAGGCCTTCTCGCAAAAGAATATCAATTGCTCGATCGCGGAATCGATCGAGCGATTCCGCGAGGTCGCGCAGGCGGCCAAGCAGCACGGTATGCGGCTGCGTGGCAGTCTGAGTTGTGCGCTGGGTTGTCCGTATCAGGGTGAGGTGACCCCGGAAGCGGCCGCCGATGTGGTGAAGCGCCTGCGCGATCTGGGCTGCGACGAGATCGACATCGCGGACACCATCGGCGTGGGTACCGCCGGGCAGGTCAAGCGCGTGTTCGAGCGCGCCGCAAAAGAATTTCCGCTGGAGCGGCTGGCCGGGCATTTCCATGACACCTATGGTCAGGCGCTCGCCAACATCTATGCCGCGCTGGAGGTGGGTGTGGTGATTTATCACTCTTCTGTCGCCGGGCTGGGTGGCTGTCCGTATGCGAAGGGCGCGACCGGCAATGTGGCCACCGAAGATGTGCTGTACCTGATGCACGGGCTGGGCATTTCGACCGGTATCTCGCTGGAGGCCGTGGTCGATGCCGGACAATTCATTTCCGAACAGCTGGGTCGCAAGTCATCCAGCCGTGCAGGCAGCGCGATCGCTGCCAAGCGCGCAGCCTGAGATCGAGGAAAATCATGAGTCCCGAACTGAAACCCGGCATACGCTTTGAATGGCAGACCGTGGTGCCTGAGCATTCCGTGGTGCCCAGACTATTTGGTCAGCACGTGGATTTCGCCAATGACATGCCGGCGGTGCTGGCGACCGGCTACATGGTCGGGCTGATGGAGCTGGCCTGCACACAGGGCATCATGCCGTATGTGGACTGGCCGAACGAGCAAAGCCTGGGCGTGCATGTGAGCTTCTCGCATCTGGCGGCGACACCGCCGGGCATGACGCTGACGATACGCGGGGAAGTCATCGCCGTTGAGGGCCGCCGCGTGCGTTTCAGAGTCGAAGCCTGGGATGGTCTGGACAAGATCAGCGAAGGCGAGCATGAGCGCGCGGTGATCGCGCCCGAGAAGTTTCATGCCAAGCTGGCCGAGAAAAAACAGCGTGCCGGTGTCAGCGTGCCTGCATCCGACGCCGACTGATCAACTTCCTGATCATCATGGACCTGCACGCATTCGATCCGGCGAAACATCAGGGACCCTTGCCGTCGCCCTGTATCGGGATTTGCCAGATGGATCGTACGACCGGATTGTGCATGGGCTGTCAACGAACGCTGGAGGAGATCACCGACTGGAGCGTTGCGCCGGAGTCAAAAAAACGCGCGATCTGGAAGGAAATCATTCGCCGCCGCGCCACAAGCCGGTCCTGAGCAGACATGCGCACCAGCGCGAAGGCATAATCACCGCCCATGCAAACTCAGTTTTATCAGCCGCGCGAAACGCTCACCGGCCCTGCCTACAGCCCTTGGTTCAAGATGCTGGCGACCCTCGTCACGGTCGCGTTGGCAGGTTACGGCCTCAGCTTTGCACTGCGTTACTCGCTGCTGGATTACGGCTGGGGCGTTCGGCTGCTGTTTCTTGCGGCGATGCTGATGCTGGCAATGTCGTATGTCGGTTTCCTGCGCTCGGAGGTGACTATCGATGCAGACGGCATACGTCAGACGTGGCTGTGGAATCGTCAGGCGCGCTGGGATGAGATACGCAGTGCAAAACTGATCGGGATACCGCTGGCGGGCTGGGCATCGCCCCCGC
>JACCDP010530309.1_pt1 | contig 22503 bp, 26 predicted proteins | sample 7445841 | NCBI WGS metagenome assembly JACCDP01 (sample SAMN15323441, study PRJNA562643) | freshwater metagenome | isolation source: river surface water | place: USA:Blue River Watershed | collected 2017-08-17
CACGGTCCCGCAGCCGCAACAGCAGGCGCAAACGCCATCGCAGCAGGCCCAGCCCCCTCGCGCGGCGGCCTCCCGTGCCGAAGCTGCGCCGGCCGCCGCCTCCGCGGCAGCGCCCGCCACGGCCGGTGCCGATGCCTATGTCTACTTCGTGCAGGCCGGCGCCTTCGGGCGTCCGGAAGACGCCGAAGCGCAGAAGGCCAAACTCGCCATCCAGGGCTTCACGGCCAAGGTCATGGAGCGCGAACAGGGCGGCCGCACCGTCTACCGCGTGCGCCTGGGCCCCTCCGACACCCGCGATGCCGCCGAGGACCTGCAGCGCAAGATCGAGGCTGCCGGCTTCGAGGCCAACCTCGTTCGTGTACAACGCTGATTCCACTGAAGGACACCTGACGCCATGAAGCGCCGCGATTTCTCCGCCCTGCTCGCCACCACCCCGCTGGCTGGCGCCTCAGCCACCGCCCTCGCCCAAGGCGCGCCCGCCGAGGGCCGCCAGTACACCGCGCTGTCGCAAGCGCTGCCCACCACGCCGGCGGGCAAGATCGAAGTCATCGAGTTCTTCTGGTACGGCTGCCCGCACTGCTACGCCTTCGAGCCCATCGTCGACCCCTGGGCCCGGCAGCTGGGCGCCGACGTCGCCTTCCGCAAGGTGCATGTGGCCTTCCGCGCCAACTGGCGCCCGCATCAGCGCATGTTTTTCGCGCTCGAATCGCTGGGCAAGGAAGTGCAGACGCGCCCGGCCATCTTCGTCGCCCTGCACCAGCAAGGCGCCACGCTGGACGACGTGGCGAGCCAGGCCAAGTTCCTGAGCGGCCTGGGCGTCGACCCGGCCAAGTACACCGACGCCTACAACTCCTTCGGCGTGCAGACCAAGTGCAGCCAGGCCGACAAGCTGGTCGAAGGCTACCGGCTCGAAGGCGTGCCCACGCTGGCCATCAACGGCCGCTTCCTGACGTCGCCGGCCCAGGTCGGCGCCGGCCAGTCCATGTCCGAACACGAACTGGGCCTGCGCACGCTCAAGGTCGCCGATTTCCTCATCCAGCGCTCCCGCGCCAAGGCCTCATCATGAAACGTCGCGACGCCACGCTGGCGCTGGCTGCCACCTCTTTGATCGGCTCTGCGGCCCACGCCCAGGGCGGCCCTGTCGAAGGCCGCCACTACCAGCGCCTGAGCCAGCCGCTGCCCGGCACGCCGGGCAAGGTGGAGGTCATCGAGTTCTTCTTCTACAAGTGCCCGCACTGCTTCGCGCTGGACCCGCTGCTCGAGACGTGGATCCACCAGCTGCCCGCCGACGTCAGCTTCCGCCGCGTGCCGGTGGGCGCGCAGGCCATGCTCAAGCTGCATGCGCGCATGTTCTACGCACTCGAAGCCATGGGCGCGCTGACCCCCACGGTGCACAGCGGCATCTTCAACGCCTTCCACCGCCTGGGCATGGACGCCACCGACGAAGCCGGCGTCGTGGCGCTGGTGGGCAAGCTGGGTGTGGACACCACCAAGTTCAAGCAGGCCTTCGCGTCCTTCGGCGTGCAGGGCAAGCTGGCGCAAGGCCAGAAGCTGGCGGAACTCAGCGGCGCGGACAGCGTGCCCACGCTGGTCGTCGGTGGCCGTTACCGCACCGGCCCCGGCATGGGCACCGACCCGAACCAGAGCGAAGCCGCCCAAGGCCAGCAGGCGCTGGCCATCGCGGATTTCCTAATCAAATTGTCGCGTGGGAAAGGCTGATTTCCGGCACCACGCCCTAGAATAATCAGCAACTTCCGTGCCGCCATGCCTCGCCATCTGATCCCCCTCACCTTTGCGCTGGCCGCCACCTTCGCCCATGCGGAGAAGGGGGACCGGCTCAAGCCGCTGACACTGTCGTCCGAGCGGGGCGGGTCGGTGGACAACGTCAATCAGGTGCGCGAGCTGGTCGGCAATGTCGTCATCACCCAGGGCAGCCTGGTGTTGCACGCCGAGAAGGTGGTGGTGCGCGAGACGCGCGAAGGCTACGTGCAGGCCCATGCCAGCGGCGTGGCCGGCCAACCGGTCGACTTCCGCCAGAACCGGGACACGCCGGGCGAAGCGACCGAGGGCCAGGCCGAGCAAGTCGAGTACGACACGCGGACGGACACGGTCCGCTTCATCGGCAACGCCCGCGTGCGCACCACACGCGGCGCGGTGGTTCAGGAAGAAATGTCCGGCGCGGCCATCGTCTACAACAGCCGCACCGAGGTCATCACGATCGAAGGCGGCAACGGCTCGCCCAACCCGAACGGCCGCACGCGCATCGTCCGCATGCCGCCACCGCTGCCCGACGAGTCTGCCTCCGCCCCCACCGCGCCATTGCCGCTGAAGCCGTCGATCACGCTGCAGCCGGGCAAGCCTTCGTGATGGACAAGGTGTCCAGCATGCAAGCGGCCGCCTGTGGCAGCCGGCTCGAAGCCGAAGGCCTGGCCAAGACCTACGGCGTGCGCAAGGTCGTCAAGAACGTGCACGTTCGCGTGGACTGCGGCGAGGTGGTGGGCCTGCTCGGCCCCAACGGCGCCGGCAAGACGACGAGCTTCTACATGATCGTCGGCCTGGTGCGCTCCGACGACGGCATCATCCGCATCGACGGCGCCGAGGTGCAGCGCCTGCCCATCCACGCCCGCGCGCGGCTGGGCCTGAGCTATCTGCCGCAGGAAGCCTCCATCTTCCGCAAGCTGACCGTCGAAGAGAACATCCGCGCCGTGCTGGAACTGCAGCAGGACGACAAGGGTCGCGCGCTGCCCAAGGCGCGCATCGACGAGTTGTTGAACGACCTGCTGCGCGACCTGTCCATCGAAGGCCTGCGTGACAGCCCCGCACCGGCCCTGTCTGGCGGCGAGCGTCGCCGCGTCGAGATCGCCCGCGCGCTGGCCACCCAACCGCGCTTCATCCTGCTCGACGAGCCCTTCGCGGGTGTGGACCCGATCGCCGTGCTGGAGATCCAGCGCATCATCGGCTTCCTGAAGGAACGCGGCATCGGCGTGCTGATCACGGACCACAACGTCCGCGAGACGCTGGGCATCTGCGACCGCGCCTACATCATCAGCGAGGGCGCCGTGCTGGCCGAAGGCACGCCCGGCGAGATCGTGGCCAACGCCGACGTGCGCAAGGTCTACCTCGGCGAAAACTTCAGGATGTGAGGATGGTGAGCCCCTCGCCCATCCTCGCGTCGCTGAACGCGAGCGAGTCTGGTCGGTCTTGCAGACCGCGCTGCGGCTTGCGCCACACCTCTTCGGCAGGCACGTCACGCCCACCGGGCGTCACGTGTCCGGCCTCAGCCCCCGAGAGGACGGCGATGCTCGCCGCATTGAGCGGCAAGCACATCGCCTCGGCGGGCCGGCTCGGGAGCGGCCCAGCGCTCGGCCCGCAAGGTCCGAACACCACTGCCGGCGGGTCAACATGAAGCAGACCCTCCAGGTCCGCCTCAGTCAGCACCTCGCGCTGACGCCCCAGCTGCAGCAATCCATCCGGCTGCTGCAGCTGTCGACGCTGGAGTTGCACCAGGAAGTCGAGCAGATGCTCGCCAGCAACCCGCTGCTGGACACCGAGGAAGAGTTCACCGTCAGCGCCCCCGAACTGGCCGCCAACGCACCGGCGGAAGCAGGCACCGAAGCCTCGGCCGGCGAGTCCGAGAGCGGCGAGGCGCCCGAGCTCAGCGCCGAGGATTTCGGCAGCACCGAGCGCGACGACTGGGAGAACGGCACCGAGCGCGATGACTTCGATGGCATCCGCGAACTGCCCGGCAACGGCAGCGCCAGCGCGGGCGACGACGACAGCGACCGCGAGAGCCAGGAATCCGCCGAAACCACGCTGGCCGAGCACCTGATGCAGCAACTGGCCGGCAAGACGCTGTCGGCCGAGGACCGCGCGGCCGTGCAGGTGCTCATCGAATCGCTCAACGAAGACGGCTATCTCGAGGACCCGCTCGAGGACATCGCCGCCGCGCTGGCGCCCGACGACGACGAGGACCGCGAGGAACTGCTGGACCATCTGCGCATCGCGCTGCGGCTGCTGCAGAGCCTGGAGCCGGCCGGCATCGGCGCGCGCGGCCTCTCCGAATGCCTGGTGCTGCAACTGCGCGCAGAGCCCGCCTGCCCGGCCCAGGCCATCGCCATCCTGATCTGCAAGAGTCATCTCGAACTGCTGGCCAAGCGCGACACCCGGCGCCTGATGAGCGAGACTGGCGCCGACGAGGCCCTGCTGCGCGAGGCCCAGGTCATGATCACGCAGCTGGAACCCAAGCCCGGCCGCCGCTTCGCACAGGGCGCGGCCGCGGCCATCGTGCCCGACGTCATCGTGCGCAAGGTGGGCCGCGAGTTCCGCGTGATGCTCAACCCCGAGGTGGCGCCCAAGCTGCGCATCAACGAGCTCTACGCCAACGCACTGCGCGCCACGCGCGGCGGCATCAGCAACTCGCCGCTGGGTGGGCAGCTGCAGGAGGCGCGCTGGTTCATCAAGAACATCCAGCAGCGCTTCGACACCATCCTGCGCGTCAGCCAGGCCATCGTCGAGCGCCAGCGCGGCTTCTTCACGCACGGCGAACTCGCCATGAAGCCGCTGGTGCTGCGCGAGATCGCCGACGAGCTGAGCCTGCACGAATCCACCATCTCGCGCGTGACGACCGCCAAGTACATGGCCACCAGCTGGGGCACCTTCGAGCTGAAGTACTTCTTCGGCTCGGGCCTGAGCACCGAAGCCGGCGGCGAAGCCTCCAGCACGGCGGTGCGCGCGCTGATCAAGCAGTTCGTCGCGGCCGAGGACACCAAGAAGCCGCTGTCCGACAGCGCACTCGCGGCCATGCTGGAGGAACAAGGCATCCAGTGCGCCCGCCGCACGGTGGCCAAGTACCGCGAAGGCATGAAGATCGCGCCGGCGAATCTGCGCAAGGCGCTTTAACCCGGCACTTGCGCCTTGCGCCACTCCCGCGGCGACTGCCCCGTGTGCGCACGAAACGCGCGAGACAGCGCCGCTTCGCCGCCGTAGCCCACGTCCATCGCGATGTGCTTGAGGGCACGCCCCTCGCGCACGCCCTTCTGCGCCAGGCCGATGCGCCAGCGCTGCAGATAAACACCCGGCGTGCAGCCGACGACGTCGCGGAAGGTGTTCGCGAATACCGTGCGTGACATGCCCGCCGCCGCGGCCAGGTCCTCCAACGCCCAGTCGCGCTGCGGCGCGTCGTGCATCGCCACCAGCGCACCGCGCAGCCTGGGGTGGGACAGGCCGGCCAACATGCCGGACGCCACCTGCCCCTGCGTCATCAGCTCGCGCAGCACCCAGATCAGCAGCACCTCAAACAGCCGGTCCAGCATCAGCTGGCGACCGCAATGGCTGGCCCCGGCCTCGGCGAACAACTGCTCCAGCACCGGCGCGCAACTGGGCACCGACGCCAACGGCAGGCAGACCCAGGGTGGCAGCGCCGCCGCGATGGGGTGGCCAGCCCCGCCCTCGAAGGCCATGTGCGCGCACAGGAACTGCGCGCCGCAGCTCGGGTCGGTCACAAATCGGTGGGCCAGCGGCCGCGGATAGAGCAGCAGGCTGGGCTCGGCGATGCGCAGCGGCTCGGGCGAACCGTCGTTGTGGACCGCCACGCCACCCTCGCGGATCAGGTGCAGTTGGCCGCGCCCAGCCTGCGGTTCCAGGCTGTTGATGCCACACAGCACACCCGCCTGGAAGGTCTCGGCACGCACGGCGAAGTGCTTGAACAGCGCTGCCAGTCGGTCAGCCATGATCGGTACGAATTGCAAAGTTAAACGTACTTTATGGCATTTCAGGTACCAGCATCACCGGCAAAGTTCATCCCGTCGCAAGACAGAAATTCCCCACCGACTCAACCAGGAACCCGTCATGTCCGCCCTCACCCGCATCGCCCTCGCCACCGCCATCGCACTGACCGGCATTGCCGCCCAGTCCGCGGCGGCGGCCACGCCCACCGCCGCTGCGGCCGTCGCCAGCCAGTACGTCGCCGCTGCAGACGGCACGCCGCTGTTCGTCAAGGACTGGGGCCCGAAGGACGGTCCGGTCGTCGTCTTCAGCCATGGCTGGCCGCTGAACGCGGACAGCTGGGAGTCGCAGATGCAGTTCCTGGCCGAGCGCGGTTACCGCGTCATCGCCCATGACCGCCGCGGCCACGGCCGCTCGGGCCAGCCCTGGGCCAACAACACGATGGACCAGTACGCCGACGACCTCGACGCCGTGCTGCGCGCCAAGAACGTGAAGCGCGCGACGCTGGTGGGCTTCTCCACCGGCGGCGGCGAGGTGGCCCGCTACATCGGCCGCCACGGCACGGCCCGCGTGGCCAAGGTGGTGTTCGTGAGCGCCGTCACGCCCATCATGGGCCAGACCGCCACCAACCCGAACGGCGTGCCCGAGGCCGTGTTCGACAGCCTGCGCAAGGCCTCGCTCGACAACCGCGCACAGCTCTACAAGGACATCGCCGGCGGCCCGTTCTTCGGCTTCAACCGCCCGGGTGCCAAGGTCTCGGCCGGCCAGGCGGACAGTTTCTATGTGCAGGGCATGCAAGCCGGCGCCAAGGCCACCTACGACAGCATCGAGGCCTTCTTCCACTCGGACTTCCGTGACGACCTGAAGAAGGTCGACGTGCCGACGCTGGTGATCCACGGTGCCGACGACCAGATCGTGCCCATCGAGACGACGGGCCGCGCGACGGCGAAGCTGGTGAAGGGCGCACGCCTGATCGAATATGCCGGCGGACCCCACGGCATCACCGACACCCACAAGGACCGCCTGAACCAGGACCTGCTCGACTTCGTGCGCCAGTAAACAGCGCGGCGCCCGCGGCGGGTCAGTCCCTTGACCGCCCCGTCTCCGGCGCCAGCGGCTCGAACACGAAGCGCATGCCGCGCGTGTAGCTCTCGGCCTTGGTGCCGGCGTGGCGCTCGCCGTCGATGATGCGGCTCTGGAACACCAGGCCCGGCTGCTTCAGCTCAAGCAGCAGCGCCTGGTAGCGCTGGATGCCGGCCAGGAAACCGGGCCACTCGAGCTCCGCGCCGGTCACGTACAGCCGCGCGTTGAGCGGCTTGCCCGTCGCGGCATAGGCCTTGGCCCGGCCGATGATCCAGTCGCCGCCGGCCACCACGGCCGGGCTGGCGGCGATGTAGCCCTTGAACAGCTCAGGCGCGGCGTACATCACGTGCAGCGCGAACAAGCCCCCCAGCGAGCTGCCGGCCAGGTAGCGCTGCGCCGGGTCGCCCCGGTAGTCGCGCTCCACCAGCGGAAAGACGACCTGCTTCAGCGTCGCGAGGAACTGGTCCGCATGGCCGGACTCGCCCTGCTGGTCGGCCAGCCGGACGGGCGACAGGTCCCACAGCCGCAGCGCGTCGTAGTCGGGCTGCTCACCCGCGTAGCCCAGGCCCACGATGATGAACTCGGGGACGACCCGGTCGTAGACGAGGTTGCCGTAGGAGCCCACGAACGTCGCGAAGTCCCAGTAGGCGTCGGTCACGTACAGCACGGGGTAGCGCCGCTGCGGGTCGCGCGCGAAGGACGCCGGCAGATGCACGTGCAGCTGGTAGCGCCGGCCCTGCTCGGTGGCGGGCAGGGCGCGCAGCTGCGTGCCGGGGAGGCTGTACGGCGGGTAAGAGGTGTCAGCGTGCGTCACAGTACTCATCACCAAGCCCAGAATCGTCAAGAAGCGCTTCATCGCCACCTCTTGGAAAAAGGTGCGGCAGTTTAGAGGCGGCGACAATCCAGCCCGTGAGCCTGCCCAACAAGTTATTCCTCTTCGTGTCCTGCCCCGGTGGCGTCGAGCCGCTGCTGGAGGAGGAGCTCAAACGCTTTCTGCCGCCCGGCGTGCGCAGCAAGGTCGAGGCCCTGCGCGGCGGCTGCGGCGTGCTGGGCACGGCGGAAGACGTCATGCGCATCAACCTCGAGAGCCGGCTCGCGCAACGCGTGCTCGTCGAGCTCATCGAGGGCCCGTATCGGCATGAGGACGATCTCTACGCGCTGGCCCGCCGCGTCGACTGGCGCGACTGGATCGGCCCCACGCACACGCTGCGCATCGACACCACGGCCCAACGCTCGCCGCTGAAGAGCCTGAATTTCGCCGCGCTGCGCATCAAGGACGCCATCTGCGACCAGATCCGCGAGCACACCGGCGAACGCCCCAGCGTCGACACGCAGCGGCCGGACCTGCCCGTCGTGCTGCACGTGGGCCCCGAGCGCGCGGCGCTGTATGTCGACACCTCCGGCGAGCCGCTCTTCAAGCGCGGCTGGCGCATCGACAAGGGCGACGCGCCGCTGAAGGAAACGCTGGCCGCTGCCATGCTGGCCGCCGCCGGCTGGCGCGGCACGCCCGGTGAGGGCGGCGCGCTGCACGACCCCTGCTGCGGCTCCGGCACCATTCCCATCGAAGCCGCGCTGATCGCCTGCGACTCGGCGCCGGGCCTGCAGCGCCGCTTCGCCTTCGAGCACCAGCTGCCCTTCGCCACGCCGGCGATGAAGACCGCCTGGGGCGCGATGGCGCAAGCCGCCCGCGCGCGCATCCACCCGCCTGCCGTGCCCATCTACGCCAGCGACGTGGCCTTCCGCATGGTCGACTTCGCACGCCGCAACGCCGAGCGCGCGGGCGTGGCGGCCTACATCCAGTTCAACGGCGGCGACGCGCTGGAGCGCCCGGCCCCGCAACTGCCCGACGGCATGCCCGGCGCCATCGTCATGAACCCGCCTTACGGCGAGCGCATCGAGGTGCGCGGCAAGGCGGCGATGTCGCGCAACGCACACGGCTCCGAGGAGCTGGACGCCGGCGACGACTTCTTCCCGCGCCTGGCCGCCCACTGGAAGCGCCAGTACACCGAAAACCCGGCCGGCTGGACGGCCTGGATGCTCAGTCCCGACATGAAACTCCCCAGCAAGATGCGCCTGAAAGAGGCCCGCCGCGTGCCGATGTGGAACGGCCCGATCGAATGCCGGCTGTTCCGTTTCGACCTCATCAAGGGCTCCGCCCGCAAGCCGGAGGCCGACCATGCGCCGTGAACTGACGGCCGCCGTGCTCGCGATGGCGGCCGGGCTGGCACACGCCGATGACCCCTGCATGCTGGCCTTCGTCCAGGCCCGCGATACCGCGCCCGCCGTGGCTGGCGGCCCCGACTGGGCCGCACTGAACCAGCGCTTCAACGCCGCCGTCGTCGCGACGCTGCAGGCCGACGGCCGCCTGGTGAACCCCGCCAGCGTGGCCACACCGCCGCTCGACGCGCAGGGCCAGGCCCAGGCCCTGCTGGCCGAGGCCGACAAGCTCGGCTGCCGCACGCTGACGGAAACTGCCGTCTATGTGCAAAACGACATGCTCGTGCTGCGCCTGCGCCTGTACCCGCTGCTGGCCGAGCTGGGCAACGGCACCACCATCGTCGGGCTGCGCGTGGGCACACCGTTGTTCGTCACGCAACGCGACCTGCCCGCCCACGCGGTGACGCGCATCAAGCCCGATGTGCTGGGCGAAATGATGGCCGCGGAATACCTGCGGCACGACCGGCGCTGAGGCCGCAGCCGCAGCCCGACCAGGGTCAGGACAAGGCCAGCCAGGACAGCACGGCCAGCGGCGCGGTATCCGCGCGCAGCACGCGCGGCCCCAGCGTCACCGCCGAGAAGCCACGCGCGCAGGCGGCCGCCTCCTCGGCATCGCTCAGGCCGCCTTCGGGGCCGCTGAGGAACAAGGCCCGCGACGGCGCCAAGGCCGCCAGCGGCGACGCCGCGCGCGGGCTCAGCAGGCCGCGCCATTCGTCGCCGGCCGGCGCGGGCAAGGCACCCAGCCAGGCCGGCAGCGACAGCACCGGCTCGATGCGCATGGGCACGGTGCGGCCGCACTGCTCGGCCGCCGCGATGGCCACGCCCTGCCAGTGGCTGCGCTTCTTGTCGGCCCGCTCACCCGCCAGGCGCAGCACCGAGCGCTCGCTGACCAGCGGCTGCAGCACCGCAGCGCCCAGCTCGCTGGCCTTTTCGACGAGAAAGTCCATGCGGTCGTTGGCCGGCATGACGACGGCCAGCGTCACCGCCCGGGCCAGCTCGCGCGCCGGTTGCTCGGCGGCGATGAGACTCACCCGCACCTCGCTGCGCCCCATGGCCGTGACCTCGGCCCGCCATTCGGGGCCGCTGCCGTCGAACAAGGTCAGCGCGTCACCCGGCTGCAGGCGCAGCACCTGCACGTGACGCGCAGCGCCCGCCGGCAGCAAGAACTCGCCGGGCTGCTGCAGCGGGGTATCAACAAAGAATCGAGGCAAAACGTAGCGCCTTCATGGCCCGGGCGCCGGGCCGCTCGCCAAGCCGGCTCGTCAGGCGATGGGTTCGCGGCGCAAGGCCGCAAACGTCGCAGGCCCTGGTGAGACCGCTCAGGCCTGCGCCGCGTTCGGCGGCGCCGGCCGAGGGGTCAACTATTTCGCGGCGAGCTGGGCGTCCAGCTCCTTGCACGACGGTGAGCACACGGGCTGGGACTTGCCCAGCAGCTTCTTGGACTTCAGCATCGCGCGGGGGCGATGCTTGCCGCAGAGGAAGCAGGACATGGTTGCTGCACCAAACGAAGAAGTCGCCGCGAACGGCGAGCCCGGGGCTTTGGAGCGGTAGCGCAGACCATCCGCTTCGATGGTGGTCTTGGTGGTTTCTTTGGCCACGCTGGTCCTGTCGAAGAGTGTTGTGGGAGGCGCCGGTCAGGCGCTCGGGCCCTGTATTTTCCACCATGTCCGGCCCGGCCCGGCCTAGGGCTTTCAACACCCCGTGAAGCGCGCCGGCCTTTTTGCCGCCCAGGCGGCCTGTCCCTCGACAAGATCGGCCGAATCCCGGGCCCTGCGGATGTCGGCGGCCAGCTGCGCCGCATCGAGCCGCCCCGCCGCGATGGCGTTCAGGTGCTGCTTCATCGGCAGCAGGGCCAGCGGCGCCATGCTCGACAGCTCCTGCGTGAGCGCCTCCAGCGCCGCCTCCAGCGCCTGCGCATCGGGCAGCAGTTGATCGAGGTAGCCGCAGCCGAGCAGCGCCGCGGCGTCGAGCGTGCGGCCGGCCAGCAGCACCTGCTTGGCCGTGGCCAGGCCCAGGCGGTCGACGAAACGGCGCAGCCCGCCGGCATAGAAATGCAGCCCGACACGCGCGGCCGGCACGAACATCTCCACGGCCGGCACGCCCAGCCGGAAGTCGGCGGCCAGCGCCAGGTCTGCTGCGCCGCCGTACACACCGCCCTGAAGGCGCACCACGGTGATGGGCCGCGCTGCCTCCAGCGCGTCGGCCAGCTCACCGAAACGGGCGCCGGCATCGACGGCCACCAACGCGCTGAGGTCGAAACCACTGCAGAAGTGCCGCCCCTGCGCCGCCAGCACCAACACCCGCACGGCGTCGTCGGCATCCACCTCGCTGATGAAACCCCGCAGTGTGGCGAGATCCTCCACCGTCAACCGATTGGCCTGCTGCGGCCGGCGCAGCGTGATGCGTGCCACGCTGCCGGCCCGCTCCAGCAGGGGCGGCTGGCCGCTCACCGGCGCCGCCTCGCCACGGTGCTGTCGAAGGTGTAGCCGTCGTTCACGCGCGCGAAAGCGGCGCTGCGCTCGGCCTCCACCAGCTCACGCAGGGCCTGCGCCTGCGCCGGGCGCAACCGGGCGTCCTGGTGCAGCACCAGCTCGGCGATGAGCGCCCAGTCGGCCTCCAGTTCGGCCGACCAGACCAGCGCTTCAGGCGGCAGCGGCGCCAGCAGCTGCTGCAGCGCCCCGGCCAGCGTCTCCGCACTCACCAGCGCGGCGACCTCCGGCCAGCGGCCCAGCATCGGCGCGTCGAGCCGCTGCGGCGGCCACAGTGCGCACAGCCACTGCGGCGCATGGTTTTCCACGAGCGGCCCATGCTGCGACTGCACGACCTCGGCGCTGGCGCCCCGCACCCGCCGGGCCTGCGCCGTCCAGGCCCGGGGTTGCCAGCCCTGCAACAGCTGCGCGGGCCGCGACGCGCGCGGGCCGGGCAGCGCCCCGCGAGGCAGGTCGCTGAACGGTGGCAGCGGCTCCACGGGCGGCAGCTCGATGTCCTGCACATCCTGCATCGCATAGCCGCGCGCCTGCAGGCGGGCCTTCTTGGCGCCATCCAGCGTCGCGCGGCCGGCCGTGAGCACCAGGTCCAGCTCCACCGGCGCCGGCGCAGGCGCGCGCCAGCCGTCGAGAACGCGCGAGGGGTCGAAGTCGTCGGTGTGGGCCATGGCGGTGCGGGTGCGCGATTGTGACAACGACGTAAGCTTCGAGCCCTGTCCCGTTTCTCCTCGTCACCATGCCGATGCATTCCCGCCGCAGCCTGCTTGCGCTGGCCCTGGCCGCCACCCTCTGTGCCTGCTCAACAACCCAGCCCCCGGCAGCGTCGGCGCCGGCCACCACGCCCCGGTTGATCGTCCTCGTCGCCATCGACGGCTTGCCGATGCGCCAAGTCACCGGCTACCGCGACCAGCTGGCCGAGGACGGCTTCGCGCGCTTCCTGGACCACGGCCGCTGGTTCTCCGACGCCCACTACGCCCACGGCCACACGGTCACGGCTGCGGGCCACTCGGTCATGCTCACCGGCGCCTATCCGCAACGCAGCGGCATCATCAGCAACGAATGGCGCGCCCCCGCCACGGGTGCGCCGGTCTACAACACCGGCGACACCGCCTACACCTACCTCGACAACCCCACGGCGCCGCTGTCCGGCACCAGCCCGCGCAACCTCAAGGCCGAGACGCTGGGGGACGTGCTGCGCACGCGCTCGCCGGCCTCCAAGGTCATCGGCATCTCCGGCAAGGACCGCGGCGCCATCCTGCCCGCAGGCCACAAGGGCACCGCCTATATGTATATGGGCGAGACCGGGCAGTTCTCGTCCAGCACCTACTACATGGCCGCGCTGCCGGCCTGGGTGAAGGACTTCAACGCCGCCAAGCCGGCTGACGCCTTCTTCAAGCGGGCCTGGGCCCCGCTGCTGCCAGAGTCGGCCTATGCCCGCTCCGTGCCCGATGGCCAACCCTGGCAGTACGCCGGCGGCAACGGCAACCGCCTGCCGGCCATCGTCGGCGACAAGATGGACGGGCCCGGCCCGCGCTTCTACGGCAACCTGCTGGCATCGCCCTTCGGCGACGAGCTGACGCTGGCCTTTGCTCGCGCCGCCGTGACGAACGAAAAGCTGGGCCGGCGCGGCGTGCAGGACATCCTGTCGGTCAGCCTCTCCAGCCACGACTACGTCAACCACGCCTTCGGCCCGGAATCCCGGCTGTCGCACGACCACCTGCTGCACCTGGACCGCCACCTGCAGGCGTTCTTCCGCTTCCTCGACCAGGAAGTCGGCGCGGGCAACTACGTGCTCGCGCTGACCGCCGACCACGGCTTCACCGACACGCCGGAATGGGCCGCCACGCAAGGCCGTGACGCGGGCCGCTTCGCGAGCGCCCCGTCGCTCGCGCTCGTGAACACCGCCCTCGCGGCCAGGTTCGGCGTCGACAAGCTGGCACGCGATTTCTCCGCCGCCGGCCTGCTGCTGAACGACAAGCTCGCCGCCGAGAAGGGGCTGAACTTCGCCGAGGTGCAGGCTGCGGCCCGCGACGAGCTGCTGAAGCTGCCGGGCGTGGAGACGGTCTTCACGCGGGAGCAGCTGCTGGGCGACGACACCTCCACGCCCTACCTCGATGCCATGCGCAAGTCCTTCGACCCGACGCGCGCCGCCCAGCTCCAGATCGTGCTCAAGCGCAACTGGATCTTCAGCTATCGGTCCGGCGGCAGCAGCCACGGCAGCCCCTACGAGAACGACAACCATGTGCCGCTGCTGTTCTGGGGCCCCAGCTACGTCGGCCAAGGCGAAGTGAAGACCCCCGTGCAGATCGCCGACCTGGCGCCCACACTGGCCGCCATCGCCGGCCTGCCCGCCCCCGCTCAGGCCCAGGGCCGCGACCTCGGCCTCAAGCCCTGAGCAGCAGCGCCAGCGCCGATTCGCCCCACTGCGCCTCGGTCAGGGCCAAACCGCCCAGCCGCTCGCACAGCGCGCGCGCCTGGGCCGGCCCGGTCGATGGCAGCATCAGCAGCAGCCGGCCATCCGCCAGCTGCGCGCAATAGTCCTCGCTGCGGATGCCGGCGAGCAAGGCGGTGGCATCGGCGCCGGGCGCCGTCGACGCCACGCACAACGGCCAGGCACGGGCATCGCTGAGCAGCGATTGAAGCAAGGCCAGGCCCGCCTGCGCCGGCAGCAGCTGGCCCGAAGCCGGCCGCGGCCGGCCCAGCGCGCTGATGTCCACCCCGGTGCTGGCCCAGCCGCCGTTCGCCAGTGGCTGCTCCACCCACCACAGCCGGCGGCCGTCCCGCCAGGCTTGCTCGTAGCCGGCTCCCCGGGGGGCGCGCAGGCGGCGCCCCGGCGGGTCGACCGGCCCCGCGCCTGTCGCTCGGCCAGCGTCGGTCATCTCGGCCCAGGTCGGCAGCGCCGCCTCATCGAGCCCCCAGGCGGCCCGATAGGCCGCATTGGCCTGCAGCAGCCGGCCATCGGCATCGAAGAGCGCCAGCATCAGCGGGCCACCGGCCAGCGCCTGCCACCAGAGATCGCTTGAATTCACCCGGCCATTGGAACCCAGCGCCTCAACGGCGATGGATGTCGCCGGACCCGCTGACGCTTTGACGCAACTGCGGCCGGCCGGCGTAATGCAGATCGCCCGAACCGCTGAGCGTGGCGTCCAGTTGCTCGGTGACGCCCAGCGACGCATCGCCCGAGCCACTGATGTCGACCTGCGCCGTGCGCCCGGTCAGCGAGCCGGCATCGACATCCCCCGAGCCGCTGAGCTTCCAGCGCTGCTGGTCGGCCCGGCCGGCCACGCGCACGTCACCCGAGCCGCTGATGCCGACCTGCAGCGATTGCAACTCGACCAGGCCCATCTGCACGTCCCCCGACCCCTCGACATGGAGCGCCAGCGAGTCGGCCTTGAATCGATCCACCACCAGGTCGCCCGAGCCCCGCAGGGCAATGGACTGGACCGCCCGGGCATCGACGCGCAGCAACGGCGCGGAGCGCGTCGTGAAGCCCGCCTCGCGCTTCAGGCGCACGACCAGCGTGTCGCCCTCCACCACCGTCTCGACCAGGGGCTCGACGTTGTCGTCCGCCACCACGGTCGCCTGGTCGCTGCCCGCCTGGGCCAGCTGCACGTCGACGGGGCCGTCGATGCGCAGCTTCGTGAACGCGGCCAGCGCCCGCACCCGCTCGACGCGCACACCCGAGCCCTTGATCCGCGGGCGGCCGCTGCCGTAGTCCATCGGGCCGCTGAGATGAGCGGTCCACCCCTCCGCATCCTTCTTGATGCGCAGCCGCCAATCGTTGTCATCTGCCATCGCGAGGCTGACGGCGAGCAATGGCGTGAACATCAGCAGGACAAGGCGTTTCATGAAAAGCTCCCGGTGAATAAGGATGAACGGCCGGCAGTGTGGATGCAGCGCCTGCCGCGGCACGGTGCCAGACGACGCAATGCAGATTCCTGCGCATGAGCCGCAGGAAGGCCTGATCAGGCCGCAGACTTTGGGGGAACGCCGCACAAAAGTGAGCCGCCACCCACAAAGCCAGGCACAGGAAAACTGACCCCTTGTGACACTTTTTTCGGTGGTTCTCTGAGGCGCCACATTCGCCTGATGAACGTCCACCCAATCAAGGGGGCGGCCCATACCCCTCTCCAGGCTTTGTGTGAAACACTTCCAGCCAAACCGCCGACGCGCCCACCCGCATCGGCGCCCAACCCAAGAACAGAGCAAAATCGGTTTCCACGAGGCCACTGTCATGAGCGAACGCCAGATCCACGACCCCCAGCCGACGCCGCAGGCGCCGGCCCCCGTCGACGCGTCCGCCGGCAAGCTGGGCTCGGCCCGCCGTCGTCGCTTCATCAAGATGGGCGCCGGCGTCATCCCGGTGGCGCTGACACTGAACAGCCGCCCGGTGCTGGCCACGACGCAGGGCAAGTGCTTCTCGGCCTCGGCCTGGGGGTCGGTGCAGACGCTCATCGGCACCGCCGCCAGCCAATACACCCGCAAGGCCGCCAAGGCGCCCACGGTGAACTGCTACACCAAGGCCGAATGGTGCGCGACCAGCAATGGCAACGCCACCTGCGCTGGCTGGAAGGTGGCATCGATCAGCTGCGCCAACCTGGCCCTGCCGACGGTCAAGGCCTACGCTGTCAAGAGTGCGTGCGGCAGCACCAGTGGCACGGCCGGGGTGCCGGGCAACAGTTCCGTCTGGAACATGCTCAACAGCAACACCTGCAGCGACGCGCAGAAGGCCGTCCTGGTGGCCTGGCTGAACTTCCGCATCAGCCGGACGACGAGTACCGACGTCTGCGTGATCGACAGCTTCTCGACGAACCAGCTCACGATGCTGGGGAACATCGTCCAGAACCAGGGCGGCAGGGGCCCGGATGGCAAGACGTGGACGCCCACCGACGTCAAGAACTACCTGCACAACAACTACATCGGCCGGCTGAGCTGAGCCGCATGCGCCGGCCCCGAGCGGCAGATGCAGGAAACCCTGTGGACACTCCACCGGTCGGCCGATATCTCTTGGCGTGACTGGGAAGGCCTTGGCGCCGTCTACAACGACGACTCCGGCGACACCCACCTGGTCGACGCACTGGCCATCGAATTTCTCGAGCTGCTCAGCCAGCGCCCCCTTTCCGTCGCCCAGCTGCTTTCCCAACTTGCCGATGCCATCCCCGACGAGATGGATGTCGCCACCGCCACTGCCCTCTTCGATCGCCAACTGAAGTCGCTGCAGGAGCTCGGCCTCGTCCAGCGCACCACCGTCGCGGCATGAAAGTCCGTGACCTGGCGCCCGGCGATCTGCGCCGCAGGCTGGCTCGGGGTGAGCTGGTCCTCAAGGTACCGCCCTTCGTCGCGCGGCTGCGCTCGGATGTCGGCCGTGTCGCAGAAGACCTCGCGCTGCTCTATTCGGACTTCGATCTGGGCACGCTGGAAGACTTCGCCGACTTCCACCTCGAGGTGCGTCGAGAGGGCGGCTTGCGGCGCTGGATCAAGCCGATGGCCCGCTTCCTGGCCGACGGCGAGCCCGCCTTCAGCCCCTTGCCGGCCGAACAGGGTTTCCACATGGTCGAGTGGGGTCTGAACTGGGCCGTGAGCACGATGGCCCACCCCTATCTGTCCTATCACGCGGCCGCGTTGGAGCGGGACGGCAGGGCGCTGGTCATGCCCGCGCCGCCCGGTTCGGGCAAGAGCACGCTGACGGCGGCCCTCGCCCACCGTGGCTGGCGTCTCATGTCGGACGAGATCACGCTCTACGACCTGTCAGCCCGCGAAGTCAGCGGCATGGGCAGGCCGGTGAATCTGAAGAACGTCTCCGTCGAGTTGATCCGGCAGTTCGCGCCACAGGCCGAGCTGACCCGACCTGTTCCGGACACCGCCAAGGGCACGCTCGCGCTGATGAAGGCCCCCACCGACAGCGTCGCGCGCATCATGGAGCCGGCACCGCCCGCATGGATCGTCATGCCGCGCTACACCCCTGGCGCCAAGGCATCGCTGACCGACATCCCCAAGGCCCGCATGCTGCTGTTGCTCGCCGAGCAGGCCTTCAACTACGACCTGCACGGCCGCAGCGGCTTCGAGGCCACGGCCGACCTCGTCGACCGCTGCCTGTGCCTCGAGTTCGAGTATTCGACGCTGGAAGACGCCGTCGAGTGCATCAATCAGCTGGTGGCGGAACCCACATGACGCTCGCGCGAGCGCCCCTGCTGTTGCGGACGCTGCTGGCGCCCGCCTCCGCCCTCGGCCTGCGCGCTCAGGACTGGGACCTGCTGCTGCGCCAGGCGCGCCGCGGCGTGCTGCTGGCCAGGCTGGCCGTCGCGCTGCAGCCGTGGCTCGACCAGGTGCCGCCCGGCCCGCGCCATCATCTGCACGCGGCGCTGATGACGGCGCGGCGCCAGGCGAAGCTGACGCATTGGGAGGTGAGCCGCATCCAGGCCGCGCTCGAACCGCTGGGCGTCAAGCCCATCCTGCTCAAGGGCACCGCCTACCTGATGGCCGGGCTGCCCGCCAGCCAGGGGCGGGTGTTCGGCGATGTCGACATCCTGGTGCCCAAGGCGCGCATCGCCGACATCGAGGCCGCCCTGCTCGAACACGGCTGGCGCTTCCAGGACGATCTGGAAGCCTACGACGAGCGCTACTACCGCGACTGGATGCACGAGATCCCGCCGCTGACGCACGAGCAACGCGGCAGCAGCCTGGACGTCCATCACACCATCCTGCCGCCCACGGCACGCATCCAGGTCAACACCGACGCGCTGTTCGAGGATGCGCAAGACTTGCCGAACCGGCCTGGTGTTCAGGTGCTGGCACCGGTGACGATGGTGCTGCACAGCGCCGCGCACCTGTTCCACGAAGGCGAGCTGGAGAAGGGCCTGCGCGACCTGTTCGACCTGGACGCGCTGCTGAGGGACTTCGGCCGCGAGCCGTCGTTCTGGGCGGCCCTCGTGCCCCGCGCGCGCGCGTTGGGCCTGAGCCAGCCGTTGTTCCTGGCGCTGCACTACTGCACACGCCTGCTCGGGACGCCGGTGCCGGCCGACACGCAGCAGGCCGCCGCCGCAGACGCACCCGCCTGGCCGCGCCTCATGGACGCCTGCTATGACCGGGCGCTGATGCCCGACCACGCCAGCTGCGACGACGCACTGACCGGCAGTGCACGGCTGGCGTTGTATGTGCGCGCCCACTGGCTGCGCATGCCCGCCGGGCTGCTCGCCCGGCACCTGGCGCGCAAGGCCTGGCTGCGGCTGCAGCCTACAGCGGACACCCCCACCGAGGCCTGACAATCCGGCCGCCATGGACCGACCCAAACCCTTCTCGATGATCCGCGAGTTCCATCTCGCCGACTGGTTCACGCTGGGCAACGCCTGCGCCGGCATGGGCGCGCTGTTCGCCGTGATGAGCTTTCTGCAGAGCGGCGACGCCCGGCACCTGCAGTACGCCTGCGCCCTGGTGCCGCTCGCGCTGGTGTTCGACGTGCTGGACGGACGCATCGCACGCTGGCGGCAGAAGAGCTCGGCGCTCGGCCGCGAGCTGGATTCGCTGGCCGACATCATTTCCTTCGGCGTGGCACCGGCGGCCATCGCCTATGGCTGCGGCATGCAGGGCCTGTTCGACCGCATCGTGCTGGTGTTCTTCGTCGCCTGCGGCGTCAGCCGCCTCGCGCGCTTCAACGTGACGGCCGAGAAGCTCAGCGCGGGCTCGGACAAGGTGGCCTACTTCGAGGGCACGCCGATCCCGACATCCATGGTGCTCGTCGCGCTGCTGTGGGTCGCCGCAGCGCAAGGCGCGCTGGGCGACCAGCTCTGGGGAGGCGTCTGGTGGATCGGCGGGTTCCGCCTGCATCCACTGGTGCTGCTGTTCGGGCTGTCCGGCTCGCTGATGGTGAGCCGGATCCGGATTCCCAAGCTTTAGGCGCTGCGGCGGGACAGCCAGCTCAGCGGCGAATCCTGCGCGGGCAACTGGCCGGCCTGGGATTCGAGCTGCTCGAACGGCGCCTGCTGCCTGTACTCGCTGACGCCGCCTTCCAGGCAGGCGTCCAGCCCGAAGGCCGTGCCGAGGTCGGCCGGGTCCGGCTCACTGCGAACAGCAGCGCCACGGCGGAGAAAACGCAGCGCTGGGACGAATCGCATGGCAGACCTCTTTGGGCTGGTAGCCGACAAACGCATCGGCCCTGTGCTTTCAGTGTGAGGGATTCATATGACAAGTGAATCACCCCGTGTGAGTAAATATTTCCAGCACAGCAAATACCACACACACGGACACCCTCTACGCCTCAGAAATCATCGGCACTGTCGCCAATGTGCATCAGGCGTGTCGTTGTGCATTTGCAAATCTCGCGCAGCCTCCCCCGCTCTGGCGCGCCAGACGCGGCCGATGCCCTTAAGCTGCGCGACTTCCTCGCCCCCCGAGCTTTGCCGCATGACCTCAGCAGTACTGAAATGGATCGCCAACGGCATGATTGGCCTGGTTGTGGCATGCACACTGTGGATCGCTCAGGCGGTGCAACCCGGCCAGACCGGCACCCGGCTGGTGGCACAGGCGGTTACAGCGCCGGCCGACGGCGCCTCGGCGCCCGTCCGCCGCTGATCAGCCCAGCGCTCGCCGCGCGCCGTCGGCCAGCGCCTGACCGATCTGGTCCAGCAGCGCACCGCGCGCCTGCAGCTGCCACTGGTGCCAGTACAGCGCGACATCCACGCCCACCTCGGGCCGCAGCACGACCAACTGCCCCGCCTCCACGAAGCGCCGGACCTGGATTTCGGGCGCCACGCCCACGCCCCAGCCCATGACGGCCGCCGTCACATAGGCCTCGCTGGACGGCACGAAGCGCTCGCGCAACCGCGGCGCCCGCACGCCAAATGCCTGCGAAATCCACTGCGCCTGGCTGTCGTCCTTGCGGTTGAAGACCAGGAAAGGGGTGTCCGCGAAATTGCCGGCATGAAGGCCATGGAGGGCGTCGCCGCCCAGCCGAGACGCCAGAAAGCCCGGGCTGGCCACCGCCACATAGCGCATCACCCCCAGCGGCTGCACGCGGCAACCCTGCAGCGCCTCCGCCACCGTCGTCACGCAGCCCAGCACCGCCCCTTCGCGCAGCCCATCGTGCGTGAAGTCCTGGTCGTCGACCACCAGTTCCAGCCCGTAGCCTTCCCGCAAGCCCCGCTGGACCAGCTCATCGAGCGCCGGCAGCACCCAGGTCGCCAGGCTGTCGGCGTTCACGGCGATGGCCAGGCGCGACTGCGGCGCCACCCGCTCCCCAAGCTCGCGCGCCACATCCACCCGCCAGGCCTGCAGTTGCCGGGCGAAGCGCAGCAGCACCTTGCCCGCCTCGGTCAGCCGCAACGGCCGGGACCGCACGACCAGCGGCTGGCCTACCTGGCCCTCCAGCACGCGCAACCGCTGCGACACCGCGCTCTGCGTGATGGACAGCCGCTGGGCCGCACGCTCGAAGCCCTGTTCGTCGGCCAGCGCCGCCAGGCATTCCAGTGCGGCTGGATCGAAGTTGTTCATAAGCCTCGCTAATGTATGGCGAAGAATATGAATCGCTCTTCTGAAAACAGGATCGCCTGCCGAGAATGGGCGGATGTCCGTCTCGCCCATCCCCACCGCATCGGCCGTCTTCGTGCAGGGCTGGGTGATGGGCGCCGGGCTGATCCTCGCCATCGGCGCGCAGAACGCGCTGGTGCTGCGGCAAGGCCTGCGGCGCGAGCATGTAGGGACGGTCGTCGCGGTCTGCACGCTGTCGGACTGGCTGCTCATCGCGCTGGGCGTCTTCGGCCTGGGGGCGCTGGTGCAGGGCAGCCCGCTGCTGCTGCAGCTGTTCCGCTTCGGGGGTGCGGCCTTTCTGCTGGGCTATGCGCTGCTGGCCGCCCGTCGCGCCTGGCGCCCCGCCGCCGGCCTGCAGGCGACAGGCAACGCCTCCAGCCTTGGCGCCACGCTGTCCGCCGCCTTCGCCTTCACCTACCTGAACCCCCACGTCTACCTGGACACCGTCGTGCTGCTCGGCAGCCTCGGTGCGCGCCAGCCCGAAGCGCTGCGCGCGGCGTTCGCGGCCGGGGCCGGCGTGGCGTCGGCGATGTGGTTTGCGCTGCTGGGATTCGGCGCCGCCGCCGCGGCACCGCGCCTGCAAAGCCCGCGCACCTGGCGCGTTATCGACGGGCTGGTCGCTTTGCTGATGGCCGGCCTCGGTTTACAACTGCTCCTGCAACCGCTCTAGGCGACACCTGTCCATGAAGATCGTAGTTCTCGGCGCCGGCATCATCGGCATCGCCACCGCCTGGTACCTGCTGGATGAAGGCCATGACGTCGTCGTCGTGGACCGCCAGCCGGACGCCGCCCTGGAAACCAGTTTCGCCAATGGCGCCCAGATTTCCGTCAGCTTCTGCGAGCCCTGGGCCAACGCTGGGGCACCGTTCAAGGTCGCCAAGTGGCTGCTGCGGGACGACTCGCCGCTGCTGTTCCGCCCGCGGCTGGACCCCAACCAATGGCGCTGGGGCCTGTCCTTCCTGCTGCAGTGCACGAACGCCGCGTTCGAGCGCAACGTCGAACAGCTGGTGCAGCTGGGCCGCTATTCGCACGCGTCGCTGAAGGAACTGGTCGACCGCACCGGCATCGAGTACTGCCGGCTCGAGCGCGGCATCCTGCACTTCTTCTCCAGCCAGGCCGACTACGACAACGGCGCATCCGGCGCCGAGATCATGCGCCGCCACGGTGTGGACCGCCGCGTGCTGACGCGCGAAGAGGTGCTGAAGGTGGAACCGGCACTGGCCGGTTTCGGCGCGCAGGTCTACGGCGGCACCTTGACGCCCAGCGACGAAAGCGGCGACGCCAAGGTCTTCACGCAGAAGCTGGCGCGCCTGTGCGCCGAGCGCGGCGCGCAGTTCCTGTACGAGCACGACGTGCTGGCGCTGCAGCGTGCCGGCGACGGCATCGAGGCCGTGCAGATCGCCGACGTGCGCAGCGGCGAGCGCAAGACGCTGCGGGCAGACGCCTTCGTCGCCGCGATGGGCTCGTACAC
>JACCDP010456702.1_pt1 | contig 22501 bp, 25 predicted proteins | sample 7445841 | NCBI WGS metagenome assembly JACCDP01 (sample SAMN15323441, study PRJNA562643) | freshwater metagenome | isolation source: river surface water | place: USA:Blue River Watershed | collected 2017-08-17
CCAATAGTAAAAAGTTGTTCCACCAGACCAATCAATTCCGTCTCTATTAAAAACAAAATCTAATGTCCAACCTTTTTCGGTTCTTTTTCTTATGTAAGGGTCTCCTGATTCTAAAATATATGTTGTTACCATTCTTTATAAATATTAATATAATCTTTCTATTGAAATAAAATTATGTTGATGTGAATCTAAATGTTAGTTGTATGGTAACATATGAATTATCTGCAAGTTGAAAATGACCGCTACCAAACCACTTTACCCATGCAGAATCATTGATTGTCAAAATTCGGAATTGTGTAGAATTATAAACCACCGGATATACACGTCCTCCTGTTGTCCCATTACTAATACCTCCACCACCGGATGGTATTACATAAGTCAAATTATACCAACTACTAGTTCCTACATTGGCAGTATATAATTGTTGTGAAGGTAAAGTCGTATCAAACGATAAACTATTGGGTAAGGTAAATAGATAATCACCAGAACCATTTGCTGCACCAGTATTTGCGGTTTGAAAATATGTCATTACCACTTCCCATTGTTTTGTACCTAATTGACGATAACTAATATTATCCTGTGTTTTTGTTCCCTTTGTTGGTGCAGTTGTAGTTGCTCCGAATGTGATAGTACCTGCACTTGTCCATATTGGAGTTGCTAAAATGTTTGTACTAGCTCTTGTTAATATTTCACTACTAACTCCATTAGATTGAGATGTGATATCTAAATAAGCACCTCTAGCATTTCCACCTTGTTCAAAAATTCTTAATCTATCTCTATATGCATCTATTGTAATACCTGAACCAGTTATAGTTGTGTTTGTTATTGCCTTTGCCAATAGAATTTCTCCACCCTCATCACCTGAACCAGTTCCAATTTGTAATGGAGATGTTGTTAATATATTCAATGAACCACTTACTATTATAGAACCCGTAATATTTTGAGTTGTTGAAATTGAACCAGTTGTAATCAATCCTGTATAATTTACTAAACCGCTTGAACCTGATGTTCCGCTAGTTCCCGAACTACTACCTACCGCAACCCCAACTTGTTTGAAAACAAAAATCACTGAAGGAGATGTTGGCCTTGCTGGTAATGTTTGCGTACCGATTGCAGTTATTTGTACGTGCGCATCATCTGCAGATGCATACAACTGCACATAATCACCTGCATTTAAATCTAAGATGTAAGGTACAAATGGTAATTGATATGCACTATTTGATACCAATGTAATTGTAGATGTTGTACCTGTAGCAGGTGTACCATTTATTGCAATCCAAAAAGATACGTTTGTTGCGGTACCCCCTTGCGTTTTTTCAACTTGAGCTGAAAATCCAAATTCATATTGACCATCATAAGGAACCGTAAATTTATTTCCATCAACTAATGTTATACCATATTGATAATCTATTGTGTTTCCTGAGATAATAGTTGCGGAATCTTCACCTATAGGTTGATTTGTTGTATCTGAATATTGTGCAGCCCAATTTGCGATACCAGCACCACTTGAACCGGCAGCACCACTTGTACCGGAACTACCATTAGAACCTGAAGTACCACTAGTCCCTGAAGTACCATTTACACCACTAGTTCCTGATGTACCCGAAGTTCCATTTACACCTGAAGTTCCACTAGTACCTGACGTTCCTGAACTACCCGATGAACCTGAAGTACCACTAGTTCCCGATGTACCAGTTGTACCCGAAGAACCGTTTGAACCTGATGTACCACTAGTTCCCGAACTTCCATTCTCACCGGATGTTCCTGACGTACCATTTATACCTGAAGTACCAGACGTCCCATCAATACCCGAGGTTCCGCTAGTTCCCGTTGTACCCGATGAACCAGAAGTACCAGACGTTCCACTGTTACCACTAGTTCCCGAACTTCCATCTGTACCCGAAGTACCATCCACACCTGAAGTTCCTGATGTCCCATCTATACCACTCGTTCCTGATGTTCCATTTATTCCTGATGTTCCTGAAGAACCTGATGTACCACCAGTTCCTGAACTACCAGAAGTTCCTGATGTCCCATCTGTACCCGAAGTACCTGATGTACCTGATGTACCTGATGAACCATTTGTTCCGTTAATACCACTTGTACCAGAAGAACCCGAACTTCCACTTGTACCGTGGGAACCCACTAAACCGTCTGCACCTGACGTACCACTAGTACCTGATGTACCGGAAGTTCCACTAGTACCGTTTCCTGAAGTGCCCGAAGAACCACTCGTACCGTCGGTACCCGATATGCCGGAAGTACCACTAGAACCACTTGTACCTGTGCTACCAGAAGAACCTGATGTTCCACTAGAACCACTACTTCCTTCAGTTCCACTTGTTCCAGAAGAACCTGAAGAACCACCACTACCACTAGTACCTGAAGTACCTGAACTACCACTTGAGCCCGAAGTTCCTGATGTACCAGAAGTTCCATTTATACCATTAATACCACTAGTACCGGATGAACCACTTGTACCATGAGAACCAACTAAACCATCAGAACCTGATGTTCCAGATGTTCCACTTGTACCATTTCCTGATGAACCACTGGTCCCTGAAGAACCATTACTTCCCGATACTCCTGAACTACCACTAGTACCTGACGTTCCATTTATACCGCTAGTACCTGATGTTCCGTCTACACCTGATATACCACTTGTTCCCGAAGTACCACTTAATCCTGATGACCCTGAACTTCCTGAAGAACCTGAAGTTCCACTTGTACCGGAAGCACCATCAACACCCGATGTTCCTGATGTTCCATTTGACCCACTCAAACCTGAACTACCTGAAGAACCTGAGGTTCCTGAACTACCATTTGAACCAGATGAACCCGAACTTCCCGAAGAACCCGATGTTCCACTAGTACCTGAACTTCCCGAAGAACCCGATGTTCCATTACTTCCATTTGAACCTGAGATACCACTAGTTCCACTTGTACCTGACGTTCCTGAAGTTTGTGAATCTCCTAATATTGTTTCACGAACTACTTTATATGTGGTTGTTTCACCACTATTGTTCATTATAAAATAAGCACCCGTAGTGTCTCCTGTAAATAATGGTAATTCGTTAATTTTTTTATTGTTCATTTAAGATAAATATATTTTTAATGTTCGTATTGAATACATTCTTCGTTTTGTGTAAGAATTGAAAATCCATCTTGAGTTAGTATTGTCCAATCACAACCATATTCAACATTTGAATTAACAGTACTTTCATATATTATTGGTAATAATGGTTCACGACTATTATCTAGTTGGAAATCATATTCTTCAGAAAAATCTAAAACTAAATCGACCCATTCAGTTTTATCAACTACGAAATCATTTAAGTCAGAGAAATCTAAAACCAAATCCACCCATTGATTATTGTCCACTACAAAATCATATATTTCAGAAATATCTAATTTTAAATCGAATTTTGACCCATAATACTTCAAAATATTCTGTCTTGTCATATTTGTATAAATATCTTTCATAAGATTTGATATTTATATAAAAAGTGTTTTAATGAATAAATTTATTAAACAGGTAATCGAAGAGAAGTTTGCTTCAAAAGCACAACAAAGATATTTTTACGCTCAAGCGGGTAAAGGTGGAAAAAAAGGAAAAAAATGGTCTAAATGGGCCAAAGAGTTTTCCGATAAAACTGATTTTGATAAAATACCTGAAAAAGTAGAAAATGAAGAAACCGAAGTTGATGAAATAGTGGATAAAAAGGGAAATATTTCTCGTAAGAAAAAACCAACTGATATAGAATCAAAAGGTGTAACATCAAATACCACAACTGACGAGGTTGTTAAATCTGGTAGAGGTGCTATGGGTTCTTACGGAACAACAGGTGTTCAGAACTATAGAAGATATTGGGGTGAATCCGATATGTCAAAAGCATTAGGTGCTGATGATACAATTATGAAAGACGTTGATTATGATGATGCAAAAAAACACTTTGAGGATGAATTGGGTATAGAAGACCCAAAAGAATTAGAAGATAGATTGGGACAAATGGGATATGACAAAAAATTACCTGACGATAAAGTAAGATTAGTAGAGAATCCTAAAAAGTTCATGGAAGAATATATTGAAAGTTTATTAAGAAAAAAAAATGAAGATTCTGATTTGGTAAAAAAAGATGAAGAAATTGAAGAAGTTGAATTAAATCCGATTGTTAAAAAACAACTTAAATCATTAAAAAATAGTATGAAAACTTATGGTTTAAAACCCGACCATATTTTGAAAGGATTAAAAGACGATGAATAAAGAATTAAAAAGTAGAATATTTGATATACCTCAAAATATATTAGATAAGATTAATCACACTGTGGTTGGTCTTAATGGAGAACATGTGAATGGTATTCAAAGAGCTAAAAAACTTTTAAATGATAAAAAAGTAAAATACGGACAACTTAAAAGAATTATTCATGATTTACAAAACATGGATAAAATCAATAATAAAGTTAAGTATGATTTAGCAGGTGGGGATTTGATGGAAAAATGGGCTAAACAATTTTTACAAGGTGAAAGAGATTTAATTAGTAATAGAAAAGATGGTAGAAAACAAGCCGACGAAATCGGTGGTTTGACAGGAGAAAGAAAAAATAGTCATCTGAAAAAACACACTAAAAAATTTGGTTTTAAAATACCTGTCAATTTAGTTAAAAGTAATTCTGATTTAAATTCAATCTCATCAATAAAATTAACTGGTTTATTTGAACAAGTTGAAAGAATAAAAAAATTAATGTTATAATATGGCAACTCCATTAGAACAATTATCTGAAAAATTCAGAACCGAACACTTAACACGTAATTCATATAATGTAAAAAATTTATATGATTCTAATAACTCAAATGCTCAGTCAGATGGTGACGAAAAAGGTAAAGGTGAATTAGACGGTCAAGTAGGTTCATTAACAGACATTCATACAAGAACTGAATTGTTAGCGAGAAATCGATTCAATAGTGGTAATCTTTATGGACTTGGAACACCTGATGCAATATCTGATGGTGATGAAAGAGGTAAAGGTGAAATTAATGGTCAAGTAGGTTCATTAACTGATATCAATAAAAGAATAGAAGCTGTGGCAACTAACAAATACGGAGAGAAAAAAAGATATCCTGATTTCTAATGAGTTTAAATAAAACTATATTAACAGTTCTTGAAGAACAAAATGTACTTAAAACTACAAAAACAAAACCTATTGTTGATGCAATCAAAAATAGAAAGAAAGTTTCGTTTTATTACTCAGGACCAAGAAAACCAAAAAAGGATAGTGTAATGCCAGGTAAGAGAATTGATGCTGAAGCGGTTGCATTAGGTTTAAGTAAAAGAGGAAATCTTATTATGAGAGCATATATTCAACCACCATCAGTTTCAAAAAAAGGATTTGGCAAGACAGGTTGGAGAACTTTCATGTTAAGTAGAATGAGCGATGTTCAAATTAGTGATGAAACCTTCGATTCAAAAAGACCTCAATATAAAGAAGGTGACGATAATTCAATGTCAGTTACATATGTAACTTCAGATTGGACTAAACAACCTAAAGTTAAGAAAGAGAAAAAGCCATTTCAACCAACACCACAACCAACGGAACCAACAGTTACTCCTGAAAAACCAACAACTACAGTTACAAAACCAGAAGTAAAAACCGAGCCAAAAAAACAAGAATTACCTCAACCTAAACCTGACGTTAAACCAGAACCAATACAAAAGGAACCTGAGAAAGAAGAGTCACCTCAACCAAAACCTGAGGAAAAACCATCCAAAAATCCTGAAGGTGAGGAAGAAGAAAAAAAACTACAAGAAAGTTTAATAAAAATTAAACGTTTAATGTTTTCTTAAAATAAATTATATTATAGAAAAATATTTATTAACATGTCACAAGGTAAAGGAACAATATCATCAAATGATTTAATGCAAAAATTAGTTAATGCAAAAAAAGTTATGAACAAAGTCGATGGTGGAAATTTTGAAAGAGGTCATATAAACGAATCAATTTTATTATCTGACCCATCAGAATTAGTTAATTCTGAAGTTCCACAACAATCATCAACAAAAGTTGCACCTGCACCGTCAGTTGATAGAATACAAAATTCAAAGCTACCTGATGCAATTAAAAAGGCAATGATGGAGAATCCCATACCACAAATTTCACTTAACGATAGTTTAGACATGGACTTTGTTAAAGGTGCAAAAAGATTAATGGAACAAGAAGGTGTTCAAACAAAAAAATCACAACCTCAAAAACAAGTAGTTAATTCAAATATTGATATGAACGCAATTGCGGTTCTTATTGAAAATACGGTAAGAAAAGTAATGGATGAGAAATTAAATCAAATTTTAACTGCACAACAAACACAATCAATCAACGAAAATTTAGTATTAAAAGTTGGTGATTCCGTTTTCAAAGGAAAAATTACAGGAGTAAATAAATCAAAGTAATTTTGTTTTTTCAATTTTATTCATTATATTATAACATATAATAGTAATGTTTAATGTCGAAAATTAAAATTTTAGCAATCCCATCAGATAAACACGGAGTAGGTAAGTTTAGAATGATGGACCCATATAAGTTTATTGGTGAAAATTACACCGATGATATTCATGTTGATATAACATTCAACGCGGACAATAGAGATGAGTATTTTCTAAATTATGATGTTGTTGTTTTTCACACTTTTATACATCAATTAGATCACGATACAAATATTAATAGAGTTAAGTGGTTGAAATCCAAGGGAATTAAAGTCGTAATGGACATTGATGATTTATGGATGGTAGATCAAAGACATCCAATGTTTCACCAAATAAAAAATTCTAAAATTGGTGAAATGAAAGTCGAGTTGATGAAACTCGTTGATTATGTAACGACAACAACTCCAATTTTTGCAAATACAATCAAAAGTAGATTAGGTATTAAAAATGTTATAGTTTTTCCAAATGCGGTTAATGAAGACGAACCACAATTCAAAATCAACCCAATTAAATCTGAAAAAATAAGATTTGGATGGTTAGGTGGTTCTTCTCATTTATATGATTTAGAATTATTACAAAATGGTATTTCTTCAATTCATAATTCATTCAAAGATAAAGTACAATTTGTTTTGTGTGGATTTGATTTAAGAGGAACTGTAACTGAAATTGATACAAATACAAAACAGCAAAGGCAAAGACCAATCCAACCGTTAGAAACTGTTTGGTATAAATATGAAAGATTCTTTACTGATGATTATAAATCATTATCTCCTCAGTATAAAGATTATTTACATATGTTTGTTGAAAACCCTCCGTTTAATGATGAGAATGAACCATATAGAAGAAGATGGACACGTGAGATTAATTCATATGCAACTAATTACAATTATTTTGATGTGTCATTGGCACCATTAGTTGAATCTATGTTTAACGGAAATAAATCTCAATTAAAAGTTATTGAAGCGGGTTTTCATAAAAAGGCAATTATTGCAAGTGATACAGACCCATTTACATTAGATTTAATTTCTGCTGTAGATGAAGGTAAATTCAATGATAAAGGTAATTCATTATTAGTTGGACCGAAAAAGAATCATAAAGATTGGGCAAAACATATGAAACGATTAATTGAAAATCCTAACATGATTGAAGATTTAGGTAATCGTTTATACGAAACAGTTAAAGACAAATATTCATTAAAAAAAGTTTGTAAAGACAGAGTAGAATTTTTTAAAACAATAAAATAGAACAACATGTATTATTTAGTAACAATCGGTTATGAAACCGAACAAATGGACAGAGAAGGTAACCCACGTATCAAAAAAGTAAAGTACGTACTTCAAGCAGAATCAGTGGAAGAAGCTACTATTGTTGCAGCCAATTATCGTTCAGGTGATATTAGAGGTAGTGAAAGTTTAAGTGTCGTTAAAATGCCAATTGAATGTGTTATTGACGAAAAAAACACTCCAGAATATTACAAGAAAAAATAACAATTTAAACACCAACTGATGGAATTCTATAGTCGTGAAATTCAAATTATGCGTCAATCACAAAGCAAAATGGCTTTGGAATACGTTCAATCAGTTGGTGTTAATGTTTCTGTTGAAGAATTGGTTAGAATTACGGATTTATTTGTTGAGATTTGTTTAAGACCACAAGACGATGACCTTAAGAAAAGAATTAAGGCACTTGATAAATGGATAGAAGAAAAAAAGAAAAATGGATAAAAGAGAAGCTGAAGAATATTTGAAAAAATTACAAGATTTTGAAAAGGCAATAAATTCTGAGGATGAAGAAAATCTTGATATTAATTTCATTGATGAAATTGAAACATTATTAAGTAAATTAGATAAAGAAATTACTACAGATTCATTTACAGCAAAAGACCAATCTGAATTTGATTTTAGTGTTAAAGTTAAAGTAAAAAAATTACATGAGAACGCAGTTATACCATCTTATTCAAAGGTTGGTGATGCTGGTATGGATTTAACCATAACACGAATTATAGAGAATACATCATTTAGTGTTTCCTATGGTTTTGGTATTGCGATGGAAATCCCCAAAAATTACGTAGGATTAGTTTTCCCACGTTCTTCCGTTAGAAATCAAGAATTAATATTATCAAATTGTGTGGGTGTTATTGACAGTGGATATAGAGGTGAGTTACAAGCAACATTTAAAAAAACTAATGGTTTAGATAGTATAAAATATAATGTTGGTGATAGAGGTGCTCAGATTATTATTCTACCTTATCCTCAAGTAAAAATAATAGAATCTGACGATTTATCTGATTCAGAAAGAGGTGAAGGTGGATTTGGTAGTACTGGTAAGTAGAGTATATTTATAAACAATAAACCATTTTAAAACATAAAGTTTTGGCTTTAAAACAGAAAAGTAGAAGAGAACAACCAACCACCGTAGTATTAGAAGAAAAGAAAATATCACATAAGGATAGGATTAGACAAATCATTAAACGTCCTAAAGAAAAATTCCTCACTAAGAACCAAGAAGAGTATTGGAAAATACTTGGGGAAAATCAAATCACATTATGTTTTGGACCTGCAGGTGTAGGTAAATCTTATATCGCAATGAAAAGAGCGGTAGATTTACTTTGGGACGACTCTAACAAATATGAAAAAATTATCATTGTTAGACCGGCAGTTGAAGCAGAAGAAAAATTAGGTTCATTACCTGGTGGTTTAGAAGAAAAATTAGACCCATACATTTACCCATCATATTATCTATTAAATAAAATTATAGGTAAAGATGCACGTGAAACTTTGAAAGATCAAGGTTATATTGAAGTTGCAGCTCTCGCTTACATGAGAGGTTGGAACGTTGATAATACTATTTTAGTTTTTGAAGAGGCACAGAATGCAACCCCTGCACAAATAAAGTTATTATTAACTCGTATTGGATTTAATTCCAAATTCTTTTTATCTGGCGATTTAGAACAATCAGATAAATTTAAAGATAAAACCAAATCCGGTTTATATGATGCCAAAAAAAGATTAGAAGGTGTTAAAGGAATTGGTGTATTTGAATTTGGTAGTCAAGATATTGTGCGTAATCCAATTATTGGTGAAATACTTAATAGATACGATTAATAAATAATTTTTATTCTTTACTTATAGTCTATTCTATATTATATTTTCTAAATGGAAATATACATTAGTATTGATGGTGTTATAAGAAACACAATTCAGAAATTTGATTATCATTACAATGACGCTTACTTAGCTTCTGAATTTGAAAACGAGAATAATTTTGAGTATGGTGTTATTGAACCAATCTACAACAATAACTTACTAAATTCTTATAAGTTTCAATCTAAAGAAGAGTTTGAATATTTTTTATTCATAGAATATCCAATTGAAATATTTGGTCACGCTGGTTTAAGTTATTCAACTACATTTACTGATTTAAATAAAATGATTTATGATAATCCTGAACATAATTTCACTTTAATTGGATGTGATGAATTAGGTAAATCAAAACCCGCAACACTTTTCTTCTTATCTAAAAATGGTTTTTTAGGTAATAATATAAAGTTTATTAAATCTGAAGATGTTTTAGATAATTGGAATTTGTGTGATGTATGGATTACAGATAATGAAAAAATTATTGATTCTTGTCCTGAAAATAAAAATGTTATAAAATTCAAAACGTCTTATAATCAATACTTTACTTATAAAAAAGAAATAACTAAATTAACTGAAATAAACGAACCATGGTTGAAATTTACGGAAAAGAATACTACATCGACATCGATGGAATTACCGAAAAGTGTAGAACAGGAAACCAAATAAAAGATGACGACGGTGAAGAGGTTACCGAAGTTAATATCTTCAAATACGAAGTTATAAAAATGTGTTTAGATAGAATACTTGGTGAATTTGAAGAACCTGATGAAAATTTAGGAGTCTTCTCAACTAAAAACACAAGTATCTCATTTAAAATCGCTTTCAATACCTTAATTAAAAATCAAATATTAATAGAAGAAGATGAACAATAAAGAAAACATAGAAAAATTAGAATTTGCTTTAAGTAAATTAGAAACCAAAGAAAATAACATTTATTTTTTAGTTTATGATACTAAAAATAATGCAAGAGCTTCTGTTAAACATATCTATGATATGGTTTTAACATTGATACAAAACGGTTATTCGGCAAAATTACTTGTTGAAGATGAAACCTACACCGGAGCAGAATGGTTAGGTGAAGATTATCAAAACATACCAGTTGTTTCAATCAAAGGAGATAAAATTGAAATTAAAATTGAAGATGTAATTGTTGTCCCTGAATATTATTCAAATGTTCTTCAACAATTATCTAACATAAGATGTATGAAAGTTATGTTAGTACAACAAAAAGAATATATTTTTGAAACATTACCAATTGGTAGTCGTTGGAGTGACTATGGTTTTGATAGAGTTATTACCACAACTGAAAATACTAAAAAATATATCTTAGATATTTTCCCTGAAAGTTTAGTTCATATTATTCCACCAATTATTGGAGATAATTTCAAACCAACTGAAGGTATAACAAAACCATTTATTGCAATTAAATGTAGAGATAGAGTTCAACATAGAAAATTCATTTCTGAATTTTATTTAAAATATCCACATTTACGTTGGATTACATTTAGAGATATGGTTCAAATGAATTACGATGAATTCTCAGAAGCATTAAAAGAATGTTTAGTTTCAATTTGGGTAGATGATGAATCAACATTCGGAACATTTCCTTTAGAATCGATGAAATGTGGTGTTCCTGTTGTTGGTAAAATACCTAAAAATGAACCTGAATGGTTATCTGAAAATGGTATGTGGACTTATGATGAAGATAAATTAATTGAAATACTTGGAACTTATGTTTTAGCATGGTTAGAAGGTGTTGAATTAACCGAAGAAGTTAAAGATAAAATGAAAGAGACTTTATTACCTTATAGTTCAGATATTACAAAAACCGCCATTTTATCAGTATTCAATTCATTCAATAATAAAAGAAGTGAAACAATTAAAAACGCATTAGATAAATTAAAACAACAAAACAATGAGCAATAAAAATATTACGATTTTATTACCAATCCATAAAATGGATGATGATTATAAGGAAATGTTAAAAAATGCAATATTATCTATTGAAGATTTTCATAATGATGTGACATTAATGATTATTTGTCCCTCAGATGTAAAAAATCAAATTGATGGTATTGAATTAAGTCAAAAATTAGAAATAAAATATAACATCCACACTGGTGAAACTGATTTTTGTTCACAAGTAAATAGAGGTATTGAAAATTGTAATACTGAGTGGTTTAGTATTTTAGAAGTGGATGATGAATATAAACCTGTTTGGTTAAAATCGATAAATGAATATGTAAAAACATATTCAGATGTGGATGTATTCTTACCAGTTGTAAGAGATATCAATGTTGAAGGTAAGTTTGTGAGTTTTACAAATGAATCTACGTGGGCATATGGATTCACAGAAAAACAAGGTTTCTTAGATAATGAAGTTTTATTGGATTTCCAAAACTACCAAATAAGTGGTGGTTTATATAGAACACAAGTAATCAAAGATAATGGTTCATTAAAAGAAAATATTAAATTAACATTTGGTTATGAGTTTTTCTTAAGATTAACACATAACGGTGTAAAAATTATGACTGTTCCAAAAATAGGTTATCAACATTTAAATTTTAGAGAAGACTCATTGTTTTGGCAATATAAGAATAATGAATCTACAAAACTTAAAGAAGAGGAAGTTAAATTTTGGTTGGAAACTGCAAAGAAAGAATTTTTCTTTAAAAATAAACGAGATGTAAATTTTGAAACTGTTTAATGCCGAGAAAAAGAACCCAAAAAATATATTTTGGTGAGGACCAAGAAAGAGCGGTTATAAATTACTTAGAAAGTAATGACGAGTCAGAAAGAAACAAAATATTCAATGAATTTTTGAGAGAACCATTAATTATAATGGTTGAAAGTATTATTCGTCGATATAAGTTATATAGGAAAGATATGGAATTTGAAGAAATCCATACCGATACTATGTCTTTTTTAATCACCAAGATAAGTAAATTTGACCATACTAAAAATACCAAGGCCTATTCATATTTCGGAACCATCTGTAAGAACTATTTGATGGGTGCTATACAAAAAGACACCAAAGAACAAAATAGACAAGTATCTTATGATGATATATCTTCAGACATTGAAGAAGGAAGACCCGATTTGATTGTTAGGATTGATGATGATGTTATTGATTATAGAGATGTCATCATCAAATTGACCATAGAGTTGGAGGACTTTATGGAAAATCAAAATCTAAACGAAAATGAAACAAAATTAGGATATGCCCTATTAGAAATATTCAGCAATTTTGATAAGATATTTCAAGTGGGAGATGGTAATAAATTTAATAAAAACCTCATCTTACTCTCGTTACGAGAAATGACCTCTTTATCTACTAAGGAAATTAGAATCTCACTCAAAAGGTACAAAAAACTCTATGACGGGATTTTAGGTGGGTTTTTAGAATAAACCTATTTATAGATATGAGAGAGAGAAAAAACAATATTACATTAGACGTTGATTCTGCCCTCGCATTAATGCAGGAAATTTACAATGATGTGGTGGAAAATAGAAATACCGCCAACCAAATCATGCGTAAAATGATGTCCTTTATGAAGGATGCGGAAGATATGAGTACTATCGGTCCTGTTATTAAAGAACAACAGAAGATATTAAACGATTGTACCGAAAAAAAGATTTCATTGGTAAAATTACAAGGTGTTCTTCTAAAACAAAGTTCTGGTGGAGGTAAAAATGTCCCTATGGGAAAATTGGAACTATCAGATGAAGATAGAGAATTACTTGATAAAATGATAAATGATACACCAGATAGTAAAAAAGACAATTATTCGTTATAATGAGTATTAAAGACACGATAAGAAAAATCAATACAAAAATTGATACTTTACAGAAATCTTTGGAAGAAGATAAGTTTCAAAAAAAACTTGAGTATAATACCGAAGATTTAAAAATACCTCAAATTGATACGACTAAAATTAAAAATAAGTTAGAGGATTATCGTGCTCAATTAAGAAACAAAAGATTAAAAAGACAAAATAAAGATAGCATTTTTGAAGAAGTTGTGAGAATGTTTGATAAGATTTTGGTTGCAGGTAGAAAAGTTAATGAAAATGAAAAATACCCACAAAGTTCTAGGTTAAGAAAACATACCTTGGATTCTGCAGAAGCAACACAAAACGCATCTAAACAAATTATAATGGATTCGGTTAAAAAGGTTTTATTTGCTGGTGACGGAATATGTGGAGGTAATGATAAATTTTTTGATATTGATTTAGATAGTGTTAATATTAAACCACAAGAGATTGATTTCTTACATATGTTAAGAGTCGATCCCGATACTGATTACGGTAAGGTAATGTATGAAAACCCAACCGTAAAAAATAATAAGAAAAAAGTTAATAAAAGTTTATATGATTTGTTCACTTCAGGATCAACATACGATTATACAACTCCAAGTGAAAGAACAATTTTTCGAATGTCGTGGGATTCATCAAACCAAGAATATAATATACAAGGATTAACTATGGATTCGGGTTCAACATCAAGTGTAACAAGTTTGACCGGTGTTTCGGTAAATCAGTTTATTGATGATTACTATAGTAATATGGAATTTCCTGACATAAATGACGTAATAAAAAAATCTATGTTATTAACATTAAAAGCTGCAAGTGTTAAAGCTGACAATTCAGGAATATCAGCAGGTACTTCATTTAGTGGTATGGATGACCCGTTAAGTTTCACACCAAAATTAGACGAAGCAATTAATAATTTAGAACGAATGTTAAATAAAATATTTGGATTTTGTAACAATCGTAGTAAGTCATTAAGTGGTCAAACAACGATAGATTTATTAAGTGAATCAGATGAAGATGATGAATTTTACTTTGATTTTGATGATGTGGAAGGTATTGATTTAGAGGATGAAGATGCTAGAAAAAGAAAAGTTTTAAGATTTAAAGATTGTAATAATTATGAAGTTCCATATAATGCATCCATAATGGAAGATTTTGTTTATTTAGAAGATAAAATAAATAAAAATGATTGGATTAGAAAAACTTTAGATAAAGCTGCAACAGATGCTTATGAACAAACTGATGGTGGAATAGAATTACCTGATTTTCAAGCATCTTTAAATTTAAGTTTTATATATAATATACCAAAGGCAGTTGTTATGTCGTCATTATCACCTAAGGTTTTTTTACCTATAATGATAATTTATAAATTATTTGTACCTGATGCAGAAATTAATACAAATTATGAAGCGAAGGATTTAATGAGAGATTTAAAAAAATTATTTAAGGAAATAATTACCCAATTATTTTGGAAATTCTTAAGAGAATTGTGGCAAAGATTAAAGGTTGATTTGAAAAATTTCTTATTGAATATCATAAGAAAAATTATTGCAGATAAACTTAAAAGATACTATATTGTAGTTACAGCATTAATTGCAATATTAAAGAAAATAATTGAAAGTGGTATTGATAATTGTGATAGTCTATTTGGTGCAATTAGTATTGCAATAGATGCTGCGTTAAGTGCTACAGGTAATATAAAAATGCCAAATGTATTGTTATTATTGGCGGATAGGTTACCAGGATTTAGTGCAGTTAAAACAAACATGGAAGCCTCAGAAAAAATGAATTCACTCGGAATACCAACAGGAGACGTAAATGGTGAACCAAATTATTTGTTATTAGCTCTTAGTGCAAACAACAACGCATTAGCGGATAATATAGCAAAAACACCTTTTGAATTTGTAAATAAAACTATGCCAGTTTTGGCACCGTTTGGTGGTACAGTTCCCGCGATGTCAATGAGAGGTGCTGCATTAATGAAAACAAGTTAATATGGATAGTAATAAATTATTAGAAATTGCTAATGACGTACAAAATAAATCAAATAATGATTTAATGTTAGTTGCGTCGGAATTATATGATGAGTTTGAAAAGACAAAACAATTGATTATTGATTTAACTAGACATATGGATGGTATTGAAGTTTTGTATAATAAGGTGAATAAAGAAATTGAAAATAGAACTAAGTTATAATGAAAATAATAGATATTGCGAAATGTGTCGATAATGTTGACCCATTAGGTATAGGAAGAATTAGATGTCAAAGATATAATGATATTATCGGTCAAAAAGAACGTGCATTAGATTATGATGCTTGGTCTGATAATGATTTATTTACTGCAATACCCTTTTTACCCTCCAATATTAATTACATACCTGAAATAGGTCAATCAGTTAAAATTATAACATATAACTCACAAAAAGAAAATGTGAATGTTGAATACATTGCGGGACCTTTTACAACAATGTATGACTTTAACTCACAAACTTTTTCACAACAAACTTCAGTTACAACTTACGGTACCACGACAAAAAAGAAAGGAGAGGTGAGAAATATCGATGGTAAATTTATCGATAAAAGAAGTGAAAATGTTTTATCTAAAAATAAAGATTTTGCCATTTATGGAAAATATGGTTCAGATGTTTTATTTACCGAAAATGGATTACAATTAAGAGGTGGTAAACTGATTTCTAAAGATGCTGGTAATGAAACAACCAGACAGAAAATGATTGATTACCCATTATTAGCAAAAAAATATTCGCGTTTATACCTCAAAAAATTTCCTAAAAAAATGGTTTATGAAGATGAATTGGCTCAGGAAATTGCATATGACAATAAAGATATAAACTATCTTGTTGAATATACTATAAGTGGTTCCACATTTACTGAAGCAACAAATACAAACGGTTTATTACCTACAGAAGGTGAACCAACAACAATTTCTTTATACATTTATAAAGTAATAAATCCAAACGGAGATACTTTCAAAACAGATTATTTTAATGAACATTCAGTTGTACCGTCAGGTAATTTGAAATTAATAAATTTAAATGGTTCAACCACTGGTGCAACATTTACTCAAACAGTTAATAACATAAATGAGATTTATATTGAAATTAGAAATAGATTGTTTGAAATACACGACCAAGGTTTAGTGGAACTTGATGACAATTATAATAGTGACGATATACATCCTTTCTTTTTTAGACCAACTATAGGTTTTAGAAATCTAATCGGAGGGACTCCAACTGAAATCGAAAATAAAGCAACAATTTTTAGAAACGTAAATGTGGCTCGAAGAGGTCCAACAAGTGGTTTAGTATTTTCTAAGAAAAATGCAAAAATGAAATCGACTAAGGTTAATACCATAGTTAAAAAAATTAAATTTGTTGATGACTCACCAGAACAAACATTCGGGTCTTTGATTTCAGATAAAATATATCTACTGTCTTCAGACTTAGGGTTAAACGAAAGTCCAAACCCTGTTCCGTTTATTAACTTAGACGAATATGAATTAACTCAAGAAGATTATATAAAAAGGATAGAACCATCGACATTTTCTACTGTTAGAGGAGAAAATTTATTAGAAGTTCTGAGAAAAATAATTGACGTTATTTTAACACATAGACACAATCCATTGATGCCAATTGTCAATCAACCGGACTATCAAGATGGTAATGAATTAAAAGAACTTTATAAAACCCTTGAAAACGACATTCTAAATAAATCGATTAGAATCAACTAATTCGATATTTATAAATAAAAAAGATGTCATATTTTCGTTCATATTTTGAGAAAAATAACACAATTTTAAAGGATTTATATGCTAATACCTCTAAAAACCCAGCAACTGAAATCTTTTACGGTAATGGTTTTTCTAAATTTATATTTAAAATAGATTTAACAGATTTACAAAATAAAGTAGATAATGGTGATTTTATAATCACCACAGGTACAACTCATACGTTACATCTTACTAACTGTATTTTTGGAAATGAGACATTTAAAGGTGCAAATAGGGGAACAAGTAGAGAAAGAGCAACTTCATTTGATTTAATTTTGTTTAAAATTGAAGAGAATTGGGATGAAGGTGTTGGATTTGATTATTCGGAAGGTGGAAATGAAATTTCAACAGGAAATGAGGCTTTTGTACAAAGACCATCAAATTGGTTTTCTAAAACAACCAACGAATTATGGGATGTGGAGGGAATTTATACTACAGGTGCAACTATAGTTGAAACTATACATTTTGACAATGGTGATGAAAATATAAATGTTAATATAACCGATTATGTAAATGACATTTTAAATGGTGTTGAAACAAACTACGGTTTAGGTTTAGCATTCTCAATTGATTTCCAAAGTATATCTGCAGATATTGAAAAATCAGTTTCATTCTTTACAAAATATACGCAAACTTTCTTTGAACCTTATCTCGAAAGTTATTTTGACGATAGAATAATTGATAATAGATATAGTTTTATAGAAAAAACAAATCAAAATTTATATCTATTTGTTTCAAAAAACGGAAACTATGTAAATTTAGACGAATTACCTGTGGTTAATATATTAGATGCAACCAACACATCGATTATTGGTTTATCAGGTTTAACAACTGAACATGTTCGTAAAGGTGTGTATAAAGTAACATTTGGTATCGATGGTACTCTTTGTGATGGAAAAAGATTTTTTTATGACAACTGGACTAATTTAATTTTAGATGGTATTAATTTATCCGATGTAAAACAAAAATTTATACCTAAAAAACTTTCATCTTCAATAACGTTAGGTGAAAATAATGTTACATATGAAAGATTTAAAGTTCAATTTTATGGTATCCAACAAAGTGAAAAAATCATAAGAGGTGATGTTAGAAAAGTAGTAGTGAATTTTCGTTCAATTGATAACCCAATGAATACTGTACTACCCGAATCTTATTATAGAATATTCATTAAGGAAGGTAGAACTAATGTAGTTGTACATGATTGGACTCTTATGGACGTTACAAATGAAAATTTCTTTATGATGGATACTACAAATTATATCCCGAGAGAATATTTTTTAGAGATTAAAGGAAAACACAATAATGAAGAAATTCATTACAACGAATATATAAAATTCGAAATCTTATCCGAAAAGTAAAATATTTATAATTTATGAAAGTAGTAAAAATCACAGAATCTCAATTGAGAAAAATGGTCTCCGATGTTGTTAAAGAACAAAAGATGGAAGAAAACTATATGTTTTTCTCTAACTTAGACCAAATAGAAAGACAATGTAAAATGTTAAGAGAAATGGACCCAAAAGTCATTGACAACTTATTAAGTAATGGTCATGATTGGGCGGACGACCATTTTACCGAAGCAAAATCTTTAATTGACCAAGTTTTTGATTTTATAATGAATGAAGTTAAAGGACATAAATCCGACAATGAATCTGTAACTGCTGATATGGATAGTTTCAGTTTGAATGAAGAAGAAGAAATTGATGAAAGTAAGAATTGTCCTACAGACCCTGCAAAATGGGCGGCTTCAAAGGCTGCAGCAAAAGCTAAATTTGATGTTTATCCATCGGCATATGCAAATGGTTGGGCAGCAAAAAACTATAAATCAAAAGGTGGTGGATGGAGAAAATGTAAGAAATAATATGAAAATCATTGTATCTAAGGAAGATAAAGAATATATCAACGAATGTCTTGAAACTGGTGAAGTTTTAAAAGAAGATTTAAGAAGATGGTTTAAAGAAAAATGGGTTGATGTAAGTAGAAAAGTTAAAGGAAAACACCCTCCTTGTGGTAGAAAAGATGCAGATGGTAAATCATATCCTAAATGTCGTCCATCAAAAAAAGTTTCTAAAGAAACACCAAAAACCGCTTCTTCTTATAGTAAAAAAGAAAAAAAGGCGATGACGTCTCAAAAAAGAAGAGCAGAAAAAAAAGACCCTAAAGTGGGTAAAGGTAATAAACCTACAATGACTCATTTTGATGAAAATCAAAATGTAGATGAAAGAAGTAGAAGTTTTGCTTTTACAAGAAAAAAAAGATTGTTTAGCCAACCTGAAAGAATGTCCAACCCACTTAGATATAAAGAATCTGATAGATTAAGTGAAAATATGGAAAATAAAATTATACTACAAATTTCGGAAGAACAATTTATAAGATTGTTTGAATATAATGAAGAAACTCCTGTATTGATTTACGAAGACGAAGACGGTTCAGTTCAAAGTACAAATTTTGAATCAACAAACTTATTGAATGAAGCTGAGTACCAAGGACGTAAAGTTCAATTAGGTAAAATTATGCAAGGAGATATTAAGAAATTCAAAGTGTATGTTAAGAATGATAAAGGTAAAGTTGTTAAAGTAAACTTTGGTTTTGGTGGTAAATCTGCAAAAGGTAAAAGAATGGTTATTAAAAAGAATAACCCAAAAAGAAGAAAATCATTTAGAGCAAGACATAACTGTGATAATCCAGGACCACGTTGGAAACCAAGATATTGGGCTTGTAGAACTTGGTAATTAATAATATATTACCTCAACCCCACATTCAAGGAGGAGTTGGAGAGATTTCTTTTGAGATTCATCCCACTTCTCCTTATTTTTTGTGGTACATACCTCTTTACAATAAACAGTTATTATCCCACTATTAACAATACCTCTAGCACAATCCATACAAGGTAATCCTGATGTTAGATAAATCTTTGAGTTTTTTAACGGAGTACCGACTCTCGCAGCATTATAAATCGCATTACGTTCGGCGTGTTCAAACCAAAAGTACTTTTCAGGTCTTTCCTGACGTTCTTGTTTAGAATCATCCATTCCTCTCGGAAATGAATTATAACCCGTAGAAAGTACCTCATTATCATCCCCAACGATAACTGCACCTATCTGTGTGGATTGATCCTTAGATTTAAGTTTAACTTGTTCTGCAATTCCTAAAAAATATTCATTCCAATTCATATTACATTAATTTTTGGGGTGACCAATACCAAACCCTATCATCAGAATATCTACCGATAATTCTTCCTTCTTTTTTTTCTATTATTTTACTTATTTGTAGTAAATGGTCTCTATTATTTATGTCAATTCCTATCATGTAACCTCCATTATCTTTTTGATATAGGGTCTCCTTTAAGGGTTCAATATATTTCCCCTCATCATATAGTTTTAACATTTTAACCATCTCATCCTTCTTCATTTTACATTCAATACCTCTTTCTAATATTAATTTTTGAAGGACATCTTGTCTTAATTTACTATAATCAACCTCATTCATGGTTCAAATATACAAATAATTTTGGAATATAACAAAAATAAAAAACCCCCGATTTCTCGAGGGTTTTTCTATTGATAATATTAAGATTATCTTAATGTATCCAAACCGAATGTAGCCAATCCATGTACATCGATTACACCGAAGTAACGGTTATTAACCATTTTCTTCGCATATCTTGTCATGATACCTTTGATTGGAGTCATGTTGAATGGATTGTACATTGTAGGAGTTAATTGTAATGGCACATATGGTGCGTATACATAACCTGCATCTAACAAAGACTTACCTTTATGACCAATCAATACTTTACCTGCTGGGAAGTAAGGATCACGATACACTTGGTAACGACCAGCTAATGTACCGATTTTCTCAATACCCATGTTGTATTGATCTTGCTCAGGATGAGCGTTAGAAACGTGGAAATATTCTAAATCATCGAATACTGCAGAAACTTCTGAAGATACAACAATCCAGTTAGCACCACCTCTTAATGTAGTCTTATGGATTTGAGCTGAAACTTGGTTAATCTTAGTGATTAAAGTTTGATTCCAGTCTTTTTGAGTGTAACCAGCAAATGCGTTACCGCCGTTACCGTATTTCCACTCATTGTAATCCCACTTAGCTTTCCATGCGGCACCTTTACGTAAGTCACGTAAGATTTCACGGTCAACTTCAGCAGCGATTTGCTCTGATAATAAAGCTGTTAATTCAGCTTCAGCATCGATGTTGTGGAATGCACTAACGTCTTGTGCTAATTCTGGAGACCAGCTAGCTCTTAATTTTCTTTCAGTTACTGAAACTGTTACAGATTCTAAATCGAAAGAAACTTCACCGATTTGATCTTCAAATTCTAAGTTAGCATAAGTTCTCCAAGTAGCTCTGAATTCAGATGCTGTTAATGTAGAACCAGTAACTGTATAATCTGTAAATCCAGCAGTTGCATCATACTTTTGTAAATCAACTTGTACGTAGATTACACCGTCAGCATCACAAATATCGTAATAACCACCAGTGTTTGTACCAGCACCATATGCTTTAGCACCGTATTCTACGATACCCTTACCGTACTTTTGAGTAACGATATTGATAGGTAAATTAGCAGTTGCATCAACACCTAAGAAAGCTTGTAAGTTAGCGTCAGTTGTAACAACTTGTAAAGAAGCTAAGAATTCTTCAGAATCCATTTCGTGACCGTTAGGTCCGATTAATTTACCAGCACCACCTGCAGTGAAACCTGATAAAGCTAATACGATATAAGATTTAGTAACACCTGTAGCTACTGAAGCTGCAGTTGTAACTGTACCGTTAGAGAAAGTTGCAATACCGATAGAAGTACCAGTTACAACGTCAAATGAACCTTTTGAATAATCAAAAAGACCTTGATCGTTTGCATCAGATGCTTCATAGAAACGGTCATACAAACTTTTTGCAGTTGAAGGATAACCATCAGTTGCCGTATTGTTACCAGTTACACCGTTAGGACCACTATACGGAGAATAGTGACCGTTACCGTCTCTTTCTTGAATTTTAGGTACGAAGTAGAACAATTTACCGATTGGTAAGTTCATTGCTTGTACAGAAACGATATCGTTTGCTAATAATTTAGAGAATACACGACGAATGATAGGGAATACCACTGTCTCGAAAGAACCACTAGCATCAGAAACTGCTGCTTCGTTGATTAAATAAGACGCTTGGTTTTCATACAATTGCGCGATGTTATCTTTTTGGTGACCGTCAAGACCTTCTAAAAAGCCTAATTCGTCCCATTTTTTGATGGTATCTTCTTTGATAAC
>JACCDP010349844.1_pt1 | contig 22499 bp, 12 predicted proteins | sample 7445841 | NCBI WGS metagenome assembly JACCDP01 (sample SAMN15323441, study PRJNA562643) | freshwater metagenome | isolation source: river surface water | place: USA:Blue River Watershed | collected 2017-08-17
CCTATATGGTCAGGCAGAAGTTCTCCCCCAATCGACATGCGCTGACCAATGGATATGTCACCCTCTGCGATAAGTTGCTTCCAACCTCTTTAGGCTGGAAGCAAATCGACTAAAAGGAGGAAGGCCCCCTCGCGGCGGCCCCCTGTTGGTATCATCCTGGTCCTCTTGAAGGGCCGCTCTGATACCGAAGTAAGATACCGAACCTATAAGAAGGACGTCAATCCAAGGCCAATGGGATGGATTACCTAGGCGCCGCACCGCGTACTGCCCCAGCTGCCTCGCCTGCCTCGAGGTAGGGTTGGAACTGCGTGCCAACCTAGCCGCGCCTGTTGGGGTCTGGCTTCAGCGCGTTAACGCGATGGTGCCTGACCCCGTTCGGACAGGCGCTTCCACTGTCTCTTGCATCATTCGCGGGCCCCGCCCGCGGGTAGGGGCAAGGCTTTGCCTTGCACTCCCCCCAAGAAGGGCGCGGCAAAGCCCCGCCCCTGCCACATGCTTTTCAAATCCGTACTCTGTACTCCGTAATCCTCTCTGTCTCCGCCACGCCCCTACCTCATGCCTCCCAAATCCGTACTCCGTACTCTGTAATCTTCCCTGCCTCCACCTTTCCACCGGCCTCCGGCCGATTTGCACCTTTGCATGGACATCGCAACTCACCGCCCACCACCCTCGATCCTGCCCTCGACGTATTCCTCGGCGCTGTCATCGCCCTCCCTCCTCGACTCTACCCTAGCCCTTACGACCCCCACCGATTAGTACCATCAGTCTGAAGCAGCGAATGCGTGCGACGGTGGTTTCGCCTAGTTTTAACGGTACCGGGATGCACATGTAGAATGCGTGCGACAAGGGGTTTCGGTTCCAGCGACGACGCGTCTTGTCCGCTGGAACTTCTTGGGCACATCAGGGTTCTCCCCAACGCCATGCAACCACACACCCTGTGTTTGAATTACCGCTACGATCTCCCGGGCCGCAGGCTCCTGGAGGCTATCAAGGCGACCGCGAAGAGTTCGCTCACGATGGTCGGCACGACGCTCGAAGCGTCCGCCGCCATCGTGACGTTCCTCGCCGACCGCACGACCATCAGCTTCCACCTCGCCTCGGGCAAGCACCTGAGCGTCCGCGCCCCGGGGCGTCGCGCTAGCGAAGCGCTGCGCATCTGCCGCCAGCTCTGCGGCCGACAGTTCATCCAGCCCGTCCACGAAAAGCTCTCCGGGCCGAACAAGGGCCCGAAGCCCTTCCGCCCGGCGCATGAGATCCTCGCCGACCACATGGCCAAGGCCGAGTGGCAGGAGCACATCGTCGTCCTGCCCGAAGCCTGGACCGGGGCGCAGGCTTGCCCATTCGAGCATGACGGGACCCTAGACCGTACCCTCAACGGCCTCCTCGCCTATGCGAAGCTTAAGGCCGATCGAACCAACGCCCTCAAGCCGGACGAGTACCTCGCCGAGCAGGCCGGCCTCGGCCACTTCGGGGCTGACCTCGGGCTGCAGGCCAAGACCAAGTACGCCGCGGACTACAGCGCGACCTACCAAGGCGTCGTCCGCCTCTTCCCCCTCCACGTCACCCTGGGCAAAGGCCTCAAGCCTCAGTCCTGCATGTCCATCTACATGGATTGGGACCCCGTGGCCCAGAAACTCCTCCTCGCCCGCTTCGGCCGCCACGGCCGTGGGGCTTGATTTCTAATTACAAAAACCTACAAGAAGTCATGGGAAGTCGCATTACCTTGGGCGCATTTCTGCGCGGACAGATGGAGGGCGATCGTCCGTCCTTTGCACGGGCTGATGCCAAGCTTAGCCAGATGAAAGACTACCTGAACCGGGCGGTTCATTCGATTAGGTCGCGCCGCGCCTATGTCGTCCCGTCTGGCATGTGGAGTTATAACGCCAAAAAGCGCCGCATTGAGATCGACAAGGATTATTACCCTAGGATGGCGGCGGATATGACGGAGCAGTTGGAGTCCAACGGCCGTAAGCCGGAGGCCTCGCCATCGATCACATCGGAATTCGCATATGCGTTCTCGGATAGGCGAATCCTAGGCGATTCGCGCAGCTCGCATTCCTCGAAGGGCACCAGCGACATCCAGATTACGGAAGGATTCATGGATCAATCCCGCAAGAAGAGTCCTGCGGCCTTTGTCCGAATCAGCTTGGCGGCCAAGCGTGGTCGGGGAGGCCGTATGATTGGCCTGACCGATGAGGGGCAGGATCAGGTCAAGGGTCTGATCCGCCAGTCGCTTTGGTTTCCCCAAAGCACGTATGTCCTCGAGAAGAAGCGGGAGTTCGTCGAGATGCTTCACTCAGATCATGCCCGCCATCATGAACCCTTGAAGGCGATCTTTGAAAAGGGTTATCACTGGCCTTCGTTCGAGGCGCCGGCCTTGGGGGAAGATTCCTGGCATTACCTAAAGGACCCGCACCGAGATGGTACTGCTGAGCAACGTCAATTCGTCGAACGTGCCTTAGCTTCACCGGATTTCACCTTTGTGTGGGGTCCCGCCGGTTCAGGTAAGACGACGGCGATTTGCGAGTTCATCCGCCACTGCGTCAGCCGTCGCCAGAAAGTTCTGCTGGTCGGGTCGACGCATGTGGCGGTCGACAATGTGCTGGAGAAGTTCTGCTCTGAGAAGGGCGAAAGGTGCGAGCATGGCGGTGATGCCGTGATTCCCGTACGCATTGGCCGAGGTGAGAAGGTTTCGCCCCGAGTGGAAAAGCTTTTGCTCAAGAACTTCGTCAAAACTGAGGGAACGCGGATTGCTCGACACCTCGATAAAGTAATCGCTGCTGGCGGTCCGGGAGCGTCGGCAGCCAAGATTCTGGGCGCATCCATGGGCGGATTCATGCGGCTGGTGGACCAGACTTCCGCCGAAGACCGGGCGGAATTCCTCTCGCACCCCTTACTTCGGCAGATCCTTGAAGGGGCAAATTTGGTCTGTGGGACTACTTTGGGCGTGCTGCAGTATCCCGGCATCAAGAACGCGCTGTCGTCAAAGGCCTATCCCGAGTTCGATTATGTCATCCTTGACGAAGCCAGCAAGACCACCCTCGATGAATTCCTGGTCCCGGCGCTGTGTGCTCGCCGCTGGATCATCGTCGGAGACCCTTACCAACTCGCGCCGTTCTGTGAAGAAGCTGAACTGACGGCGACCCTGCTTGCGGCGATGACCGCCCCGAGCAAGAGCTTGGACGTGGCTGTACGGCCCACGTCGATGGCGACTGCGGAAGTGAAGAAGAAACTGCGGCTGGCGATCAATGCGGCGCTTGAGGAACGAGGAGCGCGAATGGGAGGGGGCCGCTATCATGAAGAGGCTTTACGCAAGTTGGCCTCTGCGCGTTCGGCGCTGGCTCCCTTTACCACTCCTGGCCCCGGAGGGAAAGGCACCACCGACCTCGGTCCGCTTTTCGACCAAGTCACGAATATCTGCCTCCCGTCGGTCTTGGAATCGCTGATGGCAGGTCAGCCTGGGTTGGAGCGTTCGGTAGGCGATTTCTTGCCGCCCTTGGGCGAGGCAATGGAGAGTCGCCTCGTCTCTCTGCGCTTCCAGCATCGTATGGACCGCCGCATTGCCGACTTCTGTAAAGACGCGGTCTATGGTGGCCGACAGTTGATCACGGCCTCGACGGTTAAACGCGACAAGCTCCATGCCCCCGAGGGTGAACGGCTCAGTAGCTTGATTTTGGACCCGGTCCATGTCCCGCTCTTGAGTGAGCTCTGCCGCCCTAGCGGAGTGCTGGAGTCGTTGCCCCAGCTCGTGCTCGCGGCATGGGAGTTGCTTCGCTTTGCCCGCTGGACCAAGGGGCGGCGCTCCGAGGAGCCAGACGGCAAGTGGAGTGCCTATCTGATTTCGACTTACCGTAACCAAAATGCTCTCATGGAGCGGTTGGTCGATTTTCTGTTGGAGAAGTACGCGTATCTATTCGGTAATCTTCGGATCGAGGCAAATACGGTCGATTCTTGCCAAGGCCATGAGGCGGATCTGGTCCTGCTCTCGTTGGTCTACGAAGATCGTCAGACCGAGTTCATGCGTTCGCTCAATCGTATGAACGTCGCGCTGACGCGTGCACGCTCGCGCTTGGTCTTGCTCGGATCTTTACCGCCCAAAACCCTCGAAGGTGCCCGCCATCTCGAGGATGCGAGCCTACTGGATCGGCTGGGCGACTATCCTTGCCTCGTTCAGGTTGCCGCCAAGGGCACGGAAATCGCCCAAGCGGTCAAGTTGGTGAATCAAGCCCTTCGCGATGACGATGAGTAATCTAGACCACCAACGGCCGACCTTGAAGGCGCGCGGACAAATCGAGCTCTCCATGCTCGCCGTGTCTGCTGATATCTCGCGTTACCGTGACGCTAGCCATGTGCTGGCGCTGCTGCAGCTTTGCGCGGACTATGGTTCGGCCGGCATCTCCGCCGAGGAGGTCGATGAGGTCTTCTTCGGTCGACTTCGTCGTCAAACGGCTGAGGCTATCCTGGCACAAGGGGTTAAGGACGGGTGCTTAGCCATCGATGACCGTGGGCAGCACCGGCTTGAGAAATACGGCCAAGATTCACTGGCCGAAGGTAAAGCCTGGGTACTGGAGGATTCAGGTCTATGGACATTGCTCGTTGTTGGCGGCGGGCATCGCTCTCTCTTGTTTGGACAGGAAGGCTATGTGATCCGTCAGATCGATGGGAGAGAGGAGTTGCTGGATTGGCATCCACTTGAGAATATCCCTGATCATCCAGAGTGGTCTGCCTTGCGCCGCTTGATTGCAGCTATCGAAGCTAAAGCCTCGGTCGATCTCTATCGGGATAACCTTACGCAGAAAATACTCCTCACCCCTAAGCTCGATGAGGCGAACGGCTTCCGTTGGTGCGTCCGGACGGCTAGGTTTGACGTCAGCATGTCCTCTGCCGGCGACGGGTGGTGGCGGATCGAGACGCTGCAGGCGCTCGGCGACCAATCTTTCGTTTCCGAATTCAATAAGGAAGCCTGCGGGCTTAAAGTCCAAGGCAGGACGTTGGCTCAACTTTTGCCTCTGCTCGGCATGGGCGCCCAGGCGGCTGACGGGCGCTTTCGCCTGCCTACAGGCGAATTTGACCCCGAGGCTGTGGACCTGGTCAACTTGGCTACGAAACCTCTGGGCCATGATTGCTTTGGATTCCGCGTTGAGGTCAGCTCGCTTCCATTGGTCGCCACCTCGGCGGAGCAGGCCATGGGTTGGTTTATCTCGGTCGCCGGGCAACGTCTGGGTTCGGCGGTCGCGTCGATTCCACAGGTCATGCAGGAAGTTGATGCATACGTCAAAGCAGCGGGCATTAAGGATCACCATACCACCTTGGACGAAGCGGTGGCCTTGTTGACCGAGTTCAGTCGACGTTCAACCCTGCGCGCGGAAGCTTCCCGCATCGGCTTCGGCCTGGATTTCCCCTGATATGGATACACTTGTTTCTCTTCAAGCGATTGCGCGTCGTCGGATGCTAGAGCACCGTGCGCGCTTGGCGGCTTTTGGTGCAATAAAAGTCAAGGCATCTATGGTCGGCGGCTTTGCCGTCAGCCAAATCGAGAGCCTGCGTGCGCTGCAGGCGGAGCGACTCTACGTCGTGACCTCGGATACCGACCATCATAGTCAGCGATTCTGTGCCGCCTCGCCGGAGGATGTGGCCGACTTCTTGGATCGGCGTGCGCTGGAGACCCGTTTGTCGACCGACGAGGCCATGGTCAGGTTAGTCTCTGGGCATCATGCTAAGTATTGGCTGGCTGGCCTCGCTCAAGGCGAGTCACCTCGCGGCCTACTTTTTTCGGGAGATCTTTCCAAAGGCGCCTTGCAATCATTGTCCGAAAGCTCGGCAAACAGCCATGAGCTGATGCTGGAGTTGTTGCCGGACGAGGCGGTCGAGTTGAAGGAGTTTGCCCACTGGGTCATGCGCTTGCGTCCGGCCTATGACGTGCTGCCTGAGACGACGAGCCCCGCGGCGAAGGTGCCGACTCCGGAGACGCCGACTTTCCGCCGGCTTCTGCTGACTAAGCCATCGCGGACGATCGCCGCCCACGCTCAGCAGCTCCTGCGGCAAGCCCAAACCAGCGTGACCGTCACGGCCTGGCGACTTGAGGAAGACGATGCTTTCGTGAAAGCGTTGGGAGATCGAGCGGGGCAGTTGGCGATCACCGTCATGGTTCCTCCCTCAGCAGACAACCGTCAGGCCTGCGCCTACCTGACCAAGCGTGGCGTCCGGGTGCTGGCCTGTCCGGGGATGCACGCCAAACTCATTCTAATCGACCAGGCGGTCTCGCCGCTGGCGATGGTTGCATCGGCTAACTTAATGCGTGAAGGCCTAGAAGTAGGTGTCGAACTTGGACTTAAACTTGGGAGCGATGACGCCCGCTTGGACGAGGTCCGCGCATTCGTAGATGAACTGATTCCGCTTTGCCAGCCGATGGTCCCCATCGATTTGCCTAAGCCCAAGTCTCTCGGCGGTAATGGGTCGTTCGCCCAACAGCTCGCCGGCCTCCGGATTACGGAAAGAAAGCGGCTTCACGGGGGTTCCTGAACCGCCGGCCAGCTTCTTCATATAATTTATATGAGACGGGCTTGCGGCAAGGGCGGGTGGGGGCAGACTGCGGCTCATGGATTTCTCGGTCGTCACCCGTGCTCATGTCGAACAGGCGCTCCATCGTCTCCGGGCTGGAGAGGTCGTCGATGGGTTCGGGGTCTCGATCGACTACGATTTGGTCGACCAAGGCACGGCCTTCGCCCCCAAGCAGGTGATGGCTCTGGCCTGCCATGAGGCGACGGGCAGTCTGCCGTCGTCGGCGGACTTCAAGGGCGGCCTCGGGACGCCGGTCTTCAACCGGCTGGCTGAGCTGGGTTTCGCGATTCGCGGCAAAGGGGTCACTGGCGACTTCGCCCTCCCGGCCGGACTGGTCCCGCTGCTTGCCGAGATCCGTCGCCGGCAACCGCTGTGGAGCGGCTTGGACATGGAGCAGCAGGTCCTGCTCGCCCAGGCCCAGGATCAACTCGAGGTCTTCGCCCGCGATTTCATCGCGCGTCATTGGGCCGAGCTGCCGATGGTGAGTCATCGTGGCCGCCTGCAGAACCAGGCCGGCGCGGCTAACGAACAGCTCTTCGTCGTCTTCCATGCCACGGGTTTCGCCCATTATGCCTCGGCGCTGCAGTTCCTCGTCTTGGTCTCCGCCGACGGCCTGGAGTTCGGCCTCAACCTCGGCCGGATGGACACTACTACCAAGGAAGCCGCCGCCGCCCGGGCGCAGCTGATCGCCTTGCAGGGCCAGATGGCTTCGATGCCACCAGAGATGATCGCTACGCTCGAGGAAAGTCTGCCAACTGGCCATCACCTCTACCTCGACGAAGCCGGTGCGCAGGTGGCGTCGTCGGTCGCCGATTGGTTCTGGCAGGCCGGCACACGCCCGCTGGCCCGCATCACGCAGACTCTGCCGCCCGCAGACCTCGAGACTCGTGGGCCTGCCCTTACCGCCGCGCTCGACCAATCCTTTGCCACCTTCCTGCCCACCCTCCGATTCCTTTCCCCCATGGCCCCCGACGCTCTGACGAGCACCCGTTCCTGGATTTTCCAGGGCAACCCAAAGTACTTCCAGATGGATGCTTATTTGGAATCTCGCCAGGAGTTCTCTTGGACGGTCAATCAATACGCCACCGACATCAAGACCGGCGACCGAGTCTATATTTGGCGGGCAGGGGACAACAGTGGCATTGTCGCGGTAGCCGAAGCGACTTCGGATGTTGCCGTCCAGCCGGACGACTTTTCCGGTTACTGGATCGAAGCCCCGAAGGACAACGCCAACCGCGACCGAGTCCGCCTGCGTCTGCTGGAGCTGCGCACCCGCAATCCGTTGCTTCGCTCGGACCTCCGCCTGAAGCTCCCCGATCTCCGCATCATTAATTCGCCGCAGGGCACGAATTTCCCGATCACGCCTCAACAGGACCTCGTCATCCGCCAGCTGCTTGCGGGCCAGCCTAGCGCCCCGCTCCCGCCCGAGCCGCCGGAGCCGGTGCTCGAGGAGGCCCGCACCTATACGTTCGCCGATTTAATGAAAGGGCTCTTCATGGACGAGGACAAGGTCCGGGCCATGTTGCGCACTTTGGAGGCTAAGCGTAATCTGATCCTGCAGGGGCCACCCGGCGTAGGGAAGACCTTTGTCGCCAAGAATCTGGCTTACTGCCATATGGGCCAGAAGGACCCGGAACGCGTTGGTTTTGTGCAGTTCCACCAGTCCTACTCGTACGAGGACTTTGTCGAGGGCATCCGGCCGGATGGTAAGGGCGGCTTTCACGTCCAGGACGGCGTCTTCAAGCGGTTTTGCCTGCAAGCCGCCAAGTGCCCACAGCTGGAGCACGTCTTCATCATCGACGAGATCAACCGTGGCAATCTCTCGAAGATTCTCGGCGAGCTGATGATGTTGATCGAACACGATAAGCGTGGCGATGCCCATGCGGTGACCCTGACGTATTCGCAGGAAAAATTCCACGTCCCCGCCAACGTCCGTCTCATCGGGATGATGAATACGGCGGACCGCTCCTTGGCCTTGGTGGATTACGCGTTACGCCGGCGCTTCAATTTCCTCGAGATTACTCCGGGCTTTGGTTCGCGTAAGTTTCTGGACTACCTCCAGACGCGCGGTGTGCACGCCACCAAGGGTGCGGTGCTGGTCGCTGCGATGCAGCAGCTGAATGAGACCATCGCGAAGACCGCTGAACTGGGCGGGGGATTTCTGGTCGGCCATAGCTACTTCTGCGCCCATCCCAACGCCAAGAATTTCCTAATTCCCGATCGAAAGGCTTGGCTAGCTGACATTGTCGACCTCGAGATTGGGCCGCTTCTCAAGGAGTACTGGTTCGATAATACGAAGAAGTACGACGAAGTCCTTGCCCAATTCCGCAAGGATTTGGCTGATTTCTGACCGCTTAATGGTCGCGGAAGCTCCAGTCGCTCCAGAGCCTCCGGCGAATCGCCGGGTGCGGAATCTGTACCACATGTTGCTCTACGTGTGGGGCCGGTACGACAAGGACTTGGCTGACAACGCCCGTGAGGTCGGCTCCGAGGGGGACATCTCCTCGTTGCCCAATCTCTTCGCCCACGTGCTCGCTGCCGCGGTTTCCCAGCAGCTGCGCCGCGGACTCTATCGCGATTATCAGCCGAAGGAGGAAGTTGGGCCGCGTATCCGCGGCCAGCTGCAGGTCGGCCCGTCCGTTGGACGTATGCTCTTCCGTCAGGGGCTCGCCCAGTGCGTCTATGACGAGTTCAGCCCCGACACGCTCCATAACCGGATCATCAAGACGACCTTGCTCCGCCTCCTCCGGGAGGGCGGCCTAGAAGAGAAAATTGCCCTGCGGGTGCGGATGCTCCTGCCGCGCCTCGGCGAGGTCAGTGAAATTGATCTCCGCACCCGCCATTTCTCGGAGGTGCGTCTGCATCGTAATAACCGCGAATACGGCCTGCTTCTGGATATTTGCCGTTTCATCCACGAAGAGGCCATGCCGACCCCGCACGGAGACCAGGCCATGACCTTCCGGGCCTTCGCTGGCGATTGGTTCAAGCGCAAGGGTCGGCTCTTCCAGAATTTCGTTAGCCGCTTCTACGAGCTTCGGGCCGCGGATGCCGGCTGGGAGGTCCAGAAGTCGGGCACGACCTTCCATCACCCTTTGCAGGCGGCGACGCCCGCTCACGGCGCCTATCTCCAGCGTCTGGAGACGGACGTGTATGTGACCCATCGCTCCGGCCGGAAAGTCCTGATCGAATGTAAGTTCTATGGGAAGCCCTTCGCGTCCAAGCCCAAGCGCCGGACGGAGAAGGATGACGAGCTCTCGGATGAGGATGTGGGCGCGGAGCCGGAAGCGCCGGGACGGAAGATTTCTAATGAGCACCTGCTCCAGCTCGGGGCGTACATGGATGGCCTGACCCGGACGGAAGGGGCCGACGGGGTCGAGGGGCTGCTGCTTTACGTCCAGCCCGACGATCAGCCCTTGAGCGCGGATTACGTCCGTGAGGGGGTGGCGGGGGCAAACCAGCCGTTACGGGTCCGGTGCCTAGACCTGACCCAGCCGTGGAATCAGGTCGAAGCTGAACTCTTGGCGTACCTGGGTTAAGACTATAATATTCTGAGTGAATTTACCTGGGTTGAACCCCCGAAACTCTTGCGGGGGTGGTGACGAAAGGCATAGTCGCGGTCTCCCCTTGCCTCATGTCCCCCGATCAAGTCCCGCCCGAACTCCTGGCTCAGTTGGAAGCCAAGCTTTTAGCCCTACTGCCCGCCGACGGTGACACCATCGGCAATGTTGCCGCAGCTAAGGCACTGGGCCTTGGCGAACCCATGTACGAACATGTGAAGGCAGCGCTGCTGGTGAAGGGGAAGATCGCCAAAGGTCAGGGCAGGGGCGGCAGCATTCGCCTCGTCGGCCAGGCCAAGAGCGAACTCTTTGACGAGAAGGAAGTGACGGCGGTCAACCCGAATGCGGCGGCCGCGCCGCGAGGGGGGCGGCGCACCTCTGCGGCTGAGACGCCGCCCGTGCCGTTCACCCAGCACCGGCACGCCGATGCGACTCGTAAGAATCTCCCGCCCGCGGGCGGCGACGCCCAGCAGGAAGTTGGGCATGAACAGAAGATTGTCTACGCGTTCGACCCGCACCGTTCTCCCGAACTGCGATTCAACGGCCAGATTGGCCGCCTCAAGGACCTCTTGGTGAAGGCGACCCAGGAGAAACTGAGCACCGAGGAAGCCGCCGAGTTCGCTAAGCTGATCGAATCCGAGCAGCCCTGGCTGGAGTGGGCCGGTAAGCGTGAGAACCCGAACTTCTCCGTCGACCCGGTCGCCTTGCACATCCACGAGCGCGTCTCCGCCGAGGCGATTCTCCGTGCGATTCGCCGAGAAGACATCCAGCGCGACATGTTCCTGAGCGACCAGTTGTCGCCTCGCGAAGCTAAGGCTTATTACAAACACGACGAAGCCTGGACCAATCGCCTCATCCTCGGCGACTCGCTTCAGGTTATGACATCGCTCGCCAAACGCGAGAACCTCGCCGGCAAGGTCCAGATGATTTTCTTTGATCCGCCGTATGGGATAAACTATTCATCAAATTGGCAAAACCTTCAAGGAAGTCGCACAGTTAAGGACCGAGATGAAGATGTAACGCGCGAGCAGGAACTAATTCGTGCTTATAGAGACACCTGGCATCTTGGAGTTCATTCTTACCTCCATTACATTAGGCAAAGGCTAATCGTTTCGCGAGAATTACTCAGTGATGAGGGATCCATCTTTATCCAGATTGGGGATGAAAACGTTCACCTAGTCCGTACGTTGGTCGCAGAAGTATTCGGAGCAGACCAATTTGTTAGCCAAATTTTCTTCAAAAAGACCAATCCACTCGGAAGTTCGACGATTGGTAACGTGGGTGACTCGATTATTTGGTATGCTAAAAACAGAGAGAAGATGAAGTTCCGTAAGCTCTTACAGATGAAGCGTCCGGGGCCTGATGGAGTGAGTGGTTATGCGTACGCGGAAGATAAGAAAACTGGCGCAAGGATACGGTTGGGCGAGAAAAGTTGGGAGACGATCGAACAAGTCACCGAGACGCATAACTTGATGGCGCCAACAAAGCTTACGGCGGCCGGGTTAACTCCTTCATGTGTATATCCCTTCGATTATATCGGGAAGACTTTCATGCCTAAACTCGGTAGTAGCTGGAGAACGAATCTAGAAGGGATGAAGAGGGTCATTTCCGCTGAACGCCTAGTTGCATTGGGAGACTCGGTATACCAAGCCGCTTATTTGCATGACAACCCAACCTCGGAGCTAATTAATCTTTGGGGTGATACACGAGGCGAAATGGGCAGCGTATATGTAGTTCAAACTGCGTCAGAAGTGGTTAAGAGGTGTATGCTGATGACAACTGAGCCTGGAGACTTAGTTCTCGATCCAACCTGCGGGTCGGGCACTTCGGCTTTTGTTGCAGAAGATTGGGGACGTCGGTGGATCACAATCGACACTTCGCGCGTTGCGGCCTCGATCGCCCGCCAGCGCTTAATGACTTCGACATTCGAGGTCTTTAAGGCCAAGGACCCGGTCGTCGGCATCGATCCGTCCGCCCCTATTAACCCATCTTACGGCTTCGAGTATAAGACCGTACCGCATATCACGCTGAAATCCATCGCCCGCAACGTGGGCTTGGACCCGATTTTCGAGCGGCATGAAGCTATCCTCGTTCAGAAACTCAAGTCGACGAATGAAGCTCTTGCCGGCGTGACGGATGTGCTCCGCACGGTCTTGGTGGCAAAACTAGCGGAGAAGTTCCGAACGGACGGCGCCCGCGTCATCACGGATGCCGACCTGCGTCGTTGGCTGCTACCTAAGACGGACAAGGCGCTCCTTAACTTTGGTACGGCGAGTCAGAAGAAGGATTGGGTCGCTTCGATTCCCTCTGAGCCGCAGTGGCGCGAGTGGGAAGTGCCGTTCGATGCCGATGCCGATTGGCCGCAGGCCCTGCAGGAGGCTGTGAAGGCCTTCCGTGAGGCTTGGCGCGCGAAGATGGACGAGGTCAACGCGGCCATCGCGGCCAGCGCCGAGCAGGAAGAGCTCGTCGACCAGCCGATCGTGATCAAGGGCGTCACGCGCGTGACGGGCCCGTTCACGGTCGAATCCGTGCGTCCGCCCGAAATCAGCGCCGACCCGGCCAAGCCGGACGCCGCCGATGGTTCCCCGATTGGCGGAGCTCCGGCCGGCAACCTGCCGACCTTCGAGCCCGAAGAGGAACGCAATCTTTCCGCCCATGTTGACCGCATGCTCAGCCTGCTCCGCCAGGACGGCATCACGTTCCTCGGCAACAAGCACATCAAGCTCGAGCGTCTCGACCGCGCCGATCACCCGATGATCCATGGTGAAGGCGAGTACACGCCGGAAGGCGCGACCGAACCTCGTAAGGTGGCCATCGTCATCGGTCCGGAGCACGGCGCGGTGCCGCTCTTCTTCGTCGAAGAGGCGATGCGCATCTCGTACAAGCGAGGCTACGATGACTTGGTCATCGCGGGCTTCTCGTTCGACGCGTTCGCTCAGGAATGCATCCAGACGAATAATGAGGACAAGAAGATCAAGCTGACCATGCACATGGCCCAGATCCGCCCGGACGTGACTATGGGCGACCTGCTCAAGAAGACGAACAACAACAATCAGATCTTCACGGTCTTTGGTCAGCCGCGTAGCCGCGTCGAATCCGTCGAGGGCGGTGAATTCCGCGCGACGCTCGAAGGCGTCGACGTCTATGACCCCGTGGCCAACCAAATCGTGTCCAGCGGTGCCGACAAGGTGGCTGCGTGGTTCGTCGATACGGATTACGACGGCAAAGTCTTCTGCGTCTGCCAGGCCTTCTTCCCGGACAAGTCCGCCTGGGAGAAGTTGCAGCGGGCCCTCAAGGCCACCATCTCGGAGGAGAAGTGGGCAGACCTGGCCGGCAAGGTCAGTCTACCCTTCAAGAAGGGGAAGACCGGCCTCGTGGCTGTGAAGGTCATCGACCCCCGCGGCAACGAAGTCATGCGCATCCACCGTCTCGTCTAAGGTCATGGCTCCTCCTGCTGTTAAAGACCTCCCGATTCAGGTCCCGGTCGATGAACCCATCCTGAACAAGCCGTACGATGTGCCGGAATGGCATTGGGTCTACGGTTCCGATGGCGTCGCCAACAAGATGCCTGGTCGTCGGCCCGCGGCCTACTTCTGGTCCGGCCAGCAAGCCGGAGACAAGCAGGGTAGCCTTGAAGGGATCGCTGGCGATGTCGGCTCGGAAAGGTTGACGCTGGTCAATGCCCTCCGCCAAGACGTCGCCCGCTGGCGGGCCTCGGGTTACGAGAACGCGACCATCACGACCAAGAAGCTTTTGCAACATTGGCATGACAAGAACCGCCCGCGTCGGTTCTTCTTCTGCCAGCTGGAAGCCGTCGAGACCATCATCTACCTGCGCGAGATCCTGGCCAGCGGACGGAAGCCGCGCTGGAACACGGTCGTTTCGCCGGAAGATTATCGGAAACTGGCCCAAGGGGTGCTCCAAGAGCTCTCGGGTCGCCTGGAAGGCGAAGACGAAGTCGTCGCGACCACTCTGCCGCTCACCTTGGTGGATCAGCCTAATGACGCGAAGCTCAAGCCGTTGGTGCGCCATGGCTGTAAGATGGCCACAGGCTCGGGCAAGACGATCGTCATGGGGATGCTCATCTCCTGGGCGTTCTGCAATCGCGGCGCCGTCCCGGGCGACACGCGCTTTCCTTCCGCCGTCTTGGTTTGTTGCCCGAACCTGACCGTCAAAGAGCGCCTGGAGGTGCTGAAGCCTGATTCCAAGGAAACGAACTATTACACCGAGTTCAACATGGTGCCGAACAACATGCTCGGCCTCATGGCGGTCGGTAAGGTCGTCGTCACCAATTGGCACGTCTTCCAGCCAGAGTCTCCCCATGCCGAGGGTGGCGCCACCTATGCCGTCGTCAACAAGGGCGAGGAAGGTGACGACGCCTTCTCCCGTCGCGTGCTCAAGGAACTCTACGGCCGCGGCGAAATCATGGTGCTCAATGATGAAGCCCACCATGCTTACCGACCCAAGCCAGTCAGCGTCGATGAGGGCGACGGGGAAGTCATGGGTTTGGCCGACAAGGAGGAAATCAATGAAGCCACCGTCTGGGTCGGCGGCCTCGACCGCATCAATCAAGCGGTCGGCATCGGCGTCTGCGTCGACCTCTCGGCCACGCCGTTCTACCTCGGCGGCACGGGGCACGTCGAAGGCTCGCCGTTCCCCTGGCTGGTTTCGGATTTCGGCCTTGTGGACGCCATCGAGTCTGGCCTCACCAAGATTCCACGGCTCCCCGTCGAAGATCAGACTGGGAAGCCTAGTCCCCAGTTCTTCCACCTCTGGGCCCACATCAAGGAAAAGTGCGCCCCGGCGGAGTTGGTGCGCGGCAAGCCCAAGCCGGAAGCCGCTTGGCGCGAAGCCGAAGCCGCCCTCCAGATGCTGACCTCGCAGTGGAAGGAGCGGTTCGACGCCATGCAGGCCGCTCAAGACGGCCAAAATTACATCCCGCCGGTGATGATTGTCGTCTGTGACAATACGCATATGGCGGAATACTTCTTCGAAAAGATTTCGGGCGAGAAGATGGTCGAGGTGGACGCCGAGGCGGAAGAGGGCGATGACGAAGAGGCCCCGCTTCCCAAGGCCGCGGGCAAGCGTAAGCTACGCCGGACCTACAATCCTTCAGCGGTGATCTTCCGTGAACTCGCCAATACGGCCGAGAAACAGGTGACCGTGCGCATCGATAGCGGCCTGCTGAATGAGGCTGAAGCCGGAGCCGGCTCTTCCAAAGACAAGGAAGCCCAGAAGCTGCGCGAACTCATTGCTACCGTCGGCAAGAAGGGTAAGCCGGGGGAGCACATCCGTTGCGTTGTCTCGGTCCAAATGCTCACCGAGGGCTGGGACGCCAATAACGTCACCCAGATTCTGGGCCTGCGGGCCTTCGGCTCGCAGCTGCTCTGCGAGCAGGTCGTTGGCCGCGGCCTCCGTCGGCTCAGCTACGATGTCGGCCCCGATGGCAAGCTCGAGGCCGAGTACGTGGACGTCTATGGCATCCCGTTCTCCATCATCCCGTTTAAAGGGCGGGAGAAGGATCGGCCGGAGCCCCAAGATAAACCCACCAACCTAGTCATGGCCTTGCCTGAAAGGGCGGCCTTAGAGAGCAAGTTCCCCAACGTCGAAGGGTTCGTCTTCCAGCTCAACCGGGAATACATCAAGTGTGATGTCTCCCAGGTGGAGCAGACGGAAATCAAGGTCACCGCGGCGCCCAACCAAATCTTTGTCCAACCGCTCGTAGGCTTACAGGACGGCGTCATCGGGGGCGCGAACTTCGAAAGCAAGAAGCACACCCGGGAGGAGTTCTATGCCGCGACCCATATCGACCAGATTCTGATGTGGATCGCGAAGGAGATCACCGACAACCTGACTAACCCGCAGCTGGAAAGCTCGGAGAAGTTCCGCCAGACCGCCCGCCACCAGCTATACAAGCCCGTGCTGGACGTTGTGAAGAAGTACGTGGCCACCCGCATCAACTTCAACGGCGTCGATCAACGGGAGCTGGCCCTGGAGATGTACTTCAAGCGCGTCATCCAGCTCCTGACCGTGGCCATCCGTCCGGACACCGAATCGGGCGAACCCCCGTTGCTGCCGGTCCTCAACGCCTTCGCCCCCTTTGGTTCCAGCGCCGACGTCCATTTCCCGACCAAGAAAGCGTGCCATCCGTCGACGAAGAGCCACGTCAACCTGGTCGTCCTAGATTCGGACGAGTGGGAGCGCTCCGCCGCCCAGCAGCTGGAGCTCTGCGACGACGTCGTCAGCTACGTGAAGAACGACCACCTAGAGTTCACGATTCCCTACACCTACGACGGCATCAAGTACAACTACCTCCCGGACTTCATCGTCCGGATGAAGTCCGGCTTGAACCTCATCCTCGAGGTCAAGGGGCAGATCCGTGACAAAGAACCGCATAAGATCGAGGCCGCCAAACGTTGGGTGCATGCCGTCAACAACTGGGGCCGCCTCGGCACCTGGTATTACGCCCTGACCCTGGACATCAACGAGATCCCCGCCATCCTCCTCGAAGCCGCGGCCAAGGAGGTCAAGCCACCCCGGGCCAGCTGACACCGATGCGTAGGATGCCGCCGGTTACGTACCAGGAATACTTCGAAGGCTGTTTCCCGGCTGACTTAGCGGCCTTCCTCGAGGCCATGCCGGCAGGCCAGCGCAAGCATTACGCTAAAGCGCCGGAGTCTTATTCGATCGCGATGAACTACCTGGTCGATCCACGGCCAGCCTTGCGCATGATTCCATTGGAACGGCGTCCGCACTTCGCCGCCTCCTTGTACTTCGCCGTACTGATGGACCAGGCGATGTACTACCATCACTTGGAAAGCTACGAACAGTATCGTCGTTTGACGGACTATCCGAAGCTGACGGGCGCGTGTCCCGGGGCCTGTATGTATCTCGCCGAGCCAACGATGGCCCTGACGCATACCAATCTCTTCGACATCGACCCTTCGGATTACATCCAGCGCCGGCCCGAAATCCTTTCCCGGAACAAGCTCACCTTGGCGCCAATCCACAAGGAGGGCACCGCCTATTTTCGGCAAGCCTTTCCAACCTTCCTGCAGCGATACCTTCCACAGATTGCCGAGCCCGAAGCGCTTTATCGGAGGATTTTCAGTGATTGGACGGATGCCGAAGAGACCCCTGCGCTACAGACCCAAGCCAAACTACCCCAAGGCGGATTTCGTCTGGCTGCAGGGTGGGGTCCAGTCGTCGAGGTTCGCCCCGAGAGGCCGCCGGGCGCCTTCGCAGTTTTGAGCCTCCAGGATGAGTTTAATGCCTGCATGGAGTTGGATTTCGAAGTGGCGACCGGGGCTTTTGCCGGCTTTCGCCTGCAGCGGTACCATAAAGTCGGGAAAAGCGAGCGGCCCAGAGGGCTCACCAAAGTCGCTGGGGTGCCGTGGCTCGTTCAGGCAGCTAGCGCTGTAAGTTTTAACGTAGGGCCAATGGTTTGCAACAAACGCATGACTGCCGTGGGCGAGGGGGATCTGTACTTAGATTGGTCGGGTGGTCGAGGCTATGACCTGACGAGTATCCATCCCTTAGTCGGCGAGGGCGTGCTCCACTTTTACTACCGCAACCATGCACTTGCGGGGCTTTGCTTAGAGCGCATCCCCATCACCGTTTTCAACGAGATGCCGGGCTTTAAGTCGGATGGTCATTAAGCGGCTTGGTGTCGCGGAGGGCTATCCGCAGATTCGGATAGTTGACCTACTCTCGGGGCTAAGCCGTGGGGTTTGCTCAGCTGGGGGTACGCGATATTCTTTAATATCGTAAAGTAGGATTGGCGGCCGGGCTAAAGCAGTCTAACCAGAGGGTCTCCGCCATGAATACCTCCGGTCCGATCTATACGCACCTCAAGCAATCCACCCAGAAAGATGGCAAGACGCTGGCCTACGGCCCGGCAGACCTGAAGTGCGTCGAAGAGACGTTGGCCGAGTTGCTTAAGGAGGTCGACCCAACCAAGAATAAGGCTATCGCTGAAAACCTCGGCCTGCTCCTCGGCAAAATTCAGTCGGGCAAGACCAAGTCCTTCATCGGCCTGATGGGCCTCGCCTTCGAGAACGGCTTCGATGTCGCCGTCGTGCTGACGAAGAACTCCGAAGCTCTCGCCGACCAGACGACGAAGCGTCTCGGGGCGACTTTCGCTGAGTTTGAAGGACGCATTTTCGCCCAAGACATCATGCGGCTCGGCCGCCGGGGGATTCCAGATTACGTGGCCTCGCAGAAACTAATCTTGGTCGTCAAGAAGCAGCACACCAACGTGAAGAAAGCCATCGACTTGCTGACAGGCAAGGACTCGCTGTTCCGGAAGAAAAAGATTCTCATCATTGATGACGAAGCGGATACGGCGTCCGTTAGCTATGTGGGCAAGGAGGAGGAGGTCGAAATGGCCAAGGTGGCTAAGCTCGTGAACGACCTGCGCGCCCAGGCGCCGCAGGCGTTCTTCCTGCAGGTCACGGCTACGCCCTACTCCCTCATGATGCAGAATGACGGCGAAGCCATTGCGGGTCGCGAACTCCGCTCATTGAAGCCCAAATTCGTCAAGCTTGTGCCGGTGCACAAAGACTACGTCGGCTCCGATTACTATTTCGAGCTTTCCAAGAACAAGCAGCATCCCGCCGCACGCTTGTTTAGCGAGGTCCCAACCGAAGAATTGGAAGCCTTGAAGGAGGAGCCGCATCGGCGCGGCTTCAAGGTCGAGACCGACTGTCTGACCTCGCCGAAGATCGCCAATATTCGCGCGGCCGTCGCGCGCTTCGTCGTCGCTGGTTGCGTCCGCCGCCTGCAGCAGACCGCCAAGGGACAGGCGAAGCTCAGCCATTTTGCTCTGCTCATCCACACGCAGGCAGCCATCAACGCGATGGTTTGGCAGCACCGCCTCATCCATCAGCTGGCCACGGACATGGTGGCGGCCGAGGCGGCGGGACGTTTTGACTCCATTCGCCTCTTGTTTGATGACGCTTACGATAACCTCAAGGTGTCCGTCGATTTAGCGGGATTCGTCATGCCTGATCGCGCCACCGTCATGCAATACGTCCAAACCGCGCTCCAACAAAAGTGGATTAACGTGCTGGCCGTTAATTCGGACGAAGACACGAAGGCCTATCTCAGCGTAGCCACGGGCGAACTGCGTCTGGATGCTCCGTTGACCATTTTTGTGGGTGGCCAGTACCTCGATCGCGGCGTGACCATCACCGGCTTGATCGGCTTCATCTACGGCCGCTCCCCCAAGTCCTTCCAGCAGGATACCGTCCTCCAGCATTGCCGCCAGTTCGGCTTCCGACCTCCGGAAGACATGGCGGTCACGCGTTTCTATACTTCCTGCAATATCCTTGGCGCGCTGCAGCGCATGCATCGCACGGACGTGCTCCTGCGTAAGCGGATCGAACAAGGCCGCTTCTTCGAGGGCATGAAGATCCTCGAGAAGATGGCCGCCGATGGCATCAAGTTCTGCGGCTACAACAAGATCAAGGCATCCAAGGTTAACTGCGTCGACGAGGAGTCGCGCATCCTGCCACAGGGCTTTGATACGGTGAGCACGACCGACCTGAAGAAGATTAACAAGGACATCGAAAGGATCCTGGCCAAACATGGCATCACTCCCGGCGGCAAGGAGGATTCAGCGGAGCTGGGGCTGGAGGAAGCCCAGGAGATCGTCCGACTGACCGGTGCGAGCATCGGTCAGTTCACGGAAGGCTTCGAGTCGACCTGGGATGTCGCCGACGTCCAGGGCCTGCTGAAGACCCTCACCGATGTGGACGAGGAATCTCCCCGTGCGCGCGTACCCGATAAGGTCGGGCTCAAAGTTCGCTGGAACCGTGAACGTCCGTACGAGGAGGTTCCGACGGACACGCCGGACAATCCCCGCAAGGATACCGACCCCGCCCGGCAGATGGCTCGCAGCTATCCGGTCTTGCTGCTCTTGCAGCAGCGGGGCGTCGAAGACGGCTGGCATGGGGGCCCCTTCTTTTGGCCCGTGTTGTTCCCGCCCGCCGGCGGCCAGGCGTGGATGTACGCCATCGGTACCAAGAAAAAGAAGGACTAACCCGCCATGGCCATCGCGCGCGAGCAGCGAGACCGGATGGAGCTTGAGCTGGCCGGCTATCGGTCGGCCAAGTGGTTGGGCGATCAGGCCTCCTGGATCTTTTGGGACGACAATATGGAGCGAGCCTTGGCGCAGGGGTATTTCGAGCGGGTAGATAACGGCACTTTCAAGAACTCCTATTATTATCGTCTCACGCCCAAGGGGAGGGCCGAACTCAAGAAGGCGGGCCCGGGCTTTACCTATGGCGATGCCGACGGGCGTATCACGATAACCTATCGCCACGGCGATACTTGGCGTTCGCGTTGCATCAAGGTGGGAGCTCAGAAGAGGCGCGAGCGGGCTGAGCGTCTGCTATCGGTCTTCGAAAGGCTGGTCACTGACGCTGGCGCACATGATCGGCTCGCTTTGGAGAAGGAAGGCTGGTTTCCTAGTAAAACTACGGAGCCTTGCCATAGCCTAGTTGAAGCTGGCTTGGTCGAACGCATCGTGCGAGGGTCAGAGCGAGCGGTAGCCTATTATCGGCTCAGCGCCAAAGGTAAGTCTGTCCTTCTGGCGGCGTCCCGCCAAAAACTCTTGGCTCAGCAGGAGGCCGCCCGACTGGCTTATGAGCGAGAAGTGGAATTGCGTCGTCAAAAGCTGGAGGAGGAGGCGATCGCGGGTCGGGCGAGGTTATTAAAAGATCAGGCAGGCGACCGCCGCCGACTTCCCCGGAGCATTGACGTGCGGGATTGGCCGGACTTTCCAGGTTGGCAGGACTAATTGGTGCGGTAACCCAGCGCTTTCCGGCGAGCTGCCATCATCATCAAGGCCTCTGTAGCCCTAACCCTGGTTGGATAGGTGCGGGCTGTCTGGCGGACCTTCCCGATGGGGTAGGGGGTGTTGCCGCGGTACATCCGTTCCAGATTGACGGTCACAGTCCGGACTTCCCGCCCGACGACCTGCCCTTCCCAGCGGCGATAGACGCAGCGCCGGATGGATTGCTTGAGGGTGAGGACCAGGCGAACGAGCATGTGGGTAGGCTCCGACCTTCAGCTTGCGAGGCAAGTTAGAGATGTCGTGTAGGGAATATTATATTTCATAAAGAGGGAAGCTCTGGTTGACCCTGATTCTTATGGATTCTCCGTCAGGCGCAGGCTAACAAAGATGCATGCCGTCCGACCCTGTAGAAGCCGCACCATCACCCCCTGCCAGTTCGTCGCCGTACCTGTTTGGGGCAATCTTAGCCGTTAATGTCGCTGCCTTGGGATACCTGACCTGGGAATTGCATGGTTATACCGAAGCCAAGCAGACGGCGACCGTCGCCCTGAGTATTCGGGCTGACCACGATCGAGCGATTGAACTCCTGACGGCCGAAGAGGCGAAGTTGCGTAAGAAGGTGGATGACCTAACCGTTTCCTCGTCAGCATTGAGTTCAGAGAAGGACCGTATCGAGCGAGAGTTGGTTCCCCCCAAAGCGGAATTGGCCAATGCGATGGCGGAGTTGGATTCGGCCAGAAAGCAAATGGCCCAACTCAGGCTCGACCGGAGCAAGGTCGAAGTAGAATTCTCGGCCGTGCGGGCCGAAGCCGACAATCTCACCGTCGGCAATAAGGCCATGAATATGGAGAAGCAAAAACTGACCGCAGAATTAGAAACTCTACGGAAAGAACAACCGACCCTCGCCGCCGCTGCGTCGAAACTGAAGGCCGCGGTTGAAGCGGCCCAAGGGCAGCTGAATGATTCCCAGCGCAAGCTCGCTGGCCTCAGCGCAGATGTCGGAGCCTTGGAAGCCAAGGCCAAGCAGCTAGCTACCGTCGAGTTGCAGCACAAGGCGGCGGAAACACAGCTCCGTAAGCTGGAAGCTGAGCTGGTCAGCGCGCTGGTAAAGGCGGAGGCGGCGCAGAAAGACCAAGAGCTTTCACGGCAGGCTAAGGCGGCCGCTCAGACCGCGAAGGATGATTTAGCGCGCCTCGAACAGGCGACGCAGCTGGCGAAAAGCGCCCGTGAAAAGGCCCAGGCCGAACTGGATGATTTGAAGTCCAAGTTATTATCGGCGCAGGCGGAGATTGAAGCCGCCAAAGCTGCTAAGCTTGTTGAGCGGACAGCGAAGGATGCGGCCGAGGCGGCCAGCAGCGAGGCAGCTCAGGCGAAGTTAGCGCTGGCATCACTCGCCATCGAGCGGGATAAGCTGCAGAAGGAAGTCGACGCCGTGCTGGTTAAGGCCGACGACCTGAAGGGCCTCCGTGAAACAGTGGCGCTACTTAAGGGCCAGGAGGCACAACTGCAGAAATGGGTCGCGGACCTAAAGGCCCAACAGGCCGCACTCACCAAATCGATCGAAGCCCAGAAGGCCCAGCTCG
>JACCDP011328091.1_pt1 | contig 22497 bp, 14 predicted proteins | sample 7445841 | NCBI WGS metagenome assembly JACCDP01 (sample SAMN15323441, study PRJNA562643) | freshwater metagenome | isolation source: river surface water | place: USA:Blue River Watershed | collected 2017-08-17
CTTCCATAAATTCTCAGTTTCTGCTCTCTCTTTTTCCTCTTTGTAAATATTAGTTTTTTTCTCTACAAGTAACTCTAGGTTTTCATTTGTAATTTTAAGCTCAGTTGAGATTTTCTCAATTTCTGAAAATTTTTCAGTATAGATCCCGGCAATCATAAAAGATTGTATAATTAAATATAAGAAAAAACCAAACCTCAGAAGATCTGGAGATTGAAAAATGGAATAAGTAGACAAGGAATCAGATAAACTGCTAATGAGTAAAATTAAATTAGAAATAAATAAAGCAAAGGAATATTTCTTTTTCTTAAATATTGATATTAATAGAATAATTAATATGTAAAAAAGTAAAGTAAATTGTAATATAACTCCAGGGATCGTAAGTTTAGAGCTAAGTTCACTTGGGATAAGAAGAATAGTAATTATTGCCAATAAACTTAAACATAAAACAAATTTTGAGAATATTTTAGAAAATTGTTCAATAAAAAGTTCTGAGAGATACATGAGATTTAGAGGAATGGCAATAATAAAAAGCATAGAGAAAAGATAGGAAACAAAAAAAGGTGTACTGGGAAATAAAAAAAATAAAACGTTGTTCCAAAAGCTTAAACCATGTAAAAACATAATAAGAGAAAAAGCCCCAAAGTAAAAGTATGAATACTCTTTGTATCGCATAAAAAAAATCATAAAGTGATACATAGAAATAATAAAAATAGCACCTAAAAATAAAACACTAAATAATTGATCTTGCTTTGTGGTATCATTTACAATTTCAGAAATGCCTAAAAGTGGAGGGTACCAAAAAGCTCCATCATGGTGATAAAAATTAGAAATCTCAACTGTTATAAATACTTCTTTGGACTGAATATTAAATGTTTTTAATATAGGTTTTCTAGTGGGAATCATTGTTTCTCTGCTAGAACCTATGCTTCCCTGTTCTATAAAAAGTGTATCATCCAACCAAATTCTAGAGGCAGCCCCCCCGTTTTGTTTGAAATACAAAGCTAAATTTTTGCCAGGGAGGTTTTCAGGAAACAGGATCTTTAGACGGTAGGTTGCAGTTCCAGTTCCGGTGAGGAGAGTATCCCCAACTTTTTTTCCATCCCATGACGTTCCAACAGATAGATACTGGGTGGATTTTGAGAGGGGGAGATGCTCATCCCAATAGAATTCCCATTCACCAGAAAGATGAATAGTTTCTGTTTCAATAGGATAGTCTCTTAGGTCAAGAATCCCATTTTTAGCAATGGGTTTCTCTATTGAGTGTAATTGTTCGGATTTAAAAAATACCAAGAGTAAAAAGAAAAAACTAAGAGATCTAAAAATGTAAATGGCGTTTCTGCAAAAAGTATGTTTTTGCAAATTTATTCTCAACAAACCTGAGTTTTTTTCCACCTTCTGGCGAATAAAAATCTTTATTGAAGTTATGTAATTGTAGGTATTAAAGTTCAATGAGATTATATAATTGATGACGCAACTGTAATAGCTATCTTTTCCCGCCGGCAGGCGGGAAAAAGCCAAGGATTGTTGCTAATTCTCGGGTGATTGGCAGTCAACTTTGCTTAGAGTCCAGTTTCCATATAAATTATTTGGTTCAAAACTTTTACCACAATTCACAAGAGAAATAAGTAAAAATGGAATCAAAATAATAATTTTTTTTTGCATAGATATCTCCATATATTCTAATGTTTAATATTTTAAAAAATTTACAAGCAGAATCCTCATTGCAATAATCTAACTTTTTCTTACTTTAGGATTAAAAAAGAGGGCTGTGGGATAAAACATCAAAAATTGCATGAACTTATAAAAAATATCATGTGAGATTTCTATTTAAGAAATAAATTATAACCAATTTGTAAAAGATTTTATTTTATTGGGCTATTATAAAAATTCTATTAAATAGTTTCTACAAATTATATTGATGACGCAACTGCAATAACTATCTTTTTCCGCCGGCAGTCGGGAAAAAGCCAAGGATTGTTGCGAATTAATTTGCAAAAACTGACTTTTTGCAGGAACGCCATTAATATCTGATATTGTTATATATAAAATACATATTTATATTTTAAATAAAATCCGATCTTCATTTTATGGAATGGTTACTTCAATTAAAAAAAGCTATAGAAAACGGAAAGGAATCTCTTAGTTTTAAGGCAGATACAAGTGATAAAAAATTCATAGATAAAATTAACAATACTCTCTCCGTCATTCCGTTAAATTCTGGATACAACGGTTTTTTGGTAAATGATTTTATTTTAAATTATTCTTCAGATGGTTCTGTAGATATAAAAATTAAATACTTCCAATCTCCAAAAGAATCCAAAGCTGTAGAAGAATTTGCAAGTAAATTTATTTCTACATCTATCAAATCCTCCATGACCGATCTAGAAAAGATTATTATATTGCATGATAATATCATAAATACTGTGAAATATGATCATTCTTTAAAAAATAGATCTCCATACTCTGCCATAAAAGATAGAAAATCTGTGTGTTCAGGATTTGCACTACTAGCAGGAAAGTTATTAGAAATTGCAAAAGTAAAACAATTTTATGTAGCAGGGGATTCTTCTGATCCAACTACTCATAAAATGGGTAAACATATATGGAATAAAGTAAATCTCAATGGGAATTGGTACAACATTGATTTTACATGGGATTCTTGCTGTAAGGAATCAAATCCTTATATATACTTCTGTGTTACAGATGCCCAAATTTCTTCGTCTCATAAGCCCAATAAACTGCAACCTGAAATTCCTAAATCTACAGATCAAATCTTTTTTAAAAGCTTAAATAGTAATAAACTCAGTGATTTAGAGAAAAGGTTAATTCCTCATGTTTCTCCGGGTACTATTTATACCCAAGCCAAAGAACTTTCCGATAGGATCAAAAAGCCAGGACTCTACTCTTTTTCTATTCCCATCGGGACAAATATAGAAACTTTTCTAAACAATGCTTTAAAACCACATAGTTCCATAATCAGTCGATATGAATCCCAGGCACTTGAAAATAATGTTCTAAAAGTACTACAAGTAAAACTTATTATTCATGGTAGATGAGGTATCATGCTTGAAAAGTTCATACTAGAAAAATAGACTCATATATCCTCATTTTATGGGGATCAAAATTCACACTCATTCATTTCTTTTTTTTAATTGAAAAACTCTGCATATTTTGAAATATTTCATTAGGAGCGTATTCCTATGATACTTGTAAATCCCGAGCCTATCCAAACAAAAAATAAAGTTCGAATTGTAACCGCAGCGTCTCTTTTTGACGGACATGATGCATCAATAAATATAATGAGAAGGATTCTTCAATCTACAGGTGCAGAAGTGATACATTTGGGGCACAACCGCTCAGTTAGGGAAGTATTGGTCAGTGCAATCCAGGAGGATGTACAAGGCATTGCCCTCACTTCCTACCAGGGTGGGCATTTGGAATATTTTATGTATTTAAAAGATTTACTCGATGAACTCCAATCTCCCCATATTAAAATTTTTGGTGGGGGAGGGGGAACAATTCTCCAAGAGGAAATTGATAAGCTCCATTCCTATGGAATTGGAAAAATTTACTCTCCAGACGATGGGAGGAGGATGGGGCTACAAGGGATGATAAACCAACTCCTTTCAAACTCTGATTATTCTTCTTTGGACCTTCCAATTCCTGTTACCAATCAGTATCCATATTCCAATTTAGCAAGGGCTATCACATACACCGAAAACTCCCAACCTATTCCTGCAAACTTAAAGGCTAGCTACCATAGCAACCAAGAATTTTCAGGAATTGTAATAGGTATTACGGGAACAGGGGGGTCAGGTAAGTCAAGTCTTACAGATGAGCTAGTGCGAAGATTGAACTATGATTATCCAGATAAAAAAATTGCAATCCTATCAGTTGATCCTACCAAACGTAAAACAGGAGGTGCTCTATTAGGAGATAGAATTCGAATGAACTCTATCTACACGGATACAATTTTTATGCGTTCTTTGGCCACAAGAGAGGTGAACCAATCAATTTCTAAATTTTTAGAACCAACAATTGGTATTTTTAAAGACGCTAATTTTGACTTCATTTTGCTTGAAACTGCTGGTATTGGTCAAAGTGATACACAAATCACCGAATTGAGTGATGTTAGTATCTATGTAATGACACCCGAATATGGAGCATCATCCCAATTGGAAAAAATAGATATGATAGACTATGCTGATCTCATTGCCATCAATAAATCCGATAGAAAAGGGGCTTTGGATGCTTTGCGGGATGTAAAAAAGCAATTCAGTCGATCTAGGGGTATATTCAACAATGAAGAGATACAAACAGCTCCAGTTTATACTACGAATGCTTCTCAATTCAACGATTTGGGAGTGAACCAGTTCTATGGAGCGCTCTTGGAAAAAATCTCAGAGATAAAAAAAGATTCCTTTCTTTCAAAAATAAATCCCACTGCAAATAAAAAAATTACAATTATGCCACCTGAAAGAGTCAGGTATCTAGCAGAAATTACAGAAGATCATTTTGAAAAATCCAAAGAACTTGAATTACAAATTAAGATTGCATCACAAATTCATAGCCTGGAGAACACACTAGAATTATTGAAAAATTCACCAATATCAATGGAGGAGATTAAAAAAATACTAATAGAAAAAAATAAATCTCTCACAGAGGAAAATCATAGGCTCCTGGAGAAATTTCCTGAAATAAAAAAGAACTATGAAAGTCCAGAGTACATATACACAATCCGGGGGGTTCAAAATAAAGTCAGTAATACAACTACTTCCCTTACTGGTTTAAAAATACCAAAGGTATCCTCACCAAAGTTCACCGACAAAGGAGATCTTTTGCGATGGTTGCACAAAGAAAATTTCCCAGGTTATTTTCCTTATACAGCAGGTGTATTTCCTTATAAGCGTGTCAATGAAGATCCCATTAGAATGTTTGCAGGAGAGGGAAATCCTGAGAGAACCAACAAGCGTTTTCATTATCTATCTAGGGGACAGGCTGCAATACGGTTATCCACAGCTTTTGACTCTGTTACTCTTTATGGGGAAGATCCCGATAAGCGCCCAGATATTTTTGGAAAGGTAGGAAATTCTGGAGTATCTGTTGCTACCTTGGATGATGCAAAAATTTTGTACTCTGGTTTCAACCTCTGTGATCCTAGCACTTCTGTCTCTATGACAATCAATGGGCCAGCCCCTACTGTTTTAGCATTTTTTTTAAATGCGTGTATTGACCAACAATGTGAAATCTACATACATGCAAATGGTCTAACAGAATCCGTGAAGAAAAAAATTCACGATAAATATGAAAAATTAGGGATAAGACCTCCAAGTTACAAAGAAGAACTTCCAGAGGGAAACAACAAACTTGGACTTTTCTTGTTAGGTGCAACGGGAGAAGAAGTTTTACCAAAAGAAATCTATGAAAAAATTAAATCTGAATCCATTGCTAAAGTACGTGGTACGGTTCAGGCAGATATACTAAAAGAAGACCAAGCTCAAAATACTTGTATTTTTTCAACGGAATTTTCATTGAAACTCATGGGAGATGTTCAGGAGTATTTTATTTTTAATAACATAAGAAATTTTTATTCTGTAAGTATTTCTGGGTATCACATGGCGGAAGCAGGGGCAAATCCTATCTCCCAATTGGCATTTACCTTGGCAAATGGTTTTACATTTGTAGAATATTATTTATCTAGGGGAATGAAAATTGATGATTTTTGTCCGAATTTTTCATTCTTTTTTTCAAACGGTGTTGAGCCAGAGTACAGTGTTTTGGGAAGGGTTGCCAGGAGAATTTGGTCAAAAGCTATTCGCTATAAATACAGAGGGAATGAAAGAAGCCAAATGCTAAAGTACCATATCCAAACTTCTGGAAGATCTCTTCACTCCCAAGAAATTCAATTCAATGATATACGTACCACACTCCAAGCCCTTTCCGCAATTTATGATAATTGTAATTCATTGCACACAAATGCTTACGATGAGGCAATTACCACTCCCACTGAAGAATCTGTGCGAAGAGCTGTGGCCATCCAATTGATTATAAACAGGGAATTGGGATTGGCTAAAAACGAAAATCCCTTGCAGGGTAGTTTTATCATTGAAGAGCTAACAGATCTTGTGGAAGAAGCAGTTTATGAGGAATTCAAGCGACTCTCTGATAGAGGAGGGGTATTGGGAGCAATGGAGACTATGTACCAGAGAAATAAAATTCAGGATGAATCTCTGTACTACGAAGAAAAAAAGCATTCTGGGGAATATCCAATCATAGGTGTGAATACATTTTTGGACTCCAAAGGAAGTCCTACCGAAGTACCAGGAGAAGTTATACGGGCAACAGAATCAGAGAAATTATTGCAAATAAATCGACTTAAAGACTTTCACTTAAGAAACAAAGAAAATAGCGAAAAGGCCAGATATAATTTAGAAAAGGCCGCAATAGAAGGAGAAAATATATTTACTACCTTAATGGAATCTGTGAAATATTTGAGTTTGGGTCAAATTACAGAGAGTCTATATAGAGTGGGTGGTCAATACAGGAGAAATACATGAAAACTTTTGTATTTCTAGGTATAAGTTTAGATGGCTTCATAGCCAGAACAGATGGGAATCTAGATTTTTTAGACTTATACCAAGATGGTACAGAGGATTACGGATATAGTGATTTCATAAAAAATATAGATGTTATTTTGATGGGTCGTAAAACTTTTGAAAAAGTAATCTCTTTTGAAGAATGGCCTTACTCTATACCAGTCTACGTAGCTACAAATAAAGGAGTAGTCATTCCAGAAAAGCTTAAAAATCATTGTCATAAAATCAGTGGGTCTCCCTTAGAAATCATAAATATTTTTACTGCTAAAAATTTTAAAAATATTTATATAGATGGAGGGGTTACCATCCAAGCTTTTTTATCAGAAAATTTAATAGATGAAATCACAATTTCAAGACTACCCGTTCTCATTGGAGATGGGATTTCTCTTTTTTCAAAAAATCAAAAAGAAATTCATTTCATTCACAAAAAAACAATAGTTTATAAAAATGGTATAATTAAAAGTCTATATGAGAAAAAATATGTATGACGGAGCACTAAAAAGCTTCGAGAAAATATATATTTTTTAAGTGCATCAATAATTATGATAAAATGTAATAAAAAATATAATCATCAATGAAAAAGAAAATATATTTTTTAAAATATATGTACTTACTCTTGTTGAAAAATGATTTCCAATAAGTAAGCCCAGACTTGCAATCAACCCGAAGATTAATATATCATAATAAGGTAGTACAATCTGTGTGGAATATCCCAAGAGAGCTGATAAACTGTTAAGTGAAATGACTACCAAAGATGTACCAGCTGAATCTTGGTAGTCTAGATGCTCTCTATAAAGAAAAGTGGGGATTAAAAAAAAACCACCCCCCACACCTACAATACCCGTAATTAATCCAATCAAAATAGCTGTTAAAATTGATTTGTATACGCTTGCTGATTCGGGGATGGTTATTTTGGGTTCTTTTCTAAGAAACATAAAAATGAATACAAATGCAAGCAAGCCCAGAAAAAGGTATATTTGCAATTGAGTGCCTATTTGCATCCCAATTTTTGAGCCTAAAAATCCTGCTGGCACTGAAAATAAAGCAAATAGGATAGCCTTCTTCCACACTACGTGATGTTCTATTGATTTTATTATCACACCAAATCCAGAAGATATTCCTACAATTCCCAATGATATTTGGACTGCAATAGATTCCTCTATCTGAAGTACATAGAGTAAAAGTGGGAGTGTAAGAATTGAGCCACCACTGCCCAAGAGTCCCATATAAAATCCTGAAATCAAAAGTAAGAAATACCCCACACCCACAGGATTAGGTATGATTCTTTTCTGTCAACTAAAATAGGATACGGGGTATACTATTTTAGAGGTAAGTGGATTTTAGTTTTCCGATCCAACTAATTCTTTAAAATATTTCACACCTTGTTTCTCCATGGTATGGTCTAGGTATTGTAGTATTTGATAAGGTAAAAATGGACCCTTGTATATATATCCTGTATATATTTGAATAAGGTCTGCACCCGCCCTAATCTTTTCTAAGGCAGATGCACCATCGTCTATACCCCCTACCCCTATAATGGGGAGCCTTCCTCTTAATTTTTTATACGCTAGTCTAATGAAACTGGTAGATTTTTTCTGTAAAACTTTTCCAGATATACCTCCTGTTTCTAGGTTGGTATAGGATGGCAGTACACTTTGATCTATAGTTGTATTCGTAAGTATTACTCCATTTAATTTTAAATCCAGAAGTAAGTCCAAAAGCTCATCTAATGAGCTTTCATTTAAATCAGGAGCTAATTTTACAAACATGGGCAATGGAAAAGTACCACCCAATCCATTCCTAATCCCATTAATTAGTGATACAAAAGAATCTTTTTCCTGAAAACCCCTCAAGCCCGGTGTATTTGGAGAGCTAATATTTATCACACCATAATCTCCATAGGGAGATAAAATTTTGAATGTTTTTACATAATCTGAGACTGCATCTTCAGCAGGTACCAATTTAGTTTTTCCTGCATTGATTCCACGTATGACTGTTTTTTTTTGTTTTGAAATTGTAGCATAGGCTTTTTCGGCACCTGGATTATTAAACCCCATTCTATTGATCAATGCCTCTTCTTTTTCAAATCGAAAAATTCGGGGTTTAGGATTTCCCGATTGACCTTCCCCTGTGATAGTGCCTACTTCAATGTGCCCAAAGCCTAGTTTACCTAAGAAGGGATAAAGCTCGCCTGTTTTATCAAAGCCTGCAGCCATTCCCAATGGGTTTGAAAAAGGAATACCAGCTACATTCGTCTCCAATCGAGAGTTGCTATATGTTGTAAATTTTTCTAAAAGTTTAAAGATTCCAGGCACAGAATCAGCAAAATGCAAAAGTCCTGCAGAAAACCTATGCGCGACTTCGGGTTTAAGTTTAAAAAATAAAGGTTTTAACGTAATATCATAAATCCATTCTCTCATTATGAGGTCAGTATTTCTTAAGAAATAGAACTCTCAAGCAGGAAAATTTCTTGTAGTTTTCCTATTTTTTCATAAGAATGACTCATGAGGGTAAGATCCTATGTAAGTTTCCTTTTGGTTATTACTTTTGGAGTATTTTATTATTTTTCTCCTATTTTAATAAGTGCATGGAAAAAATCCTATGGTTTTGAAGTACATAGAGAATTATCTGATGATTTATTCGAGGGTCATGATCATAAGAATTATAAACTTTCTGACTTTAAGGGATTTTATATTTTTTTATATGCAGGGTATACTAGGTGTGGTAATATCTGTGGAAACAGCATGCAAACACTGAGAAAACTTTCCACTCTTACTCCCAGCAACACTAAATTCATATTTTTAAGTATTGATCCTGAGTTTGACAAAGAAGATATTTTACTGTCTTATGTGAGTCGATTAGGGGAGAAATTCGTAGGATTACGCAAAAAAAATGATTTTTCTGCTGGATTGGTAACAGATCTTGAAATTCAGTTTTCTACCAATTCACTCGATACTGATAGAAGTCATACTGATACTATTTTTTTAATTGATAAAGCAGGCAAATTGAGATATATATACCCCTCATCATTTAGGTCTCAAGAGAGTATCCTAAAGGATTTTTACACATTGGAGAATGATAAATGGCAGAATTAACAGAAACAATTAGTGAGCTACATAAAAAAGAAAACAAGAAAAATGATAAAATTCTTTTATTTATTATTTTAGCCCATTTCCCACTAAGTATGCTCCTAAGCATTGGCTATGGAACATGGTTGATTACTTTAATTTTATCTTTTCTAGTTACTATATCAGGAGTATTTTTATATAATATTTGGAATGGAACGAAAGCTTTGCAGGTTGCAAATGGGGTGATCCTAATGCTTTTCAGTGCTATTTTTATCCAAGCTCAGTTGGGAAGAATTGAAATGCATTTTCATGTTTTTTCGGCGATGGCTTTTTTAATTATCTATCGTAATCTTTATGCAGTTCTTGGTGCTGCAGCCACAATAGCTGTGCATCATGTTCTTTTCAATTTACTCCAGCAATTTTCTTTATCGATTGGATCCATACCTATTGTTGTATTCAACTATGGTCATGGATGGGGAATTGTATTTTATCATGCAATGTTTGTTATTTTTGAAGCTGGGCTTTTGATGTACTTTGCTTCATTGCAAAAAAATATAATGGAAGAAAGTTGGATCCAAACATACAATTCCCAAACTCTCATCAGCCAAAACCGAAACTTAAAACCAAAGTTGGTTTCAGCATCTCAATCAACACAATCCCTTGTTGATACTGTCATACAAAAATCTGAATCAATTCACAAGAGTTCAACTGTTCAAGTTGACTCTATTGAAAACATCTCCCTTACAATTGAAGATGTAGCCAATAGTGTTCGAACAATCTCTCAAAATGCTGCCCTCCAATATGAGCATGCAAATAAAATTTCTAACACCAGGGATATCATTTTGCAAAATACATCTTTAGGTGCAGATAAACTTACAAAATCTAATTCTAGGCTCTCAACCGCTAGGGACAAAGCCAATGTGGGAAGCAAGCATCTAACCAAACTCACTGCCTCAATGGAAGAAATCCAATCTTCCTACAATGATATGTTAAATGTTATAAGTGGAATTTACGAGATTGCAGATAGAATCAATTTATTATCTCTTAATGCATCTATCGAGTCAGCAAGGGCTGGGGAATTTGGAAGAGGTTTCTCAGTTGTTGCCCAGGAGATATCAAAATTAGCAGACCAGACAGCTAGTAACTTAAAAACAAGCGATAAGCTAATAAAAAATGTTAGAACTCAAATTGCTCTCTCGAAAGAAAATGTAATTGATACGTCTGAACTCTTCAATTCCATAACTGAAGAGGTAACAGGATTAGAAATTGTATTTCAAGAGTTCCAAGAAGCGTTAAAAAAACAATCTGATACTTTTGAGTCACTCTCTGACGACTTAGATAGTTTAAAAACTGAATCTGAAGATACTAAAAGTAGTACGAATTTACTAAACAATTCAATTGCAGAAATGAAAGGTGGAATCAGATCTTTCATTGATAGTACTAAAGTTTTCTCAAAAGAAGCATCTGAATTAAAATCTCTTTCACAAAATTCTGAAACTATTGTAGCAACTCTAGTAAAAGGGGTAGAAGAGCTTTCATTTGATTCTTCTAAATAAGAAAAAAATGTGAGAATTAATTCTATTCAGTTATCTTGGGAAATCGTAATATAATTGTAGTACCTTTCCCAATTGAACTTACTGCGTTAATTTCAGCGTTGTGAAGTTCTATTATTCTTTTAGCAATGAATAGCCCCACTCCAACACCACTAACTTTATAAGTTATAGAACTATCAACTCTGAAAAATTTATCAAAAATCTTTGGTAAATCTTCTTCTGATATACCAGGTCCAAAATCTTCAATTTTAATTAAAGTAGAATTTTGATTTTCTTCTGAATAAATTTTTACTTTTCCACTATTATAATTATAAACTATAGAATTTTTAATAATTATAATAAAAACTTTTATGAGTAAGCTTTTATCCGAATATATTTTTATATTAGATATATTCATTTTTTCAAATGTTATATTCTTTTCATCAATAAATGATTGTAAATATCTAAATGCTTCATTTAGTAGATCTTCTATATTTACTAGTTCTTCTTTTATCTTAAATTTAGTTTCTAGATCAGTTACTAACATTAAATCATTAATATTTTCAGATAGGATGCCTGCTTCTCTATTAATATCATTACCATCAGCTTGTATAGATTCTTCATCATGACCAACATAATCTTTTAATAGTTCTGAATAAGCATAAATCAGTGAAAGAGGAGTTCTAATTTCATGAGATAGATTAGACATAAATTCATCTTTGACTTTGCTCATTTTTTCTAACTGTAAACTGAATATTTCAGCATCATGTAATGCTCGATTAAATCTACTTGAGAGAATATAAGATTGGATAAAAATTAATATTGTAATACCATATGGTAGTAACCTATCAGATGACAATAAATTTATAGAAACTAATAAATCATTAATAATACATAGGTAAACAACAGAAAAACCAATAAGGAAAAGTATTGCGCTTTCTCTTTTGTTTTTTAATACTTTTATTATAATGTATATATAATAGCACGATAGTAATGGGATTGTAATTTTAGATAACTCTTCAAAAATAAATAACAAATGTAGTGGAGATAAAATTATTAAAATTCCTAGTAGAAAATGAACAATAGCTGCTATTCTTATAATAGATTTACTTATATCTTTTGGGAATAAAGATTTCATGTAGTATGCAAATGAGGATATAGATAAAAATAAGAAAAATTGATCTATCCTAATCCAATAAAAGAAATTAATTTCAATAAAAATTCTATTAATACCACGCTCAATAATGTAAAACTCACGTATGGAGGACAAGATACAGTAAATTCCAAAATAGAGTGGAGTTAAATCTTTTATTCTTAAGAAATAAATACCCAAATGGTATAAGCCCATTATAAATATCATTCCTGTGAATAACCAGTGTACTGCATCTTCTTTTACTTGTTGGTTCAGGATTGAGGTATTTGATCCTAATTCTATTGAGCGTACTATGCCTGCATTTGAAATCTGAAAATTTGAAACATGCAAAATAATATCCAAAACTCCTTGGTCATCTTTAAGTAGTGTGGATTCTTGGATTGTTATTGAAGGGACAGTGCTCTTTTCATCAACACCTGGTTTTCCTGAGTTTTGGTACTCTTTTCCATTGCAAAAAAATCTATAAGCAGATCCTATATATTTTAGCTTTAAGGTTGGTAGTTCAAGGTTTTTACCTATATAGATTTTAATTCGATATGACCCATATCCAAGATTTGGGTATGAGTTGTAATTTTTAGGTTGTTGGTTCCATGCAAAAGGTACTTGGATATAATCAGGTTTAATTTGTAAAATTTCAGAATATGTTACAAACTTATTTGGATAAAATTCCCACTCTCCATCTAAAGCTATAGAATTATTATCATCAAAGTTAAATTCTCTTAAATCTATTTCACCTTTAGATACTTTTATTTCTTTAGTACTATTTTCCTTACAATTAATAGTAGATAAAGTTAAGAAAAGTATAAGTAAAAACTTAAAATAGTAAATAATTTTAAAAAAATGAATCAATAGTCCAAGCAGTTTTATCTTGCTATTATTAACCTTATAAATTATATCATATATAATATGTATATAACCTGTTATTCCAATAAAAAGACACATAGTTATTTGACTTCCCTTGAAATAGGTATTTTTAAATAAAATGATGTTCCGTCTGTATTTGATGTATAGCTCACATTTCCATTGTGAGCTTCAATAATACCCTTGACCTGTGCCATTCCTAATCCAGTTCCATTGTATTTTCCATAGGTTGCAAATGGTTGGAATAGCTTATCTTTGATTTGTTCTGGAATTCCTGGCCCATTGTCACTTAATTTCAGGGTGAGTATATTATTATCTTCATAAGTTGCTATAGAAAATGTTGGGTTTTCCTTATCCATAGAAATTAAAGCATCTACAGAATTGGAAAAAATATTTAAAAATACCCTTCGCATCCTCTCAGAATCTAGATATGCAATTCCATTGTATTTACAATCTATATTTACTAAAATATTATATTGTTTTAAATCTGGTTGGATAAACTTCAAAATTTCATCAATAAAATTTCTTATTAAAATCATTTCTTTTTTGATTTTAAATTCACCTTTTACAAAATCTAAAATATCATGGGACATATCTGATAATCTATATGCTTCTATTTCTATTGTTTTTAAATATTCTGATCGGGTTTCTCTACCTATATCAGTATCATCTGCAAGCTCAGCAAATCCTATGATTGAAGATATCGGATTCTTAAGGTCATGAACAATCATTGATGTCATACGACCAACTAACTCTATTCTGGAGGTTTTTTCTTTGAGTTCTTTAGTTCTGTCTTCTACAATTGACTCTAAATTTTTCTTTAATGAGATTAATTTTCTATTTGAAATTCTTAAATATCCAGATAGTTTCTCAACCGAGGAAAAAGTTTTAGAGATTTGAAAGGAGAGTAGGTAGGATTGGGATAAAATAAAAAAAATAAGACCTATATGCGCATAGTTATCAGTTTGGATATAGTTTTTAGAATTAAGAATATCATTGATGATAGTTATAAAAAATAAAATAAATCCAAATAGACCTATTATTGCTAATCTTTTAGATTTTTCTTTTAAAATGATAAGTTTAATTAATGTTAAAAGTACATAAAATCCTTGTAATACAATTATAAACTGAAATAAAATTACAAAATTTGAGTAGATATTAGCAAAAAAAATAATTGTTATAAAAATTAAACATAAGAGTAAAGCACTTGGAATAAACATCAAGTACTTATTAACTTCTCGTTTGTATAGTGATGTAAAAAATAAATTAAATAGTATAGTTGAAAAATATAAGCATAAATACTCTATTTTGCTTACTATTTCCCAGCTCACACTTGGAAATAGGGTATAAATAAACTTTTCATCAGTCGTCAAAGGTCTAAATAAGATTGTTAAGCAAAATAATCCAAAATATAAACTAGTAAAATCTTTCTTTCGTATACTAAAAATGGTAAGATGGTAAAAGCCCATTATGAAGAATGCTCCAATGGAAAACAGTTCTGGGAACAATGCTAAATTTTTCTTTTGTTCTAAGTTATCCCTAATTCCAAATTCTATTTCTGACCAGAGCCCTCCTTTCCTATGGCTAAAATTTGAAACTTCTATTATCAGTTCATTGTTAGATTTTATATCTATGATATACCCAATTTGTGATTTTGAATCTGGAATATGGGTATTAGAATCTTTCCCTAATCTACCATTTTCTAAAATTATGGATCCATTCCAATATACTTTATATGCTGTACCTATATCACGTATTCGAATTCCATAAGGAATTTTCTTAGTATATTCATTCATAAGAATATTGATTTTATAGGTAGCAAATCCTTCTGAAGGTAGTTCCATATTTTTGATTATATATTTATTCCAGGCAGATGGTACATATACTAATGATTCATTTGCTTCTGATAATTGACCTATTTGGTTCCAGTAAAATTTCCATGTTCCATTTAATGATATAATTGGGTCTTTGGAAAAATCATTTTTTGTTAAATTAATTGTACCATTTTTCAGGTCATGTAATACGCTTTGAGAACTATTGAACATACAAGAGCTTAGAACAAAAAAAGATAGAAAAATTGATAAGTACGATATGATTACATTTTGAAAAGTAGAGAATAAGAATTTAAGATTAATAATCTTTTTCATTATTATCTTTACTTATCTTATATCTGATGCAACTTCAATAAATATCTTTTTCCGCCAGCATGCGGAAAAAAGCCTAGGATATTTGCGAATAAAATTCCAAAAACTGACTTTTTGTAGGAATTCTCTATATATAAAGATAAATTTAATTAATATCATCATATATATTTAGAGGTCGCTATTTTATTTGGAGTGACTTCTTTTTGTCTACAATATGAATTAGTAAAATATCAATATCAGATGGATCTACTCCTGAAATTTGTAGAGCTTTTTCTAGAGTGGGAGGCTTATGCTTTGATAATTTTTGAATAGCTTCTTTTTTGATTCCACTTACCATATCATAATTAAAATTTTCAGGAATTGGAATTTGCATATTTTTAATTCTATATTCAATTGTATCTTGTTCTCTTTTAATGTACCCTTCGTATTTAATTTCCATTTCCAATACTTTTAAATCACTTTCACTCATTTCATTTAGTTCATGTAATACATCTCTACAATCTTTTAGTTCTATTTCAGGTCTTTTTATAAAAGAAGCTAGGTCTCCACCATATTTGATGGAAGGAATATTTTTCTTTTCAAGGAGGGAATCCAAAGCATTGCTAGGTTTTAAATGCGTACTATAAATTTTGTTACGTAAGGTTTCCATTTTTGAATATTTTTCTTGCATATTTTTAAAATCTTCCTCACTTACCAAGCCTAACTCAAAACCATATTTCATTAGCCTTTTATCTGCATTGTCCTGTCTCAATAACAACCTATGCTCTGCTCTGCTAGTAAACATTCTATATGGGTCTTCCACACCTTTAAATACTAAATCATCTACCAAAACACCTATGTACGACTCTCCTCTAGAAAATACTATCTCTTCTTTATTTCGTAGACTTTGTATCACTGAAAATCCAGCCACAAGTCCCTGTGCTCCTGCCTCTTCATAACCTGTAGTACCATTGATTTGCCCAGCATGGTATAGCCCTTTTATTTTTTTTGTTTCTAAGCCAGTTGTCAACTCGGTTGGATCAACAAAATCATATTCCACAGCATACCCCGGTCTAATGATTTCAGCATTTTCTAGTCCTTTTATTGACCGTACAATTTTCCATTGTACTTCTTCAGGCATACTTGTAGAAATTCCATTTACATAAATCTCTTTTGTGTCGTACCCTTCTGGCTCTAGAAATATTTGATGACGATCTTTTCCAGAAAAACGTACTACTTTATCTTCAATGGATGGACAGTACCTTGGTCCAATAGATTGGATTTGACCTGAATACATAGGAGAAGAATCTAAATTATCATTTATTATTTTGTGTGTTTCTTCATTTGTATAGGTTATATGACAGGGAATTTGCTTTCTGTCTAATTTTTTGGTAGAAAATGAAAAAGGAGATGGATTTTCATCTCCATCTTGGATGGCTAGTCCATCAAAATTTATGGAATTTGCATGTAATCTTGGAGGGGTGCCTGTTTTTAGTCTTCCGAGTTTAAATTGAAAACTAGATAATGACTTTGATAGTCCTTTAACAGTTGTATCACCCATCCTCCCTGCTTCACTCTTGTATTGTCCAATATGAATTAAGCTGGTTAAGAAGGTTCCTGTAGTAAGTATGAGGTGAGATGTATAAAACGTAAATTTTCTACCTGTAACAATCCCTATGATTTTAGAATTTTCAACTAAAATATCTTCTACTGAATCTTGGCGTATAGATAGATTTTCCATTGTCTCAAGTGTGTGCTTGATATAGAGTTGGTATGCTTTTTTGTCGGCTTGTGCTCTTGGTGCCCATACCGATGGACCTTTGGATGTGTTGAGCATCTTGTATTGGATTCCTGTTGCATCTATTGCTTTTCCCATCAGTCCGCCAAGAGCATCAATTTCTCGAACCATATGGCCTTTGGCAATTCCACCTATAGCAGGATTGCAACTCATTTGACCAATTGTATCCGCATTCATTGTGATAAGTAGGGTTTTGAATCCTGCTTTGCTTACTACATAGGAGGCTTCTGCTCCCGCGTGACCACCACCAACTACTATACAATCATACTTATTGGGAAAATTGGAATTCATACTTTCAGTTATTCGTTTCATTAGATGTTTGCAATGAAAAAAAAGGTTTTTATTTAGGAAATACTTTCCAAGTTCTCACCAAAAGAGAGATTGGAAATTGGAGTGAAACTAAATAAGCCAAAAACAGGTATCTTTTTATTAATTCTTAGCCTGGGATGCTCTAGAACTGTTAGCAATACCCCAGCATCAGGATGCATAGACTCTTGTAATCGAAATTTTGTACTTTGTTTATTTATAGTCAATGCAGAGCTTTCTAATAATTCTTCAACTAAATACAATTCTAACCAGATCCTAAGTTCAACTTGTGACATTTCCCCCTGCAAGGACAAGTGTAGGGGTAGGGCACTTGCAACTAGTCAGCAAAATCAGAGGTAAAAATGAACCAAATATCAAAAAAGCAAATTAACTTTTTCAAATATAGGATAGGTTTTAAAACAATAAACGACATAATAAAAAAAATCTTTGACCAAGCTCTTTTCTTTATAATATCTCTCTTTCTTGGATTATTGCTTCCCCTCTATCCTGGAGATTGGTCACCTGAAGTTATAGTTATAAATGGTACTACCGGAAAGCAAGGAAGTGTAGAAAGTCTAAAGCTTATAGCAATATCTACGGGTATGCAGCCAATAGGTGAGGTAAATGGTTTTTCAGGTAGTACAAAAATTACAAATATAAATATTCCAGAAGAATCTCCCATTCTATTCCAAGCGAGGTACAAAGGTGCTACTTATAATAAAATGGTTCCTCCTGCCCCTATTTTTCGTAGCAAACCTGTAGAGATAACTGTATATGAGACCATCACAGATATATCTACTTTAGATATAAAATCCGTGATACAAATAACCAGGGAATCCAATTCATTACGATTTTTAAAAGTATATATTTTTAATAACTCTATAAGTCCACCTAGATCTTACGTTCCAGATAAATCTTTAGAGATATTTATACCAGAGAGTGCAGAAAATATACGTGGTCAATATACCCAGGCAGATTCTAAAATGGGTATTCCCCTAGCTTTGGAAAAGGGAGTAGTGGGAAGAAAGTTTGATAGAGCTGTACTACCCGGTCAATCAGATCTAATGATTACATATGATATTAAGGCTAATCCTGAGGATGTCTTAAAAATTGAAGATAAAATTCTTTTTGAAAAAGAAAATTCAAAGATTTTTTTATTAAATCCACCCGAAATGAAAATTCGTATAGATGGTGTAAGCCAAACCGACCAGCTTATAGAAAAGGGGCCCGAAGGCATGATGGGTGTTAAATTATCATACATAAATAAGAGTGCTACTATTGAGATACGTGGGGGAAAGCCTATAGAGAGAGAAGTTGCCCAAGAAAGGAGAGTTGTAAATGGAACTATATTTGTTAATTGGATCAATTCTACTTATGGAGTTCTTGCTATCATTGGAATTTTATTTAGCCTTTCTTTCTTATTTGTTTTCAACCAAAAGTAGCTATTCATGAATTTACTCAGTGCAAAAAATCTTTCTAAAACTAAGGGTGATAAAATTCTTTTTTCTGGTGCTACATTTGGCTTACAGGCAGGGGAAAAGATAGGAATCATAGGAGTCAATGGCTCAGGAAAATCAACTCTATTGAATATCATCCAAGGTTTAGATGAACCTGACTCTGGAGAAATAGCAAGAAATCGAGAGCTAAAGATATCATCTTTACGACAATCTCCAATTTATTTACCAGAAGACACAATTCGAGATCATATTTTTAAGAGTGATAGTAAAATCATAAAATTAATTAAAGATTATGAAGTCATCTGTGAAAAGTATGAAACTGATCCAATACTTTTTGAAAAAGAATTCACTCATCTTCATTCTGAAATGGATAGATTAAATGCTTGGGATTATGAGCTAAGAATTCGCTCCATACTACAGGAATTGGGTTTAGATGATTTAACCAAAAAAATGAGTGAATTTTCAGGTGGAACCCTTAAAAAAATTGAATTGGTAAAATCTCTGATTGAAGAGTCCAACCTGTTAATTTTAGACGAACCTACCAACCATCTGGACGTTGAAACTATTCTCTGGTTAGAAAACTTTTTAATGGAGTCAGACAAAGCCTTAGTCCTTATTACACATGACAGATATTTTTTAGATAGAGTAGTGGACTCTATTATAGAAATCGAAGATCAGAAAATTTTTATTTATAAAGGAAATTATAATTATTACCTCGAGAAAAAAGTAGAGTTACAATTGTCGAGAGAAAAAGAAGAGGATAAGAGACGAGGTTTTCTTCGGAGGGAATTAGAATGGTTGGGCAGGCAACCCAAAGCCAGATCAACCAAACAAAAGGCTAGAATTGATAGGGCAGAAAACTCCATACAACTTGGTTTTAGGAAAGAAGAAGACAAACTTGAGCTCAGTGTTATGGGAAAAAGACAAGGTAAATTGATAATGGAAGTAAATAATATCTATAAATCGTACGGTGATAAAAAAATTATAGATAATTTTACTTACTATTTTAAGAAAAATGAAAAATTAGGAATAGTTGGTAGAAATGGGAGTGGAAAATCTACCCTCTTAAATATTTTATCTGGATCACTGGAGCCTGATAGTGGGTTTGTAAAGCCAGGAATCAATACGAGTATTGGATATTTTGATCAGGTTGGAAAAAATTTAGTTGGAGAAATGAGAGTTTTAGATTATATCAAAAAAAATGTTGCAGAGTATATAACGTTGGAGGATGGAAATAAAATATCAGCATCTCAAATGCTAGAGCGATTTTTATTTATAGGGGGTTTACAGGCTCTCCAAGTAAATAAGCTTTCTGGAGGAGAAAAAAGAAGATTATATCTTGTTGAAATATTAATGAGAAATCCTAACTTCTTAATATTAGACGAACCAACAAATGATCTAGATATAAAGACGCTATCTATTCTAGAGGAATTTGTATTAGAGTTTCCTGGAACTATGATAGTAGTATCACACGATCGATATTTTATGGATAGAGTCAGTGATGCTCTAATTATTTTCAAAGGGAATGGATTATTGGAAACCTATGTGGGATCCTATTCATCTTACTTAGAATATTCTCTTAAATCTAAAACAGATAAAATTAATAATAAAAAATCCAATAGTAACACATTGCCCGAAACAAGCGAAGTGAAAATAGAAACAAAGTTATCTTTTAAAGAAAAAAAAGAGCTGGGTACTTTAGAGTTAGAGATTGAAAAGTTAGAGATTGAAAAAAAAGAACTTTCAGATGCTTTAGTTAATAAAGCAAATTTTAAAGAAATTTCAGAAATTACCCAGAAGTTAGAAGCTATAGAGAAATCACTGCCTATTAAATATGAAAGATGGGAATACTTATCCTCAAGATAGCAAAAAGAGATCTTCCCCATCTTTAGATTTTATAGTTGGTTCAATTTTTACTTGTGTTTTCTTTAAGAATAACTTACTGATTTCATCATTTGGATTTACTTCTAAAGCATTTTGAAAATATTCTAAAGCTGAATTATAATTTTTTTTCTTATAAAAATTTAACCCTTTGGTAAAGTGATCGAAATAATCTGAATTTGTTTTTAAGAAATGATATTCCCATACATTGATTGCATCGTTGCTTATATTCTTTATTTTACCTATAAATCTTTTTTTATGATTGGATTCTTCTAGTATATGAAAATCAAAAAAAGACAGCATTCCTAAATTTACTTTTGCTGATATGTCAGCAAGAAGTTTAATATTTCTAAAAATTTGTGATGAATATGAAATGACATCAAATTTCTTATTATATAGGAATTGGATATCTAGTTGATCTAAACCATAATAAATCTTATTATCAGTACTTTTTTCTAAATAGTGGTTGAATAAATAAAAATCCTTTATAAAAATTTCTGGTTTATCTATACTATGAAAGAATACTATTATATAACTTGTTTCGATTTTTTGAATTGAAAATTTTAAATCAGGATATTTGGAGAGGTACTCAAATTGAGAATTAACTAAAAAATCAATTTTAGAGTCATCTGAAATTTTATAGTACTGGCATATTAAATTTAATTTTATATCGAAAGCATTACTCGAAATGATACTTTGTATGTTTTCTTTACTAAATAAATAATCTATATTCTCCACAATCTGAACATCCTCGTTTGGTATAAATTCTGGCTCGGTCTGAATATATACAGCAGGATCAAAATTTAAAGTAGAAGTAGGAGATTCTTGAAAATGAATGCAAAGTATAAAAAAACATGAATATAAAAAGAAAAAAATAAGATTAATTGTAATACTATTGATAAAATCGAGATTACCTCTATAATTCCATAACTCAAATACAAATTGAATAATTAAAATAAACCATGATGTAAATAGAAAAGAGGAAAAATGATTAGTTCTTTTGTACCTCAAAAATATTAAAATAAATATATAAATTCCTATTATTACCCCAAAGCTTTTAATCGTATAGAAAAAAAGTTCATATTTATTTATTAAAAGTGTAATATAATTTAGAGTTAGAACTACCATAGTTATTAAAAACAATCTATTATTAATTAAGTCTAATAGATTATAAGAAAATAGAAGTAAGCAGATATAAATGAGTGGTTCTAGCCCATAATCAAAGAAGGATGTATCAAAATTATAGGAAAATGACAGATAAGGAAAGATCATCCATTTTTCATAAAAACTAATAAAAGTCAAAATTAAAAATAGGATTAAATAAAATAAATTATATTGATTTTTTATTAATAATAAATTGATTAAAAAAACTAAAATAAATAAAGTAAAGCCTATAAAAATTCCATACTGAATATCCAAGTACATATTTTCATAAAGTAAATTTTTTAAATCTAAGATATTGATTTGGAAGTTTATAGGTGTATTTGATTTTATTCTAAAATAGTATTCCAAATCATTTTTTTTATCTATTTGAAAAATTTGATTTTTATGTGAGATGTCTTTATAAACAGATGAAATATACCTTCCACCTATTTTTTCATAAGCAATTGATTCTTTCGGATTATAAGAATAATAATGTATTTCAGTAAGATTGGGGTTATCAATTTCAAAATAATTATCAGGTATAGAATCTAAATTTTTTATCCTTATCCAAACTGCTCC
>JACCDP010645118.1_pt1 | contig 22489 bp, 24 predicted proteins | sample 7445841 | NCBI WGS metagenome assembly JACCDP01 (sample SAMN15323441, study PRJNA562643) | freshwater metagenome | isolation source: river surface water | place: USA:Blue River Watershed | collected 2017-08-17
AGGACACCAGTCTCCTGGTGAGCCGGGTGGGATTCGAACCCACGACCTAGTGATTAAGAGTCACTTGCTCTACCGCTGAGCTACCGGCCCACGCGGAAGGATAGTGGAGGGCGGCGCTGGCCGCACGCGGAGTAGCGCGGAGGGAGCTACTCCAGCCCAGGGATCGCCCCAGCAGCGGCCAACTGGTCGATCAGCTGCGAGAGACGCGCCGCAAGTGCGGCGTGACCAGCAGCATTCGGGTGAAATGGAATAGCGCCATCTCGCCCCCACTGCCACGGCTCGTCCGCACAGATGCGGTGACCTGCGAACGCGTCGGCAAGATCGGCGACCTGCAGGCGCGGATCTGCCACCGCGGCGATCGCCTCCGACACGCTGGCACCGATCGCTCTCCCCCACTCCGCAATCACGAGCAGATCGGCGTCAGAAAGATCATCCCCTGGGGCTCGCAGGCTCTCACAGGCATCGAGGCCGGCGTCGCCAGCGCTGGGCAGCGAATCGGCATAGAGGACGACGATCACCAACGCGTTTGGCGCCCTTCGCAACACCTCCTCATAGAGGCGGACCAGACTGCCCGTGAGTGCGTCAACGCGCGGGGAGACGCGTGCGGCAACCTCAGCGCAGCGCGCTGGAGGTTCAAAGCGACAAGCGGAGAAGACTTCACTGAACCCCGTGTCGTTTCCCCCAATGGCGAGCATCACGAGATCGGTCGCTTCGGTGAGCGCGTGCACCTGCACTGGCTCCCCTGCACGCGCCCTGCGGTCAAGGAGGTCTGGGATCATGGCGCCGCTGCACGAAACATGCATGAGTGAAATGCGCACGGATAATGGATCAAGGAGTCGCGGCCACGCTGGACCTCGCGCGCAGACACTTGGTGCGCCAAGCAGGTTGAGCGTGCCCCGATCAAACGGCGTCGCCGCCGACGCATAACTGTCCCCAAGGACCACGAGATCGATCAGCGGCGCACTCGCATCTGCACCTCCAGTACGCAGAGGGGACGGAAGAGGCGCATTTGCGGCGAGCCCTGGACCACCCACTCCCGCAACAAAGGCAAGTGTCCCGCCGAGTAGCGCGCTGATCAGCAGTCGCGCGCTCATCACCGCAACAGTTCGTCCACTGCCCCGTTCAGTGAGCGCGAGCCTCCAGCGATGCCCCGTGCCATATCTTCAAGTCGACCATCCGACTCCGCTGCGTGCAGTCTCTCTGCGGCGCGCGCCTCAACTGCCGCTGCCAGGTGCGCCGCAACTCGGCGAACGCGCCCCCCTCGCCCTGGACGAAGCGCAGCCGCATCCAAGGCGCGGAGCAACTCCGTGACGCCGCTCCCGTCTGTTGCTGAGGTGAGCAGCACCTCTGGCGCATCAGCGCCGAGTGCGAGTCCGGAGCGCAGCCGTTCCACGGCGCGATCTGCACCAGGACGATCACCCTTGTTCACGACCACGAGGTCAGCAGCCTCAAGTAGACCCGCCTTCATCGCTTGCACTTCATCACCGCCCTCCGGCCCTTCGACCAAAAGGACGAGATCTGCGAGTCGCACAATGCCTAAATCTGCCTGACCTGCACCAACAGTCTCAATGAAGAGGAGATCGAATCCTGCCGCTTCAATCAGCAGCGACGCGGCGGCAGCCGCGTGAGAGAGCGACCGACCGCTCCCACGCGTAGCGATGGAGCGCATGAAGCGACCATCATCGTTCGGCCGCTCCTCCACGCGCACACGATCCCCAAGGAGCGCGCCGCCAGTGAGCGCAGAGGTCGGGTCAACGGCAAGGATTGCCACGCGTCTCCCCTCTGCTCGAGCGAGTTCAGCGAGTGCTCCGACGAGAGTGCTCTTCCCCGCACCGGGGGGGCCGGTCACGCCGATGACTCGCGTCACATGGGCGTCTGATGATGCGAGTTGCGCGAGCGCCTCTTCAATTAACGAGTCGGCGTTTGAACCTCCACGCTCCACACTGCTGATCGCCTGCGCGAGCTCCCGCGTGCTGCGCCGAACTGCGCCTCGACGGCTAGGAGCGTCGGACATTGGCGCGAAGGTACGTTGCGATCTCCGCGATGGTGCTCCCTGGGCCGAAGACGGCTGAGATGCCGGCAGTCTGGAGTCCGACGCGGTCCTCTTCGGGAATGATTCCACCCGCAACCACGAGCACGTCCTCGGCCCCCGCTTCGCGAAGTCCAGCGACCACCTTCGGGAGTAGGGTGGCGTGCGCCCCCGAAAGGATCGAGCAGCCGACCACGTCCACATCCTCTTCGATTGCAGCGGCGACGATCGCCTCAGTGGTGCGACGGATGCCCGTGTAAATCACCTCAAACCCTTCGTCACGTAAGCCGCGCGCCAGCACCTTGGCACCACGATCATGGCCGTCGAGACCAGGCTTCGCGATCAGGACTCGGATCGGCGCCGTGCGTTCAGTCATGGCCTCATCCTACCCCGCCTCTGAGTACCCTCGGAGCGCAAGGTCGGTAGAATGGGGTCAAAGGGCGGCGGCACGCTGCTGAAGTGGAGGCGATAAGAGATGGCGGAGATCAAGCACACCACCGACGCATCGTTTGAAGCCGATGTCGCCAACGCCCCACGGCCAGTGATCGTGGACTTCTGGGCGCCGTGGTGCGGTCCATGCAAACTCGTTGCCCCTGAGCTTGAGAAGCTCGCCGCACAGTACGAAGGTAAAGTCGACGTCGTCAAAGTGAATGTCGATGAGAACCCGAGCCTGCAGCGCGCGTTCAACATCATGTCAATCCCGACGATCGCCTTCTTCAAGGGTGCCGGCGCGCAACCTGTTGGTGCCGTGGGTTTCCAGACCGCTGAACAACTTGAGTCGCGATTCGGACTGAAGGAGCTCGCCGCCAAGTAACGCTGCGCTAACGAAGCGCAGACTCGTATTGCGCGAGGAGTCTCTCAATCTCTGCGTTTGAAAGATCAGAGGTGAGGAGTCCCCTAATCTGATCGCTCTCGCCGGAAACTTGAAAGAGCACGATCACTTGACGCTTATCGCCGTTGAGCAGCGTCATCCGACTCCCCTCCCACGAACCAACAGGCGCAGACTCAATCCGGATGTCCTGCGTCTTTCGTCCGGTTGCGGCGCCGCGCTCAAAGGCGTACGCCAACGCCTCAAGGGTGAGGCCAACGCCTTGGTACGTCACCACAGAGAAGCCGGTGAGGTTCTCTCTCTCAAAGATCGCCCCCGCTGAGCGTAGTTCGCGGAGACCAGACCCCCAGAGCGGTCCGAGCCGCTTCTCTGAGCATTCACGTCCGGAGTCAACTTCGGTCGGCTTCTCATCAAACGCGGCGAGTGGGAGCGACGCTTCAAGCGCCAGATCGAAGCCTGCCGCGCGTTGCACATCAATGGACGGATCACAGGGCAGCGAGCCGTCCGGCGGCGCGCTCGGGGCGCACGCGGTGGCAGAGAGCAAGGTAGCAACGAGAGCGGCGGCGAGTACGCGTGACATCACTCCGTACCTCCATCAAACGCAACCGGTGATGGACGAAAGAGGCTCCCACGCACCGGACGTTGCACGCCGAACTCTTCGGCAAGATGATTGAGCACGCAATCCGCGGCCTGCGCAAGCTCCGGGTCGCGACGCACGTTATCTACGCACCAGGCCAAGTAGCCAGGATCACGCCGCCCGACCGCATCAACGGTTGCCCCCGCGTATCGACCGAAGGTAAAGCGCACCGCTCGCGCTGCCTCAAGCGAAAGGCGTGGTCGGGTGGCAACCTCGGGATCGACTCGACGGTGCACTGGACCCGCAGGGGTCCCCACGCGCGGCTGGGCCTCTTCACGCGGCGGACGCGTCGGCCACGCCGCCTCAGGCCGCCAGTTGACGCTCGTTGCCTCACTCGTGCGTGCATTGAATTTCGGTGGCTGCGAAAACTCCACGCGCCCCGTCACAGGTGCCTCTGGTCGGTGTCCGCCGCGCGGCGCTGGTGTTGCAGTTGGGTCCTCCGTGGCCCACGCTTCGGCAAGCAGGGCCTCTACCGCAGCATTGATCAGCGCCATCTCGCGCGTTGCCTTGCGCGCCCCCGCCGCATTGTCTGAGAAGTTGTCTGGGTGATGCGTGCGGGCGAGGCTGCGCCGCGCAGCGCGAATCTCTTCGGCGGATGCGCCTGGCGAAAGGCCGAGCACTTCGTGCGGGCTTCGCGCCACCCGCCTCACCAAGAACGCCTCACGGTGGACATGGGCTAAGTGTAGCCCGAGCCCCTACGATGGAGGCATGAAGAGCCTGATCAAAGCGATTGAAATCTCTCGGCCACTCCTCTGGCTGAATACCTCAATGCCACTCCTCTGGGGGATCCTCGCGACGCGCGGTTCTCTCGTGCCGAACGACGTAATCCTTTTCGCACTTCTCCTCTTCCCATACAACTACTTTCTGCATGCGCCGAATGACTACTTCGACTTTGAAACCGACGCTCGCAATCCGCGTAAGGGGGGCGTAGAGGGCGCGCTCACGCCGAAGCCACTCCTCGCGCGCCACGCTGCCGTGAGCACCCTGCTGCTCGCCCCATTCCTTCTCTTCACCGCAACGCAGCTCCCGCCGCTGACGCTCGCCTCGCTCGGCCTCCTCTTGATCCTCTCCGCCGCATACAACGCTCCACCGACGCGTCTGAAGGGGCGACCGATCCTTGATTCGCTCACCAACGTTCTCTACGCAATTCCGCTCCAGATAGGGATCCACGCAGCGGGTGGTGTCGATCTCATCGCGCCGTCTGTCTTGGTCTTTGCCGCCTGGGGGATCGGCGCGCACGCCCTCACCACCATCACCGATCGCGACGAAGACGCCGCCGCTGGCGTGCGTACCATCGCCGTCCTGCTTGGTCGTCGCAACACCGCCCTCTTCTCCGCCGCATGGTTCGTTCTTGTCGGTGCTGGAGCCGCAACCCTTGCTGGCACTCCACTCGCCGCCGCTCTCGCCCTCCCCTACCTTGCGCTCTCACTGATCGGCCGCGACGCCACCGGTGAGGCAGGACGTCGCCTCTACAGACTCTTTTTGATCGCGAACGTGTTGATCGGCGCAGCCATCACGATGCTGGTGATGCTCCAGGTCACGTTCGAATCAGCGGTTGCTGCCGGCGCCACCGCGATCGTCGGCACCCTGTTTGCGCTGGGCGCATCCGTCGGTCGATCCGCACTTCGCGCCCGTCGCTCCGCGTGAGCAACCAGAAGCGCGTCGTTGTCGTCGGCGCCGGACTCGCCGGCCTCGCCAGCGCCGCTCGCCTCGCCGCTGCAGGCCTCCACGTCACGGTCATCGAGCGCGGCACCCGCCCTGGAGGGAAGATGGGGCGCCGCGAAATCGGACCCTACCGCTGGGATAGCGGCCCCACCATCTTCACCCTCCCCGAACTCTTCGATCAGCTCTGGTCCGCCGCTGGCGCTAAGCGGAGCGACGACCTGACACTCCTCCCCGTTGAGCCAGCGTCGCGCACGTTCTTTGCGGATGGCAGCGTTCTGGAGACATCAAGCGATCTCACCAAACTCGCTGCAAGCTTCGGCGCGCTCGACCCGCGTGACGCAGCGGGGATTCCCGCTTTCATGCGCCGCGGCGAGAGGCTCTGGCGCGAACTCGACAAAACCTTCTTCCGCAAGACGCTCAGTCCCTTGAGCCTCCTGGCGCCAAGTTCATGGCTCGCTGGCATCAGGCTCGATGCGGCTACGCCATACAGTCGCCGCATCAACCAAACCTTCTACGACGAACGCATCCGCCACGTGATGCGCTACAAGTCCATCTATCTCGGCTCGACGCCGCAGAGCGTCCCGGGCGCATTCCTCTCAATTCCATACATTGAAGCGAAGTTCGGCACCTGGCACCCGCAGGGCGGGATGCATGAGGCGCCCCTCGCCATGGAGCGACTCGCCCGCCGACTCGGTGTGGTGTTCCGTTACAGCACCGATGCCATTGGAAGCATCATCAGCGACAAGCGCATCAGCGCACTCCGCATTGCGCCACGAAGCGCCCAGCCACGAACGCTCGGCACGGGTCCCGCCGCGCCGAATCAACCTGGTGAAGAGCGCATTGAGGCGGACGCCGTGCTCTTCAACGCCGACATCGTCCACGCCAATCGCGATCTGATCGGCGAAGAACACCTTGGACCCTTCAGCCGACGCCGCTTCAAGCGCATCACGCCATCATCGAGTGCCTACATCTTGCACCTCGGCGTGAAGCGAACCTTCCCAGGGCTTGCTCATCACACCGTCTGGCACCCAGAGCGACCGAACGAGGAACTCGATCGCATCATCAGCTCACCCGTGCCGAGCGGCGATCCCACGCTCTACATCCAGCACGTGGCGGCAACAGATCCAACCGCACGGCTCGACGGCCGCACCGCGCTCTACGTGCTGACGCCAGTGCCGCCACTCAACGATCGTCGCTGGTGGGAAGAGCATCGTGACGAGTACCGCGCCGCAACGATCAAGCGCGTCTGCGAGCGCACCGGCCTCAAGCCTGAAGAGATTGAAGAGCAGGCCGACTGGACCCCACTCGAATTTGAGCGCGAGCAGTACTGCCACGACGGCTCGATCTTTGCGCTGGCGGCGAGTTTCTTCCAGAGCGCCTACTTCCGCCCAGCCAACGCATCACCAGATATCGCCAACGCATTCTTCGCTGGTGGTGGCTCACAGCCGGGCGGCGGCATCCCGCTGGTCATGCTCTCTGGCTACATCGCCAGTCGCACCATCCTGCAGCGCCTCGGCCTCCCCCTCCCGCCGAGTGAGGCGGGGCAGATCGCCTAACGCAGCGGTGTCGACTCTCTTTTTCTGGGGCTCACCGTTCGAAGTCGACCCAGCAGTGCGTTGAAGAGGAGGAAGCCTGAGGCGAGGAGCAGCAGCGGGCTCCACGTTGTTGTGATCGCAAGGGCAAACAGCGCAACTCCAGCGGCCACTTGGAGCCACCTACCGATCCTCCAACGGGTTCCGCCAAACATCCGAACGAGGAGTCGGTGTACGAACATTCTGTAGAGCAGCGCCAAGAGGAGCGCAGCGACGTAGATCACGAGAAGGTTCAGCAGGCCGTAGCGAGTGCCAACGAGTTCGAAGGCGGACGTGCCGAAGAACTCCTGCTGAATGCCCGGGAGGACCGCGAGGGCGTTTGCCCGATCCTCCAAACTGAAATACTCAATCTCCCCAATCGCGAGCGAGTACTTGCTGGAGTTGTCAGGACTCGAGATCCGTATCGAATAGACTCCTGGCGCTGCGCGAAGGCGGTATTCGCCCGCGTCCCAATAGGTGTTCTGTGCGAACGGCTCGTAGAAGGTCACCCACTCCGCGTCGACCCCGCCAAGAGTTTCCAGCAGCTCGTCGCCACGGAAGATCTCCGCCTTGACATCCCGCTTCGGGCTCTCACTGTCTGGAACGAGAATTCCGACGTAGAGGTCAAACTCAACGTCGGATGTGATTTTGTACGTATGTGCTGAGCCAGAGAGCACGCCGTAGTAGGCCTTGGAGATCTCGGGATCCACGACCTCGGTTGTATCGCTGTCCACGACCACTGGCTGGTGCGCGTCAGCCGGTCCCGCCGATAGGAGGAGTAGGCCCACAAAGAGAAGCGAGGCGAACGCCTTCAACTGACCTCCCGTACGCTCTCCTTCGGACCTGTCCGGATGATCGTAGCGAGAAAGGCTGAGGCCAGCCCCCGAAGGGACTGGCCTCACCTGCCCACAAGGGGAGATCGCGCGTCAGACGGCAATGATGCCGAGTTTCACCAAGAAGTAGACGACAAATGCGGCGATGGAGACCCAGAAGAGGGGCTTCACGTCGCTCGCCTTCCCTGATGTCACCTTCAGGATGCCGTAGGTAAGGAACCCTACGCCGATCCCGTCAGTGATTGAGTACGAGAGTGGCATCACGATCAGCGTCGCAAGGATTGGGAAGCCGTCGGTGGCATCCTTCCACTGGACGTCGCGGATCGCCTCAAACATGAGATATCCGATAATCACAAGTGCTGGCGCGGTTGCCGCAGCTGGGACGATTCCAGCGATCGGCGAGAGCAAGACGGCGCAGAGGAAGAGCGCGCCGGTCACCACGCTGGTAAGACCGGTGCGACCGCCCTCTTTGATACCTGCCGCCGACTCAATGTACGTCGTGTTCGAAGAGACGCCGAGCGCACCTCCGGCCGCCGCCGCGATCGAGTCAACGAGAAGGACACGATTTGCCCCTGGTAGTTCACCCTTACTGTTCAAGAGGCCAGCGCGTGCGCCAAGGCCGACCATCGTTCCAGCCGTGTCGAAGAAGTCACTCAACATGATAGAGAAGACAGCAAGTGCAACTGCAAGGAAACCAGCACCGCTCTCCCAGACGGTGAACATCGCCCCGAACGCTTGGCCGATGCCAACGAAGTTGGACGAATCAAGCGGACTGATGAAGCTGCTTGGGAGCGACGAGACGCCGAGCGCCAAGGCCACCACGGTGCCCACACCGATAGAGATCAGCAGCCCACCCGGCTTGCGAATCAGAGCGAGTGCGGTAAGAAGTCCTGCGCCGAAGATTGCCAGGTGCGGAAGATCCGCGACTGGAACTTCAACGCCGCCGAAGCCGATTCCTGAAAAGAGTCCGAGCGGCACGGTGCCGGCGAACGACTTCACCACAACATTCGCTTCAAAGAGGCCGATCAGCAAGAGGAAGAGGCCAATGCCGACGGCAATGGCGCGCTTCAAGTTCAGCGGGATCGCCTCAAGGATTGCCTTGCGGAATCCTGTGAGCATGAGGATCGTGATGAAGATCCCCTCCCAGACAATCACGGCCATCGCTTCGGCCCAGGTCAACCCGAGCCCCAGGATCAGTTGGAATGCAACAACCGCGTTGAGGCCCATACCCGCTGCAAGTGCGAACGGATAGTTCGCAACGACGCCCATGAGAATCGTAAGCAGACCCGCGCCGAGTGCGGTGACTGCGAAGATCGCTTCGGCGCTCGGTGCACCCGCGGCACCAATCGCGCCGCCTGCGGCACCTGCGCCGATGTAGTTCGCGTTGACGAAGATGATGTACGCCATCACAAGGAACGTGGTGGCCCCGGCTCGGACTTCCGTCCCTACCGTGGTACCACGCTTCTTGAGCTGGAAGTACTTGGCAATGGTTGCCATGTAGCCCTCCCCCTAGGCCGATCAGTTCGGTCGGCCGACCGGACCTCCACCTCCTGGAGGCCTCCGCGCCGCCTGGAGTGGCCGCCGAAGCGGCCTGCGTCGTGTCACTCCCAACCTACGGTCAGCGAGGGGCCACAACAAGGGGCAAATATGGGCAAAACGCTGAGAAGTCGCGGGCATTATTCGTGCAACTGCACAATTTCAGGGCGACCCAAGCTCCGTTATGCGCCGATGAGCCCCTCGCGCACCTCATCGACGGCGGCTGGATCCATCGAGAGCTCGTAAATCCCGATCTCCGTGAGCAGCCGTGCGCCAGCCACGCTGCCCGCGAGCTCACCGCACACGCCCACCTCGACGCCTGCCTTCTTCGCCCCGTCAACCACGGCCCGTAACAGCGCCACAACACCAGGTGCAGCCGCATCTTGAAGTGCTGCAAGGGCCGGATTGATGCGATCGGCGGCCATGGCGTACTGCGTCAAGTCGTTTGTCCCGACGCTGACAAAGTCCAACCCCGCGGCTAGTTCAGCAACCGTGAGCGCCGCCGCTGGGACCTCAATCATGACGCCGACCGCCGCTGGGTAGGCCGCTGCGACCACCTCTCCACGCGCAGCAAGGTCGGCGCGCACCGCCGTAATCAGCGCAAGGAGGTCATCAACTTCGGCGCGAACGGAAATCATCGGCGCCATGATGCGCAGCGCGCCACCTGTTGCGGATGCTGCGCGGAGCGCCGCCGCCACTTGCGACGCGAAAAGCGCGCGTAAATCGGGCCGGTCTTTGATCATTGCCAACCGGTATCCACGTACACCAAGGAATGGGTTCGCCTCATGCGGCAGCTTCAGATACGGAATCTCCTTGTCGCCACCAATGTCGGCAAGCCGCAACGTCAGCGGTCGATCTGATCCGAGCGCCTCGAACACCTTGGTGAAGGCACGCAGTTGCTCGCGCTCATCCGGTGGGGTCTCGCGGTCAAGCAGCAAGAACTCGGAACGCATGAGGCCAACACCTTCCGCGCCAACCTCCACTGCGCGCGCCGCCCCATCCACGGAACCGATGTTCGCGTAGAGGTGCACCCGCGTGCCGTTTGCCATGATGCACGGTTTACCGCGCAGAGCGGCGCGACGTGTGGCATCAACTGCGCTCTGCTTCTTTGCCGCCTCTGCGGCCTCAAGATCGGCGCTACTCGGCGCAAGCGTCAACGTTCCGGCAGCGCCATCTACGACCGCTTGCACGCCATCGAGCGAACCGTCTACTTCAAGTTCTCGCGCGGCAACAATGCAGGGAATGCCCGCGGCGCGCGCCAAGATCACCGCATGCGCGGTGCGCGAGCCAGCGCGCAGCGCGATGCCTAGAAGGTGCTCGCGAGGGATCTCCGCAGAGACGCTCGGCGGTAGATCTTCTGCCACCAAAATGACTGGCCTGCCTGGGGTCGGAATGGTAGTCCCAGCCAAGATGCGCGCCGCGCGGGAGGCAACGTCGCGAACATCGGCGGCGCGCGCCGCTAGGTACTCGTCTGGAAGCGACGCGAGTAACGATGCTTGAGCCTCCCCCGCCGAAATCAGAGCTGCGACGCCATCAGCCCCACCCTTCGCCGCTTCCCGGATCGCGGTGACAAGCGCGGGGTCGCTCGCCATCGTGGCCTGCATTGAGAAGATCTCAGCCTCTTCGGTTGCGCCCGCCGCGCTGCGTGCCACGGAAATCTCGGTGAGCTGCGCCGCGGCCGTTGCGAGCGCCTCGACCGCCTCATCCAGCGTCGCGCCGCTGCGCTGTATGGGGGTAAGCACTGAAGCGGGGAGCGTCCAAACCGGGCCGGCCGCACTCCCTGGCGAACCTGGCGTCCCGTTTCGTACTCCCGCCGCGTTGCTACTCATGGGGGGAGTATCGCAGAGAAAATGGCGGCCCCGGCAGGAGTCGAACCTGCGACCAACTGCTTAGAAGGCAGCTGCTCTAATCCACTGAGCTACGGGGCCTCTGGGCTAGAATAGCGACATGCAGGCCATGTACGACGCTACCGAGCTCGCCTCCATGGACCCCCTCGTCCTCATGAAGAACCTCGACCACTGCCGCATGACCTCCCGCCGCCTCTCCTACATCCTGCAGCAGCAGGTCCACCTCTATACCCCCGAGGCGAACAAGCTTCGCGACGAGATCGACCACTACGTGGAAGCCGAACGCCAACTCGAAGCCGAGATGGCTCGGAGGCGAATCCGCGCCTAGCCTTGCCTCGCTGTGCCGTAGATGCGCAGGTGTACCGGGGTGGAAGCGCGAAGATTGGAACTAACGGCTTGGATCCAGGCGTCGGACCGAAGATGAAGCCAGGCGCTCCTCAAAACGGCGGGCGGCGAGCTCGAGTTTTTCTAGATGCTCATGCAGGCGAAGACGCGCCTGCTCGGCTGCAGCGTCAAGGCCGCTGAGCTCGAAGACGCCCCAGAAGCGCAAGATCGGCATCAGCACCTCATCGCGATGAGCGCGGAGGTCGTAGATCCCTGCCTTGGCAACATCAGCCGCCTTTCGAAGAAAGTTCGGAATGCCTGCACCCGGCATCTGGAATGCCAACACTTCGTCAACGATCGCCCGAACTGTTGCGGAAGGTTCAATCTGAATTGCGGCCTTCAGCATGTCACGGTAAAAGACCATGTGCAGGTTTTCGTCAGCAGCGATCCGAACCATGATTCGATCCGCTACAGGATCGCTTGAATAGCGTCCGGTATTGCGATGCGCGATCCGAGTCGCCAACTCTTGGAAGGCGACATACGCGAGGCCGTGCAGCGTGTCAGGGAACGGGTGGTCGTAGCCCTGCTGAAGCTGGGTCATACGACCACGCTCCAACATGACCGGATCAATATTGCGCGTGACGGTGAGGTAATCGCGCAGCACGATGGCGTGCCGCCCCTCCTCCGCCGTCCAACGGCCCACCCAGTTGATCCATGCGCCGTCACCCGAACCGAACATTCCATGAATTAGCCGGTGGTAACTCGGCAGGTTGTCTTCAGTCAGCAGGCCAATCTCAAACGCGGTCTGCGCCACGCCGGTCAGTCGCGGATGGTCTGGGGTCCACGGCTCCTTATCGAAGTCTCGGCCAAGGCGGTACGGAATATATTCATGTGGGAACCACTCTTCGGCCACCTTGAGGTGACGATCGAGGAGTCGGCCCGCTTCCGGCTCAAGCTCCATAAGGATCCGCCGATCAAGCGGCGTACCTCTTTCTGAATGCTCATCGCTCATGATCCAGGAAAGGGTATCAGACGCCGCTCACAGCGAGCGCGGATGAAGAGGAGCGAGGTTTGGTAGCGCATACCGGATTCGAACCGGTGATCTCTGCCTTGAGAGGGCAGTGTCCTAGGCCGCTAGACGAATGCGCCAGATGCGGGCAAGACCCGCGAGGAGAGAGTCTAGCAGCGAGTTAGCTGACACGGTTGATTTCGTGAGCGAGGAAGAGGAGGCCCGTTGGAGGCTTCGGGGCGAACAGGGTCGACTTCTGGGGCATCGTCTCCCCCGCTTCGGCCACCGCCACCACCTGTTCTGGCCTCTCCCCGTGGAGGAGGATGGCGGCGCTTGGGACGGGGTCGCTGAGCGCACTCGCCACTGCAGCCGCGGATCCACGCACGTACCGAAGGGCTCCGGCAGTTGCGGCGGCTGCGTCAATCCCGAGCGCTTTTTCAAGGAGCAGAGCGAGTGCGGTCACCGAGAGCGACTGATACGCCGTGGAGCGTCCTGGAAGTGCGGCGATGATCGCCGCGCGGTCAAGTTTCAGGAGCGCAGCACCGCCGTGCGTCACCACTCCGATCTCGAGTTCGACGCTCTCTGGCACGCCATCCGCAAAGCGTGCCGCAAGTTGTTCGCTCGTCGATGCCGTGTGATGCGTCACCAGCGGTGACGCAGAGAGCTTGGCAAGGAGCGCCGCAGGATCGGGGGCGGACACAATCCGATGGGTGGCATACAAGGCAGGGGCACAGCGATCTGACTCGACGATGAGGCCGAGCGCGGTGCTCAGGCCGCCACTCTCCGCATAGTCGCGCGCGGTTTCGTAGCGGTGGTGCCCGTCGGCGATCACAAGGTCTGCGCCGTTCGCCCATTCAAGGAGCTCTGCGCCGGGCTGTGTTGCGGGATCCACGCGCCAGAGGGTGAAACGGCTCCCTGATGGGGTGAGGCCCGCGGCGCACGGCGCACTGCTGGCGACAGCGTCAGCGGCGCGCATGAACTGATCATGTCCGCCCGCTCGGAGAAGGATCACCGGAGAGAGATTCGCCTGCACCGCCTCAATCAGTGCTCGACGATCAGCCTTCGGTCCAGCAAGTGTTGATTCGTGCCGCAAGACGCCCGTAGCAGCGCCGTACGCTCCCACCGGGATCCCAGCGAAGATGCCCTTGATCGTGCGACCGCGCTTCGGTCGCTCTTCGTACAGATAGATGTAAGGAGAGGCATCATCAACGAGCGTGCCGTCGCGTCGCCAGGCGCTCCATGTTGCCGCCGTGCGTTGATACTGTGCGCCGTCGTGCTCCGCTGCGTCACGGAGCGGCAAGTCAAGGAGGACAGAGTTGTGTGCGTTCAAGGAGAGCAGCTCGTCTCTCTGGTTGGCACTGATGACGTCGTACGGGGGACTGAGGAGTGCGTCAAGAACGCCACGCGCTGAACCGTCGCGCGCGGGGGCATAGGTAGTTGCGCGGATGGCTCGGACACGTCTCATGGTGTGATTCTACCTGCGGTGTACGCTTGGCACATGCACATCAAACATCTGGGCGCTCCTCCACTCCTACTGGCAACGCTGCTGCTCGCCGCTGGTTGCGGCTCCGTGCTAGATGACGCTCGAGGTGAGCCGGTAGCCACGCCGACCAACTTCAACGGTCTCGTTGAACAGCTCGCCGCGCGAGACTTTTCTGTTTCCAACGTGGTGAGCGGGGACCCTGGCTGTAGTGATCAAGGACTCGTGCCAATGGCGATCGCGTTCAAAATCTCCGGAGGAGGCACTGAAGACACTCTCCAGGCTCGTGTCTATCGCTTTAAGAATGATGCGAGCTACGAGAAGCTGCGCACGAGTGTGGATGCATGTGCTGCGGAGTGGATCAGCGATGTATCGACGCTACTGATGGTTGACGCCTCTCCGTACGTGCTCGTGACGGAAGGAGTTCCCGAAGGGGAGGTTGCGGATGCGATCCGCGCCGCGCTACGCGAGGCGGCTGGAGAGTAGCGCTACGCCTCTTCTCTGCTCAAACGTGATGCCGCTACCTCACTGCGTGGGATCGCAACCGCGGCGGCGCCCTTCACGAATGAGGCCTTGATTGAGGTAGCGGCTGCAGCCTCCTGCTCCGCAACCGAGAGGATCCCGTGCCGACCGAGGGCGGCGAGTTCGTCTCGGATGTAGGTCTGCAGCATCTCTGGGCCATCGGTGCCGATCGCATAACGAACCTTCCCCTCGCGTAGGCGCGCGAAGATGTGGCGGAACTCGTCCCAGTCCGACACCACCTTCGTCATCAAGTTGGAGGTGGGGCAGATCTCAAGCACAATCTTTCGTTCGGCAAGCGCTTTCAGCGTCCTTGAGTCCTGTGCCGCCTTCACGCCGTGTCCGATGCGATCTGGCTCAAGCTGCTTCACCACTTCGAGCATCTCGCTCACGGGGCCAGACTCGCCCGTGTGCACGGTGATGCCGAGACCCGCCTTGCGAGCCGAGCGGAACATGCGCTTGTATTCGGCCACCTTGAAGTTTGCGCTTTCGCGCCCAGCGATATCAATCCCTACGATCCCTCGGCTCGCCCACGCGATCGCCTTCTCCACAATGATCTCGTTCTGACGCAGGGTGAACTCGCGATCCAGGATCAAGATGATCCCAGGCTTCACCGGATACTCAAGCGCCGCACGGTCGGCCCCGCGAATGGCGGCGGCAATGATGTGATCAAGGTCCTGCTCGCCGTTCCGGTTGCGCTTCATTGGGTTGAAGCGCAGCTCCATGGTGGTGATGTGGTTCTTGCGATACGCGCCAGCAACCACTTCGTAGACGGAACGCTCCACCGCAATCGGCGAAGACTGGATCAGCTCCGTCCAGTGAAAGAGATCAAGGTATCCGTTGAAGCTACGCGTTCGCTTGGAGCCAGCCGTGATCATCTTGCGGAAGGCCCAGTAGTCCTTGGAAGGAAGGCGGATCCCCTGCGCATGGGCGATTCCCCACATGATCGCTGGGGTGACCGAGCCTCCGAGGTGGCAGTGAAGCTCCGCAATTGGAGTGGCGGGGCTCAAGGTGCCGTAGCTCTGCGCTCGATCAGCGTTGCTCTTTCCCTTGCCTCTCGGAGTCGTGGCGCGCGGACTCACGCAACCTCACCGCGAAGCTCAGGCGCGGCCGCGTCGCGCGCGCGGCGACCACGCAACGCCGGTGAGTCGCTCGGCACCTGGTCACGCGCGTGATACGAACTGCGCACAAGCGGTCCCGACTCGACGTGCTTGAAACCCATCGCCAGCGCGTCATCACGAAGCGCGGCGAACTCTTCTGGCGTGTAGTAGCGAACGAGTGGGAGGTGTTCCATCGTTGGGCGCAGATACTGCCCAATGGTCAGGATGTCGCAGTCAACGGAGCGAAGGTCGCGGAAGGTGGCGAGCAGCTCTTCGCGCTCTTCCCCAAGCCCAACCATGACGGAACTCTTCGTGTGAACGGGGTTGCCGAGCTCTCTCGCCATCTCTTTGGCGCGTGCGAGCACGTTCAGCGATCGGTCGTAGCGAGCGCGCTTGCGCACCGGCTTCTGCAGCCGCTCAACTGTCTCTACATTGTGGTCAAGGATGTCTGGTGCAGCATCCATCACCGCGCGAAGCGGTGCATCCTCGCCGTCAAAGTCTGGGATCAGGACTTCGATGCCAGTGCCAGGCGCCAGACGGCGCAGCTCGCGAATGCTCTCGGCGAAGATGGCGGCGCCGCCGTCGGGGAGGTCGTCTCGCGCGACGCTGGTGATCACCACGTGGTCAAGGTCGAGTGAGGCGAGCGCCTCAGCCACACGTCGCGGTTCGTCCTGGTCGAGGCCGGCTGGGCGACCGGTCTTCACCGCGCAGAAGCCACAGGCGCGTGTGCAGGTGTCACCGAGGATCATCACCGTTGCTGTCCCCTGATCCCAGCACTCACCGATGTTCGGGCAGCGCGCCTCCTCGCAGACGGTGTTCAGCGTCTTGTCGCGCATCAAGCGCTTCAGCTCGCGATAGCGATCTCCGCCGGGCACCTTTGAACGAATCCAATCTGGATGCCGGCGCTCTGGTGCTGGCGCTGGCTGGCCGAAGATCGGCAGTTCACGCATCAGAAGTTGACCGAGCGCCCAATGGAGACGAGCGCCGCCTCGCCAACGATCTCTGAAAGCGTTGGGTGTGGATGGGTCGTCCCGCCGACTTGCGCAGCCGTTGCGCCAAGCTCCATCGCGAGACTCGCCTCGGCGATGAGGTCTGTCACCTTCGGTCCCACCATGTGTACGCCGAGAAGCGCGCCACTCTCCGCGTGGCGGAGCACCTTGCAGAAGCCATCTGCATCTCCACCAACGTGCGCCTTCGCTATGGCGAGGAACGGCACCTGACCCACAACGAACGGCACACCATCTCGCTCCAGCTCCTGCGTGGTGTAGCCAACGGAGGCAACTTCGGGGCGACAGTAGGTTGCACGCGGTTGCTTGATGTAATCCATGGCGTGCAGGGGTTCCCCCGCGATCGCATGCGCTGCAATCATCCCTTCGTGTGCGGCAACGTGCGCAAGTTGCAAGCCCCCAATGACATCGCCAACCGCATACAGGTGTGGCTCCGCAGTCTGCATCTGCGCATCGACCTTGATGAAGCCACGCTCAACGATCGCGTTCGTCTTCTCTAGCCCAATATCTCCACTGTTCGGCACGCGACCGGCGGCAACCACCAGCATCTCAGCGGCAAGGGTGACTCCCTCTCCGCCCTCCACGGGCTCAATCTGCAGGGTCACTCCGGTCGCAGACTTCACGATCGAACCCTCCTTGATGCGGTGGGCAACATGGATCGCGATCCCGCGCTTTGTAAAGGCGCGCGCCAACTCTTTGGAGGCGTCGCGATCTTCAAGTGGCACGAGTGCAGGGAGCATCTCGACGATGGTGGATTCAGCGCCAAGATCACGGAAGTAGGAGGCGAACTCACAGCCGACGGCACCACCCCCAACCACGATCACGCTGGCCGGCTTGAGCGTCCCCGTGGTGATCTGATCGCTATCAACGATCACTTCTCCGTCCGTCTCAAGTCCAGGAATGCGGCGCACACTCGAGCCAGTCGCGACCACGATATCTGTCGCGCTGATCGTCTTTGTCTCGCCGGTCGCGGTGCCGCTCTCGCTCAAGAGAGCGACCTGTACTGAGCCACCACCGAGAAGGGTGGCGCGCCCGGCGATCAGCTCCACGTTGTTCTTCTTGAAGAGACTCTTCAGCCCCGCGTGCATGCGGGCGACGATCTTGTCGCGTCGCGCGCCAACAACTGCTGGGTCAACCCCCGTTGCCGGGCTGATCTGGATTCCAAAATCGGACGCCTTCCCAATCTTGGCGAGCAGGTCGCCCGTCTCGAGCATCGCCTTCGCAGGGATGCAGCCCCAGTGGAGGCAGGTGCCGCCAACCTTCGCCTGCTCAACCAGCGCCACGCGCTTGCCGAGTTGTGCCGCGCGGAATGCTGCGGCGTAGCCGCCCGTTCCGCCGCCGAGTACGAGGAGATCGTGGTCGGCCATGCGTGAATCCTACGCCCCACCGCCGACCCTTGCCGCGCGCTGCTAACCTCCGCCGCGATGGACCTAACGCTCCTCCTCGTCGCCACTGTTGGTGCCTACCTTTCAGGCTCTATCCCGTTCGGCCTCCTCGTGGCCCGCCTCACTGGCGGCCCCGATCCGAGATCGGTCGGCTCTGGACGCACGGGAGGCACCAACGCCCTGCGAGCGCTCGGTCGCCGTCGCGCCGCCGTGGTCGCAACGGGCGACATCCTAAAGGGAACGCTCCCTGTCCTGGCCGTTCGTGCGCTCGGAGCAGGTGACGCGAGCGAAGTCACCGCCGCACTGTTCGCGGTGCTGGGTGCGACTCGATCAGTGTGGGTCGGCTTCAAGGGCGGGCGTGGAATTGCAACAGGTTTCGGCACCGCCTTGGCAATTGCACCTGTCGCACTCGCCGCCGCCGCGCCAATCTTCATCATCATCATCTGGCGCACACGCCTCGTCTCACTCGGGTCACTCGCCGCTGTTGCCGCATTTGCACCGATCGCAATAATCCTGAGGATGCAGACAGCCGATGGCATCAGCATCTGGATGCTCGCCTACTCCATCGTTGGCCCGTCGCTCGTATGGCTCGCCCATGCGGATAACATCGCGCGCCTACGCGCGGGAACCGAGCGTACCTTTGATGCAGGAGCGCTGACGCGCGACTAACGCGATCGAACGAGCCGCACTCCGATGAGTGCGGTGATGAAGATCAGGGCGATTGGCACCAGTGGGAGGTTGCGAATCGCATCTCCGAGTGGCGCAATGAGCGTGCTGAGCAGCTGAAGCGAGAGAACGAACACTGCGACCGCAGCGGCGGCGGCAAGCGGGCTCCCGCGCCGCGACGGACTCATACGGCGAGCGCGTCAGCTTCGGCTGGAATGCCAATCGGTGCGACCAGCACTGCGCCGAGCAGTCGCTTTGATGCCGCCGACTGATGGGTGATCAACGGTCGATGAAAGAGGATGCTGACATCCGCCCCTGGCGCGCCACGTCGACGCGCGCCACTCTCTGGGTCGAGGCCGATCGGACCGTTGATGGCAAGACACGGAACTCCCGCGGTGCGCGCACGGCGTAGGAGGTCAATCGCCGCGAGTAGTGGCGTCTGCGGAGCAACTGAACTTGGTGCGCCACCGAGAGCCTCAATGAGCAGCGCCACCTCGTCGAGTCCTGCTCGAAAGTGCGCCGCCTCTCGCATGTTTGGAATCCTGTACCGCTCAACTCTGCTCGCCGACTCCAGCCGGTCCCACGCGCCAGATGCGCCGCTGTGCTCAGGGCGCGCCTTCGTCCCGCAGAGTCCCACCACGATTCGTCGACTTCCATCTGCAAGCGCAAGTGCCGCCTCAAGGCCGTAGACGGAGTCCCGATCCGACCCTACGAGGAGAAAGATCGGGAGTCTCCGCTCTGGATCTCGCGCGTCTGCGATCGCCCGCGCTGCTGTGGCAACCGCTTCGCCGGCTCGTGCAGCGACCACTTCCGGCGTGAGGCCGAGTCGTGCCGCCTTTGCACGTATTCCTCTCATTGACGCTGCGCTCACGGGCCGGAGAGCAGATTGTCCAGACCAACGAGCCGCAAGTGGTGCGATCGCTGCGGCAACCATCGCCGCGTCAACGCTCGCACGACTCTGCTTACGCAGGGGTTTCTCGTGTCGAATCCGCTCCTCTTTCATCGCTTGAGGATAGACCGCCAACTCATCGGGGTCCCTTTCCGCTCATCCGTCGCGGCAGTCGATAGGCTCCAGACTCCATTTGCTCAGCAAGGCCCTCCCCCGCAAGGCGCGTGATCGCGCTGCGCACCGCGGCCGCGTCGTGCACCCCCCGTGAACCGCGCACCCGAACTCCCGTCACTCCAGCATCGCGGAGCTCATCGAGGAGACGACCGCGCAACCATCGCTGCGTCGTTTCGAATCGCGCGCTCAAGGGGGCCGATCTCTTCTTCTGGGTGGGCCTGACACGACCTTCGGACCTGCAGACGCTCCGCAACGGGCAAGAGACACAGTCCGGTCGCACCGCGCGGCAGGTAGAGCTCGCGAGGTCCATTGCCGCCTGGGCCCAACGACCCGCTTCGCCGCGCTTCAGGTGTTCCCCAAAGGTGTTTGCCGCTACCTGAAGTTGCGTTGGTGTCAATCGCCGTCCGCCAACCAGGCGCTGCACGACACGGGCTATGTTTACATCCACGGGGATCTCTCGGCCGTCGCCAGCGATTGCTGCGACGGCGCGAGCGGTGTACGGACCGATCCCCGGGAGTTCCTGAAGTGCCTCAACCTCCGTCGGGATGCCGCCCAGCGCCTCTGCAGCCTCCGCTGCACGATGCAAGAGGAGTGCACGACGGTTGTACCCGAGACCTCGCCACGCCTCCAGCACATCCGCGGTCTCCGCGCGTGCGAGCGCACGAAGCGTTGGGAAACGCCGCAAAAACTTCTCGGCGAATACGTCCACTCGCGAAATCTGTGTCTGTTGCGCCATCACCTCAACGACGAGCACCGCATACGGATCATTTCGCTCGCGAATCTTGAGCCGTCGAGCACTCAACTGGTACCAGGCAAGTAGGAGTCTGTTGACTCGCTTGATCTCCCTGGCGGTGAGCGCCATGTCTGGCGAGCCGTCTAGCGTTCGCGCGGAAGCGTTGGCGGAATCCGATTCTTGCGAGAGATCTCACGTAACGTGCGCGCGAGTTCCGCCTGTTCCACCGCATCCGCGAGCGCATTGTGATCGGCCACCAGATCAGTCGGATATACCTGTCGCACGAACCGCTTTACCGTCTTCTTCCAGGTGAGGTTCTCGCCACCGTGAAGTGTGTAGTAGACGCTCTTCAGATCCATTGCCGACATGCCAAATGGATTGCGCACCCCAGCCTCTGTAAAGGCCATCGTGAGCCACATCCAGTCAAACGGCGTGTTGAACCCCACAAAGAGCGGGCTCGACTCTGGCGCGACCGCTTCGCAGGTGCTGCGCACCCACTCTGCGAACTTGCGTACCCCTTCGATCCGATCCACTCCGTGCGTCTCCAAGTGAGAACGCGTCAGCCGATGCACACGCTCCTCCTTCGGCCCCCAGGGCTTACTCGGATCGGGTCGCAGCTCAACGTAAAAGGTGCGGGATGGGTCATCCACGAGGCAGGCGCCGATGCTGATAAGGCTCCCCTCAAGTGGGGTCTGTCCGGAGCACTCCACATCCACGCTGAACCAGCACTCCTGCGAGAGGCCCTCTTCAAACGGCGGTGGCGGTGGCACGTTCTGCTGCATCGGTGCAGCCTAGAACATGCGGGCTGCTACTCGCTGCGCACCATGATGTGCTTCGCCACCGTGTAATCCTCAAGGGCGTACATGGACTGATCCTTCCCGTAGCCCGACTGCTTGAAGCCACCGTGCGGCATCTCGCTCGCGAGCGTGAAGTGATCGTTCACCCAGACGGTGCCGAACTGCAGCGCCTTGGAGACCTTGAAGGCGCGCGCCACGTCGTTCGTCCAGATCGACGAAGCGAGTCCGAAGCGGCAGTCGTTCGCCCACTCCACCATCTGCTCATCGCTCTTGGCGCGCTGCACCGTGACGACTGGGCCGAATACTTCGTCTTGGACGATCTCCGAAGACTGCGCCGGTCCCGCAATGATCGTTGGGCTGTAGTAGTGCCCCTTAGAACGAATCGTCTTACCGCCGAGGACGACCTCTGCCTTCTTGGCTGCGCGACTGACGAATCCCTCAACGCGCTTGAGCTGTTCGGCGCTAATCAGTGAGCCCATCTCAGTGGCCTTATCCGTGGTCGCCCCCACCTTGATCGTCTTCACCTGCTGTTCAAACAGTGCGACAAATTTTTCGTACGACTTTGGCCCCACGACGATGCGGCAGGCGGCGGTGCAATCCTGCCCCGCATTCCAGAAGCTCGCCGCGCGCATCGTCTCAGCGGCAAGTTCCAGGTTCGCATCATCGAAGATGAGAACCGGCGCCTTCCCGCCGAGTTCAAGATGGAGTCGCTTGACGCTCTCGGCACCTGCGGCGGCGATGCGCTTCCCCGTTGCCGTATCGCCAGTGACAGAGACCATGTCGATGCCTGGGTGCCGCGAGAGTGCCGCACCCACATCTGAGCCCGGCCCAGTGATCACGTTCAATACGCCAGGCGGCAAGATCTCCTGCGCCAGTGCGCCGAGCATCAGCGCGCTTATTGGAGTGCGCGCTGAAGGCTTCAAGACGATGGTGTTGCCAGTCGCGAGCGCCGGACCGATCTTCCAGCCCGCCATCAAGAGCGGATAGTTCCATGGGGCGATGGAGGCGATCACGCCAACCGGATCGCGACGGATCATGCTCGTACGACCAGGCAGGTATTCAGCGACCGCCTTCCCCTCCATGTTGCGCGCGGCGCCAGCGAAGTAGCGAAGGTTATCGACGACCGCGTCCACCTCTACGCCCACAGCACTGATCGGCTTCCCTGCGTTCTCCGACTCCGCGCGGACGAAGGCACGCTTCCTTGACTCGAGCGCGTCAGCGAGTTTGAGCAGCGCAAGGCTCCGCTCGCCGGGAGTAGTGGCAGACCACGACGGGAAGGCGGTGCGCGCCGCGGCGACCGCTGCGTTGATGTCTTCCCTGCCGCTGTGTGGCACCGTGGCGATCTTCGCTCTTGTTGAAGGGTCTTCCACGACGATCGTCTTGCCAGACTTGGCGGCGACCGCCTTGCCGTTGATGTACTGCTTGAAGCTTCGCATCTCACTCCTCCTTCAACTGCTCG
>JACCDP010172490.1_pt1 | contig 22487 bp, 24 predicted proteins | sample 7445841 | NCBI WGS metagenome assembly JACCDP01 (sample SAMN15323441, study PRJNA562643) | freshwater metagenome | isolation source: river surface water | place: USA:Blue River Watershed | collected 2017-08-17
TACACAATTCTTCGGACCTCAATTTCAAATGCTAAGCAAAGGTGTTTATTTGCCCATCAGGCGGTGGTAAATGCATTTGGCAATGGTCCAATTGAACAGGAGATTGCCGACCTACTTCAATGGCTTGATATCTTTAATGAGCAATCAATTGTTGAATGCGACTACGGAGGGTTAGCTGTTTACTTGGAAAAGTCTCTGGTGGAGAATGGTGAGCCGGGTTTAAATGCTGACACCTCAATCGAGGATGTTGCTAGATCTTTGGCTGGCTTAGCTGCTGGAGATGGATCACTTGCAGGCCAAGGATATGAGCGGTTAGTAACTCGCTGGCGCAGAGTGGCATCCTTTGAGCAGGCGATGTGAGCTCTCATATCTTAAGTGAACCGAAGTTATGAAGCGATTTAGCAGTTTTGAAAATTCGATACGTAAGAATTTTTTTATCTATATTTTTTTAAGAAGACTCGCACCATATATTTGTAAATTCATAGACCTTGAGGAAGGATTTAACTTTTCAAAGCAAATTCGTCCATTAAGTTCAGATTTTTGCATTTTAGATGTTGGTTCAAATGATGGCACATCTATAAGAATGTTTAGAAGATACTTTCCTTTAGTTAAAATCTTTGCTGTTGATCCAATCGCTGCTCCAAGATTTAAAGTAAAAAACCTCACTTTAATCAAGGCAGCTCTAAGTGATAAGGCAGGAAGTAGAACGCTAGTAACTCCCATTGTCAATGGAAAGCAACTTACCCAATACAGCTCATTTTATAAAGAGAAGATGATCTCTCAGATCTGCTCTGATATGGCACTTCTTGAAACTGAGGTTTCAACAATTGTGAATGAGGTTAGTTTTAACACTATAGATAATCTTGGAGTGACTCCATTTTTCATCAAGATCGATGTAGAAGGAGCAGAGTTAGAGGTTCTAAAGGGTTCACTTACTGTAATTAAAAAGTACAATCCAGTAATTTTGATAGAAATTCAAAATATTAAGTCGTATATGGATACAAAAGAACTTCTTTCCCTGTATGGATACATAAACATTGATCCAAACAAGAAATCCACTGACCTGATCACCAGAGCGACCATGAGTGAAATAACTGATTTTAAACAAGACACTAATAATTACGTTTGGATAAATCCGACAAGCCCAATCAGCTGGGATTATCGATAAATACGTGTAACTGCATTTTAGTTCTTCCATATTGTGTATTTGTTGCCAGAGAGTAGGAATTAAGGGATACTTGGCATATAAGGTATGAAATGGACATTTTGCCGAGTAGTTCAAGCGGATTGGGTCGAATTGAAATGAATACAGAGCAAGAGACACTTCTGACTCCTTCAGAGGTAGCTAATTTGTTCCGAGTTGATCCAAAAACTGTTACGCGTTGGGCGAAGGCTGGCAAACTAACCTCAATCAGAACACTCGGCGGCCACCGTAGGTATAAAGAGTCAGAGGTTAAAGCCCTGCTAGTTACGACAACTGGTAAGTCAATCAAGGATGGTGAGAAATAATAATGAGTGAAGAACAAAAATCAGTGGCGGATTCCAAGGCCAAAATGCTTGCAGCCTTAGCAAAAAAACAAAAAGGAAACACTAGCGGTAAAAGTGCTGGCCCAGCCTCTGGATCAAAGGTTGGCTCCGGTCAAACAGGTGGCAGTGCGCCAAAGATGCATCGACGCAAATCTGGTTCAGCTTAATAAAATTAAATAATTGCAATGGGGATAACGAATAAAGAGTATTTCTTACTTTTTGTAGCAACGTATTTAATTGTGGGGGCCCTAACTCCTCTAATGCGCAAAATCGCAATCGCAACCAAAGTCGTTGATCAACCAAATGCAGCACACAAATCCCACAAAAAATCTGTGCCATATTTGGGTGGTGTGGCAATTATTGTTGGAGTTACTACTGTGTCATTTGGTACTTCACTACTTTCAAACTTTACTTCTAATACATTTTGGTTAGCCGCATCAGTACTTGGACCAGCCCTAGTTCTTGGGTTGGTAGGGCTTTGGGATGATATAAAAAATTTATCACCACTACCAAGATTTATTGCACAGAGCCTTGCTGGAGTTTTTACTGCGAGCGTTTTAATAGTTACAGATAATGTTGGCAATCCGACCGGGTCATCAATTTTTGATGTTGCAATAACAATTATTTGGGTTGTTGGTGTGTGTAACTCAATTAATTTTTTTGACAACCTTGATGGCGGTGCCGCAGGGACTGTTGCAATTACATCAATTGCCGTTGCATATTTATCCTTGTCTGGAGATCAGTATTTAATTGCTGCATTAGCTACAGTAACTGCAGGTGGAACCTTGGGATTTTTAGTATGGAATAAGAATCCAGCAAAAATCTATATGGGAGATGCAGGTGCGTTATTTCTTGGATTGCTTATTGCTATTTTAACTGTTCGCCTAAATCCAAATACGGAAACACAAACAGGTTCCTTTTTTACGCCCATATTCTTGTTGGCAATTCCAATTTTGGATACATCGGTCGCGGTGATTTCCAGATTGCGTAGAAACATATCTCCATTCCAGGGTGGACAAGATCATCTATCTCATAGATTGTTAAGGGCAGGCTTTAATAGAAAACAGGCAGCCATTTGCTTATGGGGACTTTCAGGATTATTTGCATTAGTCGCGGTATTGATCTCAAAGTCAAACGGTGGGTTTGAAAATTACTTAGTAAGTGGAACAGGGGCACTTTGGATATTTCTTTTTTTCATTTTTTCAAGAACTAAAGATTTTTAACGTGTTTTCTTAAAAACCAACAAATTTAATACAAAGTAATTTACCGGAACAATAATTAATAAAGGAGCAATTTTTGCTAGCTTTGGATCAATACCCAGTAAAATCAATGTTTTGATGATTGAAGAGGAGACTAACCACCAAAAAGCGAGGCTTAACAAATAGCGAACTCCGGACTTACTATGATTTTGCTCACTCTTAAATGTCCATTTGTGGTGGAAGAAGTAGTTAATTGAAGTTGCAATTGAGGCTGAAATTAGATTTACCAAGAAAACTGAGTTAACAACTCCGTACAAGATTATAAAGAGACTGTAGTCAATAACTGTTGTTAATGTACCAACAGTTCCCCATCGAAGCATTGAGTAATCAAAGTACTTATCTTTCAAAGCTTTTAACGAAGAGATCATTTAATCCATTCTAATTAAACTCAGTGGTGGCTGAGGCCGGGATCGAACCGGCGACCTAACGATTTTCAGTCGTTCGCTCATACCAACTGAGCTACTCAGCCAATCAAAGTGCGTTAAAGCACTTGCGACCCAGACGGGACTTGAACCCGCGACCTCCGCCGTGACAGGGCGGCGCGCTAACCAACTGCGCTACTGGGCCATCCTTTCGAAGTTGAAATCTCTCTCAACCTCTTGCGTCCCCAACGGGATTTGAACCCGTGTTAACGCCGTGAAAGGGCGACGTCCTAGGCCACTAGACGATGGGGACTAGAGGGATAAGGGTATAGGTCATGCGGGCCAGATCAAAACTTGATAAATGAGATGATTAATTCATGGAGTTAATCTCAAATTGCACTCAAGATGTAATTAAAAAGGCCGCCCAGGCTTTATTTGATGGACATCTCGTGGCATTTCCAACGGAAACTGTATATGGCTTGGGAGCCGATGCTTCAAATGAAAAGGCGGTAAGAAAGATTTATTCCACTAAGGGTAGGCCTACAAATCATCCACTAATTGTGCATATTTCATCCATTAATCATCTAGATAAGTGGGCAATAGAGATTCCAAGTTATGCAATTAAGCTTGCAAGGGATTTTTGGCCAGGACCCTTGACCTTAATTTTAAAAAGAAGCACATTGGCCAAAGACTTCATCACTGGCGGTCAAGATAACGTTGGAGTTAGAGTCCCATCGCAGCCAGTCGCCCTTGCTTTACTTGCTGAGCTTGAAAGACTTGGGGGCACAGGAATAGCAGCTCCAAGTGCAAATAAATTTGGCGCAGTATCGCCAACAACTGCACAAGATGTACAAGAAGAATTAGGAAATGATTTAAAAACTAATGATTTGATTCTTGATGGAGGACGATGTTCAATCGGACTTGAATCAACCATTATAGATTGCACAAATACAAATCCAATTATAATTCGTCCTGGAGCAATTACTAACGGTGACATTGAAAAGTCACTGAATTTAACAGAATTAGATTCAGAAGAAATATCTGAAGTTAGGGCCTCAGGAGTGTTGGTTAAGCATTACTCTCCAAAAGCTAAAGTTTTGATAAATGGAGCACTAAAGGAAGGTGATGGCTTAATTGCGCTTTCCGATATTGAAACACCTAAAAAAGTAATTCGTCTAGCCAGTCCAGATAATTCTAAGGAGTATGCCCAAACACTCTACAGCGCCTTACGGGAGGGTGACATTAAAAAATTAAAAAGAATAGTTGTAATACCGCCGAAAGGCTTGGGCCTAGAGGTTGCTATAAATGACCGATTGATTAAGGCTTCAGCTGCTGAAGAATAAGTGATAGAAATAGAATTATATAGGAAAGTAAAGACGATACAGACTGATCAAATTTTTCTTTAAATTTCTTTCAGAGATGATTTTGGCTTTATTTTGTAGAAGATAATCAAAATGCTTTAAATATTGAGCTGTCATAACAGAAGCAGTATGTGGGTAACTTGGCATCAATTTAACCAATGAACTGTAATTTTCGTGAAATTCAATGAGCTTTGCTTCAAGATTATCTTCATTAAATGAAATTCCGTATCCACTACAGTATTCGGGCATACAACCGCTATCCCGATACAAAAGCGGTAATCCGCACAATGCACCTTCATTTTGGTGGTTGCCGCCCGGCTCGTTAATTGAAGCTGTTATGTAACCATGGTGCTTTGATATCTCTCCGGCTAACTCTAATCCGTCAAGAGGCAGTACATGAATTATATTTCTGAACTTTAAACCTTTTGGAAGATTACCAATATATGTAAATGAGAATTTTTTGGCCCAAAAATCTTTGGAAAGTAGTTCGTCTAATCTTTGATAAATATCAAACCCCTTCATCTTATTATTACTCCAATGATGGGTTACTAATTTTAATGGACCATCTCCAGCCCAGGGTAAGAATGATTCTGAATTGAAAACATCTATATTTGACCCATTTAAAATTACTTTGTCAAAATCAGTTCTTGAATTACCGCTTCTTAAGTTTAAACCTTTTAGCCAAGATCCAACGTATATAGTTGAATCTGCAATGTAATTAATTGCTCTTAACTTTTTATTCATAAATTTTGTACCTTTACGTTCATCACACTCATTAATTCTGTGCACAACAATTACATTTTTATTTACTTTTTTCAAGTATCTAACAACATTTCGAGAATTGAAAGAAGCATTTTGATGATTCCAGCGGGGGTCAAGAATTAAAATTAAATCCAGATCCTTGTTATTCAGATCGAAATAAACCTCATGGTTATTGCTTTGAAGTGATCGAATTAATGATTCCAGAAAGCCACTTCCGCCACCACTTGGTCCTCGGCTTCTATTAAAATTAACAGCGATGTTCATAATTATTCGCGATTACTTCTTAAATTTCACAAGAATTCTTCGTATTTTTTTATAAATAAAGTTTACATAGTCAATAGAACTTGCCCCTAAAAACCAATCAGGGTTTTTAAGATAGTTACTTACTTTCGTGTAAAAATCACGAGAAATTTTGTCTAAACGATACACATGTTTCATAGAACCGCGTTGATGAACTAGAAATGGACCACCATTCAAATGAAACTCATCATGATAAGGGTAAGCACCTTTTAAAACTATTGATTTGTCGTCAGTTGGCTTAACATGGTCAAAAACTCTGTAAGGTATCGCATTTTCATGGAGAAATAGTGGCAATTGCCATCCAACGTCCTTTAGTAAAGTAAATCCAATAGGAAGCCCATAAACATTTGATAAATCTTTACTTTCAATAATAGTTTTATCAGATTTATCAGGCATCACATTTAAAGACTTAAAATCATAATTTGGTGAAAGTGCACACCAAGTCAAAGTTGGCCTGTTTTTATAAGTTTGAATATCAGAGCTTCCAGTACTAAACCCAGAAATATCCTCATATGTGGTGCCAAGAACACCTATTTTTTTTGATTGCCAAGAAAGTGAAACCGGTTCCGAAAAAATTTGTTTCAGTGATTCATCCCAATTTTCCTTGACAATGCAAATATCTACATCTGAAATGATATTAATAGCGTTTTTTTCTAAGTTATCTAAACATTTTGTCAACCCAAGTGCATGGCCAAATGAACCTTTTCGAGTTTTAGCATCGACCAAAAAAACATTATTTGAATTATTTTTTTTTGAGTAGAGCTTATACACCCATTTATCTAAACAATAAAACTTGAAAGATATATTTTCAGGCAAGGCACTCAATTTAACATAATTTAAGTTCAAATTTCTAGAGTAACTAAATGAATTAATTGACACAACCATATGAACAACAATTTTCATTATGTTAATTCTTAATTATCTTGCCGTCATCAGTAAATATATATGTTGTGTCAGAATACGGAATGAACGACTCTCTATGTCCGGCTGCAATAACAACCATATTTTTTGCCAAACTTTTTACAGCCTTCAAAATCTCTTCCTCAGTTATTTTGTCCAAATTCGAAGTAATCTCATCTAAAATTAAAATCTTAGGATTTCTTAACATCGCTCTTGCTATAGAAATGCGCTGCTTCTGTCCTGTAGAGAGCTCAGTATCATTCTCAGTGATTAGGTAATTAAGTTGTTCAGGTAAGTCAAGAATAAAACCACAGGAGTAATCATTTAAAGTTTTGCCGAGCTCTTCATCTGTAATTTCATTAAATACACCAAGCAATAAATTCTCCTTAATTGTCCCCGGGACTATTACTGGGTCCGCTCCTACGTAGGAGATAAGATTTTGAAGTTTTAATGGGTATTCTTTGCCACTATAACTAAATTCATTTACGATAAGAGAAATACTTCCGCTTTTTGGTGGGTATAACCCAGATATGATTTTTAAAAGTGTAGATTTTCCTTTGCCAGAGCTCCCAAAAAAAGTTGTCCAAGTGCCCAATCCAAATGTAATGGTGGTATCATTTATTAGCGGGCTAGAACCGTCTAACCAATCAAATTTTAAATTCTTACATTCAATTTTAAGTGATTTTATATCGGCTAAATCTAAATTGAAGGTATTTTTGTTCTCTATTTGCAATGCATGATGGATGGTGTTTGAATTTAAATCATTCCATTCGATATACTTCAAGAATCTTGGCCATGAGCCACGAAGATTAGCGCTTACCCTACCCAAATCTCCAATTGTTTGGAAAAATCTAATTGATAAATAAAGGTATGCAACTAGTTGGGCCGGAGAATCTAAAAAGTTTGAACCTGTTCTAGATGCCACAAAAACAACATATATGAGAGCTATAAACTGCGGTAAAATCCCTCTTATGGCCGCAGAAGAATAATAAGTTATAGATAATTTTTTAAACTTACTTAGCAGTATCTTGAAGTCGTTTATTTCTGGGCCTAACAAACCATGAATCTTTAAATAACCTGAATTTTGTAAACCAAAAAAAAGAATTTCAGAGGACTTTGCAATTGATGACTGTATCCCTATACCATTTTTTGTAAGTTTACGGTCTAGTTTTTTTTGAATTGGAAACACTAATATAACTAAAACTAATATAAATAAAGTTAGCTGTGCTGAATAATATGTCAAAACTATTAAAGATGAAAACAACATTATTATTCTACCCATTAAAAATTGCAAAGTGGATATACTCTGGCTTGCGCCCATCAGAATATCGTTATATAGATTAGCTATATTTCCGGCTGAGCTTTTCCCATCCCACATCGCCCAAACGGCAATTTTTTCGCGCCCACCTTTTTCATAGGAGACTTGCGCAATCCCATTCGATGAAGTATTTAGCCAATAAAAACACATTCTTAAGGCGCCAATCAATAATAGAAGTATTGCTTCTGATTTTGATGAGCGAAGTGGTCCGAAGAATCTCGTTTGATTTAAGTCAGATATCAAACCTGTTGAAACGAAAAATCTTTGGAGGCAAATGGCTAGGAAAAGGTCCATAACGAAAGCTATTAACCCAGAGAATACCCCGAGCGAAGCCCACTTTACAGTCTGCCTTCCACCCAGCTTAAAACCGTATTCAACTTGTTTTAGGAGCAACCTTAAATTCCGTTTGGGCATAGTTGAGATCAAGTCCTTCAATTAAGTTGCTTAAGCCTAACAGATTATTTCTAACATAACTGTTATTAAAAGATTAAACTTGAGTTAAACTTCAGATAAAAGGCTGTAGTTGAGTAAATTGATATAAACTCCGTTTCTCCAAATTGCTTCTTTTTGAACTCCCTCTAATACAAATCCTAGGTTTAAATAAAGTGATTGACCTGCGAAATTTGACTCTAAAGTCGAAAGATATAGTCTGTGAAAACTTTTTGTTTCAAAAAAATAGTTAATGAAAAATTCATAAATTTCAGTTGCATACCCTTTTCTACGATATTCGAGAGCAATATCTAGGCCAACCATTACGCTTTTGTTAATAGTATCCATATTATCAACTCTAAATACACCAATTAATTCGCCATTAACAAGACTTCTACAGACATACCTGAAGGATTTAGATGATTTTGATAGATTTTCAAACCACAGGTCCTGCATTTCTTTTGTAACATATGTTATGTCACTTAATTGAGAAAGTACTGTATCTTCATTATGTAAATTACGTACATCCTCTAGATCACATTCATTTATTAAATTTATCGTAGTTCTTTTCGTAATAAACGCCATTTAATTGCCTAACTTTATAACCAAATTATTTGCATATTTCAGTAAGTCTTTACTTGATATCTCTTGAGCTTTAATAAATAAGTTATTTGATTTTTGACTTTTAAAATAAAACTTTTGATATTTAACTTTATCAGCCACGTAGGCGCCTCTAATAGCCCATTCCCGTGAATTATCATTTTTGTTAAACCATTCAAATGCAACTTGCTGTAATAATGAATTTTGGCCCTTAAGTTTTCTATGGTATCCATAATAAAATGACTGCTTAAAATTTGGATTAATACAATGAAAAGCTATGGGTTCTAAATGTTTCGTATGATCTCCTTTAAGAGTGATTCCATGGTTAAAATCTACTTTGTCGGGAGTCAATCTAGAAACTCTTTTTTTGAATTTAACTTTAGGAGAAAATGAATTCAACCCAGAAATTAGCGAATTAGAGAAGTAATCTAAGATTTTTATCTGTACTCCAGATACCTCTGGATTATCAAAAAATTTTGAAATTTCATATAGCGAGCCATCATTAACTAAAACTGTATCTGCATCGATTTTTACGAATATATCAAACTCACTCTTCACATCGCGCCAATCAGACCATAACTTTTGGTGTGCTTCAAATTCATTCATATTTGAAATTACATGGTGAACTAATTTGATACCTCTTTGAGATTTAATAATTTTAGCATGCTCTTCATACTCTGATTCACCGTTGAAGAGGGTACCAACAAAAATTGACTTCATTATTTAAATTTTAAGTAACTCCAGAACTTTGCTTGCAATTTTCTCACATTCTGATTCTTTCAACCACCACCCACATGGTAAAGAGATTTGCTTAGCTTCAAATTTCCTAGTTTCAGGTAAATCAGTTCTAAATTCTTTAAATGCGCTGTATATATCATTTGGTAAATGTACTAAACCGGCTCCTATACCTACTTGATTCAAGTTTTCTAATAATTGATCTCTAACTTTAAAATCCGCTTGAACCAAACATGTATAAACCCAGTAACTTGAACTAGCTTCTTTTGGCACATCAAGGTTTTTAATAAATCCAGAATTGGCAAAAAATTCTCGGTATACGTTGGCATTTTTTCTATGCTGCGTTACAATTCCATCAATATATTTCATTTGGCTAATTCCAATTGCTGCCGAAACATTGTTCATATTAAACTTAAATCCAACTTCACCTATTTCAATGTCCGCACTCCAACGCTGTCCTTTCCATTCCCCCTTTTCATCTTTTGCTTCATCCCTATCATATCCAAACCATTTCAATTTACGAGCTAGTTTAAAATGATTTGGGTTTTTAACAACTAATGCCCCACCATCTCCAGAAGAAAGGTGCTTAATTGCTTGAAATGAATAGCAAGTAAAATCTGCAAACTCTGATATTGGTTGATTCTTCCAAGTTGCACCAAATGAGTGGGCTGCATCTTGAATAACTGGGATATTTCTTTGCTTACCAATTTCATAAATTCTTTCAATTTCAGCTGGAGTCCCAGCCCAATTTACATAAACGATGGCTTTGGTTCGATTTGTAATTTTAGTCAATATATCTTCAGGATTTATAGAACCAGTGCTTGAACTAATGTCAGCCCAGACAATTTTTGCACCAAGATTAATGATTGGCGTATTTGTTGCAACACAAGTCATTGCAGTTGTGATTACTTCGTCTCCTGGCCCGACTCCACAAAGTTTGTACGCAATTGTTAATGCACTTGTACAGGAATTCAGTAGAACTAAATTCTTAACGTTAAGATACTGCTTAAGTAATTCTTGAAATTCAGTAACCTGTTCGCCTTCATTAATAAATCCAGAGTCTAAAACTTTCGTAATTTGAGAAATGGCTTCTTCTGTTTGTATATGAACTTTAAATAAAGGATATTTCACTTTTTTCCAGTCTTTTTTGTATCGATCTCCTCGATCACCCGACCGAGAAATTGGTTTAGGGGTTTAGAGAAAATACCAAGTAGATCTAAATACTCTTCGAGTTTAGTTTTTGTCAACAAATCATTAGAGGAAGAGTATGAAAATATCTCTGAATCTTGCTTCGGCTCTGACAGCACGGAATTCATTTTATAGAATCCGCTCTCAAATCTAACTCGTAGAGATTCCGGCTCGCTTATCAGATCTTCATGAATTTTTTCCCCAGGGCGAATTCCAGTAATTATTATTGATTTTTTAAATCTTTCAGCAAATATCTCTGCAAGGTCTAATATTCTCATTGAGTTTAGTTTAGGTAACCATATCTCACCATGAATAGATTCACTTAAGGTAGATTCAATTAAATCTATACTTTGGTCAAGCGTCATTATAAATCTTGTCATATCACGGTGGGTCACAGTTAAGTTTTCTTGGTTTTCAACCTGATGTTTAAAAAGTGGAATTACAGATCCCCGAGATTCCAATACATTTCCATATCTAACGCCAACAAATTTCGGGCCGTCTGAATATTTAAAAGCACTTGTGACAATTCTTTCAGCTATGGCTTTAGACATACCATAAACATTTGTAGGGGCACAAGCTTTATCAGTTGACACCATAAGCACCGAATGTAAATCTCTGATTTTTCCTGACAGTGCGAGTACAGATTCCGTAACATTTCGTATACCCAAAATATTAGTTTGAACACTTTCAAATGGGGAATTCTCACAAGTGTCAACCTGTTTCAAGGCAGAGGCCATGATTATCACTGTTGGCTGAGAAATCAGAATGGCATTTGTAACACGATCTTTATCCCTAATATCACCTACAATAAACTTAACCTTTTGTTCCGCGCTTAAATTGTTTCTAATGGTCCAATGCTTGGCTTCATCGCGTGAAAAAAGAACTAGTTCGTTTTTTTCTGAAAGCCTTCTGACTAGGGCTTGCCCTAATGATCCAGTTCCCCCGAATACAAGAATTTTCTCATTTACAGTATTCATAGTCTCCTAACAATAGAGCAAGTATAAGGTAATTACACAAATGTACTCATATAAAAGCACAATCATAAGACTTGTGGCGCCTATTTTTAATTGAATTTGAGCGGAACGGATTGATTGACATTTGAGTAGCGATACAACACTCTGCGGTACCACTAATTATTGACAAGCTCATCAAATTCTGATTAGGTTTTTACAATGTTAAGTGTATTAACTTTAAAAATTAAAAAACGAGTTAAGTATCAAGTTCGTAAATTTCTAGTTTTATTAGTTGATTTGAGAATAATTAAAAAAAATAACTCTCCAATTTCTTATATAGCAGAAAAACAAGCCTGGGCAATCCATTGGGAAGGAATTGGAATTGCTGAAAAGATAAATGAAGGTTTTATTCACCCGATTATGCTTGTAACTAGCAAAGTCTATAATGTTCGGAGCCCAATTATTCATTTTGGGTCCCAGTATATGTGGGAAATTTGGAGAGATTTGCTTCCAAAAAAATCAAAAGTTATTGTAAATTTTTTTCACGGTAAATATGAAGATGGGGAAGATGTCGCAAAGCATATTTCAGATTTCATCGCGAATCACGAGCGGATTGATAAAATTATAGTATCAAATAGTATTTCTCATAATAGGTTAATCAAATGGGGAATCCCGCAAGAAAAAATAACTAAAATCTATATAGGAGTAGATTCAAAAATATTTTTAGTAAATAATCTCGAAGATAAGTTAAACGCTAGAAAATTACTTGGATTCAAGAAAAATGATTTCATTATTGGCTCGTTTCAAAAAGATGGAACAGGTTGGAAAAACGGTGATTTTCCAAAGCTAATAAAAGGACCCGATATTCTTGTAGACACTCTTTCTCAAGTTTCAAAAATGCGACAGATTAAAGTGCTTTTAACTGGTCCTTCTAGAGGGTATGTAATGAAAGGCTTGAAAACGGCTGGTGTAGATTTTAAACATTTTCAACCAGATAACTACTTGGAAATACCAGATTTTTACAAGGCACTAGACTTGTACCTAATAACCTCTAGAGAAGAAGGAGGACCAAAAGGTTTGATAGAAGCACTTGCTAGTTTCATCCCAGTTGTTTCTACGCCGGTTGGGATGAGCGTTGAATTATTAACCGATTTAAAAGAATGTAAAGTTACAAAAAGTTTTGAATCAAGTGAAATCTCGAAGGTATTAATTGAAGTCATTGATCAAAAAGACTCACCTAGCTCTTTTGAATCCTGGTTAGATGTTATTAAAAAAGTCGACTATGCAACAATTTCCTCAGAGTATTTTAAAAAAGTTTATACCCCCTTGGACGTCAATATTATAAAATGAAGGTGACAAAATATATCTTAAGAAAAATTTGGATATTAGCCTGCAATTTTTTAATTTTGTTGAATTTCAAGAGAAAGCGAATGAGAAATTCTGAAGTAAAAGTATTTTTTGGCGGCGCATACTCCGGAGATTTTGGAGGACCTTTAGTTAAAGTCAAGAGATTAAAGGAGTTTTTCCCTGAGAATTATTTCAATTTTAATATAGTTTATTGTCTTTCAAATTCCCCTTATTTATCAGAAAAAAGCCTTAAAACAATAAAAAAAAGAAATATACCTATTATTCTAAATCAAAATGGCGTGTATTTCAAAGGGTGGCATGGAAAAAATTGGGAAGAAAAAAATAGAAAATTAAGGTACGCATATCTTGCGGCAGATTACATATTTTGGCAATCAGAATTTTGTAAAAAATCAGCCGAAAAGTTTTTAGGCAGTAGAGAAGATTTTGGTGAAGTTTTATACAATGCAGTCGATCTAAATAGATTTGCTCCAAATTTAGTTAAGAATAATTCCGATTTTACATTTTTAGTGGCTGGCAAGTTCGATATCAAATCAAATTATAGATTAACAGGAGCTATTGAAGCTTTTAGTTTACTGCAAAAGAGAAATAGAGATACACGCTTGAAGATTTCAGGATTTATAGAAAAACAATTAATCGAGAAAGCTACATATTTAATTACTGAATTAGGGTTGACAGGAAGAGTTTCGTTTAGTGGAACTTACAGCCAGGAGAAGGCACCCGAAATATTCAACTCTGCTGACGCGTTATTAATGTTGAAATACATGGATGCGTCGCCCAATGTAGTAATTGAAGCTATGGCTTGCGGGCTTCCCATCATTTACTCTGCCACCGGTGGAATACCTGAATTAGTTGGGACAGGTGCTGGAATTGGATTACCTTTAGAGGAAAACTGGAATTCACAACCACATAGTCCAGATCCAAAACTGGTTTCTGAGGCAATGGATACAGTAATTTATAAAAAATCTGAATTTGCTGCTTTTGCCAGAGAAAGAGCAGTACAATATTTTGACATCAATAACTGGATAAACAAACATAAGGAAGTTTTTAATGTCCACCTCAATAAATAATGTGAAAATTCAGTTTAAGAGAAGTCTATTAACTATAGTATTACTCATAAATGCAATTACAAATTTTTTGCCTAGAAAATTAAAGTCTATGTTTATAGTTTCAACTTTTTTATTTGAAGGTTACAGCACAAATCCAAGAAAAGATTTAGTAGAGTTGTTGCTGATAAAAGATGAATTAGAGAAAATAATTAATAATAGGGCTTTAGCTTATGGAGGCGGCGAACATCCTAAGCACTATTTAACAAAGTATCATCAATTTTTTATAGACAACATCAATGATGGAGAGAGAGTCATTGATATAGGTTGTGGTTACGGTGCCGTATCGCGAAGTATTGCTAAGGCTAGACCTAAATCAATTATCTTAGGAATTGATAATGATGAAATCAGATTAAAACAAGCAATTGAAAGCGAAAATCCTTCCAACTTGAGTTTTATCTACGGGGATGTAACACAACCGCAATTTAAAGAAAAATGGGATGTTGTTGTTCTTTCAAATGTATTAGAGCATATAGAATCACGTATTGAATTCTTAACTTTAATATTTTCAACCACAAAAGCAAAAAAGTTCTTGATTAGAGTTCCATGCTATGAACGGAACTGGGAAGTACCACTAAAAGAAAGTTTAGGGATGAATTATTTTACTGACAGTGATCACAAAATTGAGCATAAATTGATTCAATTTCAAAATGAGATAACTAAATCAAACTTAATCTTGACCAAGGTCACCACACAATGGGGAGAAATATGGGCAGTTTGTGAACCGGCTGGTTACAAGTGACGACGCCTCTTGTATCAGTAGTAATTCCTTGTTTTAACTCAGGTAAAACTCTCTCTAGGACTATCGAGTCAATTTTAAATCAAGATTGGCCAACTAAACAAATAATTATTGTTAATGATGGTTCTACGGATTTATTAACTCTCGATGTAATAAATTTTTTCTCAAGTAATTCAATCATTAAAGTTATTTCGCAAAATAATTGTGGTTTGGCGGCAGCTAGAAATATTGGAATTAAGAATGCTGAAGGAGAATTCATAATTCCACTTGACTCTGACGATTGGCTTGAACCAAATGCGATCAAAGAAATGTTTAACACATATTTTGAATTTAATTCAGATTGTATTGTTTATTCTGATATAAATTTTGAATTTGAAAGAATTGGAGTGAAAAAAACTTTTTGTAATCCCTTTGAACAGATGTTCATAAATCAATTACCATACTGCATGTTTTTGCCAAAAAAATTTTTTGACCAAATCGGTGGTTATGATGAAACTTTCATATATGGGCTAGAAGACTGGGATTTAAACTTAAGATTGATATTTAGTGGCTGTACATTTAAAAAAGTAGAGTTGCCGTTATTTCATTATTCGGTAGCTAGAAGTGGTATGCTTCAAAATAAAACTATCAAGAAATTCGGCTCAATATTTATGGTGATTAAGAAAAAGCATTCAGATAAGTATAGATTTTCTGAGCTAAGGGGCTTGAAGATGAAATCTAGCGGAGTTCCTTCGAATAACAATCTAAATATTTATTATTTACAATACTTCTGTAGCATAGTTTTACCAAGTAATATTTACAACTACTTTTTTGTAATTATAAATAAATTGAAATATCTACAAAACAACTAACGGTGTAAATTAAGATTGCGTGAACAAATGAAAAAAACCATACTTTTTTGTGCTTATAGAGATTGGGCAGTTGCTGTATATCAAAATGTAGTATCAAAATATCAATTGGAGTATGACATTTATCTTGTAGAATCTCCAATCGAACTTGCTCAAATATTAAGAGATGGATTAAAACCAGAAACAATAATTTGCGTTGGGTGGAGTTGGTTTATCCCAATTTCAATCGTGAAAGAATTCCAAGTGATTGGTGTACATCCCTCAGATTTACCGGAGTATGCAGGTGGTTCTCCAATTCAACATCAAATAAGTGATGGACTAATTACGACAAAGAATACATTGTTTAGACTAAATGAAATAATGGACTCCGGTCCAATTCTTTGCCAAGTAAACTTGTCACTGGCTGGGGACTTAAACCAAGTTCATAATAATTTGACAATTACGTCAACAGAGCTGATCACATTTTACTTATCTGAAAATTATTCAGAGGGACATTTTAGGCTAAACATCCCACAAAATATCAAAAAAAGACTAACCGAAAAAGACGGAGAGTTAGATAAAGCAAAACTACTGGTGAAAACTACTTTAGATTTATATAACTTTATGCGCTGCCGCGAATCTCCGTATCCAAATGCATTTATTGAAGATGAATTCGGTAAACTATATTTTGAGAAAGTTCGATATGTTCCCAAAAAAGAGGTTTAAAGTTGACTAATTTTACATACAAGGCATATGCAGAGATATTACAGGCTGCGCGTGACTCTGATTACTTAATTTGTAACATCAGAGATTTTATAAAGAATGGAAAGTCGAGCTCAAAAACTTTAGTTCTTCGCCATGATATTGACAAGAACCCTAACTCTTTACTCCGTCTCGCAGAAGTAGAACTTAAGTTTGGCGTAACGAGCAGTATTTTTTTAAGAGTAGCAGGCGCAGAATACAACCCGTTTTCATATCAGATCACAAGAGACCTGTTGTATTTAGAGGAAAATGGATTTGACATCGGTCTACATTCAAATTTCTTAGAATTTGCAAGCCTTATCAATTTAGACCCAATATCAGTTTTAGAAAATGAAGTCAGAAGTTTAAAAGCATTTTATAAAGTTATTGGGATATCGTGCCATCGCGACATCAACTACTTAGTAAATTCTTTGCCGTTTCTAGAAAAAAATTGGCAAAAAATCAAGAAAATTACTAAACTTGAGTATGATGCATATGATAAAATTTTATTTTCAGAACTAGTTTACGTAAGCGAAAGTCTAAAACCGCACCTTACATGGAGCAATAACTCACCAATTGATGAAATCAAAAATGGAAATTCTGTGTATCTTTTAACGCATAATCATTGGTGGTATGAAAGTATCCCTTATCTATCATGATAACTTTGAATTCATTTTTAAGAGTTGAACATATACAAGTGAAGCAATAATTTTTGTGAAAATCTTATAATGCAAAATATTTTAATATTGGCTGAGTCTAGATCATATATAAGGCAAAATTGTTTTCAAAATCAGCTTCATGAATCACTTAAGAAATATAAAACTGAATATAATTTAGATTATTTTTTTCTTGAGCCAAAAAGTTTTCAAAGTATTGATTTATTCCGAAAAAAAAGCAAGCAGTACCTCTTTGTTTTGAGTACTTTGCGGCAAAGAAATCTATTTAGATATATGAGATTAATAAGTAATGTACTAAAAGATAAACCGTTAAGAATTTACGATCAAGATCCCTGGGAGAATTATATTGACGATTCAAAATCAAAAAATACCTACAAAGAATTCTATAATTTATTCAATTTATCAGGTATTTATGTTACTTCAAATTTTTGGGCACGTTATATATCGGCTGCCGATAATATTCCCAGTACATTTGTAAAGATGGGAATGTTGCCCCGACTATGTAATTCCGGCGCGTCAAGAGAACATCGCAAAAAATCTATCGAGTTTAAAGGGAGCTTGCATCCACATCGACAAGCAGCTTTTGATTTGATGAGGGATAATTTTGTTGACTTAAAAATAAATCATAAATATCTTAAATACTCAAAATACTTAGAGTATTTGAGGAGCATTGCAATTTTTGTGCACGATGAATCTGGTTATTGGGTATGTAATGGTGAAAGGATTCCAAGAAGCAGTGGGATGTGGGTAAAGGACATTGAGATTGCATCACAAGGCTGCTTTTCAATTCGAAATTACAGTGGAGAGAATCAAACATACTCTATAGACAAAATTCCCTTGATTAAATTTTACGAAAAACCGGCTGACGTAAAATATATTGCAGAAGAAATTTTCTCATTATCAGATTATGACTATAACCAGATACAGTCTTTATCTGTCCAATATATTAAAGAAAATGATAATTGGAAAGAAACAGCTGAAATCCTTTTAACAAAATAAAATGTTAAACATTTTTTTGGATATCGGTGCACATACTGGAGAATCTTTGGAAGAGGCCCTAAGACCAATTTATAAACTTCACCGCGTATATGCATTCGAGCCTTCTACGCTTGCACTTAAAAAATTAATGAAATTTAGAGACAAACGTTTAAGAATTATCCCGCTCGCAGTTTCAAATTATAATGGTGAAAGTAATTTGTTTGGTGCTGGGTCAGTTGGCGGTGGATTATTTTCTGATAAGTTAACGCATTGGAATAAAACTGAAGTCGTAAATGTAGTGAAATTCTCCGAATGGGTACTATCCAATTTAAGCTCTATGGATAATGTTTACATTAAGATTAATGTAGAAGGTTCAGAATATTTCATTCTTCAAGAAATATTAAAAGTTTATAAAAATTTCAACATAAAGTCGATACTCTTAAGTATTGATATTGATAAAGTACCATCACTTAAAAAAAACAAAGAAGATTTAGCAACTTTAATTGCAAATTTTCCTGTACAAATATTGATCCGCCAAGATAAAGAGGTGAACACATCAATTAATAAGTTCTTCATCTTGTCTAATCTTGTGAAAAATGTTAAAATCAATTTATTTTCAGATTATTTGAGATTATATTTACCGTTAGATAGAAACATTCTAAGATTAATTAAACCGTTATTTCCAAAAAAAATTTGGATCTTTACTGCATTAAGAATCGGACCAAATCGCGCTAGATGATTTACCTCAGTCTTTTGGTACCAAAACTCAAAATTTAAAAAGTGTGTTTTTCATCAGCCGAATTAAAAGATTTTTATACAATTGAGGTTCTTCAGGAAACAACTTCTATAAATATGAGCACAGCAAGATAGATAGAAAAAGTAGGATTTCATAGAATTTATCGAATCATGATCATTCACAGAGGAACTTCTATAAATGTGATTCTGAAAAATGAAGTTTAGAAACATAGTAGTTTCTCTATAGTAAAGCACTAATTAAATGGATTTGTGATGCAGTAGCAATGAAGAAATGGTACGATATGAAAGCTTAATAGCATGAGCCCGTAGCTCAGTTGGTAGAGCAAAAGACTTTTAATCTTTGGGTCCTCGGTTCGAGCCCGAGCGGGCTCACGACATCTTTTAATTATTTTCAAAATAGAATAAAAGTTAAACTTAATCTAAAAGGAGTCAACAAGATGCTTCATATTCTAATTGTTACGTGCTCAATGTCCAGCGGCCGAGCTCAAATAGCAGACGATGTAATTTTAAAGATAAATTCGCTCTCAAATCAAATCAACGTTCAATATAAGATTCACATCATAGATAATGGATCAAAAATCAAAAGCCAATTTCTATTGAATCACTCAGATTACGAAGTTATCGAAATATCTGAAAATATAGGTTACTGGAATGCACTAAATTGGTTTTTCAACCATTACTGGGAAAATGAAAAATTTGATAAAAGTGATTATGTTTATATAATTGAATCAGATAATTTGCACTTTAGATTGTATCCACTAAATCAAGTTATTGAGTTCATGAACAAATTCGACTACATTAATTCAGTTAGAGTAGAAGAGTTTAGCGTAAAATATAGATGGTTTTATTACAAAGAAAATAGGTTCTTACCATTCAAAAAAACAAGATCACTAGTTTCTAATAAAAATTTAATCACAAAACAAAAAAATAAATTTACTGAAATGGAAAATAATATATATATAACAAATATGCATGCAAAGTTGACCTCGATTAGCAGATTATTAGTTATACAGAAAGTTTTTAAAAAGCTAGAAAAGTTGTCAGTTATTTCTGAAAAAGATTTTTTTCAATACATGCATGATGTTAATCCATCTACTGCGATTCTAAACAAAGGTATTTTTTATACTTTGTCAACTAGAAAGAACTCCAAAAAAATTGAATCTGGTAGCTATTTGTCTAATCTAAAATATCAAGAATCTAATTATAAACTAACTAGAAATGAAGTTATAAACAATAATTATCATAATATAGATGTGCAGATAAATGGCAAAAAATATTACGCATCAAATATGGATTAAATGCGTCAATTAAAAATAGATTTTGGGACAAATATTCTAGTCACATCAGTTGCTTCTTCCACCGGTTTAAATCTATCTACTTTTTTGAATGATCAAGTAAATTCAATTGTTGGTATTGATTCACAAGAAGTAATTTTTGAGTTTGGTAAATTCATAAAATCGCCTTCGGCTAATAGCACAGATTTGTTTCCGAATTTTCTTACTCAAGTTAAGGCACACTATGACATTGATAGAATCTATTTATGCAATGACCATGAAATTCGAAGTCTTAGCACCGATACTTCAATAAACAACTGTTCATATAATTTAGTACCGAAACAAACTTTACTGTTGTTCCAGAACAAAACTCAGTCTAGTGAGTACATGAAACAATGTGGATTTGATGTTCCTAAAATTTGCAATCCACAAAATATGTTGTTAAATACAAAGTATTTTCTGAAGAATAATTATTCTTATCACAGACCAAAATACTTGGAAGTTTTTGAATTCAAGGGAGAAAATATCCCTGATTTTGATGCGCAAAATATATTTTGTACTGATTACATAGAAGGAATAGAGATTTCAGTCGATTGCTATTTGGATTCTAATACAAATATATTATATGCTTTAGCCCGGAAACGCCTCGATATTATTGACGGTATATCAACAAAAGCTGAGTTTATCCAAAAAGATTCTCTTATTAGAAAGCTGAAGAAAGTGTTAATTGACAATGAGATATTTGGGTTTTCTTGTAGTCAGTTTATTTCAAATGAACAAGGCGATTTTTTTCTAGAGATAAACACAAGGTGTGGCGGTGGCCTAAAGCTATCTTTAGATAATAAACTTTTTTCAGATACGCATAGTTACTAGTGGCATATTGAAACCCATATTGGCCTTAGATTTAGACAACACAATTTCAAACTGTATCTATAGTGATTACTTTTACTATGTGAAAACCTGTGAAAGTTTAAATCATAATCCAATTTGTTTCACTCAATATGAGATATTACGCAGAAATTCTGGACTAAACGAGATTTTGGTTGAATCCGGCATTAATTCTTTTGAAAAATTTATTGATGCGAGAAGGCTGATTTCAAAAAACGAATTGCCCCTTATCTTCGACCCACTTTTGGTTAGATTCGAACTTTTTAAAGAAGCATCAATGGTTTTTAAAATTGTAATTTTAACAAACCGCAGAAGTAGGAGAATTGTTGAATCTCAACTTGATCTAAATCAGATTTATCTAAAAGGAATAAAAATTTGTAATACTTTTGACCTTAAAGAAGATGAAGTAATCAGAAAAAAAAGTTTGTTGTTAAAAAAATATAAACCACTGCTTTATATTGGAGATAAGAAATCTGATCGTGAAGCAGCACGAAATGCCGAAGTTGAATTTAGGGGCGTTTGCACTGGTTTCTTTGGACCTTCAAAACTTGGCGACAGCAAAGAAACGCTTGAGATGATTTTGCAAAAATTGCTATAACTAAGGGAGTTGGAAGGCGGTCTGGCTGGTCGCAATTACGTATCTCAAAATATGAGACAATTAATTTGTAAGTAGCCGCGCCAGCTCTGATTAATGCTTGCACCCATAGCTTTCCAAAAAAGGCAACATTTACCCCCTTTCTGTGTCTTACTAAGTAGAGGGGTCAAGACGTTGGCTCAACTGAAAGCGGGAAATCAAAGTGTCACTTCGTAAGAAGGCCCAGGCCCCAGCGACTGTTGCTGCGTGGTCTGTTTCTGATTTATCCGCCCTCTATACCCAAAACCGCTCATCTCTTATCGCTCAAGCCCGCCGAATTCTTCGAAGCGATGCTGATGCTGCAGAAGTGGTCCAGGATGCCTTCCTTAAGTTTATCTTGGCAGCTCCAGAGCTAGATACTGCAGATCGTGCAATGGCATATCTGCGCACCACAGTTAACAATCTATGCCTGAATGTAATTCGTGCTTCAGGATCTCGTCCCAACCTGGTTGGAATTGATTCAGATACATCCCAAGAACGTTTATCAGAAATCGCAGTAGAAAATCACATTCCAATGGATGCAACACTCGCCGCAGCAGAGGATGCTTCAATTATTCGCGGAGCGCTCTCTCGCTTATCTGAGACGCAACGAACCGCCCTTGTTATGTGGGAAGTTGAAGGTCGGACTACTAAGGAGATTGCAACTGTAATTGGAACGAGTGAGAAAAATGTTCGCCATGTTGTACAACGCGCTCGTGCTTCATTTATTCGTGTACTTACCGAATGGGTAGTTGATGAGAAAACCGGTGCGACAGCACTTGACTATATTTCCGGAACATATAAGAAGGCGGCAGAGCTTGCTAAAAAA
>JACCDP011349932.1_pt1 | contig 22482 bp, 19 predicted proteins | sample 7445841 | NCBI WGS metagenome assembly JACCDP01 (sample SAMN15323441, study PRJNA562643) | freshwater metagenome | isolation source: river surface water | place: USA:Blue River Watershed | collected 2017-08-17
CCAAACCTTTATTTCCTGAGACTTTTGGGCAAATGATGAAAAGGCAAAGAATAAACCAGCGAATACGAGTATAAATGATTTTGTTTTCATGATTTGATTTTTAAAAAATGGCGGAAAAATAAAACAACAGTTAAAAATACGTTCTGTTTAAATCCCCTAGTATCAAATCCTGAAATGGCAATTCATAACATGTATGGGGGGGCCAGCATCAATCGGCTTGTGATGCAACGCATCCACTATGCCATTGGGAACCCTGAAAAAATCAATGGGGATGCATACACGTGTTGAAATTGGAGCCAACTTTAAGAAACCAAATTCAACCAAAGATGATTTGGCTGCAGGCGCATCCAACTTGATTACCTGGGTTTCATCGTGACAGCATCCTTTTTTGTCAACCATCCCACAATTGCTGCACTTGGACTGCTTATCCCCTGCAAAGCCAACACCGGAATAATCCCCCATGCAAAAATGCACACTCAGAGCAGTACCACTGCTGGCTGCAGCATGGACCAAGAGCAGGCATATGATGAGGAACTTTTTCACCTTGCAAAATTACAATGCCCTCGGTGAAAAAGCAATGTTAATTTTAATGGCTATCCTGAAACTACTAATTCACAAAATTCCAGAAGATCCCCAGCCTGAAGACCATTTCCGGATTGGGATATAGGGATGCAGCCAGGTTGTTCTGCTTGAAACCAAAACCATAACGCGTAGTGGCCGTATTGAGGTTTTCAAGCCTCAGGAAAGAGGTGAAAGTCCTGATCCTAAAATGCATGAATGCAGTAACATCCGGACGATTGGCAATCTGTCGCTGATCCTGGTAGAAAAACTGACCGATCAAGGGTGAATAACCATTGGCTTTAAAGGGACTGAAATAACGAATATCCAATCCGGTTGAAAGAACAAGGTTACGGAATGGCTTGCCCTCATAAGCCAACCTATTCCTCGTATACAACCAGGGAAGCTGGATGGGGGCATTCCCCGCAACGGACTGAATATATAGATCCAGGTACCAATGCCATTTTTTCCCCAGCAAAGTTTCCCTGCTGATGCCTGCCCTTAGAAAATTGAACAAAGGCTTGTATTGAGCTGCCGTTCGATAATCACTGAAATAGGTATAATTGGACTGAAGGAAATAATCAGCAGACAATTTAACCTTCATCTTGTTCAAGAATAAAGAACCACTGATGGCTGTCACATTCTCATTGTTGGCATTTCTCAAAACAACAACCGGGAAAGCTGTTTTTTCAGTAAAAATCCTGGAAGGCGATCGGTTGATGTTTTGAAAACCCAGCTCCAAAAAACCAAGCTTATCGCCCAATGATCTTTGCAGTTTTGCCTGCACGATATAGTTCCCCGCATCCCTACCAGCAGCATAAAAAGCCCCATATAGCAGCATGTCCCACTTCTTGTTCCGGGTGAGATTCCTGTATTCTCCATGGGCCACCACATTTAGAAATGCATCCCTGACTGAGTCCGGAGAGGATCGATAATGTGTCAAACTAACACCTGCCTTGAAAAACTGTAAAAGATTCTTGGCGTCCGGATATTGTATCAATGAAAAATCATTGGTTAGGTTTTTCCATCCACTGTTGAGATCAATAGTATCCGAAAGGGAATTGTATCCATAGTTTTTCTTGTAGAAATCAGCGGAACTGGCCGACTGCACATCAAAAAATTTAAAGGCATAGGAATCAGACTGTACCGTGTGTTCCAGTCTCAAACGGGGCAAAAAATACCGGATCACACTGGAATCCGTCACTACTGAATCTTTTTTTCCAAAATCGTATTGCTGCCTGAACAAAAGATGCCGATCAACATAGCGGTTGCCTGTTGACAACTTTACATTGAAGAAATTCCTGGAAGAAAAAGCTGTTGATGCCAAATTCGTGGGAATATTGAATCGGTCGTCATATGCCGGATTGGGATTCACCAGATAAGATTCATCTGCTATCCCCCCGTTCTCAGAAGACTGCAACGCATTGGACAATACAATCAGATAAGCATGATATCTCCTGTCCTTCGAGTTATAATCAGAATTGAAACGGATATTGTTGTGATTGGTATTCTGTGAATTGAAAGTACCGGGGGCATTGACCAATCGGTAATTGATCACAAAATTCCAATCCGGTGTAGCATTCTGCGTGTGCAGAATACTGATCTGCTGTTCTGCCTTGCTTCCTACCAGGTATCCCAATTCCGTAAAGGGCTTGGTCGTATTCATGAAACGGGTATCGGCTAGGGTATAAGCAAAAGGATCAAAGGCATGAAAGCCGGCATCCCATCCGGGACCTCTTAAGGGTGAATACAGGGCAGAATAAGAAGCATTTCCATTGTGCCCGATCTGAATCAAATCTGGCTTCAGGGGCACTCTCCTGAAAAAATCATTCAGTGAAGAATCCAACCCACCATACCGTGCTGTGTCCAGGTAACGGAATTGAACATTCACCGAATCAGCCGCAAAATTTCTCTTCTCAAAAGAGAGCGAATCACTGCCTCCCCTGCCACCACCTGAACCCATGCCTCCCATCCGTGAACCCATTCCCTGCATACCCCGCATCATCCCCCGCATCTGGGCAGAGGAAGAATATACCAACAAGATGGCAGGAATGAAAAATATGAGAAACTTCCGTAGCATCAAGTGGCGAGGATCAGTTGCTTGAAAATAGCAGAGAGTTTGGGAGCCGCGGCATTTGCCGCATCCAACACCTCCTGGTGAGTAATAATATTCTCTTCTTCCCGAATACCCAAATCGGTGATCACACTCATCGCAAAAACCTTCATCCCGCAATGAACAGCTGCAATCACTTCCTGAACGGTACTCATGCCCACTGCATCCGCACCCAGTATATGGAGCATTTTGTATTCAGCCCGGGTTTCAAAAGTGGGACCGGTAACACCAAAGTAAACACCCTGCTTGATAGCATACCCTTCCTTTTCTGCAATGGCAAAGGCTTGCTGAATAAATGGCTTGAAATAAGGCTCGCTCATGTCCGGGAAACGAGGACCCAACTCATCCAGGTTTTTGCCCAGCAAGGGATTGACAATGGAAAGACTGATATGGTCTCTGATGACCATCAGATCGCCCACTTTGAAATCTGGGTTTACTCCACCAGCCGCATTGGAAACAAAAAGATGTTGGATGCCCAGCAAATGCAGCACCCGAATGGGAAACACCACTTCCGTGGGTCCATATCCTTCGTAAAAATGAAAACGGCCAGACATCACCAGGACCGCCTTATCGGATAACTTTCCAATGAGAAGATGTCCTCCATGTCCCTCTACAGTAGACACAGGGAAATGAGGTATATCGCAATAGGGAATAGACAATTCCACCACAATCTCCTCTGAAAAACTTCCTAAACCGCTACCCAAAATGACCGCAGCATCAATCTTTCCAGTATACAGTGACTTGACATAAGCCACTGCCTCATGGATCTTGCCCAATTCATGCATCATAAAAAATTTGGACAAAGATACTATGTTATGGGGCTAAACTAATAATCAGAATAGGGCCTGGCCTTGAGAAACAAGGTTACATTCTTGCTCACGGTCTTGTCAAATTCTTTGCGAGTCAAGAGCTCCTTCCATTGAGCATCATCCCTGAAAGCTGCCCAGTGTGCATCACGGTCCTTCATGTTCTCAAAACTGGTCATGTAGATGAGATTGGGCATGGTGGGTCCGCTGATGGTTTCTGCATAAAATACCGGGTTGAAATTCAAGCGGGAGAAGATATCGATCTCTCCGCCCTCATTGAACATCTCCACTTTTTTCAGGTATTTCTTTTCTGAGGGACCTTCATAGCTTCTCAGCTCATAAATATGATCGGCCAGGGGTGAATTCAATTTGGGCAGCATGAGCGTGGGGGCAAACCTGAATCCTTCCAGGATATAATTCACGATCCTTGTATAGGCTGGCGCGTCCATGGTTGCATTGAGGTACTCAGCTCCTTTCTCAGCCACCATTTTATCGGCCATCAATCCCCTGTGCATCTCAGGAATCTGAGCAAGATTTTTATACGGAATGAGTACATACATTTTCTTTACAGAGGCTGTATCATTGGTAATGGCTGAAAATACACCGATCGCAGGAACACCCTTGCTCTTGAAATAAGGCATGAAAGCATCTTTTAGGTATTGATCAATGATCAATTGCTGTTTTTCGGTCTTGTATTCATATACCCTTAATTCATAGAAATTCTTTCCCTTTTTAGCTGATTGAGCTGAAGCAAACAAACTGGAAAACAAGATTGCGAACAGGAGTACTTTTTTCATATGATGAATTTATGGTTTCAAATGTAAGCGATTATACCTTTGCCTGTATGGCAGTCAAGGATTACTACTTGATTTTAGGAGTAAAAACGGGAGCAGATATCCCTGCTGTCAAAAGAGCCTTTCGGAAGCTTGCGATGCAATACCACCCCGATAAAACTGGAAATACGCATGCCAACACCCATCATTTTCGGGAAATCCAGGAAGCTTACCAAACACTTTCAGATCCTTACAAGAGAGAACAATATCTCTATACCCGCTGGCTTGAAAAATCAATGGGGCATCAACTCGACCAATCACTTTCAGCTGACGAGATCCTTCAACTGTTTTTAAAAGCGGAACAATACCTATCCCAAACAGATTTTTACAGAACCGATAAGCAACTCTTGTACCACCAGCTCTTGTCCACCTTCTCTGAAAAAAGACTGCAGACGATTTTGGAGGCAAACCAACCTCTCCAGATCAATACAACCCTTCAATTGGCCATGAGATTAAGCGCCCGGCTGAATGCAGAACAAAGCATGGACCTAAAGGAGCACTTCAAAAATTTGTTGGAGCTGGATGAAGCTTCCCGCATTGGTTGGCAGAAAATGATCTTGATACAAAAAAAGGAAGCCTCCCAAGAAAAATGGAAACTGCCAATCCTGGTGTTGATCACGCTTGCTATTTGCCTGGCCATCTATTGGGGATCGAAATGAACTAACTTTGGGGGATGCATTATATCACTGCAGAAAATCTTGAGAAATCCTATGGCATCCAACCCCTGTTCAGGAACCTCACTTTTCATATCAATGAAGGAGATAGAATAGCCCTGGTTGCCAGAAACGGCTCTGGCAAATCTACCCTGCTGAGAATGCTGGCAGGCATTGAACCTCCAGACGGCGGCAAGGTCTGGATCAACAAAGATGTCCATGTTATCCTGTTTGAACAGGACCCTGTTTTTTTCGAAACAGCCTCCATCCTTGACAATATTTTTGCACACGATCACCCGGTCCTCAATGCCATCAAACGATACGAAGCAGCAGAAGATTCTGGTGATGCTGAAAGGCTTACCGATGCGATCATTGAGATGGATGAAAAGGGTGCATGGGACTTTGATGCCAGGGTAAAACAAATCCTAAGCAAACTCAATATTCAGCATCTGGACCAAAAGGTGCACAGCCTTAGCGGTGGACAAAGAAAGCGGGTGGCACTGGCCAGAACCCTTATCGATATTGGCTTTGAGCAACAACATTCCCTCCTCATCATGGACGAGCCTACCAATCACCTCGATGTTGAAATGGTAGAATGGCTGGAGCATTATATCGACAAGGAAAATGTTACCCTGCTGCTGGTCACGCACGACCGTTACTTCCTGGACACGGTTTGCCATGAAGTATGGGAACTCGACAACGGACAGCTGTATACCTATACCGGCAACTACGAAAATTACATGGAGAAAAAGGCGGCCCGAATCGAAAGTGAAGCCGCCACAATCGATAAAGCCAGGAATACTTATCGCAAGGAACTAGAATGGATGCGCAAGCAGCCAAAGGCCCGAACCACCAAATCCAAGAGCCGTCAAGATGCCTTCTACGAGGTGGAAAAAGTTGCCAAAAAAAGGATTGAAGAGAAGAAGCTGGAACTGCAGCTCAAAATGAGCAGAATGGGTGGAAAAGTGGCAGAATTGAAAAAGGTTTACAAGAAGTTTGGTGAGAGGATAATTCTATCCGGCTTCGACTATACTTTCAAAAAAGGGGAACGCATTGGCATCATCGGAAAAAACGGTGCTGGCAAATCAACTTTTGTGAACATGCTGCAAGGCATTGAAGAACCCGATAGCGGTAAAATCAATATCGGTGATACAGTTGTCTTTGGCTATTATTCGCAACAGGGGCTGAGCCTGAAGCAAGACATGCGGGTCATAGAATTTGTGAAAAACATTGCGGAAAGTTTTCCCCTGGCCAAGGGCGGTACGCTTTCCGCTGCTCAGTTCCTGGAGCTTTTCCTATTCCCTCCCGACCAGCAATACAGCTATATCAGCAAACTGAGTGGAGGAGAAAAAAGGAGGCTGCAACTGTTGGCCATCCTTTTCAAGAATCCCAATTTTTTGGTATTGGATGAGCCCACCAACGATTTGGATCTCCCTACCCTCTCCGTATTGGAACAATTCCTGTTGGATTTTCCAGGTTGCATTTTGATCATCAGTCACGATCGTTACTTCATGGACCGGATCGTGGATCATCTGTTTGTATTTGAGGGAAATGGGGTGATCAGGGACTTCCCCGGCAACTATGCCTCTTTCCGGGAAGAAGAGGAAACCAAACCACAAGAATCAAAACCGGAAACCCAACCAGTTGAGAAAACGTTTCAAGCTGAAATGCCGGCCCCCAAAAAAAAGGTTGGCTTCAAAGAGAAACGCGAATTTGAATTGCTGGAAAAAGAATTGGAGGATCTCAATCAGGAGAAGCAAATGCTGACCGATCAATTGTCTTCTGGATTCCTGGACTATCCTTCATTGGAAAAAGCTTCCCACCGCATCAAAGAAATAACCGCTTTGCTGGATGAAAAAGAAATGCGCTGGTTGGAATTGAGTGAGTTGATGAATTGAGCATTGAACTTCCTCGACTCTTCTAAATCACTATCGACCCCTTTTACATCCTTAACGTTTTAACCCTCTTCAAAGCCTTTGAAGGCAGCCCTTTCCAGGCGATCATTGATCGCAAAGCCTATTCCATGTTCTGGAAATCTTTCTGCCAGAATGATGTCAATATTAGCATTATCCAATTTTCTCATGGCAGAGAAAAGTCCTGCTGCCGCTTCCGCAAGATCCCCTGAGGGTGAAAGGATCACTGCTGTATCAGCTGTCAAACCCGGATTTTTTTCAAAAAGAAGGAGTCCGATTTTTTTTGCTTTGTTCAATGCATGATTGGAGACAATATCTCCCAACAAAAAAGGTTTCCGGGTTGCATAATGACGCTTGAGTTGGCCCGGTGCCGTGGGGGCAGCATGAGACAACCTGACTTCAACTTTTTTGCCAGTAGTTTCACTTATTTGCGCTGCTGTGATCGCACCCAACCGGTGTATCACAATGTAATCATCTTCAAATCCAACAATGGTTGACTCCAATCCAACACTACAGTCACCGCCATCCAGGATATAGGGGATCTTCTCGCCTAAACCATCCATGACATGTTTTGCGGCAACAGGGCTGACATATCCAGAGGGATTGGCACTGGGTGCTGCCAAAGGAAAATCCAATGACGACAAAAGGGATAAAGTAAGCGGATGACTGGGTATGCGCAGGGCAACCCTTTTGGAGCCAGCGGTAACCAGATCCGGAACTTTATCGGACTTGGGCAGCAAATACGTGATGGGGCCAGGAGAGAATTTTTGCATCAGCAAGGAGCAGGCTTCAGGAAGCGCAGTAACCCATTTCCCCAATTGGTTTTCATTCGCCACATGCAGGATCAGGGGATTGAATTGAGGCCGGTTCTTGGCTTCATAAATTTTGGCAATGGCCTTGGGATCCAGTCCATTTCCCGCCAGACCATATACGGTCTCTGTTGGAATGGCCACCAGCTCTCCTTTTTCCAGCAGCCTTACCGCTTCCTTGATATCTTTCCCAATGATGGTATGGTACATAAAAAAATGTCCCGAACGGGTCGGGACAAAGTTAATCGAGTATTGGCTTCATCAGGCCTTTGACTTCTCTTTCTTTTCTGATTTCGGCTTGATGGAAAAAACGATCTTCTGGTTTTCCTTGTCGAGGTCAGCGATCATGAGGTCACCGGCTTTGATGCTCATGTTCAGGATCTCCTCTGCCAGTGGATCTTCCAGGTATTTCTGGATAGCCCTGTGCAAGGGTCTTGCACCAAACTGTGAGTCATATCCTTTTTCGGCGATGAAATCCTTGGCTTCTGTGGAAAGCTCCAAAGAAAAACCAAGTGTAGACAAACGCTTCATCACACCTTTCATGAGGATATCGATGATCTCGAATATGTGTTCCTTCTCCAGAGAATTGAAGATGATAACATCATCCACCCTGTTCAGGAATTCAGGAGAGAAAGTGCGTTTCAGCGCCTTCTCAATCACTGCCTTGTTGGCTTCCTCGGCATTGGCCTGACGGGCACTGGTGGCAAATCCAACGCCTTCTCCAAAGTCTTTCAACTGGCGAACACCAATGTTGGATGTCATGATAATCAGTGTATTCTTGAAATCCACTTTTCTCCCCAAACCGTCTGTCAATTGTCCGTCGTCCAATACCTGAAGCAGGATATTGTAAATGTCCGGATGGGCCTTTTCAATCTCATCCAACAGAATCACTGAATAAGGTTTTCTTCTGACACGCTCGGTCAGTTGTCCCCCTTCTTCATATCCCACATATCCGGGAGGCGCACCGATCAGTCGGCTTACCGTGAATTTTTCCATGTACTCACTCATGTCGATACGGATCAGTGAATCTTCTGAGTCGAACATCTGGCGGGACAAAGCCCTGGCCAATTCTGTTTTACCAACACCGGTAGGACCCAGGAAGATGAAGGTTCCGATGGGTTTCTTAGGATCCTTCAATCCCACCCTGTTGCGTTGGATGGCTTTCACTACTTTGGTGATGGCTTCATCCTGACCCACAACCATTCCTTTCATGTCGATTGACATGTTGCGAAGCTTCTCTGTCTCTGCCTGCACCATGCGTTTGACAGGAATACCTGTCATCATGCTCACTACCTCGGCAATATCTTCTTCGCTGATGGGATATCGTTTGTGCTTGGATTCTTCTTCCCATCCCGCTTTAGCAGCTTCCAGTTCTTCCTGCAGTTTCTTTTCGGTATCCCTCAGGCTGGCTGCTTCTTCAAAGCGTTGGCTTTTTACAACCCTGTTTTTTTCCAGCTTGATGTCTTCGATCTTTTTTTCCAGTTCAATGATCTCATCCGGAACGTTGATGTTCTTGAGGTGCACCCTGGCTCCTACTTCATCCAATACATCGATTGCTTTATCCGGCAACAGACGATCGGTCATGTAGCGGTCACTCAGTTTTACACATGCTTCAATGGCATCCTGTGCGTAATCTACGTTGTGGTATTCTTCGTAGCGTGATTTGATATTGTTCAGGATCTGAATGGTCTCATCAACGGATGGCGGTTCTACCATCACCTTTTGGAAACGGCGATCCAAAGCACCATCCTTTTCGATGTGCATGCGGTACTCATCCAAAGTAGAGGCTCCGATACACTGCAGTTCGCCACGAGACAATGCAGGCTTGAATATATTGGAAGCATCCAATGAACCACTGGCGCCTCCGGCTCCAACGATGGTATGGATTTCATCAATGAAAAGGATCACATCACGGTTTTTCTCCAGTTCGGTCATGATGGCTTTCATGCGCTCTTCGAACTGTCCTCGGTATTTGGTTCCTGCTACCAAGGCTGCGAGATCAAGGGATACAACACGTTTGTCGAACAATACCCTGGAAACTTTTCTTTGAACAATGCGAAGTGCCAGTCCCTCTACGATGGCTGTCTTGCCCACACCGGGTTCACCAATCAGGATGGGGTTGTTCTTCTTTCTTCTGGAAAGGATCTGTGAGACCCTTTCAATTTCGGCTTCGCGACCAACAATGGGGTCCAAGGAACCAGACTCAGCCAATTTGGTGATATCCCTTCCAAAATTGTCGAGCACCGGAGTTTTGCTTTTTGCACCCGTAGCCGCTGCCTTGGGTTTTTGCTGCCCCTTTCTTTCTTCATCAAACTCCTCTTCTGGCTCATCTGAGAACTCACTTTTCACATCGTTGCTGCGAACAGTGCCCAACTCATTTCTAAAAAGATCATAATCCACATCAAACTGATTCAGGATCTGCGTGGCGATGTTCTCCTTGTTCTTGAGGATTGAAAGCAAGAGGTGTTCGGTCTCCACCATGGGGCTCTTCAAAGCCTTGGCTTCGAGCACCGTAACCCGGATCACTTTTTCTGCCTGGCGCGTCAGCGGAAGGCTGTTGATGTTCTGGATATTTTTACCTGATTTGTCCTTCACTGCCATCTCTACCTCTTTTCTCAATTCGTATAGATCCACATTCAGGTTTTGCAATACTTTAAGGGCTGTATTTTCTCCCTCACGGATGACCCCTAGCAAGAGGTGCTCTGTACCGATGAAATCATTGCCCAATCGAAGCGCTTCTTCCCTGCTGTAAGAGATGATCTCCTTTACCTGTGCTGAAAAATTATTGTCCATAGAAGCTCAGATTTTACGTGTCCTTACAATAATAACGAATAATTCCCACAATCAAATGAGGTATCTTTGTGATCGGATCTCATCAAAAAGCAGACATATCATGAGGGTCAAAATTGATACCAAGGAAACATTTCATGTCATTTCCATTGAAGAGCAAGAACTGACTGCAATAATGGCAGCCGAATTGGAAAATCTTGTTAAAAACGAATTGGCAACAGCAGGAAAAAGCTTGATCATTGACATGCAGCATGTTCAATCAATGGATGCAAAACTGGCTGTCAGCCTCAACGAACTTCATGCCTTGGTTTATGATTCCGGCAAGTCCTTTGTCATATGTTCCATTCAACCTGTTGTCAAAAAAACCTTGGAGGAAGCAAGTGTATTGGAAACCCTGAATACAACACCTACAGATTCTGAAGCTTGGGACATTGTCCAAATGGAAGAAATCGAAAGAGAGTTGGGCATGGATTTCTGACCAAAATCATCTCATGGCTATGATGGCTGTCACCATTCTCGGGAACAATTCTGCCCTGTCCATGCACGACAGGCACCAGACTGCACAGTTGGTAACAACAGACCATACCCAACTGCTGGTGGATTGCGGCGAGAACACACAGGATCAGCTGCAACGATTCAAGGTCAAAAAAAGCAAGATCGATCATATTTTCATTTCCCACTTGCATGGAGACCACTATTATGGATTACCGGGTTTGTTGAATTCATATTCGCTGAACAACCGAGACAGACCGCTTCATTTGTATGCGAATCCCCTTTTAATGGAGATCATCGAACTGCAGTTAAAGGCGGCAGATACGCGATTGAATTACGAACTTGTTTTTCATCCCATTACCAAAGCAGGTACGCTCTTAGCATTGGAAAGACTGCAAGTGTCCTGTTTCCCGGTTTCCCATAGAATCCCTTGCTGGGGATTTGTTTTTTGTCAGGTCGACAAAAAGTCATCTCAGGAGTTGAAATATGCCTACTGTGCAGACACCAAATACGAAGAGATGATCTTACCCTATATCCAGGGAGCCAACCTGATCTATCACGAATCCACTTATCTGGCAGATCAGTCTGAAAAAGCTGTTGCCCGTTTTCATTCCACCAGTATTGAAGCAGCGGCAATCGCCAAACAAGCCAATGCAGGGCGGTTGTTGCTGGGACATTTCAGCAGCAAGTATGCTGATCTTTCCGCTTTTGAAAAAGAGGCCAGGCAGGTATTTCAGCATACAGAAATCTCCCGAGAAGGGGTATCCTATTTGGTTTGAATTTCATGCGATCAGCCAGGCAGCTTTTTTTTCTCATTTTATTTTCTGAAAAAAAATAATCTCCTATATTTGCAACCCAATTCAGCCCAAAAGCTGATCCAAGGATCGGTAGTTCAGTTGGTTAGAATGCCGCCCTGTCACGGCGGAGGTCGCGGGTTCGAGTCCCGTCCGGTCCGCAAAGCCCCTTCAGCAATGAAGGGGTTTTTGTTTTGGAGTAGATTTGCATCATGTCAATTTCCTTTCAAAAAACAAGATTGTCCCCAACCCCCAGTGGGTACCTCCACCTGGGAAATATTTTGTCATTTGTGCTGACTGCAGGGATGGCAAGAAAACATGACGCGAGTATCTTGTTGAGAATTGACGACATGGACCACGAGCGGATGCGAATGGAGTACCTGGAAGATATTTTTGATACACTACAGTTTCTGGAAATCCCTTGGGATGAAGGTCCGAGATCAGCCGAGGAACACTTGGCAACCTTTTCTCAAAAACACAGAACCCACATCTACAGAGAAGGCTTGCATCAACTGCAAGCCAAAAAAATGGTCTTTGCCTGTTCATGCTCCCGATCAACACTTGAGCAAGCAGCTGATCCCTATTGCTATCCTGGAACATGCCGTGATCAAAACATCCCCTTGGAGGCATCAAATGTTCAATGGAGGTTGAAGACCAACAATGATGCCATCATCGAGATGCATGATGTTTTGAAAGGCCATGTTTCAACCCAATTGCCTGCCAGCATGGACTCCTTTCAGGTTAGGAAAAAAAATGGCGATCCCTCCTATCAACTTTGCTCGCTGATGGATGACCTCCATTTTGGGGTTGACCTCATCGTCAGGGGCGAGGATCTCCTGGATTCAAGTTTGGCACAATTGCGTCTTGCCCGCCTGCTGGAAGCGCAGTCCTTTCTTTCATCCCAATTCCTGCACCACCCTTTGTTGATGAATGAATCCCATGAAAAACTATCCAAATCAGCCGGTTCTACGTCCATTCAATTCCTCCGCAAATCAGGCTTGAACAGGCAACAGATCCTGTCAAAACTGGCTGATGCAGCAGGCAGTGATCTAGACCCAGAAAACTGGCAAGAGCTCTACCCTGTCCTGGAGAAAAACTGGGTCCATTTGCCCTGAACCCCTTGCACAAAAATTTTCCTACCTTTACTGCCCACCGAAACTATTTGAACCCATGGGAGAAGCAATTTCAAGACAGTTTCTGGATTTTGAAAAGCCGATCAAGGATTTATATGACCAGATCGAACAACTGGGCAAAACGGCTGAAAAAAACAAGATCGACCTATCCGATTCCATCCGGCAATTGGAAGAAAAAATACGTGAAAAAAGAGAAGAGATAACCGCCAACCTATCAGCTTGGCAGAAGGTGCAGTTGAGTCGCCACCCCGACAGGCCCTATACCCTTTCGTATATCGAGAGGATTTGTACGGATTTTGTGGAGCTGCATGGCGACAGAAACTTCAAAGACGACAAAGCCATCGTGGGTGGATTTGGTAAGATCGACGGTCAAACCGTGATGATCCTGGGCCAACAAAAAGGATCCAATACGAAAATGCGCCAACTGAGGAATTTTGGCATGGCCAATCCAGAGGGATACAGGAAAGCCCTCCGCCTCATGAAGCTGGCAGAAAAATTCAACAAGCCTGTCATCACATTGGTGGATACTCCAGGTGCCTTCCCGGGTATCGAGGCAGAAGAAAGGGGGCAAGGCGAAGCCATTGCAAGGAATATCTTTGAAATGCTCAGACTGAAAGTACCTGTGATCTGTGTGATCATTGGTGAAGGAGCCAGCGGCGGTGCCATGGGCATTGGCGTTGGAGACCGCGTTTACATGATGGCCAATACATGGTATACCGTTATTTCTCCCGAAAGCTGCAGCTCCATTCTATGGAGAAGCTGGGATCACAAGGAAAAAGCTGCCGAGGAATTGAAACTCACCTCTGATCACATGCTGGAGTTCGGACTGGTCGATGGTGTTATACCCGAACCAGTGGGGGGTGCGCATTGGGACCATGACGCTGCAGCTGAAATGTTGAAAGTACAAGTGGTGAAAGCCATTGAAGAATTGAAACAGATCGATCCCGAAACAAGAATTGACCAACGCATCGATAAATTTTCCAGGATGGGACGCTGGGAAGAACAAACCATTCATAACCAAGACTGATTGAACTGACCATGAGCAAGCATCTCTTTTCCGGAACAGGCGTAGCCATCGCAACTCCCTTTACACCAGCAGGTGACCTCGACATGACTGGCATGGAAAAACTGGTTGAACACCTTATCAAAGGTGGTGTGGAATACCTGGTTGTATTGGGAACTACCGGGGAAAGCGCAACGCTCAACAAAGAAGAGAAACAGGAAGTTTTTTCAAAGGTCAACGCCATCAACAAAGGTCGCGTTCGATTGGTTGCGGGCATTGGCGGCAACGATACCCGTGAGGTAGTAAAAGCCCTGAATGCATTTGATCTTACTGGATATGAAGCGGTACTTTCCGTTAGTCCTTACTATAACAAACCCAACCAGGAAGGTCTTTTTCAACACTATAAAGCGGTCAATGATGCTTCCCCACTTCCGGTGATCATGTACAATGTTCCTGGAAGAACTGGAATGAATGTAAGTGTAGCCACAACCCTTCGCATTGCCAGAGAATGCAAGAAAATCATTGCAACCAAAGAGGCTTCCGGCAATGTAGAACAGATCATGCAGATCATCGCCGGAAAACCCCAAGGATTTGAAGTGATCAGTGGTGACGATGGCATTACCCTTCCACTGATCGCATGTGGAGCAATAGGAGTCATATCCGTTGTGGCCAACGCCTACCCTAGCGAATTTTCCAACATGGTCAGACAATGTTTGGCAGGTGATTTTGCCGGAGCCAGACCCATGCATGAGAAAATGTTCCCCATCATCCAATCCATGTTCGCCGAAGGAAGTCCAAGTGGCCTCAAAGCCTATTTGGCCAAGTTGGACATAGCGGGTGAGAACTTCCGTTTGCCGGTAGTATCTGTAAGCGAACAACACAGATCCCACATACATCAGTTGATGCAGACGATCTGATCGCTCAAAGCGTGATGGTATCTAAGCCGCTAAAATTCTTGCCAACAAAACTGGGTGATTGGAGTGCTTCCGCCAAAATTTTCAAGTAATGATTTTTGGTAATGATGCTTGCTCCCAATGACATCAAATGGGGATTGGGCACCTGTGCATCGACGCAGTAAAATCCCATTTTTTTCACATGTTCCATCAGCTGCCACAAGGCAAATTTTGAGGTATTGGGTTCAATGCTGAACATGCTTTCCCCACAAAAAATAGTGCCCATGGAGATGCCATACAATCCGCCTACCAATTGATCCTCATTCCATACTTCCACAGAATGCGCAAAGCCCATTTCGTGGATCCTGCAGTAAGTGTCAATCATTTCAGGCAGGATCCAGGTCTCTCCTTCCCTGCCATTGCCCGCACAGTTTTGCATAACCAATGTAAAGGCGGTATCAAAGGTCAATTTCCATTTGAATTTCCTAGCCGCCTGCTGAAGCGATTTGGAGGGCTTGAAATCATTGACAAAAAAAACGCATCGCTCTTCTGGACAATACCACATGGGCTGTCCTGGTTCATCATACCAGGGAAAGATACCCTTTCGGGTAGCTGCCAAAACGTTTTCCGGACTTAACTCACCCCCAATGGCGACTGGGATCATTTCAATACCCAATTCTTGTAGCGGTGCATGGCTTCGAGGAAATAGTAATCTCCATAGCTCAAAGGAACATCCACTTCAGAATTGGCTGGTAAATGGCCAACTCCGTGCATCAACAGAAATCCGCCGTTTTCCCCCAACTTGGCCCGGTATTGATCAGAAGCCAATTTGACGATGATCTGACGTGCTGTTTCAACATAGTACTTGCTTTCCTTGCCCTTGGTGAATTGGGCGAGCTCCAGCAAACCGGAAGCCAAAATAGAAGCTGCTGAGGCATCTCTTAAAGCATTGGGAATGTTGGGAGCATTGAAATCCCAGAATGGGATTTTATCAGCTGGCATGTTGGGATGGTTCAAGAGAAATTTGATGATGTTCTTGGCCTGGTTCAGGTCGTTCTCATCTGTCTCAAATCGATACATCATGGTAAAGCCATAAAAGCCCCATGCCTGTCCGCGCGCCCATGCAGAAGCATCGTTGTATCCCTGGTGATTTTTCCCTGCAATCAGCTTACCAGTTTCGAGATCATAATCCAACACATGAAAAGCGCTGTGATCAGGTCTGTAATGATTCGCAAGGGTGCTATTGGCGTGGTTGATTGCTATCTCCCTGAACACAGGATCTCCCCCATTGGCCGAGGCCCACATCAGGAGTTCCAGGTTCATCATGTTGTCGATAATAACGGGACAGTTAAAATTCTTGTTCTTGTTCCAGCTTTGGATGGATTTGATCTGTGGCCTATAGCGGGTGATCAAAGACATAGCAGCCGTATCAATCGTTTTGTGGTCTTTGGGATCTTTGAACAAACGAAAGTAATTGCCAAAAGGGGCAAACATCATGAAACCCAGGTCATGATTGCCAGTATAATGTTTCATGGGTTCCTGCAAGGCCAATCTCTTCCTGGCAATACTCAATACTTCCTGATCGTTGGTATGTTCATAGATGTACAACAAAGAGGCTGGAAAGAAACCGCTGCACCACCACTTTGTTTCACTAGACTCCACTTTACCGGTATTGGCGTAGTAGGTTTTCGGCATTCTGTCGTTTGGAACATTTTTTTCCAATACTTTATATTGCTGCGCTGCAAATGAAAATTGATCATTGATCAATTGCTGCATTTCTGATGCTGTTGCTTGCGCATGGAGTTGCTCAAAAGAAAAAAGAACAACAAAGTTTAACAAAAGAAACGTACATATTTTTCTCATACTGGCTTTTTTAGATCTCTAAATGTAATAAAAAAAGTCAAGTTGGGTATCTTCACCTGCGTAAACAATCTCAACCGATGTTTCAGATCAACATCACAGATCTAACAGTGTTTTTTGGAGGCCAATATTTGCTGGACCGCATCCGCCTGAAAATACAGGCGGAAGAAGTCTGGGCAATCCTGGGAAACAGCGGATCAGGCAAGACAATATTGGCAAAAGCCCTTAGCAAACAGATCTTTTATCGTGGCGAGATTGAATTCCAAAACAGTGCAGGAAATAGCATCGAACCCCGGATCCTGTTGGTAGAACAACAACATCATTTCAGAAACAAAAACAATGTTTCCCAATTCTACTATCAGCAACGGTTCAATTCCTCGGATGCAGAAGACACGCATGATGTATTGACTGAATTGGGGGATGCAAATCAAGAAGAATTGCAAACCTGGATCAAAATGTTCGGACTCAGTGAATTCTTGCACAAACCCATGATCCAATTATCCAATGGAGAAAATAAACGATTGCAATTGACGAAAGCGATGAAAGGAGATCCGGAGCTTCTGATACTAGACAATCCCTACATTGGATTGGACAAAGAAGGAAGAAAAAAATTGGATCATGCATTATCTGAATTGAGGTCATTGGGCAAACAATTCATTCTGATCAGTGCAGTCGATGAGCTTCCGGATATCATCACACATGTGGCGGTTCTGGAAAAGGGGAAAACACAAACGGTGTTGTCGCATCAGGAATTCAAGAACATGAACCCTCACGAAGATCCGGTGCTGCTTGAAAACACTCCATTCAATTTTCCCAACATCAAAGAGTCTGGAGTATCGGAAATAGTGGAAATGAAAAATGTAAACATTCAGTACAATGAATTATCCATATTGGAGAATATCAACTGGAAAATAGTCAAGGGGGAAAGATGGTGCGTAACCGGACACAATGGGTCAGGGAAATCCACCTTGCTGAGTCTTATCAGCGCAGACAATCCACAGGCCTATGCCAATGACATCCTCTTATTTGGGAAAAAAAGAGGGTCTGGAGAAAGCATTTGGGATATCAAAAAAAACATTGGCTATGTTTCCCCGGAGCTTCATCTTTTTTTTGAGAAGAGCGAGACTGTTTTCAATGCAGTGGCATCAGGGCTCTACGACACCATTGGTCTTTTCCGGCATGTTTCGGAAGCAGACAGAAAGACCGTTGAAAACTGGTTGCAGATTATTGGGATAGACAATCTACAAGAAAAAAGACTGCATCAATTGTCGCTCGGAGAACAAAGAACGGTCATGCTGACAAGGGCCCTTGTCAAAGGGCCACCCCTCCTGATCCTGGACGAGCCTTGTCAGGGATTGGATAAAATTCAAACCCAACGTTTCAAAAAGATAGTAGACACTATTTGCTCCTCTTCAAATACTACATTGATCTACGTGAGCCACTATGAACAGGATATCCCTTCGTGCATCAACAGGCACCTTGTACTGGAAAAAGGGAAAATAACCAAGCTTATTTAACTGTAAGGGTGGTCCCGCTGATCTCCACCGTCTTTTTGGTCAACCCAGTATTGGCTGGTCCGTTTTTCAAGGAACCATCACCGTTGAAGTTGGAACCATGCAAAGCACAATTGAAAGTATTGCTTGTTTTCACATAGGTCACTGCATAACCGGCATGGGGACAGGCATTGGTTAGTGCTGTGAAGCTGGTAACTGAATTGCCGGCAGCGATTCTAACGACAATGACACCATTATCAGAAATGAAATCACCCACATTCAACAACTGAGTATTCAGGTTCACCGTCAACAAAACAGTATTCCCTCCTGTACCCCCGCCTCCAGGAGCAGTACCCCCTGAATTAGAACCACCAGCGCTAGCACTGTCCTTTGAACAGGCTTCCATCATACAGGCAACACAAGTAAAAGCAATACCTCCTGTAAGTTTGTTGAGAAACTCTTTGCGTTCCATAGACATCGTTTCCCAAATAAACAATCCCAAAATAAATTTGTTCAGCAAGCTATAGATCGAACCTAAAACCAAAGACTGGAATCATACCCAGTAAATAAGAATAGGTAACCCGGCCAACAGAGGCGTCATATCTTCTGCTGATCTGGTTTTTTCGATTGGTCGCATTCTGAACACCCAGGATAAAACTTCCGGTAAGTGCCGTGTATTGAACCTTCCATTCCACTTGAGCATCTAATCGAAAAATGGGGTTCATCTTTTCTTCGTATATCCGTCCTGGGATCAAAACATTGGTTTTCAGTGCCTTAGATTTGGCCAAATCGATGGGGGTAGCCCTCACACCACCGGCTGATATCAATCGTATGTCCAATCCCAACGCAGATGGGCGTTTGGTTTTGAGCACCCACTCCTTGCCGATCAAAAATGTAAAAGAAGAATTGGAATTGTATCGGGTGTTGCGCCAGATCCGTTCGGATGGCAGATAGGTCGATTGATACAGGCTCAATGTTGACAAGAGATAAAATCTGTCATTCCAATAGCGATCCAATGTAAATTCAAGCCCATAGTTCTGCCCCTTTCCGCTATTGCTGAGTATCTCAATGGCATAATCATCTTCGAGGTTGATAATACTGTAAGTACTGGAAATTTTGGCATGAACAGGGACCTGGTACAACCATTGGTAATATGCCTCTGTGCGAAGGTTCCAATGCTGGTTGAACTGGATGGTATAACCCAGCACAAAATGGCGGGCACGACTAAAATCCAAATTTTTATTCGGCATTACCGTATCCACTCCCACTTTTATTCGGGCAAAGTAATTGCCAAGAGGCTGTATTTGAGAATGAAGCCCAGTGCCGAAGGATAGAAACTGTCCTCTTGCAATCATGTACTTCATGCCAAGCCTTGGCTCCAATACAGATTTCTTGTTGAGCGCGAAGCTTTGTCCCTGTATACCTGCCTGTAATGAAAACCGGTTGTTGGGATCCCATTTTGCTTGCAGAAAATAATTGGTAAGGCGGGTGTTGCCGTTTGCTTTTATTTTGTCTCGCAACAGATTGGCAACCATCTCACGCTGCTGAAGATCAAAGGATTTACCAGTAGTGTAGAAACCCGTCTTGATCAAAAAATGCTTGTTGAACTTGTGGGTAAGGATGGATGAAAAGACTCCATTCCCTTCACTGAATTTATTGTTCCTTGTTAAAATAACCGGACCACTGAACTTGTCCAATCGTTTGTCTACTTCTTTATAAGCAAATTGATTCAGGCTATAGACTGTTTTCAAAAAACTTCGCTTGCCAATATTGATCTGGTGTGAGATTCCCACTGCGCCTGTATTGGCTACATCCTCACTCCCTCTTCTTGAGCTTGGGTCACTCAACCATGTCAGTGAATCCTTGGCCATGTAATTATCCTGTCTGCTCAATCCTCCAAAACCAAAAACAGAAAATTCACCTATTCGTTTTGTTGGGAGATGGATATTGAATGACAGATCCTGAAAGGTTGTCGCTTCTTCAGAAATACGAAAGCCCAGTTTTTCCATCAACGTAAGAAATCCATACCGATAATTGATCAAATACGAACCGCCATACCCCTTTTTAAAATATCCTTCTGTGGCAAAGTCGATACCGATGGTACTCAATGAAAAAGTATGCTCTCTTTTTTCCTTGTTTCCCTTGCGCAGTTTGATATCAAAAACACCTGACATGGCATTCCCATATTCAGCAGGGAATGCACCGGTCATGAAATCCGAATTGGCGAGCAATTGAGCGCTTAGGATAGAAATGGCACCTCCTGAGGTACCTACCCGTGCAAAATGATTGGGGTTGGGAACATCAATCCCTTCCAATCGCCACAGCAATCCATTGGGAGCATTCCCCCGGATGATCAAGCCATTGCCATCTCCAGCAGCAGCCACACCAGCAAAAGAAGAGGCGATGCGGGAGGGATCGTTCAATCCAGCAGCAAATCGTTTGGTTTCTTCAACACTGAACATCCTGCCGCTGACCATAGCAAAGGCATTGATGGGTTTCCCTTTGTTAGACCTGGATTGCACGATGATCGCTGAGTCAGCAGCAACATCGTCCTCCATTTCAATGTTCAAGATGGTTTCTTTGCCAGACTCAACAGAGAGGTTGTTGAGCAATACAGGCTTGTAGCCGATGTGCGTGATTCTAATGTTTTGCCTACCTACAGGAATATTGGTCAATTTGAAACTTCCCTTTTCATCGGAAAGCACTTTCTTTCCGTTTGGGGTCAACCACTCAATGGTGGCAGATGCCAAAGGGATTTTAATGGATTTGTCCATTACTTGTCCCTTGATATTCTGCGATGGAATCGACTGCCCATTCAAGCATGATGCCATGAGCACCAGTAAACCCATGAACAAGAGTGGAGTAATTTTGTGGAAGTATCGCGTGTGAGACATTCAATAAAAATATGCTTTTTGTTAATTTTTTCGGACATTCAGCAAAACCCTTTCAATGATCCAACACGAGGTCATGAACCCATTTTCTGCGGAATGGTGGACCTGTATCAGTCTGGTGCTGGGATTGATTGCCATCGTTTTGGCGCTTCCAAAATATTTTGACTGGGCGAAAGGCCGCAACTATCCTATCCTCCTTGGAGCCATCTTGCTTGCCAACCTCATTATCGAAAATGGTTATGCCCTGTCCTTGGGCGTTTGGAACCACAAACAGAATCTTCCCCTGCACTTGTGCGGACTGAGTGGCATCATGGGCATCATTTTATTGTTCAGGTTCAACAACGCTATTGCACAGATATTTTACTACTTCGGGATGACGGGATCGCTGCATTCACTTTTGACTCCAGAATTTGATCTGGGTATGCAGGGATATTTTTATTATGGCTATTTCATCAGCCATGGAGGCCTGCTGATGGTATGCCTGTACATGATCTTTCACCAGGGCTTTGAACCTGCAAAAGGTTCCTGGTGGAAGACATTTGCCATCATACAAGTTTTTGTCTTGGTTATTGGAAGCTTTGACTTCCTCACAAACTCCAATTATATGTACCTGGCTGCGCCACCAGTAGTTGACAATCCATTGATCATGGGTGACTGGCCTTGGTATATTTTGGTTTTTGAAGCGTTAGCGCTGATTCACTTTTTTGCTTTCTACAAGCTGTTCAGGATATTCAAATAATGGCTATATTCGTTCATCGTGTATTAATTACACATACGATGATCATATGAAAAAGCTTGTATTCTCCATCCTAGTCGCAATAATTTTACCTTTTACAAGTGCCCAGGCGCAAGTGCTCAAATGGAGTCCATCTTTTATCCAGGAGAGCAGCAATACCATCACCATTACCGCAGATGCAAAATTTGGCAACAATGGATTGCTGGATTACGCCCCTACATCAGATGTGTTTGTTCATATTGGAGCCATCACCAGTCTAAGCACCAGTGCATCAGACTGGAAATATGTCAAGTTCACTTGGGGTACAGCAGCCGGTCCGGCCAATGCGCCCCTCACATCAGCCAATCAGTGGACTTTCACCATCCAAGGGGGGCTGAGAAATTTTTTTGGGATCACCAATTCCAATGAAAAGATCGTGAAGATTGCCATCTTGTTCAGATCCGGTAATGGAAACAAAGTTTTAAGGAACGACGATGGTTCCGATATGTACATCCCTGTGTATGACAATGGAAGCTTTGTGAGGATCGATGAACCGATTTCAAATCCTTACTATAACAGAACACTGGTTCCCGTTCAAAAACAAGTTGGCGACAATATCACCATCAGTGCAACAGCCAATGGAAATGCAGACCTGCGTATTCTTTACAACGGACAGGTTATCGGCTCCAATACAATGTCCAGCAGCATCAGTGCCAATACAACGTTGCATACG
>JACCDP011316968.1_pt1 | contig 22480 bp, 25 predicted proteins | sample 7445841 | NCBI WGS metagenome assembly JACCDP01 (sample SAMN15323441, study PRJNA562643) | freshwater metagenome | isolation source: river surface water | place: USA:Blue River Watershed | collected 2017-08-17
CTCGTTCGCTTCGGCTTTCGGCTGGTGCGCTTCACCGCGAGCCACGCTTGTTCGCCGCGACCTTGCGGCTCGTCCGCTTGCTGCCGCGCTTCTTGGCCGCGACGGTAGCCGCACGACGCTTGCTTCCGAGCGCCTTGGCGGCCTTGACCTTGGGCCAGGACAACGCGGTGCCGTACTGCATCCACACGGCGGGGTACTTCGCGCGGATCGCGTCCGCGACCTCTTTGAAGTCCGACGCGCTCTTGACGCGACCGAGCCGGAGCATGCGGATCGCATCGTAGGCCGCCGTCTTGCTCTCCAGAGGGAACGCGCGGCGCTCGGGGAAGACGAACACGGACAGAGGCAGCCGGGAACGCTGCGACTCGGTCAGACGCGGGTTGCGGCTCGTGCGCTTCGCGTTGCGGCCCATCGAGCCGCCGCGAAACTCGCGCGTCACGTCGGTCCCGTCGCGATAGAAGACCTTGGTTTCCTCTCGGAAGCCATGACGAGCGCAGCGCTCCTTGTGGGCCTCAAGCGTCATCTGCGCCTGCTCCCTGGTCAGGTGGCGGCGCTCGAAGCCGGTCATGCGATCGATAACGGAGTAGAGCTTCGTGTCGGGATTTCGACTCGTCCGCTTCGCGTTCTTCGCGAGCCCCTGGACGCGCATCTCGTTGAGCCACTGGTCGGCGTACTCACGAGCTGCCATCGCCCGCGTCGCAGGAGAGAACGAGCCGCCGAACTGCTTCGAGTACAACTTGGCACCCGAGTCAAGCCAGTACTGCCACGCCTTCGGTGCCATCGCGTGGTCGTACCTGCCGCTCTTCATCTTGCGGAGCAGGCTGGCCGCGATGGCCTGGTGCTGCGGGTAGAGGGACGACTCGTTCTCGGTCGCGAGAAGAAGCTCACGAGCGCCAACGGGATCTGCTGCGGCAGCCCGCGGCGGGTTCATGTAGGTCGAGCGGCGGCTCGTGCGCTTCTTGCTGTTCATGTCCATACGGGGTGTGATGCCGAAAAACTCTGCGACCGCAGCGGCTTGCTTGCTTGAAGGACCGACGAAGCCCACGAGCACGTCGGACACACCAAGGATTGCGACGCCGACGGGGCGACCTCGCAGGCTCCAGGCAGCGTTGTGCTGGTAGCCCGGAACGGGGTCTACAAGCACATAGTCGTATCCGCTTGCGCTCCGAAACTTGCCAGCCTCTTCCCGCTCCTCGCTGTTTCCCGTGGACGGAACGGGAACGAAATGGTCGTAGCCGTGCGTGGCCGACGAAAGGCCAGACACCGGAACCGCTCTGTAGACAGGCGGCATTGACGCCGCGTTGCGCCTCGTTTTCCTGCTGGTTAGCTTCACGGTCTCACCTTCGGCTCGTGCGCTTGCTGCGCGACCGACGCTTGCCGTTCATCGCGAACGGCATCCCCTCCTCGTCACCCTTCTCCGAGAGGAACCGGAGCCACGCATCCTTCGCGCGCTGTCCGGTCATCACGGTCTTGGTGCTGGGCCAGTAGAGAATCTCCTCGCCCTTCTTGAACGAGCGCCCCTCGTCGTCCACGCCAGCGAACCGGGCCTGCATCCAGCGCGGGTCGGCGCTGTGGCTGCGGCCGTAGCCGTTCCGGCTGACGCGCTTGCGCCGCTTGTTCGCCGTCGGAGCCGACTGCTTCTTGTCGCCCTTGAGCGCCAAGTAGCCGACGCCTCCAACCAGAATCAGTCCGCCGCCGATGATGACCGGCCAGTACCAATCCATTCCGTCCTGCGCCGGAGCCAGCGCGGCCTGGTCGGCTGGCAGCATCGACGGATCCGTCGGAGCGGGCGTCTGAGGCCCCGTCGCGCGGATGATGCCGCCGATCAGCGCGCCTCCAACCTCTCCAGCCGTCCGCCAATCGCGCGCGGTGTTGTCCTGGCCAGAAGCCGTTCCGCCTCCCTTGCCACCGCTGCTGGTCGCCGTTCCGCCTCCCTTGCCACCGCTGCTGGTCGCCGCAGCGAACGCAGCGCTCCCCGCAGACGTGCCCTTGGTTTGCCCAAGGCCGGGAACCGGAACGTACCGCTCAGCCGCGTAGCCAGGCTGCCCAAGGCTTGTCGGGATGTATCGCTCCATCGCGTAGGGAGCAGAGCCCATCTGCGTCGGAATGTACCGCTCAGCCGCGTAGCCAGGCTGCCCAAGACCGGGAACCGGAATGTACCGCTCAGCCGCGTAGCCAAGACCCGGCACGACCTTGTACTTCTGAGGCGCGTAGCCAGGCTGACCAAGACCCGATGCGGCGATGTACCGCTCCGCAACGTAGTTTGCTCCAAGGTGACCGTGCCTCATCGCGACCTCTTCCTTCTCTTGTTGCTTCTCACCGGAGCGCGGCGGCTGAACAAGTACCAGCCGAGACCTCCGACCGCCAAGACGCCCGCGGCAACGCCGCCGATGACCAACGCCGTCTCAAGATCGGGAGAAAGTCCGCCCAGCTGACGAGCCGCCTCCGTCTCCGCTGAGACCCTCCGACCACTGCTGTCGGTGACCTCCGACGGAAGCGTCTCGCGCGTGACCGTCGTGAAGTCAGTCTCCGGGTAGACATAGAGGTCCGTCGCGGGCCAGACCATGTCCACCTTGAACCGCCGCATGATGAACGACGAACTCGGAGCGAACTCGCGCTGCGCCGCCGCAAGGAACGCTCTCGCGATCTGCGTCGCGTAGCTCACCGCGTTGTCTTCGCGGCGAGGCCGCCAACGCACAAGAATCCGGCCGCGCAAGGTGCCAGAGCCCCAGCGAACGTAGTCCTTCTGCGCGTCGGTCTGACGGAGGATGGCGCGCACCGCAGCCAACGCTCGCTCCGACTGCTCCGACGTGATGCCGCGAACTTCAAGCGCAGCCGTGAGCCACGGCGTTCCGAGCGCACGATAGCTCGGCGTGCCCACAGAGAGATTGCGGACCTCATCGGTGTTGCGGTCAGGCACCGGGCTAGGCGTGCGACCCGAAAGGCCCGCCGCAGGTCGATGCTGCAAGGCGTAGTTCATCCTTCACTCCAGAAAAGCGACGCGGCGACGGCGACGCGAACGCGACCACAGCCAGACGCCTCCACCCACGATCAGAAGACCCGCGCCTACGCCTACTCCGATGCCGACCGGGGTGCCAAGCCGATCTGCAAGAACCGACATCGCATCGGGGCGAACGAGGCTGTTGCGGATGCGGACAAACTCCTCCGCGCTGCACGGGCGGCCCGCATTGTACGACTCGCAGACGCGGTCGGCAGCGCGAAGATCGGCATCGGCCTGCGCGACCGTCGTGTAGTAGTAGGCTCCACCCGCGACGAGCGCGACGCCGACGACCGCGCCTGCCACCCACACCGCCACAGGCACAGCCGCGAGGAACGCAAAACCGAGCCCCGACGTGCCCGCGGACGCCGGTCTGGCGTTCCTCATCGCATCGCCCGTTTTGGACCACAGATCCCGCGCCGTCCGAAGAAGCTGGGCCTGCGTGGACTGCACGCGCTCTCGACCTGCCGCGTCGGGCACATTCAGCTGGGCAAGCTGCTTCATCTTCGCGATGAGCGACGCCACCTTGGTCAAGGCTCCGAGCACGAACTGCTTGGCTTCCTCACCGCTCATGGTCGTGAGGTTGCCCGCCCTCGCACGGTCCATCAGTGCAGCAAACGCTGCCGGATTGCCGGTCGTCGTTCCGAAGATGCGCTGCGCCGTTGCAGCAGACCTGCGAAGGTCCACTTCGAGCGCGCGGATGCCGCCGATCTCTCCAGCGATCTCGCCAAGACCAGCGATTCCGCAGGGGCAACCAAGGGGCACCATCTGGGTGCGCGGCGGACTCGACCGCCTACGTCGGGAATACGTCATCACTTCAAGCCTATCACCGTCACTCGTGCTCGGCGCTGAAGAAGTCGTACACACGCTGGTCAGCCCAGCGAACCAAGCCACCACCCTGACCTCGCTCGGCGCGCAACACGTCGCGCAACGTGTTCCACACGAGTGACCTGCTCTTGTGATCGAGCCTCCACGTCATTACCTCACCGTCGCCTCCGCTCGGACGGCTTGCGCTCGGGCGGCCGACGATCGAGGTCAACACGCGCTGCACCTCGGGGCTCTTGGACGACACAATCCAACGTCCGCCCTCCTTGCCCTCCAGCACGATCGACCTGTGCGTGTTGCTCGCCAGGCGACGCGAAACGCCGCGCGCTCGGCTACGATGCAGACGGCGGTTGCGCGCAACACGGCCCACAGGGCGGCCGAGCCAGTAGAAGATGCCGATCGCTCCGACGACCGTGACGCCGCCGATCACGGCAACAGGCATCACCCAATCCGGCAACGGGCTACCCGCGCTCTCGCCACCACCCGCGATGAACTCCGCCTCGGCCTCGCTCGCCGGAGGCGTCGGAGAACGACGGCGCGAAGGTCTGCGACCCGTCGAGGTCGCAGCGCTCTGAGGCTCCGGCGCTCCCGAAGGAGCAGGAGGAGGTGCCGCCGGAGGAGGCGGAGACGGTGCAGCGCGCCCAGGAGGCGACTGGCCGGGCAAAAGGAGCCGCGCACCGTCGCCAAGCGTGGCCTCGGCGCTGCGGATCGCACGGCGCAGAACGTCCTCCACCTGACGGTCCGTTGGCCTCTCTCCGCGAGAGCTGAAACCAGTCCACTGCACCCAAATCTTGCCGCGCGTCGCCTCAGTCGTACCCCAACCTGCCGTCGCGTACAGCCCCGTGATCTGATTCAGCGCAGAAGACACAACGCCAGGAGCCCTGCCCGCCTGAGCAATCACGTTGAACGGAGTTAGCTGCGTCACGAAGTCGTTGCGACGAGTCGCGTGTGATCGAAAGACAGGCATGAGTCCCTCTCAGGCGTAGTAGTTGCCGACACCTGGCGCAGAGATCGCGCGGGCAGGCTCAGACGACGGCGGAGAACCCGCAGGGCGCGTGCCCCGCGCCGAGTCGGCCTGCTGAAGACGCACCACCAACACAGCAAGTATCTCCCGCACCTCACTGTCCTGAACTCGCGGCAGAAGCCGAACCAGTAGAGAACGAAGCGCGAAAGGGTCAGCAACCGCAGGATCAACCATCGACAGAATCTCTGCCATACCGCGGTGTCTCGCTGCTGCGGACTTTGCCAACTCGGCACGCACGGCGGCGAGCAACTGCTCCGTCGTCTGACGGCCGGACACAGGCTGCACGGCTTGCGCTCGACCGGGGGCCGGAGCCGACGCGGGACGAGCCGCAACGGTTGCCGGAGCCTGGACTCGACCATGAGCCGGAGCCGACGCGGGACGTGACGAGGCGACAACTGGACGCGCTCCACGCACGCGAGCGAACTCGGCAATCTCCAGAAGACCGTCGCGGTGACGATTCGCAGGCAGCGCAAGCCACCTCATCGCCATCGGACGAACCGCCACCGTTCCCATCAGCGATTGAAGCGCAGAGGTGTGACCGGCCCAACGGCGAAGTCGCGCGTCGCGCGACTCGAACATGGCGGTCAACCCGCCCGCCGAACCGGCACGAGAGCGCGCGAAACGCTCGACCGACACCCAGTCCGCAACAGGTGCAGACGCTTGTCCCATTCCGTATCTCATAGTTCTCTCCTCACACCGTTTGACCGTCGTCCCTCAAGGCGTCGATGTAGGACTCCCACTCGCGCCCCTTGTCTCCAGATTCGGCGGGGTAGAAGCCGATTACACCATCGCCATGGTCTGTCGCGCACAGCCCTTCGACCTCGCAAAACTTCTGAAGCTCTGCCATCGGCATCTTCACCGATGCCGCACACTTCATCGTCACGAGCGGACTCACGGGCTTGACGTGTCGCTTGGCGTCGTCAGCGTCGATGTAGACCGTCACGTCACGAAGCGGAATCGACCGCTTGACCATCCATCCCTTGAGCGCATCTCCGAAGCGCGACCGAGAAGGGCTCCACGCCTCGGAGTGCGTAGCGAGCGGTCGAGGAGACTCTCGACGCTCGGGCTCGGGGTTGGACTCGACCTTGTTCTGACGAAAAAGATACCAGCCTGCGCCGAGAGCGGCGGTGCCGATCAGACCCCACCCCCACACCGGAAGACCTGCAACGCGACGGACGAAGAGGCTTTCCGCTGGCTGCTCTGGAGCCTGAGCCAGCGAGATGTCGTAGAGCGGGACCGGCGGAGGCTGAACCGGCGGAGGTGCAGCCACCGGAGCCAGAGGATACGCCTGCGCCGGAGCGCGTCGCGCTTCGATGCGCTCGAAGTACTCGCCCTCGATCTGATCAAACTCGTCCATGAACCCTCGAATCAGCGACGCCGACGCCGACGCCTGTTGCTGGTGACCGACGCAGACTTCTTGCCCGTGAAAAGCAGGATAGCTCCCACAGTCAAAACCAAGCCGCCACCAACGAGTGCGACGGGGAGCCACGGAAACTGCTCCCCGCTTTCCATGGTCGGCTCCATCGCCGCAGCAGGCGTCGCGAAAGAAGACTGCGAAGAATCGAAGCTCTTGCCACCACCCTGCGACTCCTTCTGACTCGGAGTCTGCGTCGCAGTCTTGCTCCCAGGCGTCGTTTGACCGAGCGGCTGCGAGTCGAACAGGTTCGCCCGGAAGATGCCTCGGTCACTCTCGACGAGAGGACCACCAAGAGCCTCTCCGTTGAAGAGATCGTTCGTGAACAGTCCAGATCCCATGATGCTCTCCTTCACCGAGCCCGACGGCTCGTCCTCTTCGACTTGCGCGAGTTGCGCTTCGGCTTCCTGCTGCCGCGCTTTGGCTCGACGCGCGACGCCTGCTGGATGGCGCGAGCGATCTCTTCCTCGCTCGCCCCCATCCTACGCGCCTCGGCAAGGGCGCTCTGCATCTCAATGTCCATCGACAGGGTCAGAGTCTCGCTGAAGAAGCGCCGATGTGCAGCGCGGAACACCCTACTGAGCGCGTCTGCGATGCGGGGATCCCCTCCGGGGTAACCGTTCGGTCTGACGCCAAGCATGATGTCTGCCTCGCGCTGCGTGATCACGCCCGACTCCGCCAACCAGCGGTAGTCCCGCTCGCCCCAGTAGTCCGAGATCAGCTGCGCGGCCAAGCGGGCAGAGTCCGCCTGCGTCAGGTAGAAGTCGATGGCTTCCTTGATCTTCTGACCGATGTCTGCTTCGACGCTCACGGCGACCTCCTCGAAGAACGCTTGCCTCGGCGGCGCTTGTTCGGCGTGGGAGCCGGACGGCGCGATGCGAGGATGACACCGCCGACGACAAGAACGCCAGCACCGAGACCAACGTACAGCCACGGGATGCCGAAGAGTCCTTCTTTCTTCGACTGCTCGGCCGGAGACACCAGCGACGCAGTCGTAACAGGCTCCGAGATGGTCTCAGGCGCAGACTCCGCGGGCTTTTCGGGCTCAGGCGCAGGAGGTGCGCTCTCGCTTGCCTCCACCAACGAGGCGACCGACTCGATCGGCAACGGCGTGGATGTCAAGGTCTGCGCTGGCTTGGACTCGTCCGTCCTTGCTGTGCCTGTCAACACGAGCGTCGCCGTCTTGAGCACCTCCGGCTTCACCGAATCAGATGCCACGTCCTTGAGGATGCTCGACGCTTCTGTCTTGACCGCGAGGTCGGTCACCGGCTTGCCCGACGAGGCGAGTTTCGCCACGGCGGCGTCCACCGCTCCCTGAATCACGGTCGCCTGCGCTGCCGTCACCGGATCTTTGCTCAAGACCGTCATCGTGGAACGAACCGGCGGAGCAATCGCGGAGCGAAGCGCCAGGAGCGAAGCGCCGAGCGCCGAGGACAGGTCCGCAGGGAGCTTTGCGCTGGCCACGTCACGCCGCGCCTCGTCCACCAAAGAAAGAGCCTGAGCGAGACTAACGCGCTTGGTGGGCAGGCCAAACACCAGCCCGCGAATCTTCGTCTCGGCCGAGTCGAGCGATTGCTGACTGGCACCCGTCGCCTTCATCTTCGAGGCGCGGATCTTGTCGGCCGTCTTGATCGCCATCTTCGAGACGGCCACCACGCGGTCCTCGGATGCCACCGGCTTCGCCACCACAGGCTTCGCAGCAAGCAACGGCATCACGCCGACCTTCGATGACGACGGAGCCTTCACGGTCGCCAAAGATGCGACGGCAGGCTTGACAGGCGCAGGGATGGCAGGTCGCATCAACGCCGCAGAGGAGAACTGTCCAAGGTGGTGCCGGTACATCACTTCCTCACTTCTTCAGAGCCTGCTGAAGCAGCGCAGATGTTGCGCCTGGAACTGTCAGCGGCGCAGACCGAATCGCTCGAAGCGCAGACGGGGTCAACAGCGACGTGGGAGCCTTTTCTCCCGGCAACGAACCGTAGAGCGGAGGCTTGACCCGTGTGGCAATCACCGACTCACGAGCCGACTTTTCCGTGAGCGCAGCGCGCGGGTTGTGCAGAGCGTTGACGAGAGAGTCGAGGAGATCGACATGCAACCGAATCCCCTGACCATCCACGTTGGGGCCGTAGTTCACGCACTCGCCGAAGACCTCGAAGCTGCCGCAGCCGCCCGAGCCCGTCCATCCAGCCCAACTGCCAACCGGCAGACCCTGCTCCCGAGCTTCGGAGTAGTATCTCTTGAGCGCCTCGGAGAACGGAGATCCGTCAGCGACGTTGGGCTCCACGGTGCTGTCGATGTAGCCAAGCCTGAGCAGCCTGTCTCGGATGAAGCGACGAAAAAGAGGATCGCTCACGCGCACCCTGGAGTGGGCAATCTCTTTCTCCCTGCCACCGTAGTACGGTGCCCACGGCTTGGCAGGACTCACCGACTGGAGCAGGTTCCACATCGCTTCGTTGATGCGAAGCTGTGAGCCACCGTTGTTCGTCGGGCCGAAGTTGAAATTGCTACCGGCTTCGCGGAACTCGCTCGGCCAGAGCGCCGGGTTCTTGCCGTTGCGGAACCACAGGTTGTAGAGCGCCTGAATGAACAAGCCTTCGTCGGTCAGTTGCCCCTGGCTGTTTCGGATCGCCTCGTCGGCAGCCATGGCCTTCGCAGACACGAGGATGCGCTTGATCTGCTCAAGCACCGCGTCGTCACTCACGAGCGCCCAGTCCACTCCGAACCGAACGCCCTCCTTCGGCAACGACGAGAAGGCAGGCAGCGAGGCAGAGGAAGCCTGGCCCAGACCCCTTGCAAAAGTGTAGCTCACCGCAACCTCCTACGAGCACGATTCTTCGCGACCGTCGGAGAAGACGCCGCAGCCTTCGCAGCAGCACGCGCCCTAGAACGCTTGCGGACACGCCAGACGACAAGACCAGCCAGAAGCAGACCTCCGCCGCCCATCCAGTAGAAAGCCGGAACGCCCAACACGTCGCGCTGCCACCAGTCGATGCGAAGCTGCTGATAGGTGTAGTCGAGCTTGGTCACCGCCGCGTCGATCTGCGCCACCAGCTGCTGAACCGCAGTGACGTTGTTCACGAGCGAACGAGCCGTCTCGCACATCTGCGCGATCTCCTCCGAAAGACCACGGAGAAGACCATCCAGCTGACCCTGCGCCCTCTTCCACAACCACGCCTCGGCAAACTTGCGAGCCACACTCGGAACCGTGCGGTACCTCGCCAGCGCCGAGCGAGCGTCCGAAACGACCTGATCGCGAATCGACTTCGCAATCTCACTCGTCTCCGCGCTCGACTCCCGCTCGCACAACTGAGCCGTTGCCGCCGCCTGCGACGACGCCTCGACCAAAATAGACTTGCAATCCAACAAGCTCTTCTTGATCTGGGCGATCCCCTGAGCCGCCGCAGCCTGATCCGGCATCGACAACGCCTGCGCCGAAATCTGCTCCGCCTGCTGCAAAAGCAACGGAGCCTCCTGCACAGCCCGCGAAGCCCTCACCATCAGGTTCGCAACACTCCGAACCTGCGTCCGAGCACGCGACGCAGGAAACGACACCACACCGGAAACTCCAAGAGCGCCCGCAATCGCAGAAGTGCCCTGGGCAAGAGCAAGGACGCCCTTCTTGGCCGCGTCCTCGATGGACGAATCGCTCTCGTCAGATGCCAAAGTGCCAGGCGTCTGCGCCGTAGACCAAACCTGACCCTCAGCGGGGCTCCGTGGCGCAAACGAAGCCCCCGCGATCTTGAGAGCCTCGCCCAAGATCGACTTCGCAGCACGGCCCGCAGTCACGCGCGAATGCTGCGTGCCCCAGCTCATCGCCATCCAGATGTAGCCGCGCGTGCTCGACTGGTCTGCACCCTCGTCGCGAATGAACCCCACCGCAAGAAACGACGGAGCCAGCGCGCGAGCCCGCGCAATCGCGTCGCCGCTGCCAGCCATGCTCGCCGCCGCAAGACCAGGAACAACCGCCGGGCCAACACCCGAAGGTCCGCTGATCGCCTCAAGCGTCGCCTTGACCTGCGCGTCGCTCAGGCGAACGAACGGCCAGGCAGTGACGAACACCGAGCCAGGAGCGATGTTCGCCTCCGCAACCCTGACAGGCTCGTCCAGACGACGGTAAGCCTCTGGAATGATCGAAAACGGCGCAGCCGCGCTCGCCCTCGCCCCGGCAGAAGAGGCCACAGCGCGCAGAGCAGCAGCAGACGGTGCCGCAATCGTCTTGGACAACTGCGAAACCAACGCGGGATTCATGGCTGCTGCAAGGTTTGCCATGTCTCAGGTCCGCCTTTTACGCCGACGATTGGGCGTGGGCTTCCGCATCTGCTGGTAGAAAAACCACATCGAGTAGACAGACACGCCAAGGCTGGCGACAGCGATCCACTCCATGCGACGCGCACGGCGTCGGTCCTCCTCCACGAAGTCCGCCGTCTGACCCAGGTGCGGGTTCTTCAGCTGCGGCGTGTGCGTCTGAAACACCATCGGAGAGACGTAACCCCGATGACGCTGCGGCTGCCCGTAGTTCGCGAACACGAACGGGTTCGTCACGCCCCACGGCTGGTAACCCAACGCTCTGTTGACCTTGTACGGCATGTCTTCCTCAGTACGGCGAGCGACGCAGCTTGCGCTCGTATTCGCGAAGGCGGCGACGCTCAGCTGCGGTCAAGTCTCGCGGCTCTTTGCCCCAAAGCTCCGCACAGTCGCGACGCTCCTCGACAGTGAGCACGCTTCCAATCTCAGAAGGGTCGAGCCCGTCCGGGTTGCTCTTGACCTCCCGCCTGCTCCACCAGCCGAAGTACGCCCAAGCAGCCCCAACGGTCCCGGCACCAACGGCTGCCCAGAACCAGTTGCGCCTGTAGAACGGAACCTCGGGCTCCGACGCAGCCTGGCCAATGCCGTACAGAGGGTACGGAGCCATCCCAGCCGCTGGCAGCGCGCCTCCGCTGGCCTGGGCAACCTGCTGCGCGTAGAGCGCCTCCGGCGTCACGAACGAATGGCCTTCCATATCACTTCCTCCGGCGACTGCGATGGCCGCCAACAACACTGCGGAACCCCGCCGCCACGTTCGAGGTCACCTGACGACCAGCCTGCGTCTGGGTCGCAGCCAGGTAGCCAAGACCCAGAACCGCCACGCCAATCATCACGTTGCGAGGCGTGAACAACGTCGGACTCGATGCAGAAGCCGGACGCGCAAGGTTCGCCGCCGCAGGAGACGAAGAAGCCGCAGAGTCAACCTGGCCAAGACCCAGCGCCGAGCGAGACGCATAGAACGCTCCGAGGTCTGCCTGGAGCTTCTTCGGATCGGAAGCGAGCGGCTGCACATGGTCGGCCGCTGCCTTGCGAACCTCCGCCTGCTTGGAGCGCATCCCAGCCGCCATCTTGTCTACGCGCGGCAAGCCGCCACCGTTGGTGCGGCGGTCCTCGAAGTCGCGCATCAGCGCGTGCATCACGCAGTGCGCGAGCGCGTCCTCGATCGCCACGTCCGCCGGGTAGCCGAGCTTGACCAGGCCATCAGCGACAGACTTGGCGCGAGCAGCCATCTTCGGTCCAAGCGAAGACGTAGCGTGAGCGAGGAAGGCCGAGCGAGCGCGGCGGTCTTGGATCATGCGCGCCTCTTCAAGAACGCTCTTGGCCGCTCGACGACCGAAAGCCTCGATGTGACTGCGCGGTCCGGTCACCTCGGGACGCAGTCCCGCGGGATGGTCGAATGGGGCAGGAGTCGCTCGGAGCGAGCGCGTCGCACGAGACAGCGGCACGCCAGAGGCGTTGACCTGGGTCACGCGCCAGTTGTCCGCAACCACATCCCACATCTGCGACTGCTGAACGCCATCAGCGTCCTCGTCAGCGATGTAAGAGGGAAGCGCGTACTGGTTGGCGAAAATGCCGTCGCGGGGGCGGAAGGTCGCGCCCTCCTCCATGTCGAAGATCCCAGAGCCGATCACGTTGCCCGGAGAGTCGTTGTACTCGTAGCTCTGGCGGTCGTAGACGGTCAGCGGATCGACCTCTTCGTTCGACGGCATCTCGTTGCGCTCAGACGGGCGAAACGCCGGAACAGGCACAACCGGATCCGACTTCACAGCGCGAACGTCGAGCGTGGGCGAGGTCATGGGCTCTCCTGCGAGATCAGACATATCGGTCGTCTGCTGCGAAAACGGGCGGTAGCCGCCACCGGCACCGATCTGCCAGGGATGCGCCCCATACGTCGTCTGCGTCATGCCAGGACCAGGAGCGTCATCGAGCATGTCGAAGTCGCTCGTGCCCTCGACATCCGTCGCCGGAGCCGCGCCGCTTTGCTTGGGCGGCGGAACCTCCATCAGCTCGTCGTCGAGGAAGCCACCGGGATCGCTGGCGTCCGCATAGTCCTCCGCGTCGATGTTCGCAGTGCCGCGCATCGTCGGCACAGCCATGACGCCATCGCCGTCGTCGAAAAGATCTTCGTCCTTCGCCATCTTTCCTGTTCCTTCACCACAGAGCAGCGACGAGCGCCACAGAACCCAAAACCAGGCCGCCGATGATCAGAGCCCGCGTCCGCTGACGACGAGCCGACACTTGCTGCGACAGAGCCATCATCTGAGCACGCTCCAGACGAGCCTGCGCCTCCGCCGCCTCCTGAGCAGCACGAGCCCGCTCCAGGCGGCCCTGAGCTTCGCGCTGTTCACGACCGCAGTCCAGCGCGGAGGCGGCGATCCCCGAGCCAATCTGTAAGATCCCTCCCACGATCGTCCCGTAGACCGGAATCACCTGCGCGACGCCACCCACCGTCGCCGTCGCGCCCGAAGCCGTACACGCAGCCGCCCGATCGTTCGGTGACAGCTGACCGAGCGCTGAATCGATCAGCGCCGACCAGCCGACACGCGACGCGGCGTACACCGACGCTCGATCGACCGCCTCGTTCAACCGCCGGTTCGCCAAAGTCACCCGAATCGAGTCGAAGAGCGCACGATCGGCAGGCACCCCCTTGCGAAGCTGGCGTCGAAGCTCCGAGCGCGCCTGCCTCCCAAGACCAGGTCCGATCTTGTCCACCTCGGACACCATCACAAGAAGTCGCTCAGCTTCGGGGGCCACAGCGATCTTCTCGATGACCTTGGCAGCCAAAAGCGAAGCACGCGCCAGCACAGGGTCAGAATAAGCACGCGCACCGACCGTCACCGTCGGCGCTTCGTCGCCAAGCGCTCTGACCGAGTAGCTCAACGTCAGTCCCTTCCCAAAAGAACCGCAAGACCGATCACCGCGAGGAGACCGCCGCCGCCAATCAGCAACGTCCGCTGAAAACGCGCCTCTCGTTGCGCCTCGGCCTGAAGCTGAAGCTGCATCTGCTGCGCCGTCCCCTGCTGAGCGATGCGAGCCTGCGCCTCGGCACTCTGAGCGTTGATGACAAGCTGCCCAGCACCACAGCCAGCGATGTCACCGCCAGCACGAGCGCCCGACGTGATCGAACCCGCCTGACCACCGCGCCCGGTGCCGACCTGATCCCAGATGCCGCCAACCATCGCCATCGAGCCCGCGCCAAACGAACAGAACAGCGCGTTGGCGTCGTTGACCCCGCGACTCGTGCGACCCTGAGCCTCCGCGACGGTCTGCCCAAGACCCTGACCCTTCGCCAAGGCAAACGTCTTTTTGACGAGCAGGTTCGCAATCTCGGACCTGACGACATCGAACATCGCCTGGTCCTTTTCGCTCTCCGCACGACGAGCCGCCAGTCGCCGGTACTCAGTCACCGCACGAGAGCCCATGCCAGGCTCCATGCGGTCCAAGATTTTCCGCACCTCGTCGATGCGCTCGGCCTTCGGAGCCAAAGACATCTTGACGAGAACGTCCGACGCGATGACCGACGCAGTCGAGAGAATCGGGTCAGACTTGACCCTCGCTCCAACTTTGATGGGCCTCTGATCGTCAACGACGCCCAGACCCATAAGTCCGTGAGCCATCACCGCCCCCGACGACGACGGTTGCTCTTCACGCGCGGCTTCGCGAATCCCTGAGCAAGCGCCACCGGGACCGCGATCGGCCAGAACAGTCCGCCGAGGAAGAACCAGCCAACAGCCCAGCCAATGCTGTTGTTCCGCTTGTAGCCATGGTACGCCAGCGCACCAGAAGCCAACGTGCTCGCGACGGTCATCGCCGTCTTGAGCGCAGTGCCTCCATCCTCCGACCTCACCATCGACGCAGGGGCGGCAGGAGCCGTTGGCGCACTGGGCGCGGAGGTGGTTTGACCAAGGGATGCGGCGAGACCGCCGCCGGGACCGTAGTATCTGGGCATCATTTCACACCTCGAAAACAGAATACTGCTTGACACGGTCGAGCATCGGCTGAGTCCGGCGACCCGCGACCGGGTCAAGAACCCACCACTGCTTCGTTCTGGGATCCTGCGCCGTCGCAAAAACGTGCGTGTGAACCTTACGCTGACCCGGCAGACGAGGCGAGAAGCCCACGGTCACGAACCGAACAGGAGCGCCAATCGTCAGGCACGAGGTGCCGATCGCCAAGGCCACCTCGTCGCAGTCGCACGCGAGCTTGCCCGCCATCGCGTCGTCCACGAGCCGCTCAGGGTCGCGCAACATCTCGACGTGCAGAGGATCGCGCGTGTACCGACCCGCGTTGCCCCACCACTTGCAGATCGCGATGATCTCCGACGAGTAGTCTTTGGGACGCAGATTCCCGATGATCTGCTCGGTGTGACGACGGACTTTGATTGACCGCTCGCCACGATCACCGCGGGCCAGCTCGACCATGCGCTGCACCGTGTGGTCCGTCCCACGGTAGGGCTCCACTGTGCCGACTGCTTGATTGTATGACGCAGAGTATGCCGAATTGCGGAGCACCACGGCAGTCTCGCACGACCGCAAGCATCCACGCAACCTCGACCGGCCCTCAGCGCCGCGTGACCACCTTCACCCCGTCGCGCATCTGAACCTTCGGCAGCGGAGCAGACAGCACGGACCCCAACCGCGCCTCGCTCCGCTCCACCTTCACGTCCACGACCCGCTTACCCTCATAGGTCGTCACAAGAGAAAAACGCTCTCCGGGGCGCACGTTCGCCTGGACAAACGGTGCGACAGGCATCGCGAACGTCTGTCCGTCCAAGAAACGAATCGACGCTCGGTCCGCCTGGACCGTCAAGAGCGTGCCGACGCGACGCTCAGTGCTGCGGTAGTTGCCGATGCCCTTCACGAACGATCAGCGTATCAGCTGCCGACGGCTTGGCGAAGCAGCGCCATCGACTCGCGAACGAAACGCTGACCCGCCGGGGTCGTGCCAGCACTCCGCGGCTCCACCGTGGCGATGCCTTCGAGGATCTCTCGGTCCGACTTTTCCGCGATGCCCTTGATCACGATCTCCGGGTACCCAGCCCCCATCACCTTCGCGACGAAGTCCTCCGGCTCGTCTCCGCCCGACACGCTGTCGTGAATGAGCTTGGCAACGACCGACGCGATCTGCTTCTCGATGGCGTTCATCCTCTTTTCCTCTCTCGCCTGCTGCCTCTCATCAGAGTCGTCGCGCTGCTCTTGCTCCTGCTGCTGCGAAACCGCCCGCTGCACCGCTCTCGCAGACGGTCGCTGCGGCCTCGCAGGGCTCTCCTGCGCCGGAGCGCGACGCGAGCCGTTTTCCCACGGAGCCACCGGCTTGGGAAGACCCTCGGCAAGGTTTGGAACGGGCGAAACGTCATTGGACCCAGTCGGACGACGACGTGGCTCTTGCGGAGCGCTCTGCGGAGGCCGAGGCCGCCGAGACTGCGGCGCAGGCAACGCAGGCTGAGGCGCAGCGGCCTGAGCCGAAGCAGCGGCCTGCTCGGCGGCCTGGACCGCCGCATACGGAGCGAGCTTGAGGCTGCCGTCAGGAGCAACCACCGAGACCATCGTACCCATCGCGGTCTGCACGATCTGTCCAGGCTGCGTCGGTACCTGCGGCTGCGACTGCGCCTTGTTGCCGTTGAATAGGTTTCCAAGAGCACCCAGGATTTCAGGTGCTCGCTCCATCGCCGTCTGCGCGATCTCGTTGATGTCCAGACCACTCGGCAGCGAGCCAAGGCCGATGCCGCCAGTGCTTGGAGCAGGAGCCGCCACAGGCACAGGATCGCCCAGGCCCAGCGTGTCGCGCGCCACGTCCTTGATCTGACGGAACTTCGCCAGCTGCGCGATCGGATCCATCGACTCCGCAGCCTTGGAACGCAGGTCACCGTTCTCCTGCGACTTCTTGTCGATCTCCGCCTGCATCCACCGAATACGCTCGGCAAAGTTGCTCTCGACAAGCGAAAGTCGCGCCTCCCACTGCTGCTTCAGGTTGATCTCCTGCTGCTCCAGGCGGTCCTTCCACGACCGATCACGCTCGTCCATGCGCTCGCGAGCCTGATCCTGATCACGACGACGCTCCTCGCGCTCACTCCGCAGCATGTCCTCATACCGCTGCTCTCGGTGACGCCACGCTTCGCGCTCAGCCTGAATCTCACGGCTCTGCGCCTCACGCATGCTCGCGATGTCTCGCTCGTGCATCTGACGCATCGAGTCCATCATCTGCTGCTGCGTTGCACGCAACGACTCGACCTCCGCACGGTGCTTCTCGCTCTGCGAGTCCAGCACACGCTGCGCGATCTCCAGGTCGCCACCGCTTCTCACCGGCTCCGGCTTGAGAAGAGGCATGAGGTCTCGAATCTCCTGGCCGATCGAAGGACGGCTGTTTTCCATCTGCTGCATCCTCCGGCGAGTCTCCTCGCGATCTCGACGCTCATGCTCAAGCTGCTCGCGAAGCTGCTCCATCCGCTCAGCATCGCGTTGACGCTCAGAATCCATCTCTCGACGCATCGACTCGCGCTCGAACTGCACGCGCTCCCGCTCCATCGTTACAATGTCTTCAGCGCGCTTGCGCTCCGCATTCACGATCGGATCGAGCATCTCTTTGGCCTGCGCGATGCTGCGCTCAGCCTTGGACTCGATGCGCTGCTTCTCTGCACGCTCCTTGTCCATCGCCTCGGTGACCACTCGCAGCGCCGCCTCGGCCAGCTTCGGGTTCTCCTGCTGCGCCTGTGCCTGCTGCATCGCCATCGACATCGGATTAGCTTTGGAAACCTGCTCGGCCTCTCGTGACTGCTGCGCGCGAGGAATGCGCGTGTAGATCGGGTCTCCCGCGATCTCTACCCGCACGCTGTCGTAGTGCTTGTAACCGTTCGGTGTTCCTGGCTGCGGACCCACCACGCGGATGAGATAAGTCCCTCCGCCGTAGTCTCGCGCGATGAAACCTTCGTCGATCGGCTGGTCGTATTCGTCGTAGAACCCGTCCGCCTTGCGGCCACCAGGGAAAATCTTCGGCCAGCTTCGGAACACCTGAAGCCGAAACTCGGGCTTGCTACCGATGCTGTACTTGGAGACGAGATCTCCAACCGTCTTGACGTTCTCGACCGGCTTGGGCAAGTCAGGCACGACCGTCGCCAGAGCCTCCAACTGCTCCATCGTGATCGACCTCTTGTTCTCGGCGGTGGGCGCAGAAGCAGGCGCAGGCGGCGCAGCGACAACAGGGTCGGTCATGGGCTCGGGAGGAACTTCGCGCGGCATGTCGTCTACCTCGTGCTTGGATGCCGCCGTCACGACACGACGCTTCTTGCCCTTGCCTGGCTTGTCGTCGAGAGATCCGACGATGTCATCAACCTCGGCCTCGGTGATGTCGCCCCTCACGTCTGCGCCTCCGGCCCAGACTCATCCGCCCCCTCGACTGGCTCCGAATCGTCAGCGCCCTCTTCTCCCTCGTCCTCGTCCCCATAGTCTTCGCCCTCGTCGTCAGACCCACCGGACTGAAGCTCGGCAAAGAGCGCGGAGAGCTTCTGGGCGACAGCCTTGTACTGATCCTGCATCTCCACGTCTCCGGGGAGCTTGCGGTCAAGCAAGGAGCCGAGCACATAGAACTCCTGAGACAGTTCGTTCAGGGTCGCCGCAGACACACCGAGACCGTCTTCCTCGACATCGACTCCTGCCGCACGGAAGTTCTGCACGGCCCATCGCCGCAAGGCCAGAACGTCGCGCGCGTTGCTCATCGCCGTCCCGTAGGCGTCGTTGAACGCCATGCCGAACATCTCGACCATGCCGATCATCTGCGGGTAGAGGTACTGCGCCACGAACTGACGCAGCTGCTCCGGGTCCGAGAACGTAGGACGGTTGCCAGACTTCTCTCGGAGCAGCTTCTTGCGGCTTTCCTCCAGCGAGTCGCGGAACCTCTGAATGGCCGGAGCAAGCTCGGCCGGTCGCACGTCGTTTTCGCTCACGATTCCCTCCCTCTCAGAACTCAAGCTCGCCCTTTTCGCGGGCCATTTCATCGGCAGCCTTGCGCTGTCGAATCTCGTGATCTCGGATGAGGTGCAGCGTCTGCGGGTCTTGCGGAGACCGAGCGGTGCAGGCGTAGATCGCAGCCTCGCCAAGCTCCATCAACTCGCTCGCGGTGCTCATCTTGCGGCAGTAACGCCGGATCTGGCGGAGCTTTGCGAACCCCTTGGCGGTGCCCTCCGCATCCGTCAAAAACGCGATGTAATGCTCGCAGTACGGGCGCGAGCCCGACTCCAAGCAGACCATGTTCTCGGTCGTCAACCCAGGCGCAGGAGACGGAGGCTCGCCCCCTCCCATCCTGACGCCGCCGTCCTCGGACATGCCAACCGCGAGGTACCCGGTTTCGATGTAGTTGGCCGATTTGGTCTCCAGCGGCTTCTGGCTTCGAGGCTCAAGCTCCGCGGGGCGCTCGTCGTCCTGCGACGGATCAAAAACGTCGGTCATCGGGCCGGACCCTATGCACTGTCAGACACCGAAGCAACCTTGTTCGGATTATCACCAGTACTGCTGCGGCGGACCCCTCTTTTTTGTAAGACTTTTCTCAAAATGAGCCGCTCAGCCGCACGGATCGCTGCCAACTAAGTTGGCACCTGGAGCGCGACTGCCAACCGCTCTGACCTGCCAACTAAGTTGGCACCTGGAGCGCGTTGGCATCTGGGCCTGCAAGCCCTGGCTCACGAAGCCCGCGTTTCACGTGAAACACAAGGTACGGCCTGCCAACTCTGCACTGCCAACTAAGTTGGCACCTGGAGCGCGTTGGCATCTGATGTTGATGTTCGCAAAAGTTGTGGCGCGCTGTGTGTGACGTGCTAAACCGTTCTTGCTCGGCGGACATGCTGGGCAAAAGGAAAAACATGGGAAAATGGACACTTGGTGCGTTTGGGGGATCGGTCGTGCTGGGCGATTTTGCCTCGTGGGAGACTGCGCGCAGCGCGGCCGAGGAGGCCCTCGCGGAGGCCAGCGCGGAAGGATGCGAGCCGCCCCCGCGCAAGACGACGTGGTCGCACGGGACGCTCACGGCTCCCGACGGCGAGTCAGAGGATCTGCGGGTCGCGATCGAGCCCGAGGAACCGGACTGCTCCGACCGCGACGGGCACGAGTGGGTAGATGACGGCGGCCCCTGGGGTAGTGGCGGGGGCGTCCGGCTCCGATCTGTCTGCCGCCTCTGCGGTCTGTCGATAGTGACGGACACCTGGGCGACCGACCCGCACGACGGCAGCCAGGGGCACGATGCGACGGAGTACCTCGCTCCAGGCGAGGACGGCTACTCTGCGTCGTGGCCCGAGCAACTGGCGCGCGCCAGAGAGATCGCGCGCCGCGTAGCCGACGAGTGCGTGCAGCAGGCGGCCGACGAGTGCGTCGAGGATCCCGACCAACCGGGCGGCTGGACTGGCGGCGACCCTGACGAGTGGGCTCCGCTGGACGCCGACATGGCGGCGCTCTCAGATGCGCTCGGCTCGGTGCCTCTGGTCGCGATGTCGGCCGTGGAGGACACGTTCCTCACAGCGTTTTTCGAGGCCGCGGAACGGGTGAGCGCGTCCAGACGCGATGCGTGAGAGAAAATACGCAGCGTGGTGAGTAGTTGACGGCGGCGCGTATGCCTGCAACGATTGGATCGATCGCCAAACACGGCGACGCGGAGGAACATGAAGACCGAAACAGTGCTGCTGCACACGGCTGTGCAGATCGGCGTTCCGATTGTGCTCTGGGGAATCAGCGGCACCGGCAAGACCAGCCGCATCCAGCAGCTTCAAGCGGCGCTACAGGTTCCCATGTGGGGGCTTTCGCTCGCAGAGCTAGAGCCGACCGACATCATCGGCTTTCCCGTCGTCGAGGACACGTCGAACGGCAAGCTCGTGAGGTTTGCGCCGCCAGCGTGGGCGCGCGAGGTCGTGGCAAAGGCAGGCGGCATCGTCTTTTTCGACGAGCTAAACCGAGTCGTGAGCGTGCAGACGCTCAACGCGGCGCAGCGAATCATCCATGAGCGGCGTGTGGGCGAACTGCTCCTGCCTGCCAAAACCAGCTTCGTCGGCGCATGCAACCCGGCGGGCCGGTCCGGCACCCTGCCGCTGACCAGCAGCTTCGCCAACCGTTGCCTGCACGTCCAATGGGAGCGCAGTGCCTCGGAGTGGCGACAGGGCGTGCTCGAAGGATGGCCGGTGGAGCCCGTTCGCATCTGCCCTCCGTCCTGGCCGAGTCTCGTCGATGCCAAGAGTGGCATCGTCGCTGGCTTTCTAGCGGCTCGTCCTGCCCTGCTCGATGCCGAGCCCGACGACCCGCACGAGGCCGGACAAGCGTGGCCGAGTGGACGGTCGTGGGAGATGGCCTGGACCATGATGGCTGCTCTGGCGAGCATCGGCTACAGCGACAAAAGCCCCGAGAGTCTCATGGCAGTGCGCTCCGCGGTCGGAGAAGGCGCGGCAAAAGAGTGGCGGCAGTTCATCACGCACGCAGACCTGCCGGACCCCGAAGCGATCCTCGCAGATCCTACGGGTTTCGAGATCCCTGAGCGGCAAGACTACCAGCTCGTGATCCTCTCGGCCGTCGCCCAAGCGGCGCTCGACAAGTCCAAGCCGAGTGCCGAACGGGTCGCGCGCTACAAGGCAGCGTGGAAGTTCTTGGCACGGCTCTCGAAGACTGCTCGCGACGTGGTCATCCCATCCGCGCGCACGCTCGCCCTCGCATGCCCGCGTGAAGTCGGCAACAGTCTCCCCAAGGAGGTGGACGCCGTGCTCGTGATCCTCGAACGCGCCGGTATTCAGTGGGGCGCGTATGGGTGAACACAGCGCCGCACGCGAAACGCTGGAGTTCGCCCGAGCCAAAGCGTACCAACTGCGACCCTATTGGCAGGCCGCTCTCTACGCCTGGCCGATGGTGCTCGACGATCGCGTGCCGTCTCTCGCGTGCGACCGCCACGGACGGATCTACGCCAACCCGGACTGGGTACTCGCACACGGCAAGGAAGTGACCGCGACGGCTCTTTGCCACGAGTCCTGGCACCTCCTGGCCGATCACTACTCACGCGCCGACGCAGTCAGCAGCCCAGAGCACGCCAAGCTCGTGAACCGATGCCAAGACGCCGAAGCCAACGACGGCTTGCGTGACGAATGGGAGCGGCAGCGCGGCATGTCGCCTCTGCCGAATCGGTGGTGCGTGTTGCCCGAAGACGTAGGCGGAAATCCACACGAAGCGTGGGAGAAATACTACTTCGACTCCCTCGGGAGCGACACGGCTTCGACCTCGCAGCAGGCAAGCGACTGCGGGTCCGGCTCACACGGTCAAGCTCGCCCCTGGGAACTGGGGCCGCCTGAACAGGAAGGGTCGCGGGGGCTTCACGAGGCGGACATCCAAACTGTCCGCGAGCAAGTCGCCAAAGACACGCTGGCCCACGTCGCGAAAGGACGAGGAACCGTCCCCGGTCACCTCATCGAATGGTCCAACCGCGTGCTGCGACCCAAGCCGGTTTCTTGGGAACGATTGTTCGATGGTCTCGTTCGCAACGCACTTCAGTTGTCGCGAGGCTACCGGCATCACACCTACATGAGGCCGTCCAGGCGCAGCGCCGTGACTGATGTGATTGTCGCTGCGCTCCGCTCACCGATTCCCAAGATCGCCCTGGTGGGAGACACCAGCGGATCCATGAGCGTCGATCATCTCTCTCTCATCCGAGGCACGATCAGTCAGCTGTGCTTGTCGCTCGGTGCCAAGCTGACGTTTTTTCCGGTGGACGCACAGGTTCACGGCAGCCAAGAGCTGACGGACGGATCTCTTGCGACGATGCTCGGACGCGGCGGTACCGACATGACGGTGGGCATCGAGCACGCCATGCGCGAGGCGAAGCCGGATGCAGTCGTGGTGGCCACCGACTGCGTGACCCCGTGGCCGCGCGAGAAGCTCCGTGTGCCGCTCATCGTCGCTGC
>JACCDP010667651.1_pt1 | contig 22477 bp, 14 predicted proteins | sample 7445841 | NCBI WGS metagenome assembly JACCDP01 (sample SAMN15323441, study PRJNA562643) | freshwater metagenome | isolation source: river surface water | place: USA:Blue River Watershed | collected 2017-08-17
AAAGATCGGAGCCACGAACACGTGTCGACGCGTGGTCCTGTAAGTAATAGTGATAGATCAAGTCAAACGAGGTCTTTGAGAAGGGCTTGACACCGACGCCACCCGTAAAGACCATGAGATTGGTGAGCCGAGGGTCGAGCACTTCACCATAATATTTGAACCGGGTGACGCCATGGAATTTATCAGAGTTGCCCTGAAAGCCGGTCTGCCGAAATGAAGCATCAACTTTGTCGTGGGGATTGTTGTCTCCGGTCCCATAAGCGTACCCGATAGTAATGGACGGCTCCAAGGGTGCGTTGAACACCTGTGTCAACCCTACGTCGATCGCTTCTCCTCGAATGCTGTTCCCGCCCTCTGAGCCGCGTACGATGGCGGTTTGGAACCAGTACTTTAAGTCACCGAACAGTTTCCCCCCCGACTGAAGGCCGACAAAGATGGGTTGGGCCGTCCCGAGCCGTTGCTGATCCTGATAGAGTGCAAACAGGCCAATATGGTTTTTCTTTCCGAATTTGTAGTCGGCATAAGCGTAATAATTCACGAGCCCTTCCTCGTCTTCTTCTGCCTCCCTTCTCAGGAGATTCCGTTGAACGAGGTTCAGTTGGCTGACCGACAGCTCCAGTGAAAAGCGATCATATTGGTAACCCAGCCTGATCGCGTCCATGTTTTCATTAAACAGCCACCGCCTGGAGTCGATGAACCGCTGCCTTCCGACTTGTAGCCTGGCGCCGGGCACGACGTTCCGCAGCGTCAGGAAGGCGAGGTTCATGTTCAACTCAGTCGTGTGAGAGGTGTCTTCAATCTCCTCAACACCGACTGGTATCTCGAGGACAGGGTTCACATAAAGTTGAAGATATTGATTAGGTTCATAGGAAAACGCGGGTGCAAGGACCGGTGTAAAAATGCTCTCGGCCCTGCCGAAGTTGGAGGACAGACTATAGTTGCGATTAGATTCTCCTTCGAGCGAGACGTAACCTCCGACGAAGAGATTGGGGCCGATAGGGATCGTGGCTCTCGGTGGTGCGGTCTGATCAAATGGCTCAAGAGCTTGAGCAGGGATCACACCGTTGGTTTGGCTGTACGTTGGAAGAATCGGACCATTGTGTACTGAAGACCCGTTTGATGCCGGTGTCGAGGGTTGTACCGCCTTATCACTGGATTCCTCTGCCGCATACGGACCGGTGGTCAGCAATAACGTACAAGCTGCGGTCATGAGCATGAGTCGAATTGTAGGCACACGGGTCATGCCCATTAGACGCAAAGCACGAGCTGGCGTTACCCTGTTTGTAAACATCATCCGAGAATATTGTGGCGTTATGTCAGATTGTTCGATTGAAGATCGAGCAGATCATCGGATTGTTGCGTGTAGAGGCCGGCATACAGACCCTGGCGTTCCAACAACTGTCGATGGGTACCCTGTTCGACCAATCGGCCTTGGTCTAGGACAAGGATGTGATCGTATAGCTCCATTCCGACAAAATGATGAGTGATGACAAGGGTGGTGCGGTCCGCTTGAATGCGTGTGATGGCTTCTCGAACATAGGTGGCCGATCCCTGGTCGAGGGAGGCAGTTGGTTCGTCCAAGACTAAAATAGACGGTTGTTTTACAAGTGCTCGCGCAAGGCAGATCCGTTGCCGCTGTCCGCCGGACAACGTGCTACCTCGTTCTCCGATCACGGTCTCGTACCCGTGCGGCAGTCTGGATATAAAATCATGTGCATTGGCCTCTCGAGCAGCGTCGATAATCTGTTCGAGGGTAGCGTGTTCCGCCCCGTACGAAATGTTGTCCGCAATACTGGCTCGAAACAACAGGGTATCTTGCAATACAACACCAATTTCATGGCGAAGTGATTCACGTTGGTACTCTGCAAGATCTCGTCCATCAAGCATGATCGACCCACTTGAAGGCTGATAGAGTCTGAGCAACAAGTTGACCAATGTGGACTTTCCTGAGCCGGAAGGGCCGACTATGGCGACCCGCTGGCCCGGTAATATCTGGAAACACAAATCCGCTAGGACCGGACAGCCTTTGAGATATCCAAAAGAGACGTGTTCAAATCGGATATCGCCTCGGAGCTGTGTTGCCTTGACGGCATCAGGGCGGTCTTCAATGTCCGGTTCGACACCCAGTAAATCGGCAATACGATCGGCGCTCACCGTCGCTTTAGAAAATTGAGCCGACAGCTTCGACAGGTCTTTGATAGGGCTATAGAGGTTCTTCATATAGCTGACGAAGATGAGCAGGTCACCCGGTGTCATACGAGCTTTGAGTACCTGCCAGGCTCCGAAGAACAGGGTGATGGCCGTACTGATCGCACCGATGATCGAGACGACTCGCGTTACGGCGGCGGTGGTGCGAGCTGTTTGAAGCCCTGTATGTAAGTGTTTCGTGCTTTCCTGCTTGAAGCGATCTTGTTCAAACCGCTCTCGGCCGAACGTTTGGACGACGGAGATGGAGGAGAGGGATTCACTGAGCTGTGAGGCGATGCGACTCTCCTGCTCTCGCTGATCACGCGTCGTGGCCAAGATTTTCCGATTCAGGATAAAGAGACCGCTGATAAGAATCGGCATGGTGGCGAGAATGATGAGACTGAGCTCCCAGTTGACGACGAACATGACCGTAAACATACCGATGAACGTGAAAACATGGCCGGAGACGGCCAACGGAATGTCGGTAAAGGCATTCTTCAAGGTCTGCGTATCGCCTGCCAATTTCGTTAAGAGTTCCCCGGACCGAGTTTGTGAATGGAACGACAGCGAAAGCCCTTGAACATGGGCGAAAAGATGCTGCCGGATTGTAAACACCAAGTGGTGGCCGATTTTGCTCGTCACGAACGATTGAGCGTACGAGAGGGCCCCGCTCATGATCGCAATCACGGCAATCGATGCGGCAAGGCCGGCCAGCACGGTCAATGGCCAGGTGTCATAAAGAGCACTGAGGAAAGCGAGTGACGGGGGAGTCGGCTTCTGCAGCAAGATATAGTCAAGAATGAGTTTGAGCGGCCATGGCACCACCAGTTGCATAAGGGTCACACCGAACAGACAGCCTCCGGCCAAAGTCAGGTGTCTCTTGGCTGAACGTAGATGCGAGGCGATGATCGTTCGAAATCGTGCTCGCCCTCGTAAGGAGGTCTCGTTCTGCATCATTGTGGCGTCACCTGTGATTCCTGTGAGAGCGGAAGTAACGTACGAAACGTATGGAATCGCACTACGGAGTGGCGGGCCAACTCGCAGAGCAACTGATCGAGAAACTTGAAAGCGTCTTTGGTCATAACTTTATGATGGAGTAATAACCCGACGAGGGGGAGGGCTTCCATCTGTCCAATCAATATATGGACGATATCATCCGGGGACTTCATTCTGGCTCCTTCTTTCCAAGAGTAGAGATCCAGCGTGGTCGAAATCTCCGTGAAGCGGTATTCGGTGATCCGCTCCTGACCTCTATCCTTTGACAAGATCTGAAACCCGAGTTTCTCAAGGGCTCGATAGGTGTCCGTCGTGCAGCGGTTCCATGGTGGTGTAAAGGCCGGAAAAGACAGCTCCTCAAACGTGGATTCAAGAATGGCTTTCCCCTGTGCGATGTCGTTCAGTTGCTGGGTGAACGAGCGGGAAGAGCCGAATTCGCATTTTCGTCCCTTGACCTCGTGATTGCTGTGCATCCATCCATGTTGGTCGAGGCTCAACAGCGCACGATTGGCTCGAAGGGCGTTTTTGAGGGTCGCCGTACAGGTTGGCGTGAGACGACCCGGGATAATTTCTAGATTCATTGGCACGCTTCGGGCCAGTGCAAGGTCAAGCAGATGCTTGAGCGAGTCTTCATCGTCATCGACATCATCATCACGAAGAAACAAATGGAGGTCCCGGCCGTCGGTTTCTTTTGCATCAAGAAAGTGCTTGAGCTCGGTGAGCCATGAGGCAGGTTGATGGATGAGTGCTGAGGTCGAGGCCGCTCGCTCGTTGAGAGCTCGACCTTGTGCCTGTGATGCGAGTCGTTCAATCACCAGGGCGGTCTCTCGTCCGCCATTGGTATTGATGGAATGACCAGTGTGAACAGAAGAACCATTCAAGGATGCCACGATCTTCTCTACCAATTGCTCTGGGCTGAGGTCAGTGGGTTGCAATACAGTGAGGAGCCCCAATTGTTCCAGCTTTCGGGCGCGAATGGTTTGCTCATCATTCTTGTGGCCGGTAAAGGGCCACACCAGTGCCCGTGTTCCGGTATTCAAGAGATTCATGCAGGTGTTGTAGCCGGCCATTGAGATGGAGAGAGCGGCCTGATGCATCAGTGATTCGAAGGATGAGGTAAAGCGCCGGACATTGATATGTGAGTGCTGAGCCGAAAGATGGCGGAGCTGGGTATACTGGTGCTCGAGCATATAGGGACCTGTGAACAGTAGCATCCGATGAGGGACGCTCCGAATCAGCAGAGTGGAGGCACGAATACTACTGTCGAGTAGCTCATGTCCGACGCGTCCCCCACCGACGCTTGCGAGAATCAGCGGTACGCCATTGGAGGCTGGTTGGCCGTCTGTTCTCTCGATGTCCGTAGACAGGTCGGAGTCTTGCGTGACGAAGCCGGTGTATTGAACCTCGCAGCGAAGATCCTGGCAGCGCGAAAATGTTTCGTCCAAGGTCTGGAACGTCGGATCCGAATGGATCAGCAACAGGTCGAAGTATCGGTTCATGAGGCTGACCACCCAATCCTCGTGGCGAGCCTGATCCGGCTTGGTGACTAGAATATCCCGCAGGCTGCAGACGACTCTTGTCGAAGAGGTGGATAGACGGATATGCGCCAATAGGGGCAGCAACTCGAAGGCAAATCGCTTTCTTCCAAAGGGGAAGAGCTCAATGATGACGACGTCGGGACGAAAATGGCCAACAAGCTCGAGCAGCATGTTCTTTCTGGCTCGCTGAACCTGTTCAAGGGTGGTGTCTTCGCTATGAATGTTCAACCCTTGGAATTCACTGTCAGACGTAATCGGTGGTAGATTGACGATCGTAACCCACGACGGAATGTCTATGCCGGAGATGGATTCGCCTCCATTCACAAAGACGACGGTGCAGTTCTTCAGTGATCGGGCGATGGCCATGCTTCGGATGAGATGGCCCATCCCCAGGACATGCTGACAATAGATAAGCACTCGCGGTTTCTCTGCCACCGATGTCTTGTCGGGTAATTCATCGTTCATTGAAGTAAACCTCTCTGGGCCGATTTGATAATCCGCTCGACTGTCTCCTCGAAGCCTGGCGCAAACCGTAAGTATTGTCGGTAGGCCTTGTTCACCAATTGGAGACGAACATGCCAAGCGAACCGCTCAATCGAGACCGGCCAGTCCACCAACCTCTGGTATTGATGACATAGTTCGGTTGTGATGCGGTGCACAAATTCATGATCTCCATGGCGGAATTGAAGATCCACCACGAAGTTTGCCAGGTCTTGTACGGGATCGCCGATGACAAGTTCATCGAGATCACAAAAGACGAGTGTCCCTTTGTCGGCAAGCAGTTGATCAACATGAAAATCCCAATGGATTGGACGAAATGGGATGGTTGATGAATGCGGCGCAGTCCGCTCAACCTCATCAGCCACACCTCCACATGCCTCTGAGAGCCATGGGATCGCATCAGAGAGTTTCCTCAACTTCTTGTGGGTCTCAAAACGATGGCTTTCTGGGGAATGGACGGCAAGGTTGCGTATGTCACTGGTGTGTAGTGAGGCCAAGCCTTTTGCAACGACGGCGATGTAGGGTTTGTAATTGGATGTGTTGAGCACGTGGAGCAGTGGTGTGCCGGGCACCCCACGCTGCCACACCGTATTAATTGCAGCGCTGTAGCCGAGAGGTTGCGCAATGGTCATCGCCTCCTGGTCGGCAAGGCAGCGATCCCAGAAATATTGCAGACGTTCATAGAGGGTTTGCCCCTGTGAGTCACCGAACGTTTTTCCAAACAATTGATAGGTTCGATCGTGAGTTGAATCGTAAAGGTTGTACCGGTTGGTGCAGCGAATCTCTGGTCGATAATTCACTACTTGATGCGCCAAGACCTGAGCGGTTCCCTGTACGCCGATCTGCCTCAGTCCAGCTAAAGGCAGGTATTGCTGGACGGCAAGAAGATCGACGAGGTGGCGTAAATGAGGAAGGGCAGGGTCGTGAGGAAATCTCCAGAGGATTAGATCGTATTCCGGTACATGGCTCACAGAATTCTGAAACTCCGAGTCAGATATTCCGTTCTGAACAAGTAGGCGAAAGTCCTCTCTACTGCGACCGCTAAGAAACACTTTCAGATAAACGATACGCTGGAAGGATCGGCCAGTTGCTCCTTCTCTCAGTGTGAGCTGATAGCAGGCGGACAACGTGGACTTATTCTTGCTGGTCGGCTTGAGGTACGTCTTCAGTTTTGCGTCCAGAATGACGCAGTCCCTGATTTCAAAAGAGCCTGTGGAAAGTTCTGGAACACATGATCGAAGGATGGGAACAGCGTCCACGAGGGTTGCGAATCGCTGAAAGGTTCGGCGTATAGTCCCCCAATCTGGTGTTACCATGGATTCAGAAACAGGACCGATGTTGAGTGGTGGGTGGGTGGTCGACATCATCCATGCCCCACGTGTGCCAGAATGTTCGTGAGTACGCGATCGGAATCGAAATGGGTTTCAGCGATGTCTCGCGCTGCACGACAATGGCCAATATAGTCTCCGTTAATATCTTCGATGCCTGCCAGGGCTTCTTCCATCGTGCTGAACGTGAGCAGCCCCTTGCCTGTCGGTAGGTGCGGTTCGATGCCGGTTGATTGAACAAGCACCGGCCTCCCGGATGCTAAGTAGAGGGCACTCCGGTCGCTGAACCAGCCGACCGCAAATTCGACGACGCGATGATGTGCCACGCTGAACTCTGCGCGGGAGTGAGAGATATATTCTCTGTAATCCGTCATCGTGCGAAGCCTCCGGGGATCCGTCAGTCGCCAGCCGTTCTGTCGAAACATCTCCCCATCGACTTCATCGTGAGGTTCAATACGCAGAGCGATTTCCAGTTCCTGTGCGGTTCTCTTCGGGATCTCGATGAACTTGAGCCAACTATCTGATTTTTGACCCGACTCCGTTCCTTGCCATTGGAAGGTAGTTCGCCCCTTCCAACTGGAGATGGTCGTGAATCGTATGCGCTCATGATCCGGACAGGTCGGCCACAGTGGGAGAACCACGGGACGGAGTATCGGATGCCAGTGACGATTTCCTGTCGGGATGCGGCAGGTGTCTGTCCCGATATTGAGGCCCAAGGTGAACAGGTGATCGTAGTGATCCAACGCCTCGTAGTCACCGCCATGTTGTTGAAGGAAGACCTGCGTATTACCAGGATTGCCATCGATGTAGAGCCGATATCTCGGATTCGCAAAAATGTCTTGAACCTTATGGATTTCGCCGCTTCTCGTCATCAACAGGTCACACCGCTTGGCGACGTTGACGGCTTCGGCGAACGGTCTGCCGTGCGTGGCTTCTCCATTCTTGTAAATCAGGCAACATCGTGGCCAGATTCCATAGGTCTTCATCACCGATTCGAAATGTCGTCGACCCTCCCATTGCTCGAATAGAACCTTCTTGCCGAATGCATCGACGCATCGATTCGAACCGACTCGCTCCATCACGTACACCTCATGGCCGAGTCGTTGCAGGCCAACCGGGTAGGCCATGATGCTGTCGATATGACCAGCAGTGGCATTGGCGATTTTCCCCGTACAGATGATCAGCATGTCATCAGTGTTCCATTCGCGCACATCGGATAGTCGTATCAGTGGACTGCGTACACACGGTTCTCGACTTGTTCCTCGCACACTGAACTGCCGATTCTCATCGCGTGTAGAAGCGGAGGAATTCGTCCCGAACTGCCGGTGCGAGGGATGCTTCCAGTTTCTTCCTCGCGGCCTGTCCCACACGATTCCTCAGCGCCGGGTCGGCTTTGAGGGTCAAGAGGATCTCGACAGCCTCCGCATCGGTATCGAACAGGAAGCCGTCGACTCGGTCTTCGATGTACTCGCTGTAGCCGCCCCTCCTGTGGCAGACGACGGGCAGTCCGCAGGCCATGGCCTCAGAGACGACCCTGCCGCTGGGCTCGAAGTACTTCTCCGACGTACGGTAAAAGAAACAATCGAGGCCCTTCAGAAAGACATCCGGTTCCTGCGCGCCTGCCGGAAGCAGGGTGACCTCTGGCACGTTGTCGAGCTCGCCGGCCAGGCATCGGCCTCCCATGATCTTCACCGTGCCGCCTTCTGAGAGAAGGTGGTGGTAGATCCCGATGTCGTTCGGGTGGTGCTTCTTGAAGTGATCCCTGCTCAGCCGGCCGATTGTGAAGCGCTTGTTCGACCCATTGTCGCGCTCGCATTTGGACGGCGAGAACCGTTGCAGATCTATCGGAGACATCTCGACAGGGCCCGAGAGGCGGCAGGTATCCATGAGCCACCGCGCCGCGAAGACGATCTCCACCTTCGGCTTCCCGAAGCTCTGTAGTGTATGCAGGCGGTCTTGGAGCTGGTCGAGTCGCGATGTGTTGTAGATGAGAATAGTGCGCGTCGGCCGAGCCAGGTCAATCCATGGCCCGAGCTCGTGATAGACACCGATGATGATGAAGGTGCCGGTCATGGGAAAAGACTTGCTCGAGAGATCAATTCTGCGCATCGGATAGTCTGAGAAGCGGGGATTTGGCTCCGAAGAGCTCCAGAGCTGCACATCGCAGCGCTTGGAGAGTTCTTCGAACAGCCTCAGGGTCCGCCATTCACTGCCGCCCGATGCGTTCCCCATCGGATTGATCAGATGGACCTTCTTCAACATGAGCCTTGCCTCCACGGGGCAGTCGGAGGCTCGATCCCGTTCAGCGCGCACTTTGAGGCGAGCCTCGTTGCATTGCCGGCCAGATCCAAAATTCGGAGGACCTTCTGTTCGGTCCCGGCCGCCTGTTGGAAGTAAGCCCGATAGGCCTTATTGAGGAACTGGACGCGCAAATGCCAAGCCAGGCGCTCGGCCGACATTTCCCACTCGACCAAGCGCTGGTATGACGCGAGAAAGGTGGAACTCATCGCGTCTCGGAGTGTCGGAGAGAAGTCGTAGAAATGTAGATAGACAATGAAGTTAGCCACGTCCCGCGCCGGATCCCCTTGCACACAGTCGTCGAAATCCAAGAACACCACCCGGTCATCTTGGGCCAACAGGTTGCCAAACTGACAATCTCCGTGGATGAGCGTGTGGTCGGCAGATGCGATTGAGGGCGCGTCGGTCTCGAGATGCCGGAGCAAGACCCGGAGCGGCGTCGTCATCAGAGGGAGAGCCTGTCCAAGCTTGAGCGATTTCTTGCGGGACTCGACGAGATGATCATCAATGGTCACGGCACGAGAGCTGACCAGACGGCTTTTGTGGAGCGTCGCGAGACCCGTCGCCACCTTGAGGAGATAGCGTTCGTAATTGGTTTCATCAATGACACGAGACAACGGGGCGCCGTCGATGGCCTGTTGCCAGATGGTTTTGACGGTTTCCGTGTAGGCAAGCGGCTGAGCCACCGTGATGCTTCCGGGATCCTGGCACGATGTGCGCCAGAAGTGTATCATCCGCTCGTAAATTTCTTTGCCTTCCTCGCCCTTGAAGGTTTTGCCGAAGAGGGTGAGCTCGTGCGGAGTTCCGGCCACTTGCCATTGCAAGTCATAGCGTGTGGTGCAACTTTTCTCCGGCAGGTAGTGAGCCACTCTGTTGGTGAGATTAGTGAGACCATCTGGTGCTGGCACGCTGTTCGGAAGAAGCTCCCAGGGCAGGTAAGACCGGACTCGCTCCGCATCAATCACCTTCGGCAGATGCGTAAGCACCGGGTCGTGTGGGAACCTCCAAACTATGGCGTCGAGCTCCGGGACGTGAACGGCGAAGGTTCCCGGGCCTAGGCCGGTGCGGCTCGAGTCGGCCAGCTTCTCCCATTCTTTCCGGCTGCGACCTCCGAGATAGGCCTTGACGTAAAAGAGAGTATCGTGCTGGCGCTCGCGACGGCCGGCCACGTCGAGCCGATAACAGACGGACAGTGAAGATTTGGACTGCGACTGCGCCTTCAAATGCCTGTAACGCGCATAGACGATGGTGCAGGCGATTGGAAGCTCCTGGCTGTCGAAGCCGGCAGCAAGCCGTTGCCACAGGAGGTTTCCCATGGCCTCTGCGTCGGCGAATCGTGCGAAATTCGCGATGGGTACATTGGGCTCAAGATGTGTGCTGTTTCGGTCTTGCACCATATTGTCAGCCCCGGCTCCGATAGCACTCTCCCGGTGCACAATCTTTGTAGTCGTCCATAGTCGATCGCTTATGATGCCGTAATACTTACAGATCTTCAGCCAGCCCGATTTGCGGTGAGATGAATAAGGGCTAACTCCGGCCGGTCGCGAACCGCAATTTTATAGACGTATCGTCTTTTCAGATCTAAATGCGGCCATTCTTCCTCAGGACGTCGCATCAGCATGCCGAACAGAACTCGATTCGTATTGCGATGTCCGACGATTAGAATTATGCCGCCACGCTGCGCGGTCAGGATCTTCTTCAGCGACTCTTTCACCCGTTCCGCGAGATCGAGAAAGCTTTCTCCTTCGGGAATACGATAGTGTCGCTTGTCGCGTTTGCGCTCCTCCCAGAGAACCTTGGCCTCAGGATCGCGTGCGTCTCGGTAGCGCCCTTCAAGAACTCCCAAGTGCATCTCATTCAGTGCGGTAGTGGGGTGAATGGGGAGGCCGTGGATCGCAGCGGTAGGCTCGGCGGTCTCCACCGTTCGTCTGAGGGCGCTGGTATAGATTCCCGTCAGTGGCACCTCACGAAGACGACCCGCCAAGGCCTGGCTCTGATCAACTCCCTCTGAGGAGAGCGGGGGATCGAGCTGGCCGGACATTCGCTTTTCCAGATTGAACTGGCTTTCCCCGTGACGAACAAGATACACAAGAGCTGGGCGAAGTCCGGGATGAATACTCACGGCTTCACGCTCCGCATGATCGCATCGGAGTTTTCGCAGGTCACTACGCCCAACGACTGCCCCTTGGAGATCTCATCAGCGAGTCTCAGCAAACCGTTCAGGAGTCCTCTTTGATTATCTTTCAGGCGGGTCATGCATCGGTATGAACGCTCGGCCACCAGCGCCACGGCGGTGAACCAGGCAATGGTTGGAGTATCAATTGTCCACGGAACAGACCGATGGTAGTGGTCGAGAAATATTTGCACATGGCTGACTGTGCGAGAAGATGATCCATGGTTTACTAAGGTGCCCGTGAGAAGTCCTGCAACGAAACTACCGATGTCCCAACCTGGGGGTCCTTGGCACACGTTGTCGAGATCGATTAATGCGATTGTGCCGTCGGTCAGGAAAAGGTTTTTGAGGTGAAGATCGCCATGGAGGGTCGCGGTCGGGTGAACTGGAATCATTGCCGCTTGAGCCGTTAACCGACTGAGGAGAGGAACAAGAATCGGGCGGCTGAATGGCTGATGTTGCGCCAACAGAGAACCGACGACGGCAAGCTTCTTGACGAGATTCGATACGGTGATCGCCCGAAGCTGGGGCACGGAGGTCGCATGGAGTGCAGCGACGGCATGAGCCGCTTCAACGAACAACAGGGAAGAGTTCGAGCCTTCGATGGCATCACGCTCCAGCGTGATGCCGTGTATGCCGAGTTGCCACAGTGTTTTGAGTCGGACGTCATACCACAGGGGTTCGGCCATGCAAAGCCGGCCGCTGCGCCTCGCTTCACTGTTCCAAAGTTCTCGCATCACATGATCGGTGTGAGCACCTTCGTTGTCGTAGTACGTCTTCCCGTAGATGGATATGCGACGGTGGGTGTCTCCGGTACGGTGCTGCACCTCCAGTGTTGTCCGAACGGTGCAGGTGTGCTCACCGACATAATGCATGACGCGAGAGTTCGTGTCGGTGACACGCCACTCTTCGCCTACATGTGCGACGAGCCACTGAGGCAAGGATTGAGAAATGTTGTGGGTCAGCTGGATCATCGCCGGTAGTGTGTGAATCTTGCGGTCGTTGGGAAACGTCCACAAGACCATCTCCACTTCGGGTACATAGAGGAGCGGTTTCCCAAAACGTGGCTGAACGAGAGCTCGTTGACAGGCCTTTTCCCATTGTGATCGTGAGGAGCCTTGTGGAAGTGCCCGGCCACACAAAATCTGTTCTGCACGCTCACCCGTGGCCTCATTCTCGATGTCGAGACGGTAACTCACCATACAAGAGGATTCCGGTTTGTAGCGCACTTGCAGGATCTCGCATTGTCGGACTGCGAGCCGCTCTCGGCTGCCGATCGAGTCCTGCAGTCGCTGCTGCAGAATCCCGCTCATCGCTTCCTGGTCCAAGATGATACGAAGCTGTGGAAGCCGTGCATCTGTAGGAATGTCGGCAAGCAATCTACGGTTGGATACGCGAGGTGTAACGGCTTGATCAATCACAGCATGGTCCATCATGAGTTAGGCCTGGTACTGAAATAGGAGTCGGCCGTCCTGATCTGTCCTTGATACAGACACCTTCGTCGACGAGCCCCTTTCAGACAGTCCCGACTCGGCAGCCGCGAATGATACGTCATCGCGATACTGCTGTCCTTTTTGTGCGATTACGATGTGTAGCGTTGCCTGTGTATTGTTGAGCAGTCCCTGGAGGCTGTTCAATATGCCCACGGAGATCGACGGCGCATCGGCCTTGTACGGATACACCACGGTTACGAAACCCGTGCACGACGCCTGTTGCGTGAACTGCACGATCGGAGCCGGGTGTTTTATCCCATATGATTGCGAGACAAAGCCCTCATCGATTCGTGGAAACGCAGCCGGGACAAGCGGCTGAGCCAAAACAAGCTGTGGAGCATGGACGGACAATGTGTCGTCCGAGAGGGAGAGAGAAACGTTCCCTTGTGCTGCGGGTGTGAGATGGAATCGGAGATCATATCGATGAGATTCTTGCGCTCTCAGGAGATCAACAATGACCCAATACTCCCCACCGATGAACAGGATCTTTCGTTCATGAACGACCGGATACTCATGGCTGATCGCTATCCCGTGCAGATAGTCCAGCCCCGTGGTACTCACGAATGTTCTCAATTCATGTTCCGGCTCAGGCCCCTGAATCTTGTATCGGCGTTTCCCAGGGAGATATCGCGTTTGATTCTGCTCGTCCACTAACACCGTATTATGGGAAGCCGTGCCTCGGAAGAGGATACGCCAATTGATGGGTCCCGATTCATCGTACGTGTAGCGACCCGGATCGACGATAAGAGGCGCGCCGTAGGCCGAGGCTTCGAAACTGAGCAGGTCCAAGTGCCCATGATTGCCTGCCCCTAGGGGGCCGCAATCAAAGATCAAATGACGCTCATCCTGATAGGCCTCGCCGGCTCCACCCCAACCGCTCCGCAAAATGTAGTAGCCGCTATGGGGAAATCCTTTTGAACGGACCGCCGGAGACGCGCCTTGTACCCCTCGGGTAGCCACATAGAGCAAATCGTCTCCGCCGTAAAGCTCGTAGCCACTTTGCAAGAGATCGAGAAAGGACCGACTATCTCCGTCGCTGAGGGCAGGGATCGTGCCATCTGGCCTGTGGCAGTAGAGTGAAAATTCCAAGGCGTTCTTCACGAGTACATCGAACTCCACAGGCATATCGATCTGATTGAGGACTGCTAGTCTCTTCACCCAGAGGTAGTTCTTGAGGACGAGGTGGTGGTAGTCCGTGGATTGTTCACAATGGACGCCATCGGGCTGGAGATCAGATTGAATGTTCTTCAACAGTTCGTCCGTTGACCATCTCAGCCATTCGGTCGATTCAACAAACTCAGGAAACACAACGGCTGCCAAGAAAATCGCGCAGAGTTCCAGAGTTCGGTGGTTTCGAGCCGGGCTCACGTGGTCTCGGAGGTACGAGACCTGACTATGAATCGAGTCCAGGAAGGAACCATAGAAGTCCGGCGTGACACAAGGCGGCTGTCGTGTGCTCACAAAATAATAGTGTGCGAAGATCCAATTCTGGATGCGTCGCCCAGCGACGTCGCTCGGGAGAAAGTCGTGGGGAACGGTACGAATCCACGAGTTGGTGAGCTCAACCCATTTCTTGGCGTACTGCGAATCATTCGTTTCATGATAGGCGATGCCAAGTCCGACGGCGTAATAGAACTTATGAAGCAGGATCAACCATTCCTGATCGCTGCTGAGATTGGTGAGCCAGAGGGGCGACGAGGGAAACATATGACGTTCGCTGTTGAACTCGAATAGGTTGTTCAGGATATTGTCGATCTTGGGCCGTGCGGTCTCTACCACGTCGGGCACCGGGAAATAGTGGACCGACGTACGCGTGTGGAAATGCCGCAACAGATCCTCCGCTGTGAATTCACGAAATGGCGAGGCGAAGATATGTCGCTGCGCTATTCTCGGAGTCGGCTGAGTTCGACTAGGAGCAAGAAACATAGGCCTCCTGATGCGGTGTGGAGGATCCGAAGACTTCCGTCTGAAAGAGGTCGAACAACTGTCTCGTCGTGGTGGTCGAGTCAAAGATCCGATGAATTGTCGCGCGTCCTGCTTCTGCTAAACCATTGCGAAGCTGGGAGTCGCGCAGCAATTCCCCGATGGCGTCGGCGAGGGCAGCCGCGTCGCGCTGAGCAACAAGGAGACCGGTCCGTCGATGTTCGATCAGTTCTGGAATCCCGGACACTGTCGTTGAGATCACCGGGAGGCCGGAAGCCATCGCCTCCGCTAAAACGTTGGGAATACCGTCTCGATCCCCATTGTCAACGATGTGGCAGGGCAACACGAAGACGCTGGCGCTTTGATAGATGGCGCGAAGTTCCTCTTGCGATACTCCCGGCTCGATAGATATGTCCTTCTCGAGTTCATATTCACGAATCAGGTTCTGGACCAGGTCCGTCTGTTCGTCCGGTTCACCGACTATCCGACAGTGAAACGCGACCCCTTGCCCTTTGAGGATCCGACAGGCTTCGATCAAATAGGGGAAACCTTTCTTTTCCACGAAGCGACCGACCGAAAGAATCGTGGGGGTTGCGGAAGGTTGGCGATGGGGCATCGGTGAAAATCGAGCGAGGTTGACTCCATGATAGATGGCATGGATGGGCGCTCCTTGTGGACAGATAGCTTCCAAGTGCTGTTGATTGGCTTCAGTACAGGTCACCACAAACTTGGCCCGACTCAACTTGATCCGTAGGAGATCGCCGGGATTGAGTTTCGGTAAATAGATATCTTTGGCATGGGCAGTGAAGCTGAAGGGGAGTTCTGTCAACATGCTGGCGAACATCGCCATGGTTGTCGCGCCATGACAAAAGTGCGCATGCAGATGGCGGATCGCGTTAGTTTCGACAATAGAGGCAGCGATGAACCCGGCTCGCAAGAAGTCTTTGTAAAAAACTTTTTTAGGCAACGTAAAGAACCCGGTACGGCATCGCCAACTCAATTTGATGGTTTCACCCACAGTACGGAGATATCGACCTGGAGTCGTGCGAAACAGTTGCAGGTGGCTCGGAAGATAACGGGGCAGATTGGCAATGAGCCAGAAGGGAAATCCGCTGTCGGTGTTCTCATGATCTTCTGGAAGATAGGTCAGGGTTGATCGCAGAGTATAGGCCTGAGCTCTTCTAGAATCTGTCTCGCCCTGAAAGGCAGAAAACAGATGGAGCCGGAGACCCATCTGTTCCAAGAGAGAGATTTCATTGGTAATGAAAGCTTCCGACCGCCGCGGAAATCCTTTTACGACATAACCGATGCTGAGAGTAGCCGTGCTGTCCGACGCTCTGCTCTCGGCGTTGTCGTGCTCTCGACCCCGGACTTCAGACGTTTCACCATTAGAGAGTCCTGAGTCATCCGAAGAGGTTTCTTCCAGGAGAAGTGCCTTCAGGCGACTACTCGTGTGCAGAGAAGAGAATTGCTGAACGATCGTCTCGCGCCCGGCTTTCCCCAGGCGCTGCCGGAGTGCAGGGTTTTCAAGCAGGTGGCCAAGGACCAGTGCCAAGGTTTCAGGGTCTTCCGGAGGGACGAGGATGCCATTGTGGTCATGGTGGACGAGTTCAGGAATACCGGACACGGCAGTGGTGACGACAGGCAAGTGACAAGCCATCGCCTCCATGAGTACATTTGGAATTCCATCGCGATCACCGTCCTGGGCGACCTGGCACGGCAACGCAAATATGTCTGCGGCTTGATACAACCCCACGACCTCTTCAAGCGGTCTTTTGCCGACCAATGCGATGATGTCTTGGAGGTTGAGCTCTCGTATCAACGCCTCCATCTGAGGTTGAAGAGGACCGTACCCCACGATGCAACAGTGAAATCGGTACCCACGTTTGGTCAAGACGTGACAGGCTCGGATGAGGGTGAGAAATCCCTTTTTTTCACGAAACCGTCCGACACTCATGATGGTGGCGCTCGTGGTCGGCAACCCACTGTGACTCGCCCGTAGATGGTCGAATCGATCCAGATTGAGGCCATGATAGAGACGATGGAGCGGAGTGCCGTGTTCCGACAGGTGTTGAAGATACGATCGATTATGTTCCGTACAGGTCACCACAAATGCCGCATGACGCATTTTCCTCCGAAGGCTGGAAGGAGTTGTCAGGAATAGATCCTTCGCGTGGCACGTCATGCTGTAGGGGATTCCGATCAATCGATGCACCAGCTCCGCAATGCTCGTGGGGGCATTCGCGAAATGGGCGTGGAGGTGATCGATCTGGGCATCTTGCATTGCTCGAGCAAGAGAACCGGCCTGTAAGAACTTAGAAAATGAGGGCCTTTCAGGAGTCTGCAACCAGAATCGCAACGTCGATAGATATCTCCATGGAGATGAAAGAAAAAGACGGAGATGGGCCAGGAGTGGATTATGATGCACGCTCAAAGGGGTATCAGGCAGATAGGTCACGGATGCATGGACATGACTCGCCAAACCATGGACCATAGCGTTGGTGGGGCGCTGCAAGGCGTAGATCGTGAGATCAAGTCCCAATGCTTCAAGGTCCAGAACCTCTTGAAGAATGAACGTCTCCGAAACCTTCGGAAAGATCTTGACGAGGTAGGCGATTTTTTTAGGTGTAGGCTGAGCCGTCACGATTACACTCTTGATTCTGCGATGAACTGCGCTTGAGATACCCGAATACCCGCAGGAAGAATAGATGGACTCTCGCTTTTCTGGATGCGTTGTAGGTCCGTGAACAATTGCTTCATGGCTTTCGTGACATTCGCGGCACCATCCATGGCGATCCCGAGCTCTTGGGGACGAGGTGGCCGTGGATGTTGCAACGAATGCGTGATGGCTTGGAATAGGCTGCCAGGAGTTAACTGACTTGGGTGAATCATGTCGAGAAGACCTTTTGCCGCAAAGCGCTCTGCTCGAATACTTTGTTCAAGCCTCGGTCGAACGCGTGGGATAATGATCCCGCGTTGGTTTGCCCCCAGAATTTCGACGACAGTGTTATAGCCACCCATCGAGACGACTAGATCAGCCGCGGCCAAATAGTCATAGAGACGCGGAGTGAATTCAGTGACCGTCAAAGCCAACTCCGCATTGGCGGCTTCCTGGAGGCGACGGCGCTGGCCCGCGTTCATCATGGGACCGGTTACGAGAAACGTATCGAAAGTCGGAGCTTGTGAGCCAAACTGATCCTTCAACATTCGGAGATAGGTTTTGAGCAATGGATACCCATCATCTCCTCCCCCTGGGGTGACGACCACCAACCGATCAGTCTGTAGCTCTAATTCTTCTCGAATCCGCTCCCGCGAAAGACTGGGCTGATATCGGCCGACATAGCCGCAGGACACGAGTTTTTTCTGGATGATCGGCGACAATCCATATTCCTTGACCGGATCATAGATCGACAGCGACCCATACAGGAAAATCGCATGATAGGTGTTCTTCAGCAACGGGATGATTCCGGACTTCGCCCATTCGGCATGAACATGGTCGGGATGATCCTCGATATCGCGCATACCCAAAACGATTCTGGTCGAAGGCGACTTTGCTTTCAGATAATTTAGAGCGGGCAATAATTCGCCCCGTATGCCGGCCGGTGCTTTATCCACCAAGAGAATGTCGGGTTTCAGGTTCCGAATACTTTCCAGAATGATTTTTTCGCGGAGCTTCAAGGTGATATCGATGGCATGTGGAAGCAGTCGTGAACAATATTGTCCATCTGCGTCTTTCGTGAGCGCCGGCAGCTTGATGTATTCCATACGATCGGGGAGTGGGTAGGTATGAGCTTGCATCGAGCCGGTCAGCATGACCAGTGACGCGTGAGGAATATGTTCGGACAGATGCTTCGCGATTTCGAGACTGCGGCGAATGTGGCCGAGCCCGTAACTGTCGTGTGAATAGAGCATGATCAGCATGGGCGAATCTCCAAACCGACTTCGCGGCATAGAACCGCGAGCGTCTTGTAAGGGCCAAAACGGGTGCATCCCTTGATGCGTGCGCCACCTGTTGTCTTGCAACCCCATTGTTTCGTAATTAGATGACGTTTAGTCATGTTCCTTGGACGGACCATTTGATGTTTTGTAAACGCAACTTGGTTTGTTTTGCGCACAGACTGGACGAACGCAGATTTCCACGACGGAATCAGGGGGGTCCTTTCTCGGATGAAGACGCGCGACCGTTGCAATAAGATCCTCGAATGCAAAGGGTTTCGCGAGATAGGCATTCGCACCGGCGTCCTTGCTCGCCTGTTCCGTTTCTGGGCTGCCTTTGGCCGTCATGATGAGAATAGGCACGTGTATGTGTCGTTCGCGAAGCGTCCGGCAGAAATTAAGACCATCATTCGGTCCGAGAAAGATATCGATGATGAGAAGGTCGTAGATGTGTTCAGTGATCAGATTGAAGGCGTGAGGCGTCCCTGATGCGACGTCAATCCTGAAGTCTTCAGCCTCAAGCCCTCGTTTCATGAAACTGACAATTCGTTCATCGTCTTCGACAATAAGAATACGCACGGATAAGCCTTTCTGGAGGATGCAGGAGGGGCGCACCCTGAGTGAGGGAGTGATCGTACTCGGCAAATATAAGAAGGGAATGAAGATGAGATGAGAAATTGATAAGAAATGCGATGCGGCCTGCTCCAGGTGCGCGAAGGGACCTACGGGTTAAGAGGCGTGATGATCAGAGATCTTGTATCCGATATCGCGTACGGTCTGAATCAGTTTATGCTTTGATCCAGCATCCACCTTTTTCCGAAGATATCCGATGTACACATCGACCGTATTGGTGAGTGTGTCGTAATGATAGCCCCACACATGTTCCAGGATTGAAGTACGACTAAGTGCCTTGTTCGTGTTCACCATCAGAAATTCCAGGAGATCGAATTCTTTTCGGGTCAACACAATCGCCTTGTTCCCGCGATGGACTTCCCGCGTGCTTCGATCCAGTGTGAGATCTGCGATTTGCACCAGAGGAGTTGCGTCTTCGTTATAAGACGGCCTGCGTCGAAGCAGGGCCTTGATCCGTGCGAGAAGTTCTTCGAAGGCAAAGGGTTTGGTGAGATAATCGTCCGCTCCGTAATCAAACCCACTGAGCTTGTCTTGCAGCGTATCTTTCGCGGTCAGGATGAGGATGGGAGTCTCGATGCGCTCACTCCGCAAGGTCTGACAGATCTCGTGACCACTCTTGTCGGGAAGCAACAGATCAAGAATAATGAGATCATAGGGGGTCGTGCCCATCTGTATTCCCTCATGGCCGTCGCGTGCAATATGCACCACATAGCCTTCCGCCTCGAGGCCACGCTTGACGAAACTGGAAATTCGCTCGTCGTCTTCGATCACAAGAATTTGATTACTCATACATGCGTTCTCTACAAAATGGAGGTGATAGCTTTTTGACGTATGCGGTCTGATTTTGTAAATGCACGATCATCTTTGTTCGGAGATCACAACACCCCATCTGTCGACTGGTGGCGGTTAGGCTCTCTTCAGGGGAAGTGTCACGGTGACGACGGTTCCCTGATTAAGGGTACTTGCAATCGCAATGGTTCCATGATGCGCCTCAGCAATCCACTTGGCGATCGGTAGTCCGAGTCCTGCACCAGCAACCGCCGATGGCCGACCTCGCCAGACCCGATAGGCACGCTCGAAGACATGCGGAAGATCTTCCGCGGGAATTCCCGGCCCGTCATCAGCAATAGTTACCTTCGTTTCTGCAGCCGTCGTCTCCATCCGAATCACAATAATACCTTCCTTCCGTCCGTATTTGATGGCATTGTCGGTGAGGATCATGAACAATTGTTTGAGCCGCTCAGCGTCTCCTTGCGTGATCACATCATGAGACGTTCCTTCAAATGTCGCAGTCATGCCTCGTGATCGCGCGAGCACGTTCGTCTCTCGACAGACCTCGTCAAGAACCGCCGACAGCGGCGTGGGGTGTAGATTGATCTGCAAGGCTCCTGATTCAGACCGAGCTAGAAACAGAATGTCACCGACGAGCTTATTCATTTGGTTCGATAGCTGTACGATTCGCTCCAATGTCGTCCGGTATTCGGAAATTGGCGTCGCCTTCCCTCTGAGTGTCACTTCGGCTTCGCCTCTGATGACGGTCAATGGAGTTCTGAGCTCATGACTGATGTCGGCAAAAAATTGCGATCGTAAATGGTCGAGCGCTTTGAGCTTTTGATGGGCATCCTGGATCGTCTCGACCGCTCGTTTGCGTTTGGTAATATCCTGTTTGATGCTGACAAAATGGCTGATTTCGCCGTTCCGATCGCGGACCGGAGTGATCGTTTCTTCTTCTGTGTACAAGGTGCCGTTCTTTTTCCGGTTGGTAATCTCGCCATGCCACACTTTTCCAGCCAGAATTGTTTGTCTTTGCTTGTGATGAAATGACGGATCTTGGTGCTCAGATGTGAGGCTTCGTATGTCCTGTCCGATCACTTCTTCAAACGAATAACCGGTCAACGTGGTGAAGGAGGGATTGACCCAGGTGATACGACCGAGTCGGTCCATAATCATCACCGCATTTGCAGCTGATTCCAGCGCCGTACCTTGTAAACGGAGTTGCTCGTCTTCATGCTTCAGCTCAGTCATGTCCTTGGCGACACACGCAATGCCCTGGATAGTTCCATCTTCGTTTAGCATGGCAGCGGCAGAAAACAAGACTGGGACGGTACGGCCATCTTTTGCGAGATACGTGGTTGCAATCTGATGAATCGCACCATGACTCAAGACCTCATGATAGCTCATGCCGCTCAGGGGGTTATCCTCTGGTGGAAATAGGATGGCTGCATCTTGGCTCAACAGTTCATGGTCTTCGTAGCCGAGGAGATTCAGGACAGCGTGGTTGACGCTGCGTATGGTGCCATCCGGGTTGAACACAATCAGAAGATCGGTCATGGAACGAATGACATTGTCCACATAATTCTTGGACACGGTCGTATGCAGTAACTGTTCGGTCATGCTGTTGAAGCAGTTCGCCAACTCACCCAACTCATCACCACTGGACACGGGAACGGTCGTCTGTAAATCCCCCGCAGCAACCTTCTTCGTTGCGTCGGTAAGAGGCTTGATGACGGAAAGAGATCGTCTGAGTAGCAGAATAAAGACGCCACCTCCCATCATAGTCGTGAGTATGCTCATGACCATAGTTTGAACAACGAGGGTGCCAAGTCGTTGTTCAAGGGCATTCCGATCCAGAAATATTCTCACCCATCCGATCGGCGGAACAGCATCTTTGCCGTTCATCGTCGCCGGGTTCTGTCGATCGATGACGGCGTGTCCGAACTCCGAGACACGGTGCCTCTTCTTGAGGGCGAGATCCCGTTGCCAGAGATCGCCCAGTTCCGGGAAATCCAGGTCCTCGATCGTGAGTTGGATACTGGAGAATTCAAGCCATACGGTTCGTGATGACTGATACGCGAGAATGGCCACGACGTCCTCGCTCTCACCAAGCGATTGAAGCAAAGACGTCAGTCCATCGATATCGTGTTTCAGAAAATAGGTTTGCGATTGTGAGGCGATGGTCTTGGCCAGCATTCGCCCTCGTATCTCGAACTCCTGGAACATGGCCTTGCGGCTGGAGGTATACGCAAAATAGCTCAACCCGCCGACCGCACAAAAGAAGACGGCAAAAAAGAGAGCCATCATCTTGTGCAACAGGGAGCTTGTAACCCAGCGGGGAGTCAGCATCGTGATATCTTCATGGATCCTCGATGACGAGGAGCATCTTGACTTGGTCGTCGTTCATTGCATTGAGTCGTGACAGGCTGACATATCCTATTGCACCCTCGATGGTTCCCACGAAACGCACGACACCCTCGTCCGACCGTTCGATCACGCTCTGAACCGGAACCGGTGTGCCTTGGCGATAAAACACTTGGTCTGGTTTGGCATTCAGCACATGAAGGTAAAAAATCTTCCGCGTATCAGCTGAGATCTCACGATTGACCAGTTTGATTCGGTCGCCTTCCTTCCGATTGAGAATCGCCCCCCGATACATGTCGGCAATGGTCGCCCGACTCAGCGAGGAGGAGGAGT
>JACCDP010339865.1_pt1 | contig 22467 bp, 21 predicted proteins | sample 7445841 | NCBI WGS metagenome assembly JACCDP01 (sample SAMN15323441, study PRJNA562643) | freshwater metagenome | isolation source: river surface water | place: USA:Blue River Watershed | collected 2017-08-17
CACTTAAGAAAAATAATATAATTTTAAAATTATTAATTTTTTATTATTTTAAATAATTCCAAAAAAAAATAACACAATAGAGATAGTATTTTGAAAATATTTATAAAAAAAATTTTAGAAATTCTAAGTAAAAAAGATAAACAAAAAATTATATTTTCTGTAATTTTTTTACTTACGAGATCTGTATTGGAAGTTATCGGCATAGGACTTTTAGTTCCAATCTTAAATTTTATATCTAATGAGAATAAACTTATTTTTTTATATAATTATTTCCCTTTTTTACAAAAATTAAACAATAAAGAATCTATAATTTTTTTTATTTCAATATTTATTTTTATTTATTTAATAAAAACAGTTTTCACAATTTTTTATAATAGTTGGAACGCAAAGTTTGTAAATAATTTATCAACTGATTTAGCACATAGAGTTGTCAGTAAGTATTTAGATAAAAGTTATATTTTTTTTTTGGAGAATAATTCTGCCTCTTTAGTTAGAAACATTTCTTCCGAAACTAGTATTTTTGCACAGGGATTAATCGGGCATATTATATTAAGCATAGCTCAAATTGTTTTTATTATTTCTATTTGTCTGTTTCTTATATTTTATAACATCCACTCTGTTTATGTTATTTTAATTTTAATCTTGCTTTCTTCATTTATTATTTATTTTTCTAATAAAAAATTTAAAAATTGGGGAATTGTTAGACAGGAAGAGTCCGCTTTTTTTCTAAAAAAAATTAATGAAATAATTGGCAATATTAAAGAAATAATTTTATATGACAAAAAATCTTTTTTTTCTAACGAGGTTTATTTACACAGCAAAAGATTCTCTAACGCAAACATTTACAGAGATACAGTAATTTCTTTTACAAGTCCGATAATAGAATTTATAGGAATTTTAATATTTTTTATTTTTCTATTATTTTTAATAATTTATTCATCTCTTAACTTTGGTGAAATTGTAGTTTTATTCGGAGTTTTTGTTTTTGCATCTTTAAAACTTTTGCCTGCTGTCATCAGTCTTGTAAGATCTGTTCAATCTATAAAATTTAATTTGCCTGCTTGTGAAGTTATTTACCAGATACTAAAAAATCCAAATGATTTTAATAATTTAGAGGAATTTGCAAAAGAGTTTAAAGAAAATAAGAATATCAATCTAACTAGCATGGAGTTCAAAAATATTAGCTTCATATATAATTCTGAAAAATCTCCAACATTGAATCATTTAAATTTTCAGATTAATAAAGGAGATAAGGTTGCACTTATAGGAGAAACGGGTAGCGGTAAAACCACATTGTTAAATCTTATTTCTACTTTAATAATTCCTTCATCAGGAGAAATTGTAATTAATAATTTTGATAAAATAAATTCTTTTAAAGAAATTCGTGAACGTATAGGGTATGTTTCTCAATTTGTTTATCTTTCTGATAACTCAATACTTTTTAATATTGCCTTAACCAATGATATTACTGAGGATCAAAAGAAAAGAATAATGCATATTATAAAAAGTTTGAATTTAAATATTATTAATAATCGACCTATTGACGTATTTTCTTCTATTGGCGAAAGAGGCTCTAAATTGTCCGGAGGCCAGATGCAGAGAATAGGAATTGCAAGAGCACTCTATAGAGATCCAGATATTTTAATTTTAGATGAATCAACCAATGCCCTAGATGACGAAAATGAAGAAGCAATTATAAAGTTTTTAGTTAAAGAATTTGATAAAAAAATTATTATTTTTTGTACCCACAAAAAAGAAATTTTAAAATATTGTAATAAAATTTTAGAAGTAAAAAATAGCACAGTAAAAGTTAAATAATTTTATTTTAGTATTTTTATTAATTTTTCTTAAGAATAATTAGAAATTGTTTATTTTTTATAATTTTTCCCTACAATGTTTTGTTCATTTTTTTCTTTAAACAAAAGATAAGTTAATTGTAAGACCAAAAAAATAAATTTAAATTTTATTAAAAAACATAAAACTTTGTCAAAAAAATTATTTTCCTGTTGTATCTTTTTCCAAATATGCAAAATTAGGGTATAAATATATAGTTACAAAACTATTTTAACTGTAAAGCGGACGCTTACTTAAGATTTTATTCAAATATTTTCTCCTATGAAACTTAACATTAACTTATATATATTCAAATTAATAAAGTTTAAATTTATCGAATAATTTAATTATATTATGTTTAAAAAATTTTGTTTTCTGATCATTAAATGGATAGTCTGGTTTATTAAAAAATTCAAATTAGACATTTATTCATTTGATAAAATAATTTTTTGCGTTGGTGATGTAAAGATTTCACAAAACGAAAATAAATATGAGCAAATTACCGATTTGATTGAAACCGAAGTTAAAATATTTTCGCAGAATGGTGAGGATGGTATTATTCATTATCTAACTAGTCGATTAAAATTAAGTACAAAAAATTTCGTAGAAATTGGAGTTGGAGATTATAGGGAATCCAACACAAGATATTTGTATAATAAATATCATCCAAAAGGTGTCATAATTGATTGCATTGGAGATATGCAGGAAAAAGTAAAACCATTTGTCAATTTGTGGAAAGGTGATTTAAGAATATGTAATAAAAAAATTAGCTCTGATAATATTTTAGATATTTTAAATAAGGAATGTGATTATGAAATTGATGTATTTAGTATAGATATAGATAGCATTGATTACTGGGTCATAGAAAAACTAAAAAGAAATATATCAAAAATTTTTGTAGCTGAGTATAATCCAGTATTTGGTTCAGAATTAGAAGTTACAGTTCCAAATATTTCCGGATTTGAAAGAAACAAATATCATTATTCCAATTTGTGTTATGGAATGTCTTTAAAAGCATTAATAAATTTAATGGATACAAAAAATTATTACTTTATTGGAACAAATTCACAAAAAATAAATGCATTTTTTATTTCTAAAGATTTTAATAAAAAAGAATTTTTTAATAATATTAAAATTAAGAATTTAGATAATTATACTAATTCAAATATACGCGATAGTAGAGATAAAAATTATAACCTAAATTATCTTTCTGGGAATAAAAAATTTAAAGAAATTGAAGAGTGTAAAGTAATTAATTTAGAAGGTAATAAAAATAAATTATTTAAAATTAAAGATATAAGTTAGTTATTTTCTAGTTATGAAAATTCTTTATTCAAATTCAATTTTTTTTTTACAAAAATCTGGTGGGATTTCAAGGTATTTTATTAATCTCTCAGAAAAATTATTAAATTATAATGTCAAAACGTTAATTGTAGCTCCATTAAGTAAAAATATTTATCTTAATAACTTAAGTAAAAACAAATGTTCAATTTATCTAAAAAAGATTCCCGATTGGAAATTCTTAGAAAAGTTAAATAATTTCATTTCTTATATTCTTTATAAGAAATTTAATCCTGATGTTGTTCATGAGACTTATTATAGTAAATATAGTTTAGTTAATTTTATAAATAAAAAAAAAGTAATTACAATTTATGATTTAATTCATGAGAAGTTTAAAAAAATTTATTATAAAAAAATGAAAAATAATAAATATGATATTATTAAATTAGTGGATCATTTTATTTGCATATCTAAAAATACCCAAAAAGATTTTACGAATTACTACGGAATACCAAAAGAAAAAACTTCAGTAATTTATTTAGGTTGTGATCATCTTAAAAATAAATATAAAAAATATAAAAATAAAAATTTAATTGGTGAAAAGTATATTTTATATGTTGGTTCAAGAGAAAAATATAAAAATTTTAAAATTTTAGTTTTATCTATTAATTCTTCTGAAGAATTTAAAAATTATAAGATCGTATGTTTTGGAGGAGGAAAGTTTAGTAATTTTGAAGTTGAAAAATATGAAATCGATGAAAGATTTATAAATTTACAGGGAGATGATTTATTGTTAAGAAACTTATACCTTAATGCTGAGGTATATATAAATACCTCAAATTATGAGGGATTTGGCATAACTAATCTTGAAGCTATGAGTTTAGGTTGCCCCGTTATAACATCTGATATTCAAGTATTTAAAGAAATTTGTGGAAATTCTTGTTTATATTTTAAGAAAAATGACCATTCAAATTTGACCAATCAAATTCGTAAAGTACTCTTTAATAAGAGTTTTAGAAATAAATTTATTCGTAAAGGATATAATAGGTCTAGAAAATATACTTGGGAAAAGTGTGCAAAAAAAACATTTCATTTATACAGGTCATTAAAAATAAATTAATTACTAAATATTTTTTTAATTTTTTTAATCTATGTAACTTAATAAAATAAATATTGATATTAATTAAGGAAAAGTAAATTGAAATTTTTTGAAAAATATTAATTTTATTATTTAAAATAGTTTTTAAGAAAACTCTTTTCATTAATTCATAAAACGGAAAAATATAGTATATCTTTCTCTTTAAATATATTTCTCTATTAATAAAATTAGACTGTCTTGACATACCCTTCATTCCAAATTTTGCATATCCCTCATCAATTATTTTAAAATTTCCTTGAAACAATAAATCTAAATCAAACATCCAATCTACAGCCCAATAGTCTTTTGATATATCAATAGTTTTCATCATATTTTTTCGTCTAATCAAACTAAAAAGAATATTATGGGATATATGTCTAACCTTAAAGAAACCTTTTATTCTAGAATACAGACTTCCTACTAAATCAAATGAATAAAATTTATTTGGATCATTTTCGTATAAAAACTTAGAAGAAGAAGATATGAAATCAAGATTATTTTCTAAAAATTTGACATTATTTATAATATAATCTTTAGATATCACGTCATCCGCCGCGTTCCATTTAAAGTATTTCCCTTTTGATTTATTCAGAACAAATCTAAAGTTCTTTGCCCACGAAATTTCTTTTTTTTGATGAAACACTTTAATCCGGCTGTCTATTTTAGACATTTTATTTAAGAATTGTTTTGTGTTGTCTACCGAACAATTATTTGAAACAATAATTTCTATATTTTTATAACTTTGATTTATTAATGCTTTCAAAGAATTGGAAATATTAATCTCATTTTTTGAATGATTACCAAATCCATTTTTCACTGGCAGACCTATGCTAACTAAAGGGGTGGTGCTCATTTATACTTTAATATCGTATTTAATTTTAGATTATTTCCCCAAAAACAATTAGGCTCAAAATTATTTTTATTTACTCCATTCATATCAATTTTATTTAGTAAATTTTTATTTTTTATTTTTTTTTTTATAAATTCTTTAATTGAAATACCTTTTCCACTACAGACATTTATAATATCAAAATTATTATCTAGATTTATTAGTTTAATAATTACTTTACTCAAAAAATTTATTGGTACGAAATCTCTAACTAAATTACCTGAGACCTTAAGTTTTTGAATTTTTTTTTTTTCTAAATCTTTAATAAGTGTGTATAAAGTTTTTCTTTTTTTATTAATACCATATACAAAAAAAGGTCGAAGCCAAGTTAATTTAAAATTTTTTTTTCTTTTTAATTTTTGCAAACTTTTAAGCAATTTTAATTTTGCGACCGCGTAAGGTATAATCGGTTCAGGTTTTGTGTATTCAAAAATTTCATTTTTTTTTTTTCCAATTTCATAACATGTGCCTAAAACTATTAAGTTTTTAAGTCCATTGTTAATTAAATTATAATTAAATCTTTTCTGAAGTTTGTATGTTATAAAATGTTTCTTTGATTTATAATTTGGCAAATCGGGCCAGGCAAGATTTACAACAATGTCCGGTTTTCCTAAATAATTATAAAAATTTTTTTTATTTTTTGAAATATCAAGCTTTTTCCAAAAAATCTTTCTATCTTTTTTAACATGATTTATGCAATAGGTTGATATAATTTTATTTTTAGTTTTTACTAATTGTTTTAATAAATTCTCACCAATCGTACCTGAGCCTCCAATTATTGCTACTTTCACTTTTTATAAGAATAAGTTTTAACAAATTCTTCAAAAGAATTGTAAATATGATTTATCATCAGATCATTTAGCCCGTGATGACAAGCTATCAATATCCCTCGTGACATCACTCTATCTGCAACAGGATAACCATCAGCATCAATTTTTTTATTAATATTTTTAAAAGCTGGTTGTCTTATTGAATTTCCAGTAAAAATTACTCTAGTTTGAATATTTCTTTTTTCAAAAAAAATTTGTAAATCTGTTCTGTTAAAAGGTGCCATTTCCTTAATAATCATAGGAAAAGCAAACCAATAAGAATTTACTTTTTCGTCCATTTTAGGTAATTCTAACCACTCCTCATACTTCCTAAAAAAATTGATATGACTATTTGCGTTATTTTTTCTTTTTTGAAGAATTTTATCTAATTTTTTAAGTTGTACTAATCCAAAAGCAGAACCTAGCTCCGAAGGCTCTAGCATGTAGCCAATTTTTTCAAATATAAATTTGGCATCGTATTGAATATTATCTAAATATACATTAAATCTATTTTCAATTTTTTCCGAATCTACGAAAAGTGATGAGCTTCTACCCCATGATCTTAAAAGTTTTGCATCATTTTTATATTTTTCATTACTAGTCAACATCATTCCACCATTACCTGCGCAATTTATCATATGCATTCCATAAAAACTCGTAATGCAAATATCAGAGTAAAAACCTGATTTTTTATTATTATATTTTGCGCCTATTACGTCTGCTGAGTCTTCTACAATTTTAAGGTCATACTTATCAGCAATTTTCCTAAGTTCTTCCCAGTCAGGCATGTTGCCCATTAAATTTGGTATACACATAGCCTTAGTATTTTTATTAATCATTTTTTCAATTTTATTTTTATCAATTATAAACTTTTGTGAGGACTCACTATCTACAAAAGACGGTATCAATCCATTTTTAACTATACATCCTATTGTTGTAGCAAAAGTTAATACTGGAGTTATAACCTCTGAATTTTTAGGAAGATTAAGAACTTCCATTGCTATGTATAATGAGGACGATCCTGAGTTTGTGCCTATTCCGAATTTATGACCATAAATTTCAGCTACTTTATCTTCAAATTCCTTCGTTTTAGGTCCCATTTGTGTTGAGGTTTTTAAAACATTAACTACAGCGTCTATTTCTTCTTGGTCATGTATAGTCATTGCGTAAGGCACACGGGGAAATTCATTAATCGACATAAATTCTAATTATACTTTATAAATCAGTTTTCAACTGTAAATTTAGACCACTTCCAAAATAGTTATTCAATTTTTGATTACTAAATGCACGTCTTGAGTCAAAAATTAAACTACTGAACTTTTTATCATAATATTTAATTATTTTTTTAAATTCTGACGATTTGTTATTTATAACAATTGAGCTAAACTTTTTATTAAAATTAATTTCACTAAGATAGGTTACTTTATTATCGAATAATTTTTTATTTTCTAAAAATTTTTCTTTAGAAAAAATCGGATCGTAAATAAAGATTTTAATTTTACTTTTAGCCATAAAATTAATTACATCTATTGATGTAGAATTTCTAATATCATCAGTATTTTCTTTAAAAGTTATTCCCAAAACTAAACAATTTTTAATTTGCATTCTTTTAAATTTACTTAAAATAATATCTGAAATAACTTTTGGTTGCGTAGAATTTATTTTGTCAACATTTTTTAAAATTGATAAATTAAAATTATTATTTGATGCAAATGCAATAAATGTTTTGATGTCCTTTGGAAAGCAACTTCCTCCATAGCCAATTCCTGGCATCATATAGTTTATTAATTCAGGAACTTTATTATTGGAAATAATACGACTATCCATTTTAAGTGCATTCAACACATCAATATAATCTATTCCAATTTTATGACATAAATTAGAAATTTCATTACTAAAGGAAATTAAAAGGCTAAAAAAAGAATTAGAAAAATATTTTATAAATTCAGCTGTTTTTATATTAACAAAAATTAATTTTGATTTTTTTTTATATTTCTTATAAATTTTATTTAAAATAATTTTAGATTTGAAATTTCTTATTCCTAAAACTATCCTATTTGGATTTTCAAAGTCATAAATAGCATTTCCTTCTCTAAGAAATTCTGGGTTAAAAATTATATTGATATTTTTATCAATTTTATTTCCTAAGTTTTTTTTCAAAATTGGGATGCAAATTTTTTCTATAGTTAGAGGCGGAATCGTACTTTTATAAATTATTGAATATTTTTTTTTTTGTTTAATTTTTTCTGATATTTGCGTTGTAACAGATTTAATATATTTTAATTCAATATTATTTTTTTTTAGCGGCGTACCGACACACACAAATGTTACATCGCTTTTATTAACTGCATCATCTAGGTTTTTACAGAAGAAAATATTTTTTTTAGCTGAGATTAGTTTTTTTTTTAAATTTTTTTCAAATATTATATTATTGCGTATTTTAAAGTTTTTTAACTTTTTTTTGTTTTCATCAAAAAAAAAAATTTTATGTCCACTATCTGCCAAACAGACCCCAGTAACAATTCCAACATAACCGCATCCAATTATTGATATTTTCATATTCTTTGAGTCACATAATATAATAAAAGTTTATATAAACCATTTTCTAATTCTATTTTAGGACTAAATTTTAGCTCTGTTTTTGCTTTAGTTATATCTGGGCATCTATGTTGGGGGTTGTCTATTAGATAATTTTTATCGCTATTTTTTTTGTAAATAATCTTACCCTTATATCCCAATAAATTTTTAGAGACCTTAGCGACCAATTTAGCAAGTTGTTTTGTTGAAACTTCTGGTTTATCAGAGCCAATATTAAATATGTTTCCATATTTACTATTTTTTATGGCTTTTAAATATCCAACTATAGCATCAGCAATGTAACAAAAGGTTCTTGTAGGAGATCCATCAGAATACAATGTTAAATTTTTTTTTGTAATAATATTTTTCATCAAATCCGGAAGTATTCTCTTATCATTAAGTTTCATTCCAGGACCGTAATTATTGAATGGTCGAACTATTACTGATCTAAGTCTATAATATTTTGCATAATTTATAACCAAAGTTTCACCAAATCTCTTTGACTCATCGTAGCATGCTCTAGGACCAGTCGGTGAGACATTTCCATTATAATTTTCTTTCGTAGGAATATATTGTTTATAAGGGTTGCCATATATCTCACTACTAGAGAAAAAAAAAAGAATCTTTTTTTTATTTTTATTTTTTAAACTTTCAAGAATCTTCCATAAACCCAAGATATTTGCTTTCATAGTTTTGATTGGTTCTTTTCTGTAAAATGTTGGTGATGCTATAGAAGCTCCATGAATTATGATATCAAATTTGGTAAAAAAACTTTTTTTTAATTTATTTATATCTCTTCTAATAAAATTTACTTTTGATGTATCTATCCAGTGCGGTTTCTTTTTTATATTATCTAAAATTGTATAATTTATTTTTTTTTTATTATTTATTTTATTCCAATGGGTTATTGTATAATAAAAATAATATCCGATAAAACCAGCCCCACCAGTGAACAAAACTTTTTTGTTTGATAAAAAGTTTAATTCTTCTCTAGAATTTCTCTCAATGTACTGAAGATCAGAAGCAAATTCATGTTGGGCTTTAAGTTTAAGAAAGTTTATTTTACTCAAAATTTCATCCACAGTAAATTTTTCTTTTTTGATAATTTTGCTAAGTATAACTTATCCCTAAGAGTATCCATGCATTGCCAGAAACCCGTATGTTTATAAGCTGCAATTCTTTTTTTTTTTGCAATTATAGGCAATATATCTTTTTCAAGTATGATTTTATTTTTGTTTTTAAAATTTTTAAAGTATTTAAAGAAATCAACCTCAAAAACGAAGAACCCTCCATTAATCCATCCTTCATTTAATTGATTTTTTTCATCAAATTTTGTAATTAAACTTTTATTCAAAGTAACATGTCCCCACCGTGCAGGTGGTCTTACGACAGTCATTGTGGCATCTCTTTTTTTTAGATTATGAAAATGTAGTAATTTTTTTATATTTATATTTGCTAATCCGTCACCATAAGTTAACATGAATTGATTTTCTGTTATATATTTTTTTAACTTATATATCCTTCCTCCAGTCATTGATTTATTTCCGGTATTAATAACCTCAATCTTTAAATCTTTAATTTTTTTTTTCTCAAAAAACTTTTTGAGGATATTAAATTTATATCCACCAGCTATTAAAAATTCTTTTTGATTAAAATTTTTATATATATTTATTATATGCAAGATTATTGGATCTTTGCCAATGGTGATCATGGGTTTTGGTTTGGATTTAGTTTCTTCTCCTAGTCTTGTACCTAAACCACCAGCAAGTATAACAACTTTCATATAAGTATATCTAATTATAAATCTATTAATTTGCCACCAAATTAATAACAATTGTATATTTCTTTTGCTGCAATAATAATGTTTTTTTTCGGTTTCCAGCCAATAATTTTTTTTGCAAGATTATTATCCCCAATTAAATTTTTTTGATTTTTAATTTTTTTATTGAGTTTAATAGTATGTTTAATTTTTTTATAAAAAATTTTTATAATATCATTAATATATGTTCTTTTACCTGAAGATAAAATTAATTTATCTGGATTTTTGTTTTTTTTAATCAAAAGATATATACCCATACAAATGTCGTGGGCATGAGAGAAATCACCACTAATATTTTCATAGTAAATTTTATTCAAAAAGTTGATATTATTATTTTTTATTGCCTTCATTAATCTTGGTAACAAAAATCTTGAATTTCTGTATTTTGAGTCATGGTTAAAAAGTATTAAAACCGTCGCATTTAATTTAAATTTTTTTTTCTTAAGAAATAAATATTTTGCTGATTCAATTCTAAATTTTGAATAGTAGTTATTTGGATATAATTTTGAGTTTTCACTTACTTTCTTATTTCTTTTATCAAAAATTTCAGAAGAACTAATTACTATTAATTTAATGTGATTATTATTTTTTACATATTCAATTATTTTTTTTGTAAAAGATAAATTTTTCTTATAATCTTTGTATGAGAATTTCTTTTTATAAGAAGGATTATCAGAGCCAAGATGAATAATTACATTGGGGTTTATTTTATCAATTTCTTCTTTTATTTTATGAAATTTTTTATTCGATGTGGTAAAGTATTTTTTTTTATTAGATGTATCTTTTTTTATAAATCCAAAGACTAAATATTTCTTTTTAGTTAATAATCTTGATAAAATAATGCCGTCCTGTCCTTTAGCGCCTGTGATTATGATTTTTTTCATTATTTTGTTTAATATTTTTTATTATAATCTATTAGTTTGTTCATGAAAATTAAGAATTGCAGGTCCTGTTCAAGCAAATCTCTTAAATATATATCTACCTTGGGCACACAATATTTTACTGGTATCTTCCCAAATTCAAGAAATGAAATTATTCCTAAGGGAGATTTAGGAATAGCGCTTTGCAACAATTGTTCTTTGCTGCAGTTGCAAACTTCTTTTGATGGAAATTTAATGTATGGAAATAATTATGGTTATTTGTCATCATTAAATTTACATATGATAAAACATTTAAAATCAAAATCAGATAAACTAAAAAAATTATCAAAGCTAACAGCTGGCGAGATTATTGTTGATATTGGAAGCAATGATGGCACCTCCCTTCGGAATTATAGTAATAATTTTATATTAATAGGAATAGATCCTACTATTAAAAAATTGAAAAACTTTTATAGAAAAGATATTATAACAATTCCTAATTTTTTTAGTAAAGATTTATTAAAAAAACATTTAAATAAAAAAAAAGCAAAAATTATTACAACTATATCAATGTTTTATGATTTGCCCTCACCAATAAATTTTGCAAAAGATGTATATGACTGTTTAGATGATCAAGGTATATGGCATTTAGAGCAAAGTTATATGCCCATGATGATCAAAAATACTTCTTATGACACAATTTGTCATGAGCATCTTGAATATTATTCCTTAAAATCAATCAAATATATTTTTGATATTACTGGATTTAAGATAATTGATTTAGAATTTAATGATATAAATGGCGGAAGTTTTGCTATCACAGTCTCAAAAAAAAATTCTAAGCACAAAGAAAATTCAAAAATTATAGAATGGTTATTAAAAAAAGAAGATATTTACAAATATAATTCATTTTTAACTCATAAAAATTTCTTTCAAAATGCAGAAAAGCATAAAAAATTATTTAGAGAGTTATTGCTAAATTTAAAAGATATGAAAAAAAAAATTATTGGTTATGGAGCATCAACTAAAGGAAATGTTATACTTCAGTATTGTGGTATAAATTCACAAATTCTAGATGTTGTTGTTGATGTGAATAAAGACAAGCATAATAAATTTACTCCCGGTTCAAAGATTAAAATTGTAGAAGAAAGTTTTATTAAAAAATTAAAGCCAGATTATATGGTGGTAATGCCATGGCATTTTAAAAGTTTTATTATGAATAAAGAAAAGCCCTTTTTAAATGGGGGAGGAAAATTAATATTTCCACTGCCCGATATAGAAATAGTCTAATTTTTACAAATTTCTTTTAAAAATAATTAGCAAATAAAATAAAGCCTTAAAAATATCTTTAAATTCCATTTTAGAAGAACCTATAGTCCTGTAAGGAAGATATATAGGGATTTCAAAAATTGAGTATTTTTTTTTGTATAAAATAAATATGCTTTCCCAAAAGAATGAATATCCATTGTCTTTAGCTTTAAGAATATCCTTTAATTTAATTTTTTTTGAATTGTAGCATCTAAAAGCCCCTGATGAATCAACAGGAACATTTAAAATAAATTTTATAAGTTTATGTCTAAAACTTGTTAATAATCTTCTATAAAATGGCCATTCTTTTAAAGAATCTGCTCTTAGAAATCTGCTAGTTGTTATTAAATTATATTTATAAAATTTTTTGAGAAAATTTCTTATATAGATAGGATCGTGGGTACCATCAGCATCCATAGTTATGATTAACTCAAATTTTTTTTTATAAGCATACCGAATTGAATCTTTATGAGCGGAACCCACCCCAAGTTTTTTATTTCTAGAAATATAATCTATAAAATTATATTTTTTTTGAAGAATTTTTACCTCACCCAATGTTCCGTCAGGAGAATTATCGTCAATAATTAAAATATTAAATTCTGATTTATATAGCTTTATAATTTTTTTGATTAGTAATTTAATATTTTTTTTCTCATTGTAAGTAGGTATTATTATTATTTTCTTCATTATTTAATATTATAATCTATAAATTAATTTAGAAACTGTTCCAAAATAAAATAAAATAAAATAAAGTAGTAATAAATAACAAGATATTTTTTTTTCAAAAAAAATTTTAGTCAAATTAGTTTTAATGATTAGAAAAAATATTATAAAAAACATAGGGTCATAGTATCTTTGGTAAACCTGATAAGAAAAAAACATAAACAATAGAGTTATTAGCATAATTGAATTGGATCTATTCTCTAAGATTAAATAAATAAATACTGAAATAGTAAAAAAACTAGTAAAATAAAAATAAATATTATTATTGAATAATTTTTGAGAGAAAAAATAATTTACACCACCGCCTTGCCAATTGGCCCCATTAAAATTTAAAGATAAAAAATAAATTAAAAAAAATGATACTAAACATGGTATAAAAATGTGTTTATATGAAAATTTTTTATATAAAAAATTTATCAATATAATTGGGAAAAGACTTGAAAATATTATTGAAGAATTTCCTAACAGAAAATAATTTAATGCATATATACTTATATGTTGACCAGTAAGGAGTTGTGGAAATTTATAAACATATAAAAAAACCGGTATTGAGCTTAATACGCAAATTCCGAAAAGTTTAATAAAATTTTTAAAATATATAATTTGATAATATCTGTACAAAAAGTAGATAAAAAATACTGCAAAGTATTGCCTTGTATAAGTCGCTAAAACGAGAAAAATAATTTGTAATAATAAATATTTATCTATATCTTTTTTATGTTTAATTTCCCATTTTTTAAAAAAATAAATTGAGATTAAAAAAAAGAAAATTGAGGTAATTAAATCATTACCCCAAATGCTCGTGTATCTAAAAGAAGGTATAAAAAAAATACATGAAGAAATAAGAAGAAAATTTTCATTCTCTTTGTTTTTTTCATGAGATTTTGAAATAATTAAATAAAAAATAACAGGGATACTTATTGAGAAAATGCAAAATAAAAATCTTAAAATATATGTGTTATCAATTAATCTTGTAATCAAAGATAAAATGAAAAAATGAAGAGGAGTGTGTACTAGGGTCCACTCTGTTGGATTTGCAAGGAGGTTTTCCTGGAGAGCTAAAATAAAACCATAAGTTACTTCAAAATCACCTCTGGCACCACCTCCAGTTCCATCTTCATTCAAAAAAAAGGAGTATATTAAGCTTAAAAAAGATAACAAAAATACGATTAATCCATTTTTGTAATTGTGAAATTTTGACATTTAGAATTGAATAAAATTATTATTACTTAATTTTTTAGTCAGTAAATTTGATTTAACAATTTTATAAATATCCGCAACCCCAAACGCAAAGAAGAATGAAAGATAAAATAAAATTGGTAAAAAATATCTAGTATTCCCATGCCAAGAAAGAATTAAGAAGAAATATAAGATTGAAATAAATAAAAATAATAAAATTTTTTTATCTTTTAATTTTATAATTTTGAATAATCCTAAGAGACAAATAGAATAAATAATAAATGAGTATATCATTCTGTATGGTAGTAGTTTTTGGTGTAATTCACTTCCATAATATACTTTCCCTGAAATAAATTGATTGTCGCTATAAATATGAAATGGATTAAGCAAAATAAAATGCATGGATTGCTTAGTTATGTATTTTGAAGTCGAGACTAGATTAGAAAAAATTAATTCATATGATCTTTTTTCTAAATAATTACAAACTTTTAAATATTCTGTATTTTCTTTTCTTTCTTCATTTTCACAAAAAATAAAAGAATATCGAGAATAATCCTCTTGTTCAATATACCGCTTAAAACTTTGATCGTTATTTATTTCTAATTTTTGAACTTTGATAAAATTTATTGTTTTTGATTTTTCAATTTCCAAACTTTCTTTAGAAATAATATTTGGAATTACATAGGCATGTATTACCGCCTTCATTTCATTTGGTATGATATAAAATTTATTTGATCTAATATAATTGTGATACCCAACAAAGATTAAAAAGATTGAATACCCAATAAGAAGTAATGGCAATTTTTTATTAAATTTAAACCCAACAGTTAAGTAAAAATATAGCAAAATAGGCACTATGTAAAAAAAGCCATTTGATCTTTGAATTGCAAGCAAACTTAAAACAAAACCTATAAAAAAATATCTAATATTTTTTTGAGTGTTATTTAAAATTAACCCAATTAAAATAATCTGCATTGAAGAGAATATTGACTCAGACCAAAAAGATAATTGATATTGGAATATTGTGGGTTCTAGAGATAAAAATAATATTATCCAAAAAAGAATACTATTATCTATAATTTTACGAAGTTGAAAATATAAAAAAAGTATACAAGAGTAATATAGCGAAATCTGAAAAATAAGATAATTAAAATGTATTCCTTGTTTTATTATATTTTTTAACTGATCTTCAAATAAATTATAATCAAAAATTAAATAATAAATTGCCATAACTCTTGGAAATAAATATTTAGTAAAGTTCTGTCTTCCGGTTTCAAAATAATTTATTCCTAGTTTAAGAGCTTCTTTTATTTCAAATCCGTGAGTAAAATATCTATGCACATCGCCCTTAATCATAGCATGGTAATATTTTCCTTCGGGAGAAATTAAATTTTTATCATATTTGTTAAGAGTGTATTTTGCACTTACCAAGCAAATGAAGAATGAGAATAAAATTAAAAAATACACACTGTTAAATTTTTTTTTATTAATTTTCATTAGTTTTAATTTTTAACTATTTTGCTATAAATTTATTATTTAAGTTTAGGTAAAATTAATCTCAATAAATAATATGTTTAGATTTAAAATCTTATTAGCATATAATTTATCCAAATTATGAAAAAAAATGCATATATTTTTGGTATTTCTGGTCAGGATGGAAGTTATTTAGCTAATTTATTGTTAAAAAAAAATTTTAATGTCATCGGATTCACAAGAGCAAAAAATAAAAATAATTTAATAAATCTTTTAAAGTTAAAAATATATAAACAAATAAAATTTATTGAATATAAAAATTTTTCTAATATTAAAAAAAATTTTATAAAAAAAAAACCTAATCACATTTACTTTCTTTCTGGAGAATCGAATGTGGGTAACTCATTTCAGCAACCAATTAATACTTATAGAAGTAATATATTGATGCTTACAAATATTTTAGAATACTGCAGAGTTAGAAATCTTAAAACAAGCATTTATAATTCATGCTCTACAGACTGTTATGGAAACAGCTCTGAAAGTTTATGTGATGAAAAAACATTGTTTAGAGGGGTTAGTCCATATTCTAGATCAAAAGCTTTTAATTTCTGGCTAACTAAATTTTATAGAGAAAATTTTAATTTGAATTGTTGTAGCGGAATTTTGTCAAATCATGAATCGCCTTTAAGAAGAAATGGTTTTGTTACTAAAAAAGTTATTGATTATGTTAATAATTTTGATGCTAAAAAGAAACTGAAATTAGGTAACATTAATATTTTTCGAGATTGGGGTTGGGCACCAGATTATGTTGAAGCAATATATAAAATTAATACATTAAAAATAAAAGACGATTTTATTGTTGCAACCGGAAAAACAACTTCCCTTAGCTATATAATAAAAAAAATATTTCATAAAAGAAAAATTCCTATAAATTTCTTAGAATCTAATGTAAAAAGATTAGTCAGACCAAATGAAATAAAGTTTGTTAGATGTAGTCCAAAAAAGATAAAAAAAATTATTGGCTGGAAATCAACAAAGAATATTAATCAAATAATTGAGAAACTTTTAAATAATGAAATTTTTTAATAACTTTTCAGATTGTATATCTATACTTTTGTTAACACTTCAAAACAAAAGTATTTGTAGAATTTATCAAATTATTAATTTTAATAAATTTATTTTTAAAGGAAGTATAATAGAATTTGGAGTTAGTAAATTTAGTAATAGTTTATTTAAAAAAAGAGAAATTTATAATCAACTAAATATTTCTGATCAGATTAATTCTAATGAAAGCAAATATATAAAAATTAATTTACAGAAAAATAACAATATAAAAAAAAAATTTTCAAATGCTGTCATATTTAACGTTCTTGAAAATGTTATAGAATTTGATAAAGCAATTTTCGAAATTAAAAAAATCTTAGAAAAAAAAGGAAAAATATTTTTATCAACACCTTTTTTGTATAGATATCACGGAGCGCCTGATGACTATAGTAGATATACCTCTCAATATTTAAAGAAAAAAATAGAAAAAAATGGATTTAAAATATTAAATTGTAGAAGTTTTGGTACGGGACCGTTTATGGCGTCTTATTCTATGCTTTTTGACTATCTTAAATTTATACCATTATTGCCTGTTTTTATAATTTTTTTATTTATGACGATAGATTTTTTTTTATCGTTATTTCAAAAAAACCCCATGTCTAAAATTTACCCAATTTGCATTATTTTGGAAGCTCAGCTTAAGGACTAACTTAAATAATTCGTGAGAACAAAATTATATATATATAATCCATATCCTTCGGTAGGAGGATCCGAAACAACTTTAGTAAGATTTATAAATTCTATTGATAAAAATAAATATGACGTTGTTTTATTGTCTTTAAAAAATAATATTAATTTTTTTTCTAAAGTTAAATTTATTAATTTAAATTCAATATCAACTTTATTAAGTTTTTTTAAAATTAGGAAAATTATATTAAAAGACAGCCCAAAAAATATTATTTTTTTTTCTACACAATATTTTGTTAATATTTGGTCTATAATTTTCTTAAATAGAATAGATAATATTAAGATATTTATTTATGAAATTAACCATCCAAGCGAATTAGAATACAGTTTTAGTTTTTTAGAATTTCTAAAGAAAAAAATTATAAAATTTCTTGTCATTAAATTTTATAAAAAAGCGAATCTAATCTGTGGAAATAGCAAAGAATTAAGTGAAGATTTATCCAAATTGGTTAATAAAAAAGTTTTAACTATTTATAATCCATGTTTTTTTAAAATAAATCAAATTAAGAGAAAAATTGATAAAAAAATAATTAGAGTTCTTAATGTTTCAAGATTTGAAATGCAAAAAGATCATATGACTTTGCTAAAAGCAATTTCAAATTCTAAATACAAATCAAAAATACTATTGAATTTAGTTGGTTATGGGTCACAAAAAAAAAATATTATTAAATATGCAACAGATAATAATATTAATTTAAAAATTTATGAAAATATTAAAAATCTTGAAAAATTTTATATAAAAAATGATATTTTTATTAGTACTTCATTATATGAAGGTTTGCCTACCACTATGGTGGAAGCTGCCAGTTATTGCATGCCAATTATTTCCTCCAACTTTAAAAGTGGTGCCAGTGAAATATTACAGAATGGTAATGCAGGTCATTTATTTGAAATTTCAGATTATGTTAAGTTATCTAATCTAATTGATAGCTTTATTGAAAATACAAAAATATTTTATATTAAAGAAAAACAATGTAGAAAAAATTTATCTAAATTTTCATATACTAAAAGTATAAAAAAATTTAATAAATCTCTAGATTATTTAGCCAAGTAATTTGCTTAAGGTTTTGTAATGACTGTAAGAGGTGAATTTTTTTGAGTATTTTAATGCATTCAAAGCCATATTCTTTGAATCGTCATTCTCAGAAAGAATAATTTGATTAACCAAATCTAATTCGTCATTGCTTTTAAAAAAATAACATAGGTTGCCAGTTTGATACATTTCTAGAGGTCCATTGTTTACAATTGATGTAATAATTTTTTTTCTAAGAAATGCAGATTCTAGTAAAACAAAGCCAGGATCTTCGTACAAAGAACAAGATATGATAGCCTTAGATCTAAAAATATAATTATAAACGTTTTTTTTAAAACCTAACAAAAATATATTTTTTTCCATAGAATATCTCTGTATTATTTTTTTTAATTTGTTATCATTTTCACCTTCGCCCAATACTACTAATTTTTTAACCTTAAACTTATCTATATTTATGCAAAATGAATTTAATAAAAATTCAAAATTTTTTTGATTAGTTAATCTACCTATAGATAAATAGAATTCTTTATTCAAAAAACTTTCTTCTAAATTTTCTTTTTTCTTTTTATTAATTAAATTACAATTTATTATAGGATCTCTTAACAAAAATATTTTTTTTTTATCAAAAATTTTATTTTCAATTAACATATCTGACGTAAGTTTGGTTGGTGTTGTAACTGCATAAATATATTTTGAAAATAATTTCCAAAAAAATCCCCTTCCAAATTTTAAATTTGGAAATCCGGAAATTCTAAGAATTATCTTGGTATTTCTATATAAAATGGGGCTTAAGATAATTGGTAGAATTGTTAATAGGTGAATTATTAAGAAATTTGGTTTTTCCTTTTTAATAATTTTTAAGAGTGGAAATAAATTTAGTAACGCAATAACTAAAAAAGAAAATCTACTTCTAAAAAAACCTTCTTTTGGAAGTAAATCATAAATATTTAATTTTTGTATATTCTCAACATTGATATTATAATCATTAGTTTTTAAAAAATTCCACTCCCCAACACTGTTCAGTATTTTTACTTTAACATCTTTTTTATATCTTTTAAGTGAAGTAGCAGAATTTTTTACAGCATTTATTGTAGCTATGTGAGTTAAAAATGGACACCAATAAAAAATTTGCATACAAAAATTTATATTTTAGTTAAACTAATGAGTACATATGAATAGCAACAATGAAACTCTTAAGATTTCCATAATAACTGTTGTAAAAAATGGCGAGGAGCATATTGAGAATAATATTTTAAGTTTACTTAATCAAACTTATAAAAATTATGAACATATTATAATTGACGGAAATTCTAATGATAATACTAAAAAAATAATAGATAAATATAGTAAAAAAATATCTAAAATTGTACATGAGTCAGATAACGGGCTTTATGATGCAATGAACAAAGGTATAAATTTATCTACCGGTGAAGTAATTGGTATTTTAAACTCAGACGATTATTTTTACCCAAATGCATTGGAGATAGTTAGTGGTTATTTTCAAAATAACACTGATATAGATTTTTTATTTGGATCAGTTGATAAATATAATAAGATCTACAGCGGCTATTATCCAAGAAAGTTGTATTGGACCTTTGGTTTTTATAGCTCTCATTCAGTTGGATTCTTTATAAAAAGAAAATCTCAATTAGAGGTTGGTTATTATAATACAAAATATAAGTATTCTGCTGATTATGATTTATTTTATAGAATGATAATAAGGAAAAAGATGAAAGGACTTGCTACTAAAAATGATGAAGTAATTGGGTATTTTAGAACCGGAGGTTTAACTGATAAAATTAAATATATAGATTATTTAAATGAAAATACTCAAATACGTTTAGATAATAAACAAAATTTTATTATTGTTAAAATTATTCACTATTTAAGATATTTAAAAAGATTAAAATTAATTCTTTCTCAAAAAAAATAATGAAATTTTTAGTAACAGGGTCAGCTGGTTTTATTGGATATCATATCACTAAAATGATTTTAGAGAATTTTAAGGGATCAAGCGTGATAGGCATTGATAACTTAAATAGTTATTATTCGGTTAAATTAAAAAAAGAAAGAATAAAAATATTAAAAAATTTTAAAAGATTTAAATTTATAAAAATTGATATTAGCGATGTAAAAAAAGTTTACAGTTTATTTAAGAATAATAAATTTGATATAGTAATTCATATGGCCGCTCAACCAGGTGTAAGATACTCAATGATTAACCCTAAAGTATATTTTTCAAGTAATATCGAGGGTTTCTTAAATATTATTGAGAATTGCAATTTATCAAAAGTTAAAAAATTTTTATTTGCATCTTCTAGTTCTGTGTACGGTGATCAAAAAAGATATCCTTTAAAAGAAAATTATAATTTAAATCCAAATAATATTTATTCATATACAAAAAAAAATAATGAAGATGTAGCGAGTGACTTATCAAAATCAAAATTTTTTAAAATGAAAATTGTTGCTTTAAGATTTTTCACAATTTATGGAGATTATGCAAGACCTGATATGTTTATATATAAATTTTTAAATTTTTTAGTAAAAAAAAAAACTTTTTATCTTAATAATTATGGTAATCACAAAAGAGATTTTACTCATATTGAAGATGTTAAAAATATTATAGCTAAATTAATTATAAATAAAAAATTAAAAAGTTATCAAGTATTTAATGTTTGCTCAAGTACGCCCGTTAGTATTTTAAAGTTATCCTTTTTAATTCAAAATATTTTACAATTAAAAAATAAGATTATAAAAATACAAAAACATAGAGCTGATGTATTGATTACCCACGGAAGCAATATAAAAATTAAAAAATTTTTAAGAATTAAAAAATTTAGAAATATCTTTAATGAAATAGAAAGTGTTATTCAGAATTATATTAAACAAAAAATTTTTAAATATTCCTAGTTTTTTTAAAAAATATTATAAATAGTCTAACCAAAGTTCTAAATATTTCTAATTTTGGTATTTTTGATTTACCAGCAGTTCTGTTCTCAAATACTATTGGAAACTCATGCATATTAACTTTTAATTCACTTAGTATATTTATGGTCTCCATAAAAAAACTATAGCCTTTGGATTGAACCATTTTTAAATCAAAGTTTTTTAACTTTCTTAAATTAAAGCCTCTATAAGAAGTAGTATATTCGGTTAGTTTATTTTTTATAATAAATTTAATAATTTTGTTTCCGATAACACTTATTGTTTTTCTTAAAAAACTCATTTTACATACTCCTCCCTGGGTATATCTTGAGCCTATAACAAAATCATATTGATCTAAATGTTTTATAAATTGAGGAATTTCTTTTGGATCATGAGACAAGTCCGCGTCCATTGTTATTAATTTTTCGTATTTTTTTTTTTTAGCATACTCAAATGCCATTTTATGAGCAGTATCTAGGCCTAATTTTTTTTCTCGTTTTATTAAATTTATTCTGGGATTATTTTTATAATTGTTTTCAATAATTTCAAAAGTTTTGTCTTCGCTATTATCATCTATTATTAAGATATCAGTTTGTTCTGCGGATTTTAGTATTTGATTTATTAAATTTTTAATATTTGGAGCTTCATTGTATGTTGCAGTAAATATTAGTGTTGAGTTCATATTAAATAAAAAAAATTATTTTATGTAAATTTTTTTTACATGCTAGTGAGTGATATTTCATTTAAATCTTCACAGCTTTGGTTGCGGGGCTTGGATTTGAACCAAGGACCTTCAGGTTATGAGCCTGACGAGCTACCAGACTGCTCC
>JACCDP010831588.1_pt1 | contig 22464 bp, 20 predicted proteins | sample 7445841 | NCBI WGS metagenome assembly JACCDP01 (sample SAMN15323441, study PRJNA562643) | freshwater metagenome | isolation source: river surface water | place: USA:Blue River Watershed | collected 2017-08-17
CGTCCAAGTGCAGCCCCATTCCAACCAAGCAAAGGGTCTGGATTTGGATTGGAGGCATTTCGAGCTCCACCATCAATGAAGATTTCTTTGGGTCCTGATGTTTTACGGAAGGTGAAAAGACGAGTAGGTTCTACTGATGCTTTATAAGAAGGTACACGAGCAGTGGTATCGTTGGCCCAAAAGGCCATTAACCCTGTTTGTTCATTTCCGTAACCCAAGACAAGATTGGCATTGCGTTCAAGAGCCATTCCACCCAAGAAATAGTTTTCACCTTTAGAGGATTTTCTCTTTTCCACAACAAAAAGGGTAAATTCTCTGCGAACTAAATCAAAGGCTTGAGGAATCTCCATAAACTGATTGGTTCCTTGGAATTCAATTCCGGGATAGGCTCCAGAACGAGTATACAAAGGACGCGCATAGGCTTCATTCTGAAGCAATTCACGTCGTTTTTCAGATTTATCCCTCCATCGTTTAATACCATTTTTTCCGTCGAGTAAAATATTATTGCTATCCATCGCATCAAGCCAGAAGCCTAATGGTGTAGTAGTAGTAGGAAAGAGTTTGTCTGGTGAGAATACTACCGAAGTTACATTGACACCGTAGAAGCTGTTCATTGCCCTGCGTTGAACAACAGGATCCATATTGGTTGTTAAAGTTTTGAGTCTTTGTACTCCAGATTTAAAGTCACCATACGTATTGATGGTGCCTAATTGAGGATCAAAGGTGTAGGATTTTGGATAGAGAGTTCCAGCAGGTTTTCCATTTAATTCTTGCCAGAAACGTTGTAAACAGGTGAGTTCAACACTACGAATAGGTGCGGATTCCGATATTTCACTACAGAAATTGTAAGTATCAAAGGTTCCTCTTGCGGTACACAAATCTTTAGCAGCTACACGTGTATACCGATCCGAAGAGGATTCTGCTAGAGATTGTAAGCGAGTCACTTCTCGCACAGCTTGATTCCAATCGGCCATTCCTTTTTGAAAGAGTTTATCGGTGAATCCATTATCACCTTGTCTGGATTGAAAGCTTTGGAAAGAGGGTTGTGTTTTTAATGTAGAATCCCAGCGAGTTTGATTTGGATCCACTGATTGAAGAGATGTATAGAGAGTACCTTCAGAAGAGCATCCATTGTTTTTAATAGCCTGTAGAAGACAGTCTCTGGATAAGGATGGATTAACACCTGTATCGGCACAGCTAGCTAATTCGCGAAAGGCGGCTTGTTGAAAACTCGCAATGGCGTTGTTTTGGGAAGGAGGTGGAATTTTAGAAGGATCGGTGACAATTTGATCCAATGGACATGTGTACATCGGATCATTGGGGTACATTGGTCTTCCATTTTGAAGAACGGGTATCATCTTTTTTGTGGTTAAACAGTAACCTAATTTTCCTTGAAAATCACCCCCGCAAGCCGTTGTAATTACACGGAGAGCTTCCGCTGTTTTGGCTTCGCGTGCAGCCTCCACTAAAATACGTTTCTGGGCATCTTTCAAATCCCAAATCCATTCCACACCGTTTCCGAGCGCATCAATGGGATCATTGGTATCCAAAGGACCTGACCTAGAACCAAGGGCTCCTTGACAAACTTCAGGGCAAAGACCGCCCGGGGACTTTTTGTATCTCCAACCACAACGTAAGGGAGCATTTGGATTATCTTCTGTATCACGAATTAACTGTTCAAGACCAGCCAATCCAGTGTATTGTCTACAAAAGGTCAGATTCGCAACATCGGGAGAGGTGCCTTGAAAGATGTCTTTTGCAGCCTCAAATGAAAAGGGAGGAATTGTCTTTTTTATGTAAGGATCATAAGCGGATATGGCATCAAGTGTGTCTTCAACTGCTGTATCATCCAATTTACCTTGTAAACTACCAGGAAGGAATCGATTGGGTTCAACTTCCTTGTATTTTGTTTGCTGACTTCTATAAAAAGCGTCTTGAAGATTCGCCATCTCTACTACATTTTATCATAAAAATTAGTTGAGGCCTGTAAACTTGAAAGAGGAGACAGTGACACGCGCAGGAGTATGAAACGGTGTACAAGCAAATACTTGCGCAAGACCGGTTGGTCTCTTGGAGGGCTGTGTCACTGTGATGGTTTCTCCATTGAGTCGTACTCTAACCTGTGAACCGCGACACTCTAGAGAAAATGTATTGGTTTGATTGGGAGCACAAGCGGAACGTGTATCAATACCCCAATTGCCATCACCTATATCACCAATTCGAACATGAAGACGGAATGTATTGGGAATGAACCAAATTCCAGGCATACGTTCTCCAGGAATACAACAGTCGCGTCCTGTGGTGGTGAAGTGGACAATTTCAGAATAGAAATTCCCATTTGGACCAGTAGGTGTAATATTCATTGTGAGTGTATAGTCTCCATTATTTTGTGCTTTACCAATCAATTTATTGGGCTGAGGAACAAAGGATGTAGGTAAGGAAGCCTCAGCACGAGGAACTTCCGCTAAGGAAGGTTCATTTTTAACAAATGTGCTAGGATAAGGAGTAATTTTCCAAGACATACGACGAGGATCCGTTTTATTTACTAAGACCAAACGATCAGATGCTGGATCAAAGCCAATATAGGTTCCACCTCCATAATCATTATAAAAAATAACCATATTGTTTGGAGCTTGGATAGGATACCAAGCAAAATCAAAATTATTAGGACTGAAGGCATTAGCATAGAGAGAAAGTCCTGCGTGACGAATGGCTTTTGAAGGATTTCCATCGATAAACAAAGCCACACGACCTTCATTGGCTTTAAACACATCAGGGCGAGCTTTTAATTCTACATTTATAGATTGTCCATTATTGAGAGCTAAAGTATTGTTTCCTAAAAGTTTCCAAGTACGATTTGTCGCATCTTGTATTGTGTATCTTAAAGGATCAGGTTCAACAGCAGGATTGGCAGGGATTGTAGTTGGAACAGGAAGAGGATTAAAGTTGGTTCCAAAGCATTTACGAATAGCTGCTTTACGTTCCACATCTGTATTCGCATTACGAGACTGATCGACGGCCATTTCCAACATACTAGTCAAGTATTTCTTTACACCATCAATACCCACACTACCTTTGAATCCCATATCATACATACGAGCCAACTCCATCAAACTCTCCGCATTTCGTTCAGGATTTAATTCACCTTCAGGAAGACAATAGATATTTCTACGTTGGGAGGTGTCGTTTCTGTAGTTAGGAAGAGAGGTAAAGGTAGCTGCACTTTCACCCAAGTCTTCTGCGCCTTTATTCTGATACAAATAAGAGAGGCACTGTTTGACATTAGGTACAGCCTGAGTATTGGCTTTATCTGTACCGTTTAAGATTCTCTCCATTTTCAAAGAGGGTCTTGCTCGGAAATAATCACAAGGACTAGAAATTTTACGACCTGAACAGAGTCTTGTCTTTTCAGGATCAATGAGATCATTGGATGCGATATCACGAAGAATAGAATAAATCTTACTTAAGGAGTTGGGAATTCCTTCCTTATCACTGAGATTCCCTGCTTGATCACTAAAATTCAACACCTTTGGGTTTTTATAGAGGTCACCCGCATTGGTACAGCCCACGTCTAAGATACGTTCACGTAAACAAGCTTCATTGTAGGCACCTGGTTTAGAACCTTTCGCATAACAAGGTTGGTCTGTAGCGAAACGTGTAACAGAATTGGCTTTTGTTTGATAAGGAGCGGAAGGACAGTCAATGGCTGAAAATTCACTCGATTGAACAAAGGTAAACGGAATTTCTCCTGTAAGACGCATTTCACGACCAGACTCACCACCAGGACGAATCTTAGCTACTTCAACACCATTTTCAGGAAAAGTATGAAAGCCACCTGTTCTGTTTGGAGCAGAATTACTCACACCATCACGAGTAAGAATCAAATTTAAGGGCATCGCAAAACGTCCACCATTTGGATTTTGAGAGGATAGGTAACCATAGACAATAGGAATTTCATCAGGCTGTCCTGGATCTTGTACAACTTCAACAACAAAAGGGTCACTTTCAGAAGCTGGAGACACACGTTTTTCCATTTTCCAACGACGTGTAGTAGTATCAAAGGTCCATACATCTTGGTTTAAGATTAGTGGTATCGAAATAGCATCTTTATTGCTTAAAATAACGTTGTTTTTCACATTAATACCTTTCACAGTAATAGCACATTTACCTGTACCCATAAGTACTAAAGAAATCGTATTTTTCTGTACTCTTTGAGGAACAAAAGAGAAGGTGTCATTTTCATAACACAAACCACAGTTGTTGCTTTCGCTAATCTCTTTTGTTTTCATACAGTCCATACGTTTTGTATAGAGATCCAGTGTTTCTTGATTCACAGCAAAAGCAGGAGATGCAGGCGATCCTTCACATTTTCCCAAAGAAGGCGCAACACGTGGAAAGGGATAACTGTAGTCTTTTTGTTCTTTCATTGCGGCTTCGACAACACTGGGATCAATTAACATACCTTTTCTGCCTTGAAAAGGATTACCATCTTCATCTACACCGGATGTTAAACAGATACCACAGACTTCATCAAATTTCAATGTTTCATTTTGATTGATTACCTTTTCTTTTCCTTTTTTCAAAATACGATCAGTTTTATTTCCATCATTGTCCAATTGATAAGACGTAAAAGGATTGGTTTCCTCTTTTGCGGAAGCACGACAAAACTGGATAGCATCATAGAGACCTCCTTGGGCATCTGTGCGGACACGAAATTGATTCATAAAGGCTTTGAGTTTGAAGGCAGCAGGAGAATTAGGATCATAAGGAGCTACAACATCCCCAAGAGCAGAATTTAAAGTTTGCTGTTTCTTTTCAATCTGAGATTCAGATGCTCCAACCGGGATAAGAGGATTGAGTAAAGGATTCACCATAGATGTTAAACTGTTATATCGTGTCTGACTTTCGGCTACAGCTCCTGGATAGTTATTCTCGGGTGTAGAGCTGGGAAGCGTTTCAAAACCTTCCATCTCTTTTTTAAGCCGTAACCCAGCGATAGCTGCAACTGTTAATCCTGTTAACGTAACGACGCCTGTGATAGGGTCCATTCTAAGTATTTTTAAGAAAATACTTAGAATACATTCTATCTGTATTTAACAAAATTTACATATTATCAGGTCTCAAGCGGGTAGTAGGATCCAAGTCACGTGTAATGACACGGAAGACTAAGGTTGTCTGGTGACTCAAATTGATTAATCGACCTGTAGCTCCATCTGTAGCGGTTAATGTATTGAGGAATGTATTATTCGCGGTTGATCCTAATTTACCATAAGTATCAGCAGTTGTACTACCTTTGGCAGGATCACTCATACGAGTACGAATAATAATGTAGTTGGCATATCCTACTGAGTTTGCTCCATCGGTGACAGCGGTAGCACCAGACTGGTAGGCAATTTGAACAACGACGTGACCTTCGGGTCTCTGTAAGAACGCAATGAGATCATCACGAGCACCAGCATTTCCTGTGAACGCTGCAGGGAAAGTTAACCCTCTTATTTGGATACGATCACCTTGATTGACTTCGAAGCGACTGAACCAATTGCCTGTATTAATCCAAATGTACAACCCTGTGGCATCAGCATAGGTTGTTCCTGTCACTGTCCAAGTAGATGCTCCTGAAGCACTTAACCAATAAGAGGAGACAATATTGGCAATATCCTGTGTATCTTGAGAATCACTGACTAAGCAACCATCCGGTCTCTGGATAGAAATAGTCATCTTACGAAGGGTGGAAAGAGGAGTGGGAGTATAGACTTTTTGACATTTCAAGAATTTAGGAATCATTGCTAAGTATCCACCTTTGGAAGCCATATTGGTATCGGAAACCCAGTTCGCATCATACTGTACAGAAGCAAAGGCTTGATTCAAAAAGGTGTCTGTACCAAAGCCATTCGTATCCAATTCAGGGATATAGACGTTCAAGTAAGGGAAACTGAGCACATTGACGTTCAAAGCAGTGCTATAGACAACAGGAGGACCTATTGAGGTAACAGTCTGAATAACATCCAGACCTTCAATGGGTAAAATAGTCTTCACAAGTTCAATACGTGTAATATTCTTGAATTTGACAGTAGCAGTAGGAGCAAAAGTTTGACCAGGACCATTATTAGCAGGATCAAAATTCACAGTAAAGTTGTAGCGATTTTGAGATTTATTGATGACCCAATCACGATCGGCACTGTAGACGAACAAGTTGTATTCATTTTCTTTGTAAGCTAAGATATCATCTTGACGAATGATGTTATCTTGGGGAAGGATTGGCTTCATACGAAGTGATTCGGGTAATGCGATAGTAGGATTGGCTGTGGCAAGACCCGATTGTGTAAGAATAGCCTCTAAAGGTGTTCCTTGATTTCCAAGAGTATTGTCCAAAACATCTTTCATAAAGATGCGACGAGGATCCGGGGGCACAAGTCGATTGGCCATTGATTCCGCAGCCGTTTTCTGTGCGGCTTGTCGCATACGTTCTCTATCAGCTAAGGCATTCTGTTCAAATTGAGTGGATTGTTGTTGAGCTTCCTTGAAATTAGCTTCAGCACGCATATTTTGTTGGATGAGGGCTTGACCTTTCAAAGCTTCTTCTTCTCTTTCCTTCTTCACACGTTCAAAAATACTGAGAGAAGGAGGACCTTCATCTTCCATTGTCAAACGGAAATTAGGAGGAGCAGGAGGAGTAGCCTTTGCCGTATTTCTCTCATTTTGTAATTGACTAAAACGTGTAGCTACATCGAGTCTGGTAACATCATCATCTCTTGTGGGTGGAGCAGCTTGAGAGCGATTGACATAGCTCATAAAATCATCTTTGGTGTTGAATAAGACAGCCATATTTTTATTTTTAATCGATTCTTGAGGCATATCTTTGGAGACCTCTTCCATATAATGCCGAACAGTCTTCAAAAGTCTGACTTTCTGTTTATCATTCAAATCAGTGCCTAATTGTCTTTGAAGATCTTGATAAGCAATACGGTTTAACATTTCTTCATTTTGAAGACCCAAAAAGCTATTTTGAGTTCTTACGGGATTCGTCTTTCCACTCAACATATACTCGTCTGACATTCTATTCTTAAGCTGATTCTTTCCATTTAGGTTTTTACTTCTCCGTTTATGTTGAAAAGAGCCAACTGCGGAAATCTAACATTGTAGAATCGGGTGGTTCACGACGACAGAAAGGTTTAAATTGGTCACCCATAAGCATACGAATAATGAAATAAAGAGAATACATACCACATTCTGAATCTTTGTGTTGGAAACGATGCGCATTATAACTGAGTTTCATTTGAGGATCTTGTGTGGTCAACCATTTCATAAAGCGAGCCACTTGTTTTGGAGGTTCATAACCATAAGAATCAAAGTAATAACACTGGTGTTTAGGAATGTCAATAAAATTGGCTACCCAGTGACTACCATCTTTGAAATGAGGATCTAAGTTATAGATAATTCCGATATATTGTGTTCCATTTTTCATAGCATCTTGAACACGAAGAGCACAGATCTCTTTAATGAGACAGTGTTGTGGACCAGTTTTTTGGTATGGGTCGGGAGCAGCAAAATCAATAGGGAAGGGTCCCATAAATTCGAAGTTTGAAAAAGCGTCTTCGTACTGTTTCATCACATTCTCAATATTTGTGCTATCAAGCCACATATCTGGATCATCTTTCCATTTCACAGGTTGTTCAGGACGTAAATAGGTCATCTTCAAATACTGTTTTTCAGAATCATTAAAGGGTAGAGCATTGACAAAAGAAACTTCATTTCCTTTATTGACATTGAGACGACGTTCAAGTTCTGAACGAAGGGTAACAGGACTTTGACTCTCTACGACACCAATCTTTTTCGCAGCACGCTTCAATATACTCATAGGAAGACAACCGTGAGCTGGTCTCTTATCTCCAATGCGAGGATGACATTGGGAAGGACCCGGTGTAGGAAAGGATTTTCGTTTATTTCGAGCAAGGCGCCTAGTTTTAGAAGCCATCTTCTATGATAAGAAGAGAAAGATGGCCACAGCTTCCGACAAAAAATTCAGTTCAAATCGGTATTGGAGATTTGTATTTACACCGTTATTGATTGGAACGATTATCTTAGGACTCTTTTTATTGTTTTCAAGTTCTGAAACACAGGTTACCGATTTTGGATCTGTCATTAAGAAAACCAATTCCTTATTGGCAAATACCCTATAGGCAAATATCTTATTGGCATATACCCTATAGGCAAATATTTTATTGGCATATACAACAAATCTCCGGGTCTAGAAGAAAGTATGGTGACACTTAGAGATAGTATTCCTTATATATTACTTGTCTTAGTTATCTGCTCCGTTATAGGCTCTGTGGCTTATATCGGTGTCTCAGCAGGTAATCCTGATACACGAAATGAACTTCAAAAGCACGTGGCTATTTTAACCACTGTGAATTTATTAACATGTTTCTTCTTGGGATTTTTGTTATATTATTATATTCTTATGAATCAATCGTCTTTCTTACCTTTCACCATTTTTATGTTGACGTTTAATACTTTCTTGGGGATTATGGCAGTCAGTATAGCTGTTTTACAGCAAGTAAACTGAAAGTTTACAAGCGCTTGTAAAACAACAGCAAGTAAACTAAGAAGGACTCGCTACATGATAAATACACATAATCCTGTGTTGAACACGAAATCGACCTGTCCAGGATCCTGATGTAGAATTGGTTTGATAGGAGATTCCCTGTAAGCGAAGTGCTACACGAATGGTGTCTCCTTTTTGTAACAGCCCCGGTGAGGCAAGTTTTTTCCATGAACTGTCTTTCCAGAGATGTAAAAAGAATTTCTTTTCCTGAGGTCCAGCGGAAGCTGTCTGTAAAGGACAGTATAACTGTAAACTGTTTCCTTCCACAAACGGTTGGAAAAAGTTATAGATTTGATCTTTGGTTCGATTGGAATCTGAAAACCATGATTTTTGATGTTGATGAACTAACTGTAAGAGGGAGTCTTGAAGAGCCATTAATTTTTGATAAATAGCCGATTGTTCAGGAAGATGAAGACTGAGTTTCCCTGTTGTGCTATCATAATCTCGTATAGTTAAAGGAGGCAATAAGATATTCAGATGTTTGAAACACATTGGGCCATCTTTGTATTCCAGCGGGGTAATGGGTTTTGTAGATCGCTGAAATAATCCAGGGGTGATTTTGCTAAGCTCTAATTTTTGTATTGGAATCGTCCATTCCATCCACATTCTAGTCTGTATGCGAAAAAAGGTTTAGATGTCTACAAGTCTAAACAGTATAAACTATACAGTTCAGATGGATTCCTTAAATTTATGCTGGAGAGGACAAACACATTCTGGAAAAAAGCAACAACTCCATTCAGCCTTGCGACAATTAGCTGAACTCCGTGGACTCCCTTTTTCCATACAGACCAAACAGTTTTATACACAGGGTTTGAATAAATCGGAGACGGGCCAAATTAGCACAACAGTCGAAGAAGACAGGAATGATGACAGTGGCTATGATAAAGAGAGTTTTCCTTATGAATTCTCTCTTCTTCACGTGGGATTTGATATCGCAAGAATGTCAATGCAAGATAAGATTTATTTGAAACCCATTTTACAGCGCTGGGGTACAGGCAGTCAAGTCTTAGCAGGAAATCAAGGTCGTGGATCCCGTATTCTTGTCTTTTATCACGCACATCTCTTCAGTACAGAGTCTTATTTCCTCCTTCATTCTCTTTTGGAGAATAACTACGGAGATGTCAGCATTTGGCTTACCTCAGAACTTCCTGTCGCAGAAAGACTTTCAGACTATTTTATTGAAATTCCTGTGACCAAACGACTTATGGATGCGTCTCCACTTCCTATGTGGCCAGACTTCTTTCGTAAGACTCTCAAGACATGGTCTGAAAAACCATTTCCAAAGCTTCAAGAAACCAATGAGATTCGTTCTTTATTGTATGAGCTTTTAATGCGTAATCTTCGTTGGACGGACTGTGTTCATTATTTATTGGATATTATATTGGAACTTCCACTTCAAGAGGAAAAGAGAAAAGCAGTAATCGCTATTCTTGCTGAACAAGAAGCGACATCCGCAGGTCAAACAATACCGAGTTATCGTATTCCTTTACTGTGGGAAAGCCTTTTCCTAAAAATTCGTGAAGTCATTTCTCGTGATCCAACAGAGAAAGATGCAGAGCATTCCTCTGGTTCTGAAGAAGTGTATACAGGAGGTGAAAGAGTTATCTCAACACCCCCCGCAAAAGTGGTTACTCGACAAACCAAGCCTAGACGACGTAAACACGATGAAACAACAAGCACTAACGGACAGTAATTTTGATGCGTTATCACTACGGTCATCGATGTGGAGCGATGTAGAAGCAGGAAAGGCCAAGATACGATGTAAGAGTTGTGAGAATGCCAAAGTCATCTATATTCAGACAGGAAGAGAAGAACCTCCATGGTCTTTGTGGGCTACGATTATTCAATGGTTAGGACCACCCAAAGTAGGAGGGACAAAATGGCGCATCTTTTGGTTTCCTGCTCCCACAAAGAGACAGTATCCTCCTGTCGGTCAAGAAGTCGGTCCAGCGAGTTTAAATGGTGGATACAGTTATCCTTGTGACAGTGGAACGATCGTGATCTATCGTTTGGAAGAAGCTACACGCGTCTTAGTTCACGAGATTCTTCACGCAGCCTGCTGTGATCCCAAAGATGCTTCCTTGCCGATGAAAGAAGCGAATACAGAAACGTGGGCTGAACTTTTATTGGTGGCTCTCTTATCCAAAGGCTCGGAGAGAGAAGGCAAACGCTTATGGGGAATCCAGAGTCAATGGATTGCGAATCAGAATGCCATTCTTCGTCATCGTTTTGGTATAAAGTCACCTGAAGACTATGCGTGGAGATATACACTTGGACGTGAGGAAGTATTAGAGTCGTTGAAGATTTCTCTTCCAGAGCCGAATAATATAAGAATACGTTCGTCTCGATTAACTAGTCCTGACTTATTTCCTTAAAAATTGACTCCAAAAAATAAAAGAAGTACAAGCAGAAAAATACATTTTCCTTGCTTGAATGGGAATCAAAGGTCTATATTCGTGTCTGAAACCATTTAGCATACCTGTCAATTTTGATGAGGAAATTCCTTGTCGATTAGGCCTTGATGCGTATCCATTCTTATACAAGTTTCGTGAAAATATTGAGGCATGTCTCTCATTATTTGAACAAATTCGTTCTTTTGGGCATAGCATTACTATCTTTGTGGATGGAACACCTCCCAAAGAAAAGATGGAAGAGTTAGCCCATCGACGACAACAAAAAGAAGTAGCCTATCAACAGGCCAAAGCTCTAAAACTGTTTCTTCAAGATGAAGAAAAGGTGTCACAATTGAATGAAGACGCTAGAAAAGTGTTAGAGAAACAGATTGTAGCGTATGAAGTGGAAAGTTGGTCTATACGAAAAGATGTTCGTGAGAACTTTCTACGACAATGTGAACAACATCAGTTTCCTTTACGATTCTGTAGAGGGGAATCCGATGAAGAATTAATACGAGCCTCTTTACAAGGTGAATTTGATATTATTGTAGCCAATGATATGGATCTCTTTGTAGGAGGTGTTGAACGATTGTGGGTTCTTGGAAAGACACAACAAGATCCTTTATTTCAAGAGTTTCGTCGCTCGATTATTTCTCAAAAATTAGGGATTCATCCATCGTCATGGATTGATGTGGCTTTGTTGACAGGATATGAAAAATGTCCTGAGTTAAAACGGTGTTCAGCACAACAGGCCATTACATATATGAAATACTATGGGCATTTAGAGCGGTTCTTTGAGAAAAGGATGGATCTCTTGCGGTCCAATACACTCGAAGACTATCAAAAAGCCAGACTGTATTTCGTATAAATATATATATTCTCTTTTTAATGAGATAAGATCTGATTAAAAAAGATTAACTAGAGAAAACGGTCCTATAAATCTACAGATTTATAGGCAAACAGTTTTTTTAAAATACATTGTACTTTAAAAAAAACGGTCAGAATGGGGTTTGAACCCATGACCTCACGGTTAACAGCCATGCGCTCTACCGACTGAGCTATCCGACCACCTGTCGTCTAGCAGAACTCTTACAAGTTGAGCTATCCGACCTAATCCTCCACACTGTTCGGAGAGATTCAAAAATGTCATTTTTTTCCGCAGTAGAAATAGATGAAGACATCCATACTTTGTTTGACTGTCTGTATTTCAATGGCTATACTTGTAGTGGCTATCCTTTTACAAAGACCCAGATCCAAGGACAAAGAGAAAGCCAAAGAAGGATTTGTGGCGGCTTTAATCGAACAAGACTGGAGAGTCAGTATGAGTATTGGCCTTGCGGTGGGTATTGCGTTTGTTCTTGTTATCCTTGGCATATACGCTCTTTATTCTTATTCTGCTCGTAAAGCTTCTGCTGCTCCTGTATATCCTTCACGAGTAATGTATTATAATTTAAATTAGAGTCTTTTTACAACTGTTGTTTGACAATAGCAATAAAAAGAGTATTTAGTGATAACTAAAGTTTCTTAAGCTTTAGTTTCTTTGATGTAGTGACGATTGAGGTAGCGTTGGAGATTGAAGTAAGTGAGTTGTTCACCTTCAGGTACTTGGAGTAACTTTTTGAGGGCGGCATCAGGTTTGATGTCGTGTTTGTTTTTGAGGCCTTTTTCTTTGACATAGTTGTTAATTTGTTTGGTGACATTGGAGCGTGAGATTAAAGTACCAGCAGGGTGACCGAGGAATTTACAGAGTTCATCAGTAACTTTGGTAGGGATTTCGAAGATGGAAGGACCACGTTTGACAGCTTCTTCGCCTTCTTTAGGAGCACGACGTTTACGTTTACGAGCATCCTTAATTTCGCGATGGACACGTTTGTCTAAGCGTTTGACTTCAGTGATCATAGCACTGATAGCGTCACGTTGAGAAACGAGAGAAGCGAGAACAGATTTGAGGTCTTGGTCGAGAGTAGTGGCAGGAGCTTCAGTAGCAGGAGCAGGAGCTTCAGTGGTAGCTACAGGAGTAGGAGCTACTACAGTGGAAACAGGAGCAGGAGTAGCTACAGCAGTGGCACTGGCTTTCTTAACTGCACGTTTGGCAGGAGCTTCAGTAGCAACAGGAGTAGCAGCTACAACAGGAGCTACAGTTACTGGTTGCGAAGGCCCAGTAGGAGCAGGAGCATCTTCGGTCTTCTTGGCGACACGTTTACCCTTGGTGGAAGCAGTGGCGGAGTTCATCATACTATTACCGGTGGAAGAATTCATCTCAATTAAACGCACTGAATATTCCTTAAGGAAAGGAGCAAGTCAATTTTTTGGAGATCGGCTCAACTTTTTTAAACCGGGGTCACACTGACCAACTTTTTTTTTTGAAGTCCAATCCGGGAATGACGGAATTGGTATCTGCGTTTAGATTCTTCTCTAATTTCGTATTTTTTCCTCTTCGAATAGGATCCCGGATAAACCCTAGGTAGAAATGGAGGGATATAGTCTTCGTAAATGTCAGAGTATCAAGAGTCTGAAGCAAAAGTGTGCTCCTTGTCCATCACCGGCCACACATGGGGATTTTTGTTCACGCCACTTCAAAAATCCCACTCGCTTCCAGAGTCAAAAAGCATCTGTTATTCTGAATCGTGTTCTCACTCGCTCTGAACATCAAGCGGTACTTTCAATCCAGAGGTTCTGGAAGAAATGGGCTGCTCGTCAGCGGTATTCACGTCAAGGCCCTGCTACAAACTGTCGTGAGATCTCTCAGAATTCAACAGAAGTCTATACTTTAGAGACTCTTGATACCATTCCCTCCGTTTTTCTGTTTAGCTTTTCAGATGCTTCTAAATCTATCTGGACCTTCGATATACGCTCACTAAGCCATCTTTTAAAAGAGGGCGCTGAACCACAAAATCCTTATACGCGTCAACCCGTTTCTCCATCTATTCTTGAAAAGATTCATACACGTCTTCTATGGTTACGAAAACGCAAATATCCTATTCTTCATGACACAGGTGAGAATCTAACACAAGAACAAATTTGGAATCAAAAAGTGTTGGATGTCTTTTTCAAGATGGATGCTCTTGGTTATAGAGCAAGTTGTCGTTGGTTTGAAGATATGGCAAAAGAAGATCACGAAGTCTTCTATACTCGTTTGTATAGACTCTGGGTCTATCAATTGGGACTCACACAAGCCGAAAAAGAGTCTATTCTTCCTGGATGCAGTAAAATATTCAAACAGAATCCTGAACGCGTCATTGTAGCCAACCACGATTTTAAATGGTGGAGACGTACAAATTTAAATCTGATTTTGGAATTCATTTCGAAAGGAACTTCAAAATCCCAGCAAGGTCTTGGAGCATTGTATATTTTAATGGCGATTGTACAAACAGTTCCAGAAGCAGCAGAAGCGTATCCTTGGATTCTAGAATCTGTACAATAATTATTGGGATATAGAACGAACTTTACCTAATTGATAGAGTTCAAGGAGTTGATCATTGGATAATGTATTTAAATTCTTATAGTTCAAGACTTTTCGTGTTCTATTGCGCATATTGGCATTCATCATTTTAAGAGCCATATTTCGTGTAGCATTATTGGTGCTTTTCATTTTACGAATGTGATTACGAAGTTTACGCGCAGCCTCGGCTTTTTTCTGTTTCTTGGCTACCCAGTTGTTCATTGCTGTTGATCGACCATACATTACACTTGAATTATTCTTAGTCGTTGTAATTAAGGGGGTTTTATTGGTGATAGTTGTAGAGACAGGTGTGGATTTTTTTGTCAAGAAATTAAAAAGAGAGCCTCCTCGTTGTTTTCTGGTTTTTGCCATTCTACATGAGGCTTAGATAAGAACCGGCAATATACTTGACATTCTTGTAGCCTTTGCTTCGTAAAAGATCCGTAGCATAACGAGCACGTTGACCTGTGTTACAGTAAATGAGAATACGTGTGTCTTTATTAGATATGGCTGTTTCTACAAAATTATTTAAGTTCCCTGTCGGGATATGAAGAGCTTTAGGATAATGCCCTAAATTGTACTCCATTTTGGTACGTACATCTAAAACAACGTCAATTTTTTGATCACGAAGGAGTTTTTTAGCTTCATCCGATGTCACTAAATAAGGACTTTTCACTGTATAGAGATAGACAGTGAAAACGACTCCAGCAATAAGAGCTATGATAAGTAGAATCTTGAGTTTCATTCTATTTAATAGGCCGTTTTTGTAGTGGGTACAGAGGGTACACCTGCGTCACCATATCGTTGATTGCTTAGTAAAGCAGGATTGGCACATGAAGGACATACTGTTGGTTGAGCAGGAGAAGGGAAATAGAAATATTGACAAGCCGCACACTGAAGAGCAGCAGGGACTTTGGCTGTATTGACAAGATTGGGTACGGGACAATCCCAACCACCTTTAATCAACGTACCACTCATATCGATAGCGTATCCATTGTAGAGCCAATAACTGTTGACAGGAGAACAGACAACACAGTTTTGTGCTTTCTGAATGAGAGCGTTTTGTTCATCATAGGTTTCTGTACCACTGGTGACATAAGTAGCACAGCATCCAATAGGTGCTCCATCCGCAGAATAGACATTTTTTGTAATGGAAGAATCAAGACCACCAGGAACTTCACTTCCTTGTCGAACCACTGTTCCTTGGATCGCAAACGCACTGGGTGTTCTGTTTTCAGGAAAGACAGTTCCTGATGCTCTAGGCTGTACAATTTCTCTTGTATGATGCCAAGAACTTGTTGTTTGTTGACGAGTTCTGTATCGACCCTGCTCTTGTAAGAGTCGAGCTATACGTTCTCCTTGTGACATCGCCATTCTGTATATCTATTTATCAATATAGAATAAAAACCCTTGCTAAGAGGAAAAAAATTTTTTTAGAGGGAGGGGGCAAAATTGAATCCACTTTTGCCTCTTTTTTGTGTAGTGCGAGTTAATATAAGATGTCTAAGCTTATCGTAAAAGTATCTGATTTCTCTACTTCTAATCTCTCCGTAGGTCAAGTCAAGTCTCTAGAATCCGGAGGCAAGATGGCTTCTTTGAACTATAGTAATAGTGGTTCAAATGGTCCTCTAATGACTCAAATTGGTCCTCTCAGTTTGCCCTATGGAATGAATGTCTTTGATAAAGCTGGTCCTATTAAATACAGTATGGATCTTTCTCTCCGTGGTTATGAAGACGACGATAATGTTCGTTCCATTCACACAATGTTCTCTGCTTTGGATGATTGGATGATTGATCAAGGTGTCAAAAACTCTAAAGCCTGGTTCAAAGCTGATCTAAGTCGTGATGTTGTCAAAGCCTTCTATACCCCAATGGTCAAAGTGGCCAAAGATGCGGATGGTAATCCTAAACCTTATCCTCCTACCATTAAAATCAACCTACGTAAAGATCGTAATGACTCTGACAAATGGGAAGTGAAAGTGTATGAACGTGTTGAAGGTGATGTTCGCAAAGTCGACGATGTTCCTCTCGAAGACTTACTTGTCAAAGGTGCTCAAATCACGACTCTCATCCAATGTACCAGTGTCTGGTTTGCGGGTTCTAAATTCGGTCTATCCTGGAAAGCCAATCAAATCCGTATGGAAAAAGTTCCTGATAGCATCCGTGGCTATGCTTTCATTGACGATGCTCCTGCTTCTGGAAAACAAGTAGCTACCAAAACTCCTGTCAACAAATTCACAACTCTTGACGATGAAGCAGAAGATGATGAAGCCTTCGATGCTCCTGTAGTGAAGAAACCATCACAACCAGTAGTAGTTCAACCAGCTCCTTCGCAACCAGTAGCCCCTGCTCCTGTGGATGACGAAGATGGTGAAGATCACGAACCTATTCCTGTTCCTGTTAAGAAAACCACGACTACCGCTAAAAAAGTCATCAAAACCGTCAAGAAAGCTTAAGTAGAAAGGGACATATAAAAAAATTGAAACTCCCACACTTTTTTTTGAACTTGAAATGACAACTCTCGATTTACAATATAATCAAATGAAGCAAATGGTAGACCTTGATCGTATGAGGTCTTATGAAATTCTTATTCTGAATAAAAACTATTTGCGTTATGTTCCCTTTGAAAAAATTCCTGGTTCTGTGAAACATCTCTCTCTGGATCAAAATAAGCTCAAACGTCTAGAAATTGATGTACCGATGGTGAATCTACAGACTCTTTCTGTAGAAATGAATGACATAAAATATGTAGACATTGTGGTCTATCTCAATGCTCTCCACACGCTTAATCTTCGTAAAAATAATATCTCTAATCTTGACTTTCTCGACTGTACTCCTCATCTGAAACATTTGGATATCTCGTTTAATGATTTTGAAACATTAAACAATCTTCCTTCCACTCTCGAAACACTGAAAGCCTCTTTCTGTAATATTTCAATGACCAGCAGTCGTATGCCACCTAGTCTTCTAGAACTTACCCTTGTGGGAAATTCTTTAAAAAATGGGGGTCTTCCTTTGTTCTGGGGTACAGGTCTTCGTTCCTTGAATCTTACTCAGAATGAGCTTACCGAATTTCCGAAACGGTTACCAGATTCTCTTGAACATCTTCAACTTCAAAGCAACGCCATTACAGAGATTCCATCAAAACTTCCTTCTAATCTGAAAGTCTTGAATCTAGCTCTTAATAAGATTCGTACAGTCCCTGTAAAGACAAATGTCAGACTCGAAATGCTTGTTCTCTCAGGCAATCAAATTACACAAGACCTTACAAAAGAACCTCTTCAATGGTCACGTTATACATTAATGGAATGGAACTGGGACACAGAAGACCATCATAACGCACAGAAAACAATCAAACGATGCTGGAAACGCTATCTTCTTAAGATACGTTGTCGGCATATTTACAGAGCACAAAAAATCTATGATGAACTGATGATGATTGCTCTTCATCCAGATCGTATTCTTCAAACGGATGTCTTCTCACCGGAATGGTTTCAAATAAATTCGAAAACATAAGGGGACCTCTTTGCAATCGGTTTTATGAAGAACCAGACTGAGTACCACAACCACATGAACCGGTGATACCAGTAGCATTGTAAGGGCTATCAAGTCCACAGCAGTATCCTTTACCAAGATTCTGATAAGTTACAATAACGGCAGACTGATAGGTTGGTTGTGTAGTACGAACAGTGGTAGGACCGCCTGACGCATTATTCGCAGTAGCAATATATGTCGCATAACCACCTAAGACCTTGGCCTGTCTTTTTCTGGTGAGTTGTGAAGCATCGTAGTTCGTAAGAGTCATTTGTTTCTAGTCAAACCAAAGAAAAAAATGACCGTAGTAGAATGGAAGGCTATTGGATAGTTCTTTTGACAGTTCTTGGAGTGGTCATTCTAGGATCACTTATCCAAACATTTCAATTAATGCCTACGTTTTTTGATCGTTATTTTGATAAAACAGCGTCTACCATCACGGCTTGCGCAATTCTCTTATTTATTTCTGTAGTCGTTCTTCAAGAGTTATTACAGGCTCTTTCCAGATGGAACCGGGAAGGATTTCAAAATCAAGAGCCTGAAGCGATGAAACAGTGGAAAGAAATGATCCAGACGTATCAAGTGAAGGAAGTCTGTTCTGTTAAACAGCAAATTATGGAGAAATTAATCCCTGTCGAAAAACAGACCAATACATTAACGGATCGACAGGCGAAAGAAAGAGTGGAGAAACAGTTTTCGGAGGGGACCTCGAACGGAACTGTCAACTGTGGTTTTGTAGACAGGGTAACCCAAGCCAAAGATATTGACAGTTTTTTTACCGAAATACAGTTAGTTCCCAATACCTTTTTAATACAGGTACAGGAGACAGCTCAAAAATCAACTCAACTGTTACAGAAACAGTATGATGATGTTATGAAGTCTTTGAAGAAAGAAGGGTTTGTAGATCCTAGTGTAGGTATTTGCTCTCCTGAAATTACAGAAGAGCGTCGTAAGTTCCTTCGAGAAAAGAAACTGGATGAAGAAGCTCAACGCTGTCTATTGCCTGAAGAAGTACCCTTTGAAAAGAAAGAGACAGTGGCTCTTGATAAAGTGAAGAAGTTACAAAGTACCTATGATGCTTATCTTCGCTTAGGTAAGTCAAAAGCTCCTCTTATGAGCGATCTTGTGACAACATCACAGGATTTACTCAAGAAAATGGATGATCTAAAAAAGAAAGCGGAGTCAGGAGAAATCCTTAAGGAAGTTTCCTTAAAGGAGTAATCTTCGGGTTTTGCTGCGTTGTGAACTATTTTTCTTTATTGTCTGCCGTTTCTTCTTTTCTTTCTTAATACGTGAAAACTTCTCTCGTAGCAAGGTCGCATAGCCCTTTTGATAGCCTGAACACTCAATCGAGAAGACAGGCACAGGTGAGTTCTCCCCTAATTTGTAAAACGCATTGCCCATTTCTACCAATTTTTGAGTCAAACACTGTAAGGAATACTGTATATATTTATTCTGCTCATCCGAAGGAGTAAACAGGTGAAGAGAATAATACAGTGTTAACAGTGTTTCTAAGGTACCAATGTGAAGACTGCGACCTTCTTTCAACGGAATGATATTGTAGGCGTGACAGGCTGTCTCTTGAACAATCATCACAAGAGGATGACCTTTGAAGGAAAGAACAACACGTTCAGGAACAAGATCCTCTTTACCTCGTAAGGTATCCATTGTAATCAAGTCATTTCCTAGACTTTCACGTAAGAGAATCGCATCACGAACCGCTTCTGGACTCATAAAGACAACCATACCATTTTTGTGAAGAAACCATTGAATACTAGGATTTTTCTTATAGTGTTTGTGAAGAACCCAGTCATAAAGAGCCATTACTTCCGCTCCCACTAAAATTCGATTCTTATCCAGAACAAAGTCCAAGAGAGCTTTGCGTATGACAATCGGAATATGTACACGACCTGTAAGTTTCTCTAAAGACTTCTTACAGACTTTGGGAGGAAACGCAGTATTTAATAATAACAAACGCTCAAAGACCTTTTCCCAACGTTCCACTTGACCACGCGGTCTCGATAATTCAAGATACATCCCCATTCGTAAAAATTCAGGATCCGCATAGTGAATTCCATCACGCACAATGGATCTCTTCAAGAGGATTTTATAGAGTTCTGGATCGAGTGTAGAGACATCGGCAATAGGAATAAAATTCACCAAAACTTTGAAGGTTCCTTTGTGCATACCAATACGTTGAACCACTTCTGAAAATCCAGCTTTCTTCAATTCCATCACTAAATCTTGAACATCGGAATCTGGATCGGGTGTAAAAAAGTCATAGTCGGGTAAATCTTTATCTTCATCATAGAAACGGAGTTTTTTAGGAAGAATCGCATTAATAGCTGTACCACCATAACAAACACGTTTCTTCTTTTTCAAAAAACGTTCAATAATATCCAAAGCAAACAAAATTTCAGGATTATGAGCTTGTTCGTATTGTATAATTTCCTGTGCTTCTTCTACAGTGTTTCGGAGATAATCGAGCTGTTTTTGAACAGTAGACTGTTTTAAAAAGATCGATTTGACGGGAAAGTATCTGGCATCTTCCTCCATATCTATTAAATCTTGGGAGAAGATAATTGACCTTTGTTCGCATTGAGTTTGGGAGAAGGATCCTTGGGTTTTATAGGTTCAGGACGGGTGAAACGAAGAGACTGTGGTTTGGCTCTCCATCCTGCGTCTTTCCAAAGATTCAAAATAGGCTTTTCCTGTTCACCAAAGGAATAGAGAGGAAGAGCTACACACTGTACACCCAAAGTCTCCATTGCTGTCTTGACTTTTTCAATAGTGGGTACACCTGTAGGAACAGTCACAACCCAACGAATACGATTGGTATCCACAGTATCTTTGATTCTCTTATCTGGAATATTGGTGTAATAAGAAAAGGATTCAAGGAAACCACGAGGGAACTGATTTTGGGAGGCCTTTTCAGTAGCTCCAAGGGTTGTATCCGTTTGTCCAAAGAGACGAAGATGGACCATAAAATCTAAATCTTCTGTACTGGTTACCGTGGATAGACCTACACTCTTTGGATTACGAAAGATAGAAGTATCAATATTGGACATCAGAATGATTTTTCGTTCCAGATTGGATAGAAGAGTATAAGGAAGTTCATCTTGTCGAGCTTGTCTGTTGTAAACTCCTTCAGGAGCCTGGCCTAACATAAAGGGAATAAGAGGATTCAATTGCTTGGCTACGCTAGAACAATACCGTAGATATTCTCGCGTGTTGGGCTTGGGTGTCTTCACGAAGTATAAAACAACGACCAAAGGATCTGTTCTCAAAGATATAACATCATTAAACGCAAGATTGGCAAGTGTTTGGGCTACTTTTTGAATACTGCCCGCATTGAGAGAACGAATTACACCTCCTTCATCACGATACAAGAGGCAAGGTTCACCTGAAGCAGGAAACGCAGGCTTTGGTAAACTATCGTTTTCGTGATAGTCGATAGGTAATACAAAACAACGTGCTCCAGCTTTTAATGCGCTAGCTACAGCTTCTTGTTCCATATAGACACCATTGTCTGTAGGTCCAAGATAGCCAGGATTGTAGACCGTAAGGGGAGCAAAATTCACAAGAGCCTTTTGATTCATAGGAACATTGAGACGAATGAGAGACTGTTTGGATTTGGAATACGGAAGTAAAAGTCCTTCAAACTGTGTGACTTGTGTTCCTGAGATACGTTTAATATTCTCGGGTGTTGAAACAGTAGATTGATTGTTCATTACAACACTTATACCGACAATAGTAGCTACAACGAGTAAAAAGACAAAGATATAAATAAGTGTTGTGGTATCTATCGGAAGTAACAAAAAAGAGCTTGTTGCTATATTTAGGGCATCCATTCTATGATGTTCAAAGATATTCACGCATCAATTGATCGCGAGTTAGAATGCGAGCACCAGAGTCTCTGGCTTTCTTAATTTTCTCTGTATTCGCATTCAATGCTGATTCATCTGTGACCACAAGAATAGTAGTCTTTTTGCTGAACGTGGGTGTGAACTCATGACCTTTGCTTTCGAGTTGAGCTTGAAGTTCAGCGGAGCGGAATCCTGTGAAGCAGAAGTACTCTTTTTTTGTGGCTTGTTGAACAACAGGAGCTACAATCGGTCTCACCATCTTTGGATACGGGATGCTAGGAAGCTCTTCTTCGCGCCATTGTTTATATACTGGGAGCCTAGTATAGAAACTTTGGAGAGCTGAATCACTCCATCCTTCGCAACTGCTGATTCGACTGGGCCAGAGACGAGGATCCGCTTCAAGAGCAAAGAGTGTTTTGAGTTTACTCGCTCCAATTCCCCGAGGCATCACACTACTGGCTACCATCAGATCCATTTCACTCGCTTTTTCCACTTGGGTTTGAATCGCGGGAAAGACTTTCTTGGCCATTCCTTCTCCAATGGCTTTAATCAGAGCTGGATAATTTACATTAACAAGATCACCTGCTGATACAATCCCTGCGCTAATGAGTTTAACGCATTGAC
>JACCDP010103455.1_pt1 | contig 22462 bp, 16 predicted proteins | sample 7445841 | NCBI WGS metagenome assembly JACCDP01 (sample SAMN15323441, study PRJNA562643) | freshwater metagenome | isolation source: river surface water | place: USA:Blue River Watershed | collected 2017-08-17
ATAGTTCGCCTACTCGCTTGATAATTTCGGCATGAATTTCATCAACACTTTGACGGCCATCTACGACTAGATAGCGTTCGGGATCCAGCAATGCTAGTTGTTGATATTCCTGGCGAATTCTTTCGTGAAAATCTAGTGGTTCGACTTCAAGACGATCTTTACTCTTTAAGCGACCCAGCCCAATTTCAGCTGGCAGATCGATCAAGATTGTTAACGTTGGGAATAAAGATTCAGTTGCCCAACGTGAGATTCGAGCTACTTCACCGGAAACTAAGATACGACCGGCTCCTTGGTAGGCAATTGAAGAGTCAAAGTAGCGATCAGTGATTACAACTTCACCGCGCTCTAGCGCTGGACGGATCTTTGAAAATACATGGTGAGCGCGATCAGCTGCATAAAGTAGCGCTTCGGCACGTGGTGAAATTTCACCCGTTGAATGATCTAAAAGAATTCGACGTAAATCTTTACCCATCTCAGTGCCGCCAGGTTCGCGACTTAATACAACTTCTTCACCTTCTTCTTCTAACCACTGCTTTAATAATTTACTCTGCGTTGATTTTCCACTGCCTTCGCCGCCTTCAAAGGCGATAAAGATTCCTTTAGTTTGGGCACCGGTAATAGAGCCCAGTTCACCTTTGAGAGCATTAGAAATATCGCTCCAGAACGAAACAGCGGGGCGATCTTTCATCTGACGATAAGAGATAACGCCAATCAAAATCGCAAATAGTCCCGCAAATAGAAGTGTGATGGCTGCACCGTTATATGCAACTTCGGTGTTTATTACTTTTACTCGATACTCGCCAATATAGGCAGCGATTATTGGTGAGATCGCGAGCACTGCAACCAAAGTTACGCGGATGATGGATTGCATAAAGGCGAAAGTACGTCCACGTACATCATCATGCACTTCAAGGCCCAGCATCGTAAATCCAGTTACCCAGCAGACACCCGAGAAAGCGCCCAAGATAATTACGATAAATACTGCCAAAGTTAAGTTAGGAATAACTGCCAGAATCACCAGGAATATTCCAGCAATAGTAAGTGAGGCGCCAAAGAGGCGGCGGCGGGAAAATTGCGCGAAAATTTTTGGCCCAAATGCAATACCGATAGCTAGGCCAGTAAATACCGAGCCAAAGAGAACACCGTATGCAGCATCTCCGCCACCTAAATCGCCAACAAAGGTTCGCGCTAATCCAATAACTGCACCTGCTGCAATAAACGCTCCGATCATTCCGACAATTAGACCGCGAATAATCTTGGAAGTGCTAACTGCTTTATATCCCTCAATCAGAGACTTTCCAACGCTATTTTCAGCTTTCATTCCAGTGCGCTTACGCTTTGGAATTTCGCGCAAGTTGTAAATAGTCCAAGCGCTAAATGCAAAACTGATGGCATTTATGTAAAGAGCGATATCTACTGATGTTCCACTAAATCCCGGAAAGGCTGTTGCGATCGCCGTACTTAGCAAAGAGAGGATGGCGAAGAGAGCTGCCGCAATTGGTGCGGTTCCGTATGCAGCAAAGAGTGAAACTTGATTAGCGCTTTCGAGCTTCTCTTTTGGAACCAGATTGGGAACTGTCGCATCTTTGGCAGGCGACCAAAATAGCGATACGCACTCAACCAGAATTGTGGCGGTGTATAGCCAGAAATAATTGTTAACGATCGGAATTGAAATGTAGAGCGCGAATCTAATTACATCGGCGACAACCATCAATGTGCGGCGATCGAGGCGATCAGCAATTACTCCCGCGATTGGACCAAGAAAAACTGCGGGCAAGAGTCGAGCGATGAAAACACCGGCGATCGCAAAGTTAGCTTTGGCATAACTGCCACCGGAAAGTTGTTGAGCAAGTGCTGTTGTTGCGAGTAAACCAAGCCAATCGCCCAGTGAACCAAATGCCATCGCTTGCCATAATCGGCGAAAGGCGGGGATTGCTAAAACGCTGCGCGTCTCATCGGGTGCCGGTGCTGCCGGTCTAGGAAGAGAGTTGCTCACGGCTCAATCGTAGTGGGCTTAGTTTTCGCCTTTGTAGCGGCCGCTTTCTTAGCCACTTTCTTAGTAGCCGCCTTTTTTACCGTCTTCTTGGTCAAAGTAGGCGCCGATTTCACAGCTTTTTTGCGACTCTTCTTTGGTCGGGTGGCCCCGCCATTTTCGGCTTCCCAGGCACGGCGGCCAGCTAGAAGTTCGAGGCCGCGCTCAATAGTCATCGCCTCAACAGTGTCACCACGTCTTAGCGTTGCATTTGTTTCGCCATCTGTTACATACATTCCGAAACGACCATCTTTAATAATTAGCGGTTTCTGAGTTTCTGGATCGACGCCTAATTCCTTTAGTGGCGGCTTTGCAACACCGCGACGACGTTCCTTTGGTTTGGAGTAGATTTCAAGCGCTTCATCTAAAGTGATTGAAAAGAGTTGTTCTTCTGAAGTTAAGGTGCGTGAATCTGCGCCAGCTTTTAGGTATGCACCATAGCGACCATTTTGAACTGTGATCTCATCACCGGCTGAGTTAACACCTAGCGTGCGAGGTAACGATAAAAGTTTTAACGCATCTTCATATGTGATCGTATCTAAGGTCATAGTTGAAAGAAGAGATGCAGTTTTTGGTTTTGGATCATCTGCTTTCTTGCGCTTCTTTTTCGCGCCTTCAACAACTGGTTCAACTGGAAATACTTCAGTTACATAAGGGCCAAAACGTCCGCTCTTGGCAATGATTGGCAAATTAGTTGCAGGATCGATGCCTAGTTCGCGTTCACCAGATGGCGCTGCTAATAATTCAATTGCTTTAGCTAAAGTTAATTCGTCAGGCGCTAAACCTTCCGGAACATTTGCGAGCTTACGAGTATCGCCTTCGCCTTCTTGCAAATATGCACCGTATCTACCAACGCGAATTTCAATCTCTGGAGATAAGCGCATCGTATTAACTTCACGCGCATCGATTGCACCTAAGTCGGCTGAGAGTTCATTTAATCCTGGTTCACCATCATGGCCGTAGAAGAAATCACGCAACCAATCAACACGTTTAGCATCTCCTGATGCGATCTTGTCGAGGTCTTCTTCCATGCTGGCGGTAAATTCATAGTCGACTAGTTTTGTGAAGTGAGTTTCAAGTAATCCAGTGACCGAAAACGCAAGAAAAGTAGGCACTAGAGCGCGTCCCCGCTTTGAAACATAGCCACGATCTTGAATTGTCGCGATGATTGAAGCGAAAGTAGAAGGTCGACCTATGCCAAGCTCTTCAAGTTTCTTAACCAGGGTTGGTTCGGTATAGCGCGCAGGTGGCTTTGTTTCGTGACCTTCGCAGCTAAATTCTTCAGCTTTAATGCTTTGGCCCACATTCATTTCGGGTAGGCGCTTATCTTCAGATTCTTCGCCCTCTTTCTCATCTACCAAATCATCATAGGCAGCTAAGAAGCCGGGGAAAGTTATGACCGAACCATTGGCTCGGAAAATAGTTTCGCGCCCATCACTTGTTTTGGCATCAAAGTCAACGCGCATCTGCATTTTCTTTGCATCAGCCATTTGAGATGCAACAGTGCGCTTCCAAATTAGGTCATAAAGCGCAAACTCATCACGCGAAAGTTCAGGTGCTAATTCTCCAGGTGTTTTGAAACTTTCACCGGCTGGACGAATTGCTTCGTGCGCCTCTTGTGCATTCTTAGTCTTGCCAACATAAACTCGAGGTTCGGTTGCCACATGATCTGCGCCGTATAAAGATTTGGCTGCTTCGCGGGCTGCATTGATTGCTTGCGCTGAAAGATTTAGCGAATCGGTACGCATATAAGTGATGTAGCCATTTTCATATAAGCGTTGTGCGATACGCATAGTGATCTGCGCGCCCCAACCTAAACGACTACCTGCATCTTGCTGCATGGTTGAAGTTGTAAATGGTGGCTTTGGTCGTTCGGTCCTAGGAGATTCCTCCATTGACTTAACAACTAGTGGTGCAGCTTTCAGTGCATCTACTAAAGAATTAGCTGCAACTTCATCTAATAAGAGAATATTTGCAAGTGACTTCTCTTTGATTGCGCCATCGGCACCAAAATCTGAAGTCGCTGCAACGCGTTTTCCATCTACGCTTAACAATCTGGCATTAAAGCCTAATTCGCACTTGGCAGTTAAGTCCCACCAAGCCGATGAAATAAAGGCCATACGTTCGCGCTCTTTTTCCACGATCAAGCGAGTTGCGACAGATTGAACACGGCCAGCCGAAATGCGCGGCATTACCTTCTTCCACAAAACCGGAGATAAGCGATAACCGAATAAGCGATCTAAAACGCGCCGAGTTTCTTGCGCGTCAATTAAGTCATAATCGAGGTCGCGGGTATTTTCAACAGCGCTTTGAATTGCATCTTTAGTAATTTCATTAAAGACCATACGCTTAATTGGAATCTTTGGTTCGAGTACCTCAACCAGGTGCCAAGCGATAGCTTCACCTTCGCGGTCTTCATCAGTTGCCAGAATTAATTCTTCGGCGTTTTTCATTAGCGCCTTTAACTCAGCAACTTTTGCTTTCTTATCTGGGTTAATTACATAAAGAGGTGCGAAATCTTCTTCAATATTTACGCCCTCTTTAGCCCAGGCAATCTTCTTATACTCTTTTGGAATATCGGCAGCGCGCTGAGGTAAATCACGGATATGGCCAACAGATGCCTCGACGACATATCCGTCGCCGAGGTATCCGCCAATTTTTCTGGCCTTAGCTGGTGATTCAACGATCACCAGCTTTATTAGGTCAGCTTTTGCCGTTGCTTTTGCCATAAGTAGTCGGGGGAAGACCTTCTACTTAATTAAGAATTGCGGTTGCTTGCTTTCGGTTGCGAACCAAAGCACCAATAATCACAACAACAGCAAACACTGCGATTAGCTGGCTCTTTGTTTCACCATTACCTAGAGCAAGTGAGACGATCGCTGGAGTAATCTATAGACCAACTAGGTTCATAACCTTGATTAGTGGATTGATTGCAGGTCCAGCGGTGTCCTTGAATGGATCTCCAACTGTGTCGCCAACGATTGTCGCAGCGTGTGCATCAGAGTTCTTTCCACCGTGATGACCATCTTCAACCATCTTCTTAGCGTTATCCCATGCTCCGCCTGAGTTGGATAGGAATACTGCCATCAGTGTTCCGGTACCAATTGCACCAGCTAGGTAAGCACCAAGTGCGCCAACGCCAAGGCCGAAGCCAACAGCGATAGGTGCCATAACAGCTAGTAAGCCAGGTGTTACAAGTTCACGAAGTGAATCACGAGTACAGATATCAACAACGCGGGCATATTCTGGTTTTTCAGTTCCGGCCATGATGCCTGGGTGCAAACGGAATTGTTCGCGAACTTCAACCACAACTGCACCAGCTGCGCGAGAAACTGCGTTGATGGCTAGACCTGAGAATAGGAATACCACAGCTGCACCAATGATTAGACCGACCAAGTTACGTGGATCTGCAACATCTAGTACGCCTTGGAATTGAAGTGCAACATCAGCTGCATTCTTACCTGCGTTAACAACAGCTTCCTTGATCGCATCTGTGAATGCGCCGAATAGTGCAGTCGCTGCAAGTACCGCTGTTGCGATTGCGATTCCCTTAGTGATTGCCTTTGTAGTATTTCCAACCGCATCTAGGCTGGTAAGAATTTCAGCGCCTTCACCATCGACATCGCCTGACATTTCTGCAACACCCTGAGCGTTATCTGAGATTGGGCCGAAGGTATCCATGGCCACGATTACACCAACAGTTGTTAGTAAACCGGTACCAGCTAGAGCGATTGCAAGAAGTGAAAGAACAATGCTTCCGCCACCCAACATAAATGCACCGAATACAGCAGCTGCAATTAGAAGTGCTGAGTAAACAGCAGATTCAAAACCAACTGAGATACCAGCAAGAATTACTGTTGCTGCGCCTGTTTCAGATGAAGCTGCAACATCATTTACTGGACGCTTACCTGTTTCAGTGAAGTATCCGGTTAGTACCTGAATTGCTGCTGCAAGTGCGATACCGATTAATACTGCACCCAACGCTAGAACGCGTGGATTTGTATCTCCTGCTGCCGCTTCAGCCGCTGGTGATAGACCAGTTAGCAAGCTAAAGCTAGAAGGCAGGTAGGTAAATGTTGCAAGGGCAGTTAAACCAGCAGAGATAATTGCAGATAGGAAGAATGAGCGATTAATCGCGGTCATTGCGCTCTTATCTGAGCTACGCAACTTAGTTAGGAAGATTCCAATTACAGCTGTAATTGTGCCGATTGCTGGAACAATTAGTGGATAGATAAGACCGGCATCGCCGAAAGCTGCCTTGCCTAGAATTAGCGCTGCAACAAGTGTTACTGCATAAGATTCAAATAGATCTGCAGCCATTCCTGCACAGTCGCCTACGTTGTCGCCTACATTGTCAGCGATTGTTGCTGCGTTACGTGGGTCATCTTCAGGGATGTGCTTTTCAACTTTACCTACCAGGTCAGCACCGACATCGGCTGCCTTTGTGAAGATGCCGCCACCAACGCGCATAAACATCGCAAGCATCGCAGCACCGAAACCAAAACCTTCAAGAACTGCGGGAGCTTGTTCACGGTAGATAATCACAACAAGTGATGCTCCGACTAGACCAAGGCCAACAGTTGTCATACCTACAACGCCACCAGTGCGGAAGGCGATTTGAACTGCGCGCTCTGAATCTTTCTGACGTGCAGCTTCAGCTACACGCACATTTGCACGAACAGCTAGCCACATTCCGTTGTAACCAACTAGTGCGCTAAATGCAGCACCTAGCAGGAAGAAGATTGAGCGACCGATTCGAATTTCGGTATCGCCTGGAAGGGCGAAGAGGAGAACGAAAACGATCGCTACAAAGTAGGAAAGGGTCCGGAACTGACGCGCTAAATAAGCGGCGGCGCCTTCCTGGATTGCTCCGGCAATCTCTTTCATCTTCTCGGTACCTTCACCGTGAGTCAGAACTTGAGCGCGCAGAGCGTATGCAATTGCTAACGCCGCGAGTGAGATGCCCAGAATTACATAGACATAGGTGAGGTTATTTCCGGTTACTTGCACGAGTGAGGCAGTTGCCCGCATCTTGTCTCCTCCGTTGGAGAGTCAGGGGGCGCTGATCGGCCCACAAAGTTGCCTGAGTTTACGCATAACCCCCCTTTCATTGGCAAATACACCTATCTATTACTTTCATTACAGTAGAAATGGAAAGGTATAGGGGTCTAGGGTTTGGCCTTATGGATATTGCCACGCTCTTTCACCCCGAATCAATCATCGCTGACCTAGGGCTGATTGGGATTTTGGCGATTCTCTTCGCTGAAACCGGGCTCCTGATTGGCCTGGCCTTTCCGGGCGACTCGCTGCTCTTCATAGCTGGCATTGCCGCATCTGGTTCTGCATCTGCACTTCTGGGTGGGGCCTCGTTATCGCCTGTCGGCCTATTTATTGGAGCTCCGTTAGCTGCAATTATCGGATCTCAAGTTGGCTACTGGTTTGGCGCCAAATATGGGCGAAAGCTCTTTGACCGCCCCGATGGTCGGTTCTTTACTCAAGCTCGGGTCGCATCGACTGAAAAATGGCTAAATAAATATGGCATCGGTAAAGCGATCATCTTGGCTCGCTTTGTGCCATTTATTAGAACTCTGATTAATCCAATGTGTGGCGTGGTCGGAATTCCTCCGCGCAAATTTTTATTCTGGAACATAATCGGTGCAATTATCTGGACAGAGGGTGTTGCACTTCTTGGTTACACCATTGGGAATAAATTAGAAGGATCGGTCGATACATATTTATTGCCGATCATTGGGTTTATTGTACTTTTGAGTCTAGCGCCCGTAGTTCTTGAAATTATCCGTGAATGGCGAACCAAGAAACACCTAAGTTAAATTCTAAAGAGTTATAGACCTAGATCAGCTAACTGGTAGGCCGCACGATACTCAAAGCCAGCCTCATCAATTTTGGGTTTTGCTCCACGTTCAACAATTACCGCAACTCCAACCACAATGGCGCCTGCTTCCTGCAGTGCTTCAACAGCTGTTAATACAGATCCACCAGTAGTAGAGGTGTCTTCAACTGCAAGCACCCGACGGCCCTTTACATCTGGTCCTTCGATGCGACGTTGTAGGCCGTGTGCCTTTTCAGCTTTACGAACTACAAAAGAATCTAACTTGCGACCTTGTTGTGCGGCCACGTGCATCATCGCTGTTGCAACTGGATCCGCGCCCAAAGTCAATCCGCCAACTGCCTCATAATCTAAATCTTTAGTTAGCTCTAACATCACAGCGCCAACTAGTGGGGCAGCAACTGAATCAAGGGTTACACGACGCAGATCAACATAGTAATCCGCCTCTTTTCCAGAAGATAAAATCTCTTTTCCATGTACAACAGCCTTGTTAAGGATCTCTTCTCGGAGAATTTCGTGTGAGTTCATGTCTGAACCTTACCTAATCTTGAGAAATCACCTACATTGATCGTTATGGAAAATGAGCGGTTAGCGATTGCCCGGCTCTACCATCGTTTTGGTTTTGGACCGCGCGCTGGCGAGTTTTCCGCAGCGCTAAATCGTGGTTTTTCCAGCGTACGCAACGATTTCCTGCAGCGACCAGTCATCGATGCAGGCGCTGCCAAAGTGGCCGAACCGAAGGTCACTGATTTAGGACCAAGACCTGCTCAAAAAACTAGTGAGTTAATTGATTTCAATATTCAACTTCGCCAACAGGTAAGGGATTTACCACTTTGGTGGCTAGACCGAATGGTTTTTTCGGATCATGCTTTAACCGAGCGAATGACCTGGTTCTGGCACGGTCATTGGGCTACTGCAATTGGAAAAATTAACTTTGCTTACCCGATGTACCAACAGAATGCCTTGCTTCGTAAATATGCGTTAGGCAATTTTGGCGAGATGACACAAGCCATGCTAAATGATGGCGCGCTTCAATTTTGGCTAGATGGTGGAGATAACACCGCTAAAGCACCTAACGAAAACTTGGCGCGCGAGTTGATGGAGCTCTTTGTATTAGGAGTTAACCGTTATACCGAGACTGATGTAAGGGAATTGGCAAGAGCTCTAACTGGATATCAAATTGTTCGTTCATCCGGCAAAGTAACTTTTAATTCCAAGCGTTTCGATGCTGGGATCAAAACTATTCTAGGATCGTCTACTAATTTTAATGGACCTTCCGCTGTCAACTTATTAGTAAATCAAAGTGATTGTGCGAGATTCATAACCGAGCGAATTTGGTATCGTTTTATTTCCAGTCAACTACCCGCTGAAAGTGAGATCGAAGGCAGCTTCCAAGAGCGTGATATCGCAAAATTGATCGCCGCTGTCATTGATACTAAGTACTTAAGTAACTCTGATTACTCGATTGTGAAGGCACCGGTTGAATGGTTTGTTGGCATAGCTCGATATTTAAATCTAAAACCATCGGATCTGAAAACTTCTGCGCAATTATTGGGGTATCTAGATAAATTGGCTCAAGTGCCTTTTAATCCACCCAATGTTGGAGGATGGCCAACCGATGAAGCATGGCTTAGTTCAGCAAGTGCTCAATCACGTATTCAATTCGCTGGCTGGCTCATAAAACAGGCGGATTTGGCTCCTCTTGCCGCAATCCCAGCCAATAAGAGAATCCTATGGTTGCAAGATGAACTCGGAATTGTGGCTTTTAGTAACCGCACTCGAGTTGCTTTAGATGGCGTTAAAACCAATCCTGCCCAATTGTTGCAATTAGCTATTTGCAGCCCTGAGTATGTAGTGAGTGTGTAGGCCATGGATACATTAACTAGACGTAAGTTCCTGCAACTATCAGGGGCTGCGACAGTCGGTGCCGCCGCACCATTGCTGACCCTTGAAGATATAGCAGCAGCTGCTGCTGCTAGGCCGCTACCGCTAGGTACTCCGATTTTAATCGTTGTAACTTTATATGGTGGTAACGATGGGCTTAATACTGTAGTTCCTTACACAGATCCAATATATTTTTCCTCACGTCCAGATATTTCATACGCCGCAGATAAAGTTCTCAAATTGGACGATCAACTGGGTCTGAATCCGGCAATGACTGGAATCAAATCACTTTGGGATCAGAAAAAAGTAGCGATCGTTCGAGGTGTTGGTTACCCAAAACCTGATCGCTCGCATTTCTCTTCCATGGCAATTTGGCAGAGCGGTGCGCCAGTTACAAAATTGCAATCTGGATGGTTGGGACGCTGGGTTGAATCACAAGAGGTTGATCCGATGTTGGCGATCAGCTTGGGTTCTGTACTGCCGCCAATGTTGGCAGGTGAAAAACGTTCAGGTTCTGCGCTGCCTCTCGGTGGCTTAGTTATCCCAACTGGAACTTTTGCGAAAGATTGTCAGAAGTTATCGAGAGCAGCTAGCACTGATAATAAGTTGATGGCTGCAGCCGCAACATCGATGCGCACTTTATTTAGCGTGTCGAATACCATCACACCGATTTTAAAAATGCCAGCACCCGTTGCGGATGATCTTCCAACAACCAATGGCGGCAATGCCGGTGGCGAATCTAACTTGGCTCAACAATTAGATGTGGTTGCAAAACTCATTGCTGCAGGCTCACCTACGCGAGTTTGGTCAGTTTCATTAGGTGGTTTCGATACCCATGCAAACGAAGCCAATGCGCAGGCCGAATTATTAGGCACTGTATCAGCGGCGCTTTCTCGCTTCGCAAGCCAAATGAAAAATACCTCTCGTGGAAAAGATATTGTGACGATGGTCTACTCAGAATTTGGTCGTCGTGTTAAAGGAAATGCGTCTCAAGGAACTGATCACGGCACCGCTGGTCCAGTTTTCTTAATTGGTGATCGCGTTAAGGGTGGTTTCTATGGAGATCAACCTTCGCTATCAAAGTTAATCAACGGTGATTTAGCTGTTACAACAGATTTCCGAGATATCTACGCAGCTGTTCTTGAAGATGTTTTAAAATCCCCTGCAGAAAAAACTATCGCAGGCTGGAAGAGTAAGGGTCAGTACTTCTAACTCTCATCTTCATAGAGAATTACCGGTTTCTTGCTTCGAACTTCTAAACCTTTAGGTGGATTTGCCTCAATTAGCGCATCAACTTCGATTCGTAATTTTGCAACTTCCATCGCCATGTTAGCCATGGCAGATTCCAATTCGATAATTCTCTTGATGCCAGCATGATTGATACCTTCGCCAACTAATCGCTGAACCATGCGAAGGGACGCAATATCTCTAAGCGAATATCTACGGTTGCGTCCACTTGTGCGATCAGGCGAAACCAATCCCATGCGATCATATTGGCGCAGAGTCTGTGGGTGCATTCCTGATAATTCGGCTGCAACGGAAATTACATAAACTGCTGCATCATCATTTGGAGCGTCGTTATCTTTATTCCCGTTATTTGAAATCATTGATTTGCCTTGCTATTAAATTCTGCGCGCACATCTTCATCTTGTGTAGCGCTTGCAAAATTCTTTAGCGCTTCTTCTGCTTGTTGTTCAAGTCGTTTTGGTACTTGAACTTCGACAGTCACTAATAAATCACCAGTTGTGCCACCTTTGGTCACACCCCGGCCTTTTACGCGTAAAACTCGACCATTTGAGGTACCTGGCGCTAGTCGCACTGTTACTACATCACCAGATAGCGTAGGTACTTTGATGTCTGCACCAAGAGCAGCTTCTGGAAAAGTAACTGGCAAAGTAATAGTTAAGTTTTCACCTTTACGTGCAAATATTTGATGCGGTTTAACATGTAGGAGAATAAATAAATCACCTGGACCGGCTTCACCCGGTGCGCCTTTGCCTTTAACGCGAATTTTCGCACCATCTGAAACACCAACTGGGACACGCGCAGTTATATTCTGCGCGGGTCCGCCATCTGTTGAGAGTCTTAAATCAAGCGTGGTCCCAAAGATTGATTCTTTAAATGAAATTGTGGCCTCGGTCTGTAAATCTTGACCTTTACGTGGGCCTCGTCGACCGCCACCAAATAGATTGGCGAAGATATCTTGTGGGTTTCCGCCACCAAAGATGTCGCCAAAATCGCCACCTTGGAAATTCCCACCGCCCATGGGCGCGCGCATTCCACCTTTTTCATAAAGTGAGCGAGCTTCATCGTATTCGGCACGCTTCTTCTCATCACCCAATATGTCATAGGCTTCAGAAACAGCTTTGAACTTGTCCTCTAGCTTTACATCGCCTTTATTTTTATCTGGGTGAAGTTCACGTGCAAGAGAGCGATACTTCTTTTTGATTTCATCCGCGGGCGCATTTTTTGATACGCCAAGGATCTTATAAAAGTCCTTCTCGTATAAATCACGCGCTGCCATAAATTACTCTCCTGCTGGATCTGTTACTGCGACGCTAGCTGGACGCAGAATCTTCTCTTTAAATTTATAACCTGATTGCAGAATCTTTGTTGCGGTAGGTACTGATACATCAGCAGATGTGTCATGCATAAGCGCATCGTGAATCTGCGGATCAAATTCGGTGCCGGCCTCGCCAAATTTTTCAAGCCCGATACGAGAGGTTATCGAGGCTAGCTGATCGGCAATTGCCTTAAATCCACCAGTTAGCTCTTCATGCTCAGCTGCTCTATCAAGCCCATCTAAAAGGGGTAATAGCTCATTGAGCACAGATGCGATTGCAATTTCCGAAGCTACCGCGCGATCGCGCTCTACTCGCTTACGGTAATTCGCATACTCAGCCTGTAAACGTTGTAAGTCAGCAGTCATCACAGCAAGCGGGTCAATTTCTTGACCCGCCTCTGGATGTTCAAAGCCAACTTCGTTTTGTGATGGAGGCGTTTCGCTCTCTGTTGTCATCTAGTTACACCATTTCCAATGCTCGACACTTTTCTGTCTCACTCCACAATTTCAGCATCTTCCACGCCGTCTTCGTTTGGAGTTGCAGTACCTTCAGTTGCTGCAGTTGCTGCAGTTGCTGCGTATAGAGCGGCACCTAGAGCCTGGCTAACTGTTGCAACTTTCTCGGTTGCTGCCTTGATTGCATCAAGATCGCTACCTTCAAGAGCACTCTTCAGTACAGCAAGTTCGGTTTCGGTTTCTGCTTTCTTCTCAGCAGCTTCGCCTTCGGTGAACTTATCTTCATTATCCTTTAGGAATTTTTCAGTTTGGTATAGAAGCGAGTCGCCATTATTGCGGATCTCTGCTTCTTCCTTGCGCTTGCGATCTTCTTCGGCATGAGATTCAGCATCCTTCATCATGCGATCAATTTCTTCCTTGGAAAGTGAAGAACCGCCGGTGATGGTCATCTTCTGCTCTTTGCCAGTACCAAGATCCTTGGCTGATACGTGAACGATGCCGTTAGCATCGATATCGAAAGCTACTTCGATCTGTGGAACTCCACGTGGAGCAGGTGGTAGTCCAGTTAGTTCGAACATGCCGAGCTTCTTGTTATAAGCCGCCATTTCGCGTTCACCCTGGAATACCTGAATCTGTACAGCTGGTTGATTGTCATCAGCTGTTGTAAAGATTTCGCTGCGCTTTGTTGGGATAGTTGTGTTGCGCTCGATTAACTTAGTCATCACGCCACCCTTAGTTTCGATTCCAAGAGAGAGCGGTGTCACATCAAGAAGCAGAACATCCTTAACTTCGCCCTTTAAAACACCGGCTTGGAGAGCTGCGCCTACGGCTACAACTTCATCCGGATTTACGCCCTTATTTGGCTCTTTTCCGCCAGTTAATTCGCGAACTAGATCAACAACGGCAGGCATACGAGTTGATCCACCAACTAGGACTACGTGATCTATTTCTGAAATTGGAATTCCGGCATCTTTTAGAACTGCTTGGAATGGCTTCTTGCAACGATCTAGTAGATCAGCTGTTAGTGATTGGAATTGTGCGCGAGTAATAGTTTCATCTAAGAACAATGGATTTTTTTCGGCATCAACAGTGATGTAAGGCAAGTTGATTGACGCTTGCTGTGATGAAGAAAGTTCAATCTTTGCTTTTTCAGCAGCTTCGCGGACACGTTGCATCGCCATCTTATCTTTTGCAAGATCTATTCCAGATTGCGCAGCAAATGTTTTTACTAGATGTTTTACGAGTGCATCATCCCAATCATCGCCGCCAAGATTGTTATCTCCATTGGTTGCTTTAACTTCTACAACGCCATCACCAATTTCAAGAAGTGATACGTCAAAAGTTCCGCCACCTAAGTCGAATACCAAAATGGTTTGCTCGGTATCGCCCTTATCAAGACCATATGCAAGTGCTGCAGATGTTGGCTCGTTAATAATTCGAAGAACATTTAGACCGGCGATCTCGCCAGCCTCTTTTGTTGCTTGACGTTGTGCATCGTTGAAGTAGGCCGGAACTGTAATAACTGCATCAGTTACGGTTTCGCCAAGATATGCCTCGGCATCGCGCTTTAACTTCTGTAATACACGTGCTGAAATTTCTTGTGCGGTGTACTTCTTGCCATCGATATCGATTGTCCAGTTAGTGCCCATGTGGCGCTTAACGGAACGAATTGTGCGATCAACGTTTGTAACTGATTGACGCTTTGCAACTTCGCCGACAAGTACTTCGCCATTCTTTGCGAAAGCCACGATCGATGGAGTCGTACGTGCACCTTCAGCGTTAGCGATAACTGCTGGCTCGCCGCCTTCTAGAACGGAAACACAGCTGTTGGTGGTTCCTAGGTCGATTCCTACTGCTCTGGCCATTTTCGTACTCCAATTTCTCTCTTTTTTTCTCTTTGAACTAACACTTCTTTAGGGTCTGAATTTGAGTCATTTTCAGCTCCAGGCTCCGCTTATCAGCGGGACATGAGTCGATCATACCCAAATACCTGAGTCGGGGCGACTCAAGTTTCCATAGGGTGTAACCCACAGCCTTAGGAACTTATTCCCGCCAACTTTTCCCTTTACCCTCTCCATATGACGCTGACGCTCGCTTTAATGATTATTGCCTACGGCATCACAATCGCTGCCCTAACCCTGCTGGCAATTCGAGTACGCCAATTGATAGGTATATATAAAAAAGGTGCGGCTGACCCAACTCGTAACGATAACCGCGGTGCTCGTTTAAAAAATACTCTAAAGGAAACTCTTGGCCACACCAAGATGCTGAACTTCACCGGTACTGGAATTGCTCACTGGTTTGTAATGATCGGTTTCGGAGCACTCTTTGGAACTTTGATTCAAGCTTATTTCCTAATTTCAGATCCAAGCTGGGTTCTTCCAGTTGTTGGTCATTACTGGCCATATGAATATTTCGTAGAGTTAATTGCTTGGCTAACCGGAATCGGAATTGTTACCTTAATTTTAATTCGCCAAGTAACACGTTTTGTTCACAAAGGTCGCTCTTCACGTTTTCTAGGTTCTGGAAATTGGAAGGCTTACTACGTTGAAGCCACAATTTTGACAGTTGTATTTTGTGTAATAGCGCTACGTGGTTATGAAGGTGCGCTATCCCAGGAGACAGAACGTAATCGCCATTACATAACTACCTGGTGGATTGCGGAAATGTTTAAATCGCAATCACTTGGTCAAATCACAACTTCGATTCAAGTAATTGCGGCAATCAAAATTTTTGTGTCGATGCTCTGGTTTATTGTCGTAGCTTCAAACTTCACCATGGGAGTTGCTTGGCACCGTTTCTTGGCACCAGTAAATATTTTCTTCAAGCGCAATGCAGATGGCAAGAATTCACTCGGCGCCTTGCCCGAAATGTTGTCACACGGTAAACCAGTCAACTTCGAAGATCCTGCTGAAGATGATGTTTTTGGTTTAGGCAATCGCGGAGATATTTCCTGGAAGGGCCTACTCGACATGACTTCATGTACCGAGTGTGGTCGATGCCAATCGCAGTGCCCTGCTTGGCATACAGATAAGCCACTGTCGCCAAAGTTGTTGATTATGGCTATGCGTGACCATGCAATGGCTAAAGTGGTTGAAAATGAGGTATTAGTGGGCGAGAACGCACCTATCTCGCTTGATGTACTTTGGTCATGTACAACTTGTGGTGCATGTGTAAATGAATGTCCAGTTGATATTGAACATGTTGATCACATAGTAAATATGCGTCGCTTCCAAGTTTTAGTTGAATCAGAATTCCCAACTGAACTTGGCGGCACATTCCGTAATTTGGAGAAAGCTGGCAACCCTTGGGGCGCAAATCGCAACGATCGCGAAGCTTGGATTACAGAGTGTGATTTCCCAATTAAAGTTGTTGAAGGTGTTTTGCCAGATGATGTCGAATATCTATTCTGGGTCGGTTGTGCTGGGGCATATGAAGAACGTGCAAAGAAGACCACCAAGGCAGTTGCCGAATTACTACATATGGCTGGCGTAAATTTCGCGGTCCTTGGAAAACGCGAGACTTGTACTGGTGATCCTGCTCGACGTAGCGGCAATGAATTCCTGTACCAAATTCTCTCGCGCGAAAATATCGATACCTTTAATGAAGTATTTGCTAACCGTGATGTGTCCAAGGGCAACAAAAAAATTGTAGTTACTTGCCCTCACTGCTTTACAACGATCGGTCGCGATTATGCGCAAAGTGGTTTCGAGCTAACGATGGTTCACCACACTCAACTGTTAAATCAATTAGTCCGGGAAAAGAAATTAATTCCGGTAAATAAGGCAACTACGTCGCTTACTTATCATGATCCTTGTTATTTAGGTCGCCACAATGAGATTTACCAACCACCGCGCGAGCTGCTAAACGCTACGGGTGTGAAGGTTACTGAGATGCCACGCAATCAAGAACGTTCCTTCTGCTGTGGAGCCGGTGGTGGTCGCATGTGGATGGAAGAGAAGATCGGAACGCGAATCAATTTGAATCGCGTCGATGAAGCTATTGCTACCGGCGTTGATGAAGTCGCAGTCGCCTGTCCTTTCTGCCGCGTGATGGTTACTGACGGAATGACTGCCCGTGAATCTGATGTTGAGGTGCTAGATGTAGCGCAAGCGCTGCTACGCGCTGTAAAGCCTCAGGCTGATCAGACTCTATCCTCAGATAATTCTCAGGAATCTTAAGGATTCTTCTCCTAGGTCGCTTCTGCGGCCCTTCGGAAAATCGGAGAAATTCGAGGGGAAAAAATGAGCAAGAATGAAAGTAATGGTCAACGTGTTCTCGTTGTTGATGATGAATCGAGCATTAGCGATTTAATTTCAACGAGTTTACGTTTCGTTGGTTTCGAAGTTCGGACTGCTAGTAATGGTTCGGAAGCTCTACTTTTAGCTGAGGAGTTTAAACCTCATGCAATGGTTCTCGATGTGATGATGCCCGGCATGGATGGCTTTGAAGTTTGTAAGCGAATCCGTAATGAGGGACAGAATATTGGCGTTCTCTTTCTAACTGCTAAAGATGGCATGGAAGATAAGGTTGCTGGTTTAACAATCGGTGGCGATGATTACATGACTAAGCCATTTAGTTTGGAAGAATTAGTTGCCCGCCTTCGCTCTTTGTTACGCCGCACTGGCGCCGTAGAAACACCAAATGATGAAGAGAAGATTCGCTTTGCCGATCTGGAATTAGATGAAGCAACACATGAAGTCCGTCGCGCCGGAAATCTAGTAGATCTATCGCCTACTGAATTCTTGCTGCTTCGTTACTTGATGATCAACGCTGATCGCGTAGTTTCGAAATCACAGATTCTCGATCATGTCTGGCAATACGATTTTCGCGGCGATGCCGGCATTGTTGAAACTTATGTTTCTTACCTTCGTAAGAAAATTGATATTTACGAACCAGCGCTAATCCATACTGTTCGCGGCGTTGGTTATCGATTAAGAATTCCACCAAAATAAGTTATGAAGAATCACAACCCCCTTTCAGCAGCTAGCCTGCGTACCCGACTTCTCGTCGGAATATTGCTGCTATCTGCGATGGGGTTTGTGATTTCGGATTTAGTTGCTCAAAGCGCGATGCAGAAATTCTTGATCAATCAAGTAGATGATCAATTAATTAGCGTCGCAAATGGCACGCTTTTGCGAGTCGATAGATCCGGAATTCAAGATGATGACGATGATGACAACATTAGAAATAAAGGCACTTTGCCCCCTTTGCGTAGCGTTCCCAGCTCAGTTTCCATCACCTTGCTAGATCCTTTTGGAAATTTTGTTGGTGGTGTTGGTGGCGACTTAAACGCACAAAGTGTTACGGATTATGTGATCGGCACTCTTCCGCCAAGTGCTGCAAAGTATGGCGAACGGCCTTTCACGCTTAAGGTACCCGGATCTGACTTTCGAGTCTTAGCGCGCGTTTTGCCTTCGGCCATGGGCTCGGTCTTTATTGCCCAGTCTCTAGATGGGGTTGAAAAGACTACAAATCGTTTGCGGTTTATCTTTATCTTTATCGGTTTAATCGCACTTCTATTAATTGCGATCGCTTCACGTATTGTAATTAAAGTTGGATTGCGTCCCCTTGCTGCGGTCGAAGATACTGCCGCAAAAATTGCCGATGGTGATCTATCTGCTCGTCTCCCAGTTGCTAAACCGGATACCGAAGTTGGCAGGTTAGTTAGTTCGCTAAACACCATGCTTGCTCGAATTGAAGAATCATTTGCAATGCGAACTGCAAGCGAGAATAGATTAAGACGATTTGTAGCAGATGCCAGCCATGAACTACGTACACCTTTAACAGCTATTCGAGGATTTGCCGAGTTACATCGACAAGGCGCTGTAAATGGCGAATCAGCAACTGCCGAATTAGTTGGTCGCATCGAGAATGAATCTATTCGTATGAGCGCTTTGGTTGAAGATTTATTATCTCTTGCCCGCTTGGATCAATCGCAAGAGTTAGTTATGAAACCTGTCGACTTAACCGAATTGGTAACCGAGACCGTTGAATCTGCGCGAGCTGCAGGTCCGGAACATCCAATTACGACTGATTTTCCAACTGAAGCCTTTGTTCTTGGTGATGCAAATAAGATTCATCAAGTTGTAGCCAATCTGCTGGCTAACGCACGAATTCACACCCCAGTCGGAACTCCAATCGAAATCAAAATTTCAACCGATGATGAAGGAACTTCGATTTCCATCAAGGATTCAGGACCTGGGTTATCTGAGGCCGATCAAGCCCGTATTTTCGAGCGTTTTTATCGGGCAGATCCTTCAAGAAACCGCGCAAAAGAAGAGGGCAGTGGGCTTGGTTTATCAATCGTCGATGCCGTGATGCAGGCCCATGGCGGTCGGGTTTCAGTCTCTTCCAGGCTAGGTGAAGGCGCAACCTTCACTGTTTTCTTTCCGCTAGCTAATTAATACTCCTAGCTAAGCGACTCCATCGCACGCAGAGTTGAAATTCTTTCGTGAATTGGTGGATGTGAAGCAAACAACTTTGACACAGATGATGCATCAAGTGGAGATTCAATCCAGATATGTGCAACGGCGGTAGATTTTTGATGAACCACAGTTGAATCCGCCGCTAGTACCTCTAGCGCACTTCGCAAACCTGCTGGGTTGCGGGTAAATGCCACAGCGGTTGCATCGGCTAAGGATTCACGTTTACGAGAGATTGCTGATTTCAACATCATTGCAGCAATCGGAGCCAAAATTAAAACAACCAGCGAAGCAATCAGCATTAATGGATTGCCGTTGCTATCGCGATCACGTCGTCCGCCACCAAACCACATCATGCGCATCAATATGTCGCTGATAAGTGCAATTGCACCGGCTGTAGTAGCAGCAACTGCCGAAACTAAAGTATCGCGATTGCCAACATGAGCCATCTCGTGTGCAATGACCCCTTGCAGCTGATCGCGATCCATCACATCAAGAATTCCAGTTGTAAATGCGATTAGCGCATGTTCGGGATTGCGCCCAGTTGCAAATGCATTAGGTGCACTATCTTCAACGATTGCCACCTTCGGCATTGGTAGACCACTTGCAATAGTTATCTCTTGAATAAGTCCAAATAATTTTGGGTTATCGCTCTCTTGAATCTGACGAGCGCCCGTCATGGTTAAAACCAATTTATCGGAGCCGTAATACGAGCCCCAGACTGAAAATAAAGTTATACCAACTGCGAATGGAACAATGGCAGCGCTACTAGTTCCGAGATAGTTAAATATTGCAATTAAAACTAACCAGGTAAGTGCGCCCATCGCACCTAATAGAAAGAAGGTTTTACGCTTATTTGCGCTTTGGGCAGCGCGAAATGAAACCGTTGCCATAAGCCTTTAAAAGCTTACGTTTGGAGCGTTTCGATTAGCTGGATCATCTACTTCGTAGAATTCGCGTTCTTCTACTTTTGCAAAACCAGCGAAGAAGTTGGTCGGAATTGTCTTAACCGCAGTATTTAGTTGGCGCACATTGTCATTGTAGAACTGACGCGCAAAGGCAACTTTATTCTCAGTTGTAGAAAGTTCTTCCTGAAGTGATAAGAAATTTGCAGAGGCTTTTAGATCTGGGTATGCCTCGGCAACTGCCAGCAATCCACGTAAAGCTTGAGTCAACATGCCATCTGCAGCTGCGGTATCAGCAACTGTCGAAGCAGTTGTTGCCTTCGCGCGCGCGGTAATTACGGCATCGAAAGTTGATTGTTCGTGTGTTGCGTAGCCTTTTACGGTTTCAACAAGGTTGGGAATTAAATCCGAGCGACGCTTAAGTTGAACTTCGATCTGCGCAAATGCTTCGCTGACTGCAACATTTAACCGAATTAAACGGTTGTATTGTGCAACAAAGAAAATAGCTAATAGAACTACAACACCAATAATTACCAGAACGGAGAGATCCATTATTTTCCTTAACTAAAAATTATTGAATTATGGTTTGGTGGAAATTTATCCAAGAACGGCTAGCGGTAGGTCCGCGCTGTCCCTGGTATCTCGAAGCATAAACGGCTGAACCGTAAGGATGCTCAGCAGGAGATGAGAGTTTGATTAGACAAAGTTGACCAATCTTCATTCCTGGAAATAATTTCACGGGCAGATTTGCAACATTTGAAAGCTCAAGAGTGATGTGACCTGAAAATCCTGGATCGATAAAGCCGGCAGTTGAGTGGGTAAGTAGCCCTAAGCGGCCGAGTGAAGACTTTCCCTCGAGGCGGCCAGCGATGTCATCTGGCAAAGTGATTACTTCGTAGGTTGAGGCAAGTACAAATTCACCTGGATGCAGGATGAAATGTTCATTTGGTTCGACGATTACTTCGCGGGTTAGCTCAGATTGCTCGATCGATGGATCGATCACTGAATATTTGTGATTTTCAAAGACCCGGAAGAAGCGGTCTAACCGAACATCTACACTGGAAGGCTGAACCATTGATTCGGCGAAGGGTTCAACAGCAACCCGGCCAGCGGCAATTTCAGCACGAATATCGCGATCACTTAGTAGCACAAGCGCGAGCCTACCCCAGCGGCAGCGACCAACTCGTTAATTGCCCATTAACGCTTGCCTAAGTTACTGATGGGTAGCATTATTTGCCCATGAGCCATTACATAGCCAACCTTCGCGATATTGAATTCTGCCTCTTTGACCTTTTAGGTCGCGAGAAAGTCATGGGAACAGCGCCATATGGCGAGGTCGATCGTGACACCGCAATGGGCATGCTTGAAGAGATGAAACGTCTCTGCGAAAACGATTTAGCTGCCTCTTTCGTTGACGGCGATCGCATCGGAACTAATTTTAATAAAACAACAGGTGATGTGAAATTGCCGGAAAGTTTTAAGAAGTCTTACAAAGCTTATGTCGATGGTGAATGGTGGCGTCTTGATGCACCAGTTGATCTAGGTGGCATGAAGGTTCCGCCATCTGTTCGTTGGGCAATTGCCGAAATGGTTCTTGGCTCTAATCCATCAATCCATATTTACGCATCAGGTTATGCATTCGCTCAAGTTGCTTATGTATTAGGAACCGAGCAGCAGAAGCAGATCGCTAAGTTAATGGTTGATAAGCATTGGGGTGCAACCATGCAATTAACTGAACCAGATGCTGGTTCAGATGTTGGTGCTGGTCGCAGCAAGGCAGTTCAGCAACCTGATGGAACTTGGCATATCACTGGTACAAAGCGTTTTATCACTTCAGGTGATGCTGATATCTACGACAACATTGTTCACTTCACCTTAGCTCGTCGCGAAGGTGGTGGACCAGGTACCAAGGGACTATCACTCTTCCTAATTCCAAAGTTTATGTTTGATCTTGAAACTGGTGAACTTGGAAAACGCAATGGCGTTTACGTAACAAATGTTGAACATAAGATGGGTCTAAATGTTTCAGCAACTTGTGAAATTAATTTAGGTGAGAACGAACCAGCTGTTGGATATCTCTTAGGTGATGTGCATGAAGGCATTGCACAGATGTTTAAGGTAATTGAATTTGCCCGCATGATGGTCGGAACCAAAGCAATTGCAACTCTTTCAGCTGGTTACCAACAAGCGCTCTCATATGCCAAGACCCGTATTCAGGGCGGCGATATGAAGGTAATGAACGATAAGGCCAGCCCTCGGGTTGAAATTATTCGCCACCCAGATGTGCGCCGCTCACTAATGGTGCAGAAATCTTATTCCGAAGGTATGCGCGCACTAGTTCTATATACC